>Ga0116217_10000232_pt1 | contig 63820 bp, 66 predicted proteins | sample Sb_taG_6_FD_89697 | JGI IMG/M metagenome (GOLD analysis project Ga0116217, IMG submission 89697) | Peat soil microbial communities from Weissenstadt, Germany - Sb_50d_4_PS metaG | ecosystem: Environmental > Terrestrial > Soil > Wetlands > Peat | place: Germany: Weissenstadt | collected 2010-09-21
GATGGACCGCACTTTCGCCCTCGACTGTTTCGATATGGCCGAGGAACAAGAGCTCGGGCCGGCCCCGACCCCGTTCTGCCACTCCGTTACCAACCCGATCCACCCGGGCCCGATACCCAAGGCTGCGAGCGAGGGAGACGAACACCGAGACGGCGGGTCCCTCGGCGCCCGAGGGGCTGTAGGGCGCCACGAGGCGCTCCAGGACGTCCGCCTCATCCATCGCCGATCGCCTCGGCCACCGCAGCAAGGCCCTGGTCCCAGTCCGTCTCCTCGATCACGAGGGGAGGAAGGAGGCGAAGCACCGTAGCGCCCGCCGGGATCGCAAGGAACCCGCGGGCCTCGAGCGCCGCGAGAACGGGAGCGACCTTGTCCCGGAGCTCGATGCCGATCATCAGGCCGAGCCCACGGACCTCGCGCACCCGGGAGGCGGGAAGCGACCGGAAGCCCTCGAGCGCCACCCGGCCCAGCCGTTCGGCCCGTTCCGGGAGCCTCCCTCCGACAACGAAGTCCAGCGCCGCGATGCCGGCGGCGCAGGCCAGAGGGTTCCCTCCGAAGGTCGAGTGATGGCTTCCCCGGAACCGGGACTCGACCTCGGTCGTCGTGACGGTCGCTCCTATCGGGATCCCACCCGCGAGCGATTTCGAGAGCACCAGCAGGTCGGGCAGAACGCCCCAGTGCTCGAAGGCGAAGAGTCGCCCGGTCCGACCCATTCCGGTCTGGACCTCGTCGAATCCGAGGAGGGCACCGGTCCGGTCCGCCGCGGCTCGTGCCGCCCGCAAGTACTCCGCGGTCGCGACGTGGACCCCACCCTCCCCCTGCACGGGTTCGAGAAGGACCAGCGCCGTGCGTTCGTCCACCGCGGCGTCGAGGGCCGCGATGTCGTTGAACGGGACGTGAACGAACTCCGGAACGAGGGGGCCGAACGGCTCGCGCAGTTCCTTCCGCCAGGTCGCGCTGAGCGCACCCAGCGTCCGGCCATGGAACCCGCGCATCGCCGCGACGATCTTCGGACGCCCGGTCGAGGAGCGCGCGATCTTGATCGCAGCTTCGACCGCCTCGGTTCCTGAGTTGGAGAGGAAGACCCGCCCGAACGAGGGGGGCAGCAGGCCGAGGAGCTTCTCGAGGAATGCAGTCCGGACCGGGTTCGCGTACCCGGAGCCGAGGTAGAGCAGCTGGGCCGCCTGGGCCTGCACGGCGCGGACGACCGTCGGCGGGCAGGCACCCAGGTTCCCGACGCCGTGCGTTGCTCCGAGGTCGACCAGTCGTCGGCCGCGATCGTCCCAGAGCGCCCCTCCCTCACCGCGAACGATCGTGGGCCGTGGGCGCCCCCCTTCCCCGAACTCGAGGTTCGTCGGACCCGCGCTCATCCGATCACCGTACCCCCGCCGGCGAGCGCGCCCTTCACCGGGGCGTTCACGTTTGACGGCGCGATGACGACACGAGGTACGCCGGCTCGGACCGCGTCGCGAGCGGCGATCAGCTTCTTTCTCATCCGGCCGTGCGCGAGGGGCAGGAACGAATCGATCTCCTCCGAGCGAATGCGCGGAATCAGGCTCGACGGGTCGTCCTTGTCCCGCAGTACGCCGGGGACGTTCGTGAGAAGGACCAGGGCGGTCGCGCCGAGGGCACCCGCGACCGCGGCCGCGACGCTGTCGGCGTCCACGTTCACGATCTCCCCGTCGGCCGTGATCGCCGGCGGGCCAACGACCGGGACAAGACCCGCGGAGAGGAGCGTCCGTAGGAGCTCTGCGTCAACGCGCTTGACGGTTCCGGAGAGATCGTCCCTGAGATGAATCACCCGGCCTTCGATGACCGCACGGGCTCCGGCCTTTCGCTCGGCGACGAGCAGGCTCGCATCCACACCGGAGAGACCGAGCGCGCGCACCCCGCGTCGGGCGAGCGCGGCGACCAGGTCGGTTTGAACCTTACCCGCGAGCGCGAGCACGATCGTTTCGAGGTGCGCGGCATCGCTCCGGCGGGAGACGACCCCGCTCGGGCTGGTGTAGTACTGGGCCGGCTTTCCGAGAGCTGCGCCCAGGCGGTCGACCGCGTCGGATCCGCCGTGCACGAGAACGTAGTCGGCGCGGGAGGCGAGGTCGGCCAAGACGGGCTCGGCGGCGTTCCCCGCAGCACCCCCGACCTTGACGACGATCGTCACGAGGCACCTATACCGGGTGGAGTCCCAGAAACCCGAGTCCGGTAGCCTCGGGGAACCCCGCCCTGACGTTCAGGCACTGAACCGCGTTGCCGGCGGCGCCTTTTCCCAGGTTGTCGATCGCGGAGAGGAGAACGATGCGCTCCGCGTGCGGGTCGGTCGCGAACCCGAGGTCGCAGAAGTTCGTGCCGGCGAGGATCTTCGGCTCGGGCTCCCGGTGGATCCCTTCCGCCTCGTGGACCATGCGTACGAACGGCTCGGTCCCGTAGGCCGCCCGGTAGAGGCGCCAGAGCTCCTTCTCCTCCACGGGTCGCGTGGCGAACGCATGGACCGTGGCGAGGACCCCGCGGACCGCTTCCACGGCATGGCAGGAGAGCGCGATTCGGGTCCCGGTCTCCTGCTCGATCTCGGCCGTGTGCCGGTGCCCGGCGGGTGCGTAGGCTCGCATCACCCCCGCGCGCTCCGCGTGCAGGCCGGCCCGACCCGGGTCCTGGCCGCTGGCCGAGGAGCCGCTCTTCGCATCGACCACCACACGGCGGGGATCGAACATCCCCTGCCGAGCGAGGGGCGAGAGCGCGAGGATCGCTGCGGTCGCGATGCACCCCGGCACCGCGATCAATCGGGCCTTCCGGATCTCCTCCCGGTGGAGCTCCGGCAGGCCGTAAACGCTCTCCGCGAGGAGCTCCGGGTGCGGGTGGTCGAGCCGGTAGTACTCTGGGTAGCGGGCCGGGTCCTTGAGACGATAATCGGCCGAGAGGTCGATCACTATCCCGCCCGCGGCGAGGAGGTCGGGCACGAGGGGTATCGACCCTCCATGCGGTGTGGCGAGGAACGTAACGTCCGCCGGCTTCATCGATGAACGCGGAACGAACTGGAGGGTAGTCACCTTGCGGAGATTCGGGTGCGCGCGGCCGACGGGCTTGCCCGCCATCGCGTCCGAGGTGACCTGGACGACCTCGACGTCCGGGTGGCCCAGAAGGATTCGTAGCAGCTCTCCTCCGGTGTACCCGGAGCCCCCTACGACCGCGGCCTTCATCGGCGGCCGACCCCGACGGCGTAGTCCACGATCGCACCCGCGATGTCTACCCCCGTGGTCGCGGCGAGCAGCTTGAACTCGGGGGTCGGGTTGACCTCGTGCACGACGAGGCCGGCCCTCGATTCCATCAGGTCGACCGAGAGCGCCCCTCCGCCCACCGCCTGGGCGGCGCGAACGGCAAGCTCGCTCAGCTCGGGGGTGAGCGGGGCGGTCTCCGCCACCGCGCCGCGGGCCGCGTTCGTGCGCCAATCGGCCGATCGACGGTACATCGCCGCGAGCGGACGGTCCCCGACGACGAAGACACGTAGGTCCCGTCCGGGCTTCTCGACGAACTCCTGGACGTAGAACACGGAATGGACGGGCGACCCGAGGGCGCTCTTGTGCTCGATGACCTGGTCGGCCGACGCGTCGTCGTCGACCTTAGCCATCAGCCGACCCCAGGAACCGACCGCGGGCTTGAGCACGGCCGGATAGCCGATCTGAGCGATTGCCTTCTTCGCGGCCTCGGGCGAAAGGGCCACGACCGTTCGGGGGGTCGGAATCCCCCGCTCGGCGAGCCGCAGAGAGGTGAGGATCTTGTCTCCCGCCAATTCGATCATGTCCGGCGCGTTCACCGTGGGGACCCCGTAGTGCGTGTAGCAGCGAGTCGCGTAGACGGAGCGCGTATGGCTGACCGAGCGGTTCACGACGACGCTCGGCAGGTCGGCGGGCGCCTCGAGCGAGAACGTCACCTCGCCGTCGTCGAGCCGCGCGACCGCTAGACCCCTCGACTCCGCGGCCGCGAGGATCGCTTTTTCCTCGGGTCGGATGATCGTGTAGAAGATCCCGAGGCGGAACCCCTCACTCACCCCAGTCCTCGGCTTCCCTTGGGGCGGGTTGTACCGAGAACGGCTCGGTCGCGGCGACCTCGAGCTCCGTTCCGCAGTCTCGGCAAGGAAATACCTCACCTAGGATCTTGTCGCTGTTCTCAACGCTGGCGGCGCACTCCGGACACTCCGTCATTTTCTTTCCTCGTTCACGAGCTCCTCGACACGCTCGACTTTTCGGGCGAGGGAGGAGAGGGATGATGCCCGGTTCGCGGACCGGGTGCGAGCGAGCGATAGCTGGTGCGCGAACGCGGTCGACCCCGGGCCCCCCGGGGAGGCCCGCCGGTCCACGGCCGCCTGAGGATTGAGCAACGTCCCGACATCGGGGGCCGCGCCGGGAAGTCCGGAGCGAAGCTCAGCCGCGCTCAGCGACCCGGTCGCCTTGCGGACCAGAGGGCCCACAGCCTCGTGGGCCTCGCGGAACGGGATACCACGCCCCACCAGGTGCTCGACCAGGTCCGTCGCGAGGAGTTCCGGGTCCTCGGCCGCAGCGCGGAGCCGGACGCGGTCGAACTCGAGCGCGTCAACCATCGCCGCCATCGCGGCGATGACCTCCTTCGCCGTGGTGACGGCGTCGAAGAGAGGCGGTTTGTCCTCCTGCAGGTCACGGTCGTAGGCGAGGGGAAGGCCCTTGAGAGTCGTCAGGAGCGCGACCAGATCGCCGATCCCCCGGCCGCTTTTCCCCCGAATCAGCTCGGCGACGTCGGGGTTCCGTTTCTGGGGCATCAGGCTGCTGCCCGAGCCCAGCGCCGGGGTCCGGTGGAGGAAGCCGAACTCTTTCGTGGCGAACAGGACAACCTCTTCTCCCAGTCCGCTCGCGTGGACCAAGGTCAGCGCGAGGTCGAACAGCAATTCCGCGAGGGGGTCCCGGTCGCTGACCGCATCCAGCGAGTTCTCGAACGCACGCGAGAACCCGAGGCGGGCCGCGACGTAGTGGGGGTCGATGGGAAGCGTCGAGCCGGCGAGCGCGCCGGCCCCGAGGGGGGAGACGCTCGCTCGATCCGCGGTCGCGAACAGTCGGTCGAGGTCCCTGTCGAACCGCCAGAAGTGGGCGAGAAGGTAGTGACCGACGGTCACCGGCTGGGCCCGCTGAAGGTGCGTGTACCCAGGCATCGGGGTTCCCGCCTCTCCCTCCGCCTTCGCGAGGAGGGCTCGCTCGAGCGCAATCAGCAACGCGGCGACCTCTGCGATGGCCGTGCGCAGATAGAGGCGCTCGTCGAGCGCGACCTGGTCGTTCCGGCTCCGTGCGGTGTGCAACTTGCCGCCGAGAGGGCCGACCAGCTCGGTCAACCGGAATTCGACGTTGGTGTGCACGTCCTCGAGCTCGGACCGCCACGGAAATAATCCGGCGGCCATCTCGCGGCCGATCGCACGGAGACCGCTCACGAGGGTCGAAGCCTCTTCGGTCGTGAGGATCCCCGTTCGGCCGAGCATCTCCGCGTGGGCGATGCTCCCGGCGAGGTCCTGGCGCGCGAGGGCCCGGTCCACGGGGAGAGAGTTCAGGAACGCGGCGGCGGGGGTGCGTACGTACGACGGCGGCGCTCGCGCGTCGCCGACTGCGGCGGACTCGTGAGGCATGGCTAGCTAAGAGGCCGGCTCCCGGGCCGTCGCGGTCACCGTGGGCGTGGGGGGTGTGAGCGCGGCCCACGTCCGTGCGGGGAGCCCCCAGACGTAGATGAACCCCTCCGCCATTTCCTGACGGAAGCGGTCGCCGGCCGAGTACGTGGCGAGCCCCGCTTCGTACAACGAGTACGGAGAGCGACGGCCTGCGATCCGGGACGAACCTTTGAAGAGCTTCATCGTGACCTCGCCGCTCAACCGCTCCTGCGTCGATCCGATGAACCCGTCCAGGGCCGTCCGGAGCGGGGCGAACCAGAGGCCGTCGTAGACGAGCTGGGAGTAGCGGTACTCGACCGTCCGCTTGAAATCCAGAACATCCCGCGGCAGGACGAGCGCCTCGAGCGCCTGGTGAGCGGACAAAAGAACGGTCGCCGCCGGACATTCGTAGACCTCGCGCGACTTGATACCGACCACCCGAGATTCGAGATGGTCGATTCGCCCGACCCCGTTGGCGCCCGCGACCTCGTTCAGTCGAGCGATGAGCTCGTGGAACGGGCGGCGGTCTCCGTTGACCGCGACGGGTCGGCCCTGGTTGAACTCGACCGTTACGTACGTGGGGGTCTCGGGAGCCTCGGCCGGCGACCGGGTCCAGCCGTACGCCTCCTCGGGAGGCTCGACCGAAGGATCCTCCAGGATTCCGCATTCGGCGGACCGGCCCCACAGGTTCTCGTCGGTGCTGTACGGGGACGCCTTCGTCGCCTCCACGGCGATGCCCCGCTCCCGCGCGTAGGCGATCTCGTCCTCCCGGGTCATCTTCCATTCCCGGGCGGGCGCGATCACCGTGAGCTCGGGCGCCAGGCTCGCGGTCGAGAGGTCGAAGCGGACCTGATCGTTCCCCTTTCCTGTACACCCGTGGGCGACGAACGACGCTCCCTCGTGGCGGGCAACGGCGACCAGGTGCTGAGCAATCAGTGGGCGGGCGAGAGCCGTGCTGAGCGGATAGACGCCCTCGTAAAGGGCATTGGCCCGGAGTGCGGGAAGGATGAACTCGTCGGCGAACTCACGCCGCGCGTCCGCGACGTACGCCGCGACGGCGCCGGACGCCAGGGCCTTTCGACGTACGCGCTCGAGGTCGACGGGCTGACCGACGTCAACGGTCACGGCCACGACATCGAGGCCCTTGGTCTCCCGCAACCACGGGATGGCGACTGAGGTGTCTAACCCGCCCGAATAGGCGAGCACGACCTTTTCCCGCGGCGTCAATGGATCCTGTACCGCGGTGCAGAGGTCAACACCGATTTATAGGATGTGACCGTCAGCCGACAGAGTTGGGCAGAGTTGTCCGATATCAGACATCCATGCCGGACACGGTTCCTTCCATCGCCCGACGGGTGCGAGAGTACCTCGACGCCCACCCCGTGCTCGCGGATGCCATCCGCGCCGGCGTGGCCAACCACTCGGCGGTAGCCCGCCGGATCTCGGAGGAGCTCGGCGTCCACCAGACGGAAGCCGTGATCGCGGCGTGCCGCCGATACCCGCGAGGCCGGGGGCAATCGTTCGGGGAGGCGAGCATCCGGCGGGTCCTCCGCAAGAGCCGTATCGAAACCCGTACCAAGGTCGCAGCCATCACCGTGAGCCAGGGGGCGGACGTCCTCCAAAGGCTGGGGGACGTCGTGGAAGAGCTCCTGGACGAGAATCTCCTCTGTCGGGTGATCCAGGTCTCCCGCGGGACCGTGATCCTCGTGGACGAAGATTCCGTTTCCCGGGTCACGCGCAGCCTGCGGGAGGGGCAACTGGTCGGGGTACGGAAGAACCTCATCGAGGTCGCAGTGACCGGCCCCGAGAGCATCGAAGAGACGCCGGGATTGCTTCGCCTCCTCACCGGGGTGCTGTGGAGCCAGCAGATCAACATCGTCGAGGCCCTGAGCTGCTACACCGACACGATCTTCCTGCTCGATCGGGAAGACATGGCGGCGGCGACGAACGTCCTCTCGAAGGCCCTGACCTGAAGGACGCACCGACCGAGACCGGGGTCCCCGTCAAGGCCGTTCGTTCGTCACGGGCAACCGAACTCCCGGGCGGACGAGTTATTACGTTTTTGAAATACAACATAAGACTATAACCCCCACCGGAGTGGGCCGCGTGGATGGCGGGCGCCAAGTCGGGTGCCGTGGGCCCAGCGCCCGGCCCCGGTGATCTCAACCTCACCCCACGCGAGAAGCTTACGATGGGGCTGCTGTATGCAGCCATCCTCGGGGTCACACTGATCTCCTTCCTAGCGGCCTTCCGGTTCCTGCCCCACCACGTTGCGGGAGAGGTTGTCCCGGGCGGCTTGATCTTCACCGGGCTGGCGATCACCGCTTACGTTCTCGGGCTGCGCCACGGCTTTGACGCGGACCACATCGCGGCCATCGACAACACGACACGGAAGCTCCTGAACGACGGGAAACGCCCGCTGACCGTGGGGACCTGGTTTTCGCTGGGCCACTCGACCATCGTCTGCGTGATGATCCTTGCGCTGGTGGTCGCGTTCGACTTCATCAAGACCCAGATCGCGAACTTCGCGAGCGTCGGCGCGATCCTCGGGACGCTGATCTCCGGCGTCTTCCTGGTGGTCATCGGCCTCGTGAACATGGTCATCGTCCTCGAGGTCTATCGGATCTTCAAGGGGCTGCGCGACGGGGAGCTCGACCAGAAGGCCCTCGACGAACAGATGGAGAAGCGGGGGTTCCTGTACCGGTATTTCGGGAAGCTCTTCCGAGTCGTCAACGAACCGTGGCAGATCTATCCCATAGGGGTCCTGTTCGGGCTGGGTTTTGACACCGCGACCGAGGTTATCCTCATCGCGCTCGCCACCGGCCTTGCGTTCACGGGCGCGTTCCCGCTCTGGGCGGTACTGATTCTTCCGCTGCTGTTCACCTGCGGGATGGTCCTCTCGGACACCAGCGACGGGTTCTCGATGCGCTACGCCTACGGGTGGGCGTTCCTTCGCCCGATCCGGAAGATCTACTACAACCTCACTCTGACGGTGATCTCGGTCATGGTGGCGTTCGCCATCGGCGGGGTCGAACTGCTCCAGGTGATCTCCGGGGAGTTCGGGTGGGGCGGGGTCTTCTGGAGCTGGCTGGATGGCCTGGACTTCGAGACGCTCGGGTTCGGGATTGTGGCGCTCTTCATCGGCGCCTGGCTGATCGCGATGGTCATCTACCGGTACAAGCACTACGAGGACATCGGGTTCGCTCCGACGAAACCTCCGTTCCCGACTACCGAGACGAGCGGGCCCACGTCAGGATCGGGACCGTGACCGTCAAGGTCGTACGTCTCGGCCTCTCGCTCGAACCCGAGCTGTTGGCGCTCCTCGACCGCTGGGTCGAGCAGCGGAACAGCCCGAGCCGCTCCGACGCGATTCGTGCCCTCATACGCAAGGAGCTCTCGAACCGCACGCTCGCCAACCCGGACTCGGACGCCCTGGGAGTGGTCGCGCTGCTCTACCGCCACGAGGCGCCAAACGTTCTTCGCCGACTGACCGCAGCGGAACACCGCTGGGGCGATCACATCCGGTCTACAACGCACGTCCACCTCGAGGGGGATGCCTGCGCGGAGGTCGTCGTGCTCCTCGGGAAGCGCCGCGAGATCGACCGGGCCACCCAGGACCTACGCGGCGTGAAGGGCGTCCTCGAAGGCGGGTCGCTCGTGACCACTCCGGCCGTCGCCGGGGGTCGTACGGGACACCGCCACCCTCACGACCCCCCACGGATTCGGGGGCCTCCCCATGACGAAGCAGCGACCCCCGCCCGCCGGCGACGCCCTGGCCCGGGTCGTGCTTGACCGGTGCCTCTCCGTCCGCCGCGGCGAATCGATCACGATCGAGACGTGGACCCACGCGCTTCCGTGGGCTCTGCCGTTCGTCGCCGAAGCGCGAAGGATCGGGGCCGAACCGGCGCTCGTGGTCGAGGACGAGGAGACGTTCTTCCGGTCGCTCGCCGCCCGGGGCGGCGGAACGGCCGCTCAGGCCCCAGTGGCCCCGGCTGGGTCGAGCGACGTCTATGTCTACTTCGGAGGTCCGGAGGACTTCCCTCGCCTGTTCGGCCTGCCGAGCCAGGACCTGGAGTCGGTGGTCGTTCGTCACGGTCCCGGGTGGTGGCGGGCCGCGAGACGGGCCGGCCTTCGGGCCGCTCGACTGGCCATCAGCGCGGCCACGCCTACCGCCGCTGCCCGGTACGGCGTAGACCTAGAATCGTGGCAACGGGAGATCCTCGCCGGCAGCCGAGTGATCCCGGACCGCCTCGCGCGGAGAGGGGCACGGTGGGTCCGTCGCCTGACCCGTGCCAAGACCGTTCGGATCCGCCATGCGAACGGTACCGACCTCTCGGTCCGGCTTCGACAGGGACCTATGATCCTCGAGGACGGTCGCGTCGACCGGACCGATCTAGCCGCCGGACGCTTCTGGACGCAGATACCCACGGGTCTGGTCGCCGTACCGCTGCGGGACGGATTTGCGGAGGGCACCTGGGAGGCCAACCGGCCGGTCTACGACCGACTCGCAGACCCACCGGTGGCGCTGGGTCCGCGGTTCGAGGTCTTCGAGGGACGACTGCAGCAGGTGTCGTTCGACCGCGGAGGGGAACCGTTCGCATCCGCGTACGCGTCCGGAGGGGCAGGGAGAGACCTCCCCGGCGGACTCATCTTTGGACTCAACCCGGCGATCCTTCACGCTCCGGAGCTCGAGGAAATCGCCCTGGGAAGCGTTAGCCTGCTCCTCGGGAACAACCGAGCGGTCGGTGGGCGGAACCGCTCGCGGTTCTCGTACCTGACGACCCTCTCGGACGCGTCAGTCGATCTCGACGGAGTCCCGTGGCTCGTCGAGGGGGCGGAGACGGCGCCCCGACGACCGGCCTCGAGCCGTGCGAGGCGAGCGGTTCGGCGATCTCCTCGTGGATGAGGACGAGTCTAGTTCCCCGTGCCGTTGGTCCGGGGAAGGCAATCCACGAACGCCGTGAGCATCTCGCGCGCCCCGTCGAGGTGCCGCGGGGAGACCTGTTCGATGTTGATCCCCAACGGTACCCGAAGCTGGTCGTCGGCCGCGCGCTGGCTCACCAACTCCCACACTTCGCGCGCCAGAGCGATACAGCGCACCGAGGTATTCGGGTCGTCGCCGTTCATGAGTCGTCGTTCCGACTCCTCCGGGACGTCGGCTCCCAACCAGCGAACGAACTCGATGTCCGTCTCGTCGGCCACGGGCGCGAAGCTCAGGATCACGGTCGCGGGGGATATCTCCGCCTGTCGGCAGAGCTTGTCGTACGACGCGACGGTCTCGCTGATCGCCTCGGGGGCGAAGAGGAGCTGAGTGGTGAAGAACGAGGCCCCCGCGCGGGTCTTCGAGACCATTCGGTGAGCTTCCCCTCGGCGCTGGGGTATTGAGATGTTCCCCAGAAGGCCATTCGACCCCGCTAGAATGGGGCGGACCACTCGGTTCGCTTCCGCGACGGGCGGTCCGGGGTACGGGATGAAACGGCTCGTTCCTCCAACCAGCACGGCGTGTCGCACCCCGAGGCGGACCGTTTCCTGGGCCCATGCCTCGAGCGCCGCGTGGCTCTCGAGGTGGGCCACCACCTTGTTGACGATGACCTCGAGCCCCGTCCGCTCCGCGATCGTACGGCCGTAGGTCCTCGGGTCGTCCGTGCGGTAGCGCGGTCGTCCCTCGTGATTCTCGTCCACGAGCTCGGGAACATCGATTGCATCGATCCGGGGGGTCTGCTCGATCAGGCGAGCGACCTCTTCGACCCGTTCGGCGACGCGGTGGGGTGGCGTCCGACTGGGGGGCGGAACGGGGGCGAAGAAGAGTGGGTAGGCGAGCAGCGCCTGTGCGAGGGATCGGGTCATGTTCGTGCTCGTCGCAGCGGCACGGAATGCGCCGCGTTCGACGGTCAACGAGGCGAGTTCCGCGATAAATCGTTTCGGAAAACGACCCGCATTGCTCGAGACGCAATCGGGCCGCAGCGCGAGCAATCGCCTCCCGGTGAGGGCGGGTGCGCCGTGCTCTCCGCCCGGGCACCTCACGGTCAGCGGGTCGTCGGCCACAGCGCACGTCGCGCCGGGCGGATGCGGGACCCTCTCGACCGGGTTGCCCGGGAAGCTCGTGTCGGGAGCCTTCATAAACCGGCGGCCTAAGGGCTAGCCAATGGCGTCCGCCATCGAGGTCCGCGGACTGGTCAAGCAGTACGGCGACCTCGCGGCGGTGGCGGGGATCGGGTTTGACGTTCCTGCGGGGACGGTCTTTGCGTTTCTAGGCCCGAACGGAGCCGGAAAGACGACCACCGTGGAGATCCTCGAGGGGCTCCGCCGGCGCACCGACGGGTCGGTGACCGTCCTAGGGATGGACCCGTGGATCAACGGGGCAGCGCTCCACCGGAGGATTGGAGTGATTCCCCAGGACTTCCACTTCTTCGATAAGATCACTCCCAAGGAAGCGATCGAGTACTACGGTGTTCTGTTCGGGACCGATGTCTCGCCGGGCGACCTACTCGCGCGGGTCGAGCTGCTCGACAAGACGAACGCCCGTTTCGACACGCTCTCCGGGGGCCAGAAACAGAAGCTGGGGCTCGCCCTCTCCCTGGCGAACAACCCGGAGGTCTGCTTCCTCGATGAGCCGACAACCGGGCTGGACCCTCACGCCCGCCGCGCGATCTGGAGCGTGATCCGCTCCCTGAGGAAGGAAGGCCGCACCGTCTTCCTAACCACTCACTACCTGGAGGAGGCGCAGCTGCTCGCGGACCAGGTCGCGATCATCCATCGCGGAAAGATCATCGCCTCTGGCACGCCCGACGAGATCATCCGGACCCAGGGCCGCCCGGCCCGTTTGCGCGTGAAGGCCCCGATCGAACTTGTCGGCATCCTGCAGAAGCAGCTGGGTGCGGAGGCGCGTTTCCAGGACGGACACGTAGAGGTCGAACTGAGGGACAAGCGGGACGCGCTGCGCGTCCTTTCCGCGATCGAGCGGAGCGGCGTCACATGGGATTCCTTCACCACTCAGGACGACACGCTCGAGGACGTCTTCGTCCGCCTGGTGGGCCAGATGGACGACGGGGCGCTCAAGTCGGAGGCGCCTCCGTGAAGCCGTCTCGCATCGGCGCGGACTTCAAGGTAGTCTTTCGATCCTACTCCCGGAACCCCGTTGCCCTGTTCTTCTCGCTCATCTTCCCGATCATCCTGATCGGCCTCTTCGGCCTGATCTTTTCCAGCATCGGTTCCACCTCTACGACCCTGATCGTCCTGAACGAAGACCACAACTCGGTCCTGAGCGTGAAGTTCCTGGCCGCGCTCAACGACACGAAGATCGTGACGGTGCAGACCGAGAACGTCGCGCCGTCCGATTTCGCCGCTTGGCTCGGTCAGAACGGCTACTCGGCCGGCATGATCGTTCCGACGGGGTTCGAGACTAATTCGACGGAAAACATTACGACCAATCTTTCGCTCTACCTCAATCCCCAGGACTCCGCGACGGAAGGGGAGGTCCTTGGAGCCGTCCAGGGCGTCGCGGCGAGCTTCAATCTGGAGGCCAAGTGCGCGCACCTCACCAACTGCACCCCCGAGATCGGGCTCGCTCCGCTCCACAACGTGGGCAGCCAGACCTACAGTTACATCGACTACCTGATTCCGGGACTGATCGGCTTCTCTATCCTGACCAGCCCGATGTTCTCGCTCGTGGACGTCTCCTCGTCCTACCGGAAGGAGGGGATCTTCCGGCAGCTCTCCCTAACGCCTCTGACGCGCGCGGAGTGGCTCACGGCGCGCGTCGTCTGGTACATCCTGCTCTGCTTTGCCGCCGCCGGTATCATGATCGGGATGGGGGTGTACGTGTTCCACGCCCACGTGACGCTCACTCTCGGCATGATCCCCTTCCTGGTGGTCGGCCCGTTCTTCTTCGTCTCGCTGGGGATGCTTTGCGGGACGGTCTCCAAGACGCCGGAGGCCGCCGCTCTCATCGGGAACATCGTCACGTTCCCGATGATGTTCCTGTCGGGGACGTTCTTCCAAGTCTCGAGCTTCCCGCCGGACCTCGCGGCGGTTGCGCACGTCCTACCGCTCTACTACGTGATCGACGGGCTGAACCAGGTGATGCTCTTCCAGAACGAGGGCCGGGCGTTCGGGGACCTCATTGTCGTCCTCGTGGCATCGGTCATCGTTTTCACCCTCGCCGTGCGTCTGTTCCAGTGGCGGGACGAGCGATGAGCCCCTCGCCCGAGCCACCGGTAGACGCCGCGGCGTTTCGCAAATTCATGGGTGAGTGGGCGACCGGCATCTCGGTCGTGACCTCCCGGGACGGCCCGCACGACGCCGGCTTGACGGTGAACGCGTTCCTCTCCGTTTCCCTCTCCCCGCCTGCCCTCCTGGTCAGCCTGATGCGGGACGTCGACACCCTGCCGGTCATCGAACGTAGCCGTTCCTTCGCCGTGAGCTTCCTCGCCAGCGACCAACGCGCGATCAGCGAACGGTTCGCCCGCGCCATCCCGGCGGCCGAGAAGTTCCGTGACCTAGCCGTCCACCGCGGGGTCACGGGGGTCGCTCTACCGGACCGGACCCTCGGAGCCGCGGAATGCCGGGTCGTATCGCTCACCCCGCTGTTCGACCACGTGCTCGTGACGGGCGAGGTCGTTCGCGTGGAGCAGGGACGCTCTGCCCCGCCGCTCCTGTTCTTCCGCTCTGCATACGGCGAACCGGACACCGACGGCCGGCTGCGCCTCCCGCCAACCGAGCCCTGACCCGTCGCGACCACACGCCGCAGGGGCGATACCCTTTCGAACGGTTCCCGACGTCCGCGGGGCGCGGCGCTTTAACCCCCGCCCGGCCTAGTTCCGCCGATGACGACGGGCGACCGGGCGGTCCGCGTGGCGATCGTGGGCAGCGGTCCCGCGGGACTCACGGCCGCGCTCTACTGCGCCCGGGCGGAACTGAAACCGGTCGTCATCGCAGGGATCCCCCCCGGGGGCCAGTTGCTCATCACGACGGACGTGGAGAACTACCCCGGTTTCCCCGAGGGGATCCAGGGCCCGGAACTGGTCGACCGGATGCGGAAGCAGGCGGAGCGATTCGGCGCGGAGTTCGTCGACGACAACGTCACCCAGGTCTATTTCTCCCGTCGCCCGTTCGTCCTGCGGACCGGCACCCACGGGACGTTCCGAGCGGACGCGGTCATCGTCACCACCGGCGCGACCGCCCGATGGCTCGACCTGCCTTCCGAAACACGCCTCAAGGGACACGGGATCAGCGCCTGCGCGACCTGCGACGGGTTCTTCTTCAAGGGACTCGAGCTGGCCGTGGTGGGCGGCGGCGACACCGCGATGGAGGAGGCGCTCTTCCTCACGAACTTCGCCACGAAGGTAACGATCGTGCACCGCCGCGATCGGCTCCGGGCGAGCACGATCATGCAACAACGCGCGAGAAGCCACCCGAAGATCTCGCTTCTCCTCGAAACGGAAGTGACGGAAGTCCTGGGCGCAGAGAAAGTCGAGGGCGTCAAGCTTCGGAACACACGCACGGGCGCAGAGAGCGCGCTCAAGGTCGGCGGCCTGTTCGTGGCGATCGGTCACATCCCGGCGACCGAGGTCTTCCGGGGGTCGCTCGACCTCGACGAAAAGGGATACCTCCGTGTCGCGGACCACACCCGGACCAACGTCGAGGGAGTGTTCGCCGGCGGGGACGTCAACGATCATCGATACCGCCAGGCGGTCAGCGCGGCCGGCGCCGGCTGCATGGCGGCGATCGACGCCGAGCGATGGCTCTCCGAGCAGGCCCCTCATCCGGGCCGTCCCACGACTCCTCGGTAGGCTTTAATTACGTACGGCTCGGTGGCACGTCAGGGCCAGCGGCTTGCCGAGCAAAAAGAGCCTGCACATCGAGTCCTCGGGACAGCTTTGCATCTACTGCGGGGCGTGCGTCGGGATCTGCCCTCTGAACTGTATCTACCTTGACGAGACGCGCATCACGTTCGACGAACGCGTCTGCACCCGCTGCGAGATCTGCGTGAAGGCCTGCCCCGTCGGCGCCATCGAGATCGACTGAGGAACCCGGGAGGGGAGTCGCATGGTCCAGAATCTCAAAACCGACGTCCTGGTCATCGGCGCCGGCCCCTCGGGCAGCATGACCGCGAAGTGGGCCGCCAAGCACGGCGCGAAGGTCGTGATGATCGAGAAGCGCCAGGAGATCGGGAGCCCGGTTCGCTGCGGCGAGGGCATGAGCAAGGACTGGCTCCGCGAGGTCGAGATCAAACCCGGGCGGTGGATCAACCTCGAGGTCGAGGGCGCGCGCATCTACTCCCCGAGCGAGAAGGTCTTCGAGATCAACGAGAAGCACGCGGGCAACGAGGTCGGCTATGTCGTCGAGCGCGACGAGTTCGACAAGCAGCTCGCGATCGATGCCGCGAACGCCGGCGTGGACGTCCTGCTGAAGACGGCTGCCGTGTCGCTCCTGAAGGAGGGCAGTCGGGTCGTCGGCGTGAAGGCGAAGGCGTTCGGCGAGCCGTTCGAGATCCGCGCCCCGGTGACGATCGGGGCCGACGGGTTCGAGAGCCAGGTCGGACGCTGGGCAGGCATCCCGACGAACATCGCGATGCGGGACATGGACACCTGCCTTCAGTACTGGATGACGAACGTGGACTCCGACGTCCGCTACTGCGACTTCTATCTCGGCAAGGTCGCGCCCGGAGGGTACGTCTGGATCTTCCCCAAGGGGGAGGGGCTCGCCAACGTCGGGATCGGCGTCCAGGTGAGCCAGGTCACCAGCCCCGCGGACGCGAGGAACTACCTCGACCGGTGGATCGACAAGCACCCCGGCTACGCGAAGGGCAAGAAGATCGACATGGTCGGAGGTGGGGTCTCGATCTCCGCCCCCCTCAAGCAGACGGTCGCCGACGGGATCATGATCGTCGGGGACGCGGCCCGGATGATCGACCCGCTCACCGGTGGAGGCATCGCGAACGGGTGCATTGCCGGGAAGATCTGCGGCACCGTCGCCGCGGAGGCGGTGGCGGCGGGAGACGTATCGAAGGAGTTCCTCCTGAAGTACGACAAGGGCTGGAGGGCGCGGCTCGAGGAGAAGCTCTACCGCAACTGGCTCGCGAAGGAGAAGCTCGTCACGCTCAGCGACGAGACGTTCGACAAGCTGATCGACGCCCTCGCCGGCACCAAGCTCGAGAAGCTCAACGTTCACAACATCCTGAGGGCCGTCCACTCGAAGTACCCGGAAGTGACGAAGGAGTTCGAGGCGTTCCTCTGAACCCCTCGTTGGAATCGTATGCCCGGAGCCCCCAACCGACCGCCAGAGTCGACGCCCCCTCCGCCGCCCCCGGTCGCGGTCGCGCCGGACCGCAAGGCCCTACGGCGGCTCGTGCCGTCCCATGTCGCCCTGCTGCTCGACACGTGGAAGGGGCCCCTCGCCCCTGACCTCGCTGGCCCCCTCGAGAAGGCCGAGGCCGCGTTCGACGCCTCGGACTTCTCGGGAGCGTCCGCGGCCCTCGACGTGCTTTCGGTCCGGTTCGCCGAACCCCGCTGGCCGACCTTGCCCGAGCCGTTCCGTCAGCTCCGCGTTCTGATCTTCGCCCCGATGCCTCCGAGCTGGAACCCCGAGCACGCCCTTCCTGCCCCGGAACGCGAGGTGCTCCGTGTCCGCAAGGACGCAGAGGTGCAGCTTGCCTTGGCGCTCGGTTGCGTGGCCTGGGCCTCCCAGCACGGCCTCCGGGCGGACGACCTCGGGACGTTCGCCGAGGAGGCCCGGGCCGCGCTCGGGACCACCGGCGTGGCGCCCGCGTTCTACGACCGAATCGACACGCTCTGGACGACCCTCCGCCCGCGGCTCCCCCGCCCGAGGATCGCCGGAACGCGGGCCCCGGTCGCCGCAGCTGTCGAGAAGGATCCCGAGGAAGCCTAGGACCGGACCGAGCGGACGCGGGCGCCCGTCGGCGGGGCGACGCGACTCGCGGGAGGACCCGACCCTACGCCGTGAGCTTAATCCGCCGGGCCGCGTCGCGTCCCTGCTATGCGGACCCCGAGGTTCGGGACCTTCTCTATCGTCGCTCACGACCCGGAGACCGGCGCGTGGGGGGTCGCGGTCCAGTCGAAGTTCATTGCGGTGGGAGCCGTCGTTCCGTTTGTCGAGGCCGGCGCCGGGGCGGTCGCGACCCAAGCTCTGGCGAACACGGCCTACGGCCCGGACGGCCTGGCCCTGCTCCGAAAGGGCGTGTCGGCCGACGAGGTCGTCCGGCGCCTCACGAGCGCGGACAACGGCCGGGACGAGCGGCAGCTCGGGGTGGTCGACGCAAAGGGCGGCGCCGCGTCGTTCACCGGCACGAAGTGCAACGCCTGGGCCGGCCACGAGGTCGGGAACGGGTTTGCGTGCCAGGGCAACATCCTCGTCGGGCCCGCGGTCGTGCACTCGATGGCACGAGCCTACGAGACCACGAGCGGCGACGTCCTCGATCGGATGCTCGCCGCCCTTGCGGCCGGCCAGCGGGAGGGGGGCGACCGCCGCGGGATGCAATCCGCGGCCCTTCTCGTCGCGAAGAAGGGGGGCGGCTACGGAGGGGCGAGCGATCGCTGGGTCGACGTGCGCGTCGACGATCATCCCCACCCGATCGAGGAGCTCAAGCGGGTCTTCCACCTCTACGACCTCACGATGCTCTCCCGCGAGGACCCGGGCACGCTCGTCCGGATCCAGGGCGAGACCGCGACCGCGCTCCAGCACGACCTGCTCGTCCTGGGATACTACACCGGCCGGCTCAACGGCAGCTGGGACCCGGCGAGCCAGGCGGCGTTCGCGCGGTTCATCGGCGAGCACAATTTCGAGAACAAGCAACGGGACGACGGGACCGTCTGGCCGTCCATCCTCGCGTACCTGCGGGAACGCGCCGCTCAGGAGACCGAGCGCCGCACGCGGGCGGCGCCTATCGTTCCGGGAGCGTTGGACCGCGGCCCGGGGGCGTCCCCCGGAGGAGGGTCCGCATCGGCGCCGCCCGCTCCCAAGCGCCCTCGGTCCGAGTGACCGTCGTCGTGCGGCGGGCGTGTCGCTCGCCGCGCGCCGCGCGCGCGCTGCGGGATGCCGTCGTCGCCGACACTCCCGATTTCGTGAGCCTCGGGGTCCAGGGCTCCTCCCTCACCGTACGCGTCACGGCCACCTCCGCGGCGAGCGCCCGGGCCACGCTGGACGACCTGATGGCATGTCTCGGCGCCGCCGAGAGGGCCACGGGGAAAGAGGTCTGACCACCGCCCCAGGGCGCTCGCGACGGGCTGCTCTAGGAGGGGGACGATCTCCTCGATCGAACCGACGATCCCCACGTCCACGTCGTGAAAGACCGGGGCCTCCGGGTCCTGGTTGACGGCGAGGGTCGTCCCCGCCCGCTTCCAACCGATCATGTGGTTCGGGGCCCCCCGGACCCCGAGCAGGATCGCGAGCCGGGGCGCGAGGGCCCGCCCGGTCAATCCGACCTGAAGCTGGCGCTGCACCCAGCCGGCATCGACCACGCGACGGGTCGCCGTGAGCGCCGCGCCCCAGGTCGCAAGGGTCGGACGGAGGCGGGCGATCCCGTCGGGGCCGCCCACACCCATCCCGACGGCTACCACCACCTCGGACCGCTCGATCGACACGCCCGGCTCGAGCTCGCGCCCCTCGGCCTCCCGCACCACTCTCGGCGCCGGCCAGGGAACGCGGATCGACCTCCAACGGAACCCTCCCGGACCGCCGGCTTCCGTGGACGGGGCGAACGTTCCGGGTCGGACGGTCGCCAGCCCCGGCCGAGTCTTGGTCCGTATCGCGGCGAGGGTCCGTCCCCCGAACGACGGTTTCTTCCAGAGAAGACGGCCGTCGGTGCCCGCGCTCACGGTCACCGCGTCCCCGACCAACCCCAGCGCCCGGCGTGCGGCCAGTAGACCGGCGACCTCCTTGCCGAACGGACTTCCCGAGAACACGACCGCACCCAGCGCCGGTCTGGTGTCCAGCACGCCGCCGACGGCGATGGCGACCGAGCTGGAATCGAACGGAACCCCCGCTGGGTCGAGGATGTACCCCCCGAGGGCGCCGGCGAGCTCGAGACGGTACGTCGCTCCCTCGGGGGGCGGTGCGCCGACCCATATCGCCGAGGGCCAACGACCGGGAAGCGTCCGACGAACCTCGGAGAGCACGCCAGTCGCGTCGACGTCGAGCGCGCCGGAGCTGTCGGTGACGAGGACCGCGACCTCGCGGTCCGCGAGCAGCGAGGATGGTGCGGGTGGGAGCGGGGTCGGCGGGTCCGCGGGACGGCGGAGGAGCGGTCGAAGCGCCTCCACCGCCTCACGGACGCGGACTTCCGGAGCGCCTTGGGCGAAGACGCGAGGCGCGCGGGACGGAGCCGCCTCTTCGATGGCCACGACCTCCGTAGGCGAACCCCGCACTCCCACCAAGGCGGGGTCGATCTCGAGCTCTCGCACGCCCACGATCTCCACGGTGGGTTCGTGGAGAGCGGAAAGGGACTCGGGGGTCGGCCGCAGGGGCTTCGCGATCTTTTCCCCTACGGTGATGACGAGGGGAGGGGCCGCACGGACCCTGACCCAACCCGTCGGAGTATCGGCCTCGATCGAGAAGCTCGATTCGTCCGGGCTCCGGACGATCGACCGGGCATTGCTTACCACCGGGATCCCCAGGAGGCCCGCTACCTCAGGCCCGACCTGGCCGGTCTCACTGTCGGTGGCCCAGGCTCCCGCCAACACGAGGGCGTTGCCGAGGGGTCCGATGCCTTGGACGAGCGCGCGCGCCGTCGCAAGAACGTCCGAGCCCGCGAAGCCCGGGTCGGAGAGAAGGCGGACCTGGTCCGCTCCGAGGGCGCGGGCTTCCCGCAACGCGGCCGCCGCGCTCGGGGGACCTAGCGAGACGACCCGGACCGTCTCCCCCGACCGTCGGAGTTCGAGGGCAACACGGAGGGCACGCTGATCGAACGGGTTCAGGTACAGCTCGGCTCCGTCGCGGATCACCGTGCGACGGACGGGATCGTACCGGATAGATTCCAACGCCGGAACCACTTTCGCGAGAACGACGAAATCCATGTCGGGACCGGGCGGAAGGAGGACGGGGCTATGAGGGCGCGTCCCCTCATCGCGGACGGCTCATGCCGGCGTCACCCGAACCGGGCGCGCCCCCCTCGGCGTCGACGACGGCGTACGCGACCGGCGTGGCGATCACGGTCCTCGCGATCCTGAGTCAGTACTTCGTCCCCGACGCGATTCCCGCGACCCGGGTCGTCTACGGCAACCTGGTCGGGGACCTCCTCGTGGCCTACGGGATCCCGGTGGCCGCCTTCTCGATCCTCGTGGGGGCCGGTCCGCTACGGCGCTGGCGGAGCCGGATGCGCCTCGCCACCTGGCAGGGATTGCGCTGGTACGGGCTGCTCTCCGTCCTCGGGCTCTTCGTGACGCTCGTGCTGGCGGTGATCTTCCTGGCCGTCGACCCGAGCGCGCTCCAGGCGCTCAAGAGCACGCCACCGCCGCTCGTCGCGGCCGCGGGGGACCCATGGTTCTTCGTCGGCCTCTCATTCGCCATCGGTGCGATCGAGGAGACGATCTTCCGAGGGTGGATCTTCGGATTCTGGCGGGGCCGACCGGGGTCGTGGCTGGTCCCCGCGACGTGGACGAGCGTGCTGTTCGCCGGGCTCCACCTCTACTACGGATCGACCTACGGGATCGCCTCGATCCTCGTCTTCCCCAGCCTCTTCCTGGTGGGGTTCGCGTTCGCGGCGACGTACCGGCTATCGGGCGGGAACCTCCTGGTCCCCGCGGTCCTCCACGGTGCGTTCGACGCCTCGGCGTTCCTGACGATAATCTCGGTCGAGTGGGGCGCGTTGTTCCGCTATCTCCCGGTGCTCGTCGGGGTGCTGATCGGAATCTTCTGCCTGAGCAACCCCGGTCCGGACCCGCCGGAAGACCTGGACTGGCCCGGGCCGGTCGCCCTGGCGGCGGACACTCGGCCTAGTGACTCGGACTCTTGATGAGCTCGATCCAGAGTCCGTCTGGCCCCTCATAGTACTCGATCTGGAGCTCGCCGCGCCAGCGAAACTCGTCGACCTTGAGCGCGCCGGCCTTTCGCAGCTGCTTCCCGGCGGCTGCCATGCTGTTGACCCGGACCCCGATGTGGTCGAGGCCCTCGCCCGGGACGAACGGCGTCGCGTACCGCGAGCCCTTGGGGTACCAGTTGAGCTCGAGCCGCTGACCCGAGATCCGGTCCCCGAGGAGGACCCAGACGCCGCCGTGGGCCATGCGTCCCCGGCGGAGCACGTTCAGCCCCAGCCCCTTGGTGAAGAACCGGACCGCCTTCGACAGGTTCGTGACACGGATACCGGCGTAGTCGAGGTGCATGCCACCGTGGAGACCCGCCCCGTCATAGCGGTTCGGTGGCCGGTCCGGGCCGTCAGCATCAAGAACGGGTCGCCGTTCCCCTCCCGATGACCCCCACCGACGGCGAGATGCGCTCCGTCCTCGAGCGGGCGCGGACCATCGCCGTGGTCGGTCTCTCGGACAAGCCGGCGCGCGACTCGAACGAGATCGCGCGGTACCTCCAATCCCAGGGATACCGGATCGTCCCGGTGAACCCGATGGTCCGCGAAGTGCTGGGGGAACGATCGTACCCCTCGGTCGCCGAGATTCCCCACGATATCCGGGTCGACATCGTGGACGTCTTCCGCAAGAGCGAGCAGGTCCCTCCGGTCGTCGACGAGGCGATCGCACGGCCTGTGCCCACGGTCTGGATGCAGCTGGGTGTGGAGAACGCGGAGGCGTCGGCCCGGGGCCGCCGGGCGGGCCTGACGGTTTTCGAGAACCTGTGCATCATGGTCCAGCATCGGCGACTGGGCATCCCGGCCATGGGGACCCACTGAGGAACTGTGGCGGCGACACCTTCCGCTCCAGCCGCCCCTTCTCCTACCAAGGCTTCGTCCGCCCCGCCCCCCGCTCGCACGGGCGCGCTCTCCGACCGGGGTGTCGTTCGGCGTGACACCGTCCACGCGCTCCACTGGGACGTCGCCGGCACGGCGAAGGTCCTGGGGGATGTGGACGTAGGGGCGGGTAGGTCGAAGGGAACCACCGTGGTCGGGGGGAACCTCTCCGCCGACTCGTTCGACGCCCGGGGGATCCTCGATGTCGCCGGCTCCGTGGAGGTCCGTTCAACCCTGACGACGTTGGGTACCTTCAAGGCCGGAGGGAGCGTGCGCGCGTCCGAGGCTACCCTTAGCGGAACGGTCCGTTCGAGCGGGGAAGTCCGAGTCACGGGCGCGCTCCGGATGCACGGTTCGATAGCCGTGCCATCGGTCAAGGCCGGGGACCTGACCCTGCGCGGCCAGGCACGGGTCCCGGGCGCGGTCGCAGCGCCTCGCGTGGAGGCGTCCCTGGAAGGGGGCTCGGCGATCGGCACGATCGAGGCACAGACCGTCCGTCTGGGGAGGCGCGCGTCGAACCCCCTACAACGGATCCTGGGCGGGCGGACCTCGGTGACCGTGGAGAGGATCGAGGCAGAGACGGTCGATCTGGAAGGGATCGACGTCGAGTTCGTTCGCGGGAAGTCGATCACCCTCGGTCGTGACTGTCATGTGAGGACGGTCGAGGGTACGGTCGTCCGGGCCCATGCTTCCAGCCGCGTCGGCCCCGAATCGCGGAGCCCCCCGCACCCCGGTCTCACCCGGTAGTAGCTCTCCGGCGGCGCACGTTGGCCTTTATTCCCCCCGCTGCGTCGCGACCGTCCGTGCCGACCGAGGAGGGAGAGGCGGGCGCTCCGTCCGGGGTCGCGGTCCAGGAGCGGGTGCTCGCCTACTGGGAGCGGACCGCGGTGCCCGCGCGCGCCATCTCGGGCGTCGCCGACGGACCGGTCTTCCGGTTCACCGAAGGACCTCCTACCGCGAACGGACCGCCCCACGTGGGGCACCTGGTCGCGCGGGTCCTCAAGGACCTCCAGCTGCGCTACCGCCGGATGCGCGGCTTCCGCATCGTCAGCTCGATGGCCGGCTGGGACTGCCACGGGCTTCCGGTCGAGCTAGAGATCGAGAAACGCAATGGCCTCCGTTCGCACCACGACATCGAATCGTTCGGCGTGGACCGGTTCTGCGAGGCGTGCCGGACCGACACGCTCCGGGTGGCGTCGGTCTGGCAGGCGATGAGCCGGGGGCTGGGGTACTGGCTCGATTACGACCGGGCGTACCGGACGATGGACCCGCCGTACATCGAGAGCGTCTGGTGGTCCCTGAAGACCCTGTTCGACAAGGGAATGCTCGAGAAGGGCCACTACGTCCTCCCGTACTGCCCTCGCTGCGAGACCACGCTCTCGTCCCATGAGGTCGCACAAGGGTACCACGAGACGACCGACCCGTCCATCACGATTCGATTCTCGCTCTCGGGCGCGGGCCCGACCCGACGAGACCTCCTCGTTTGGACGACGACGCCGTGGACCCTGCCGGCGAACCTGCTGGTCGCGGCGCGCGAGGGCCTCGAGTACTCCGTCGTCCGGGAGCCCGGAGGGTCGGAGGTCGTCCTCGCGTCGGTAGCCGTACCCCGCTACTTCCCGGACGGCGCCGACATCGTCGCGCGCCTCCACGGACGAGACCTTTCGGGTGCGGTGTACCAGCCCCCGTTCGACACGCCCGGCCCGGCGGCGGGACGGTACCGCGTCGTGCTCGACGACTTCGTCACGGTGGAGGAGGGGACCGGATTCGTCCATGTGGCGCCGAGCTTCGGCCCGGACGATCTGAGGATCGGACAGCGCGAGCGCGTCGGGGTGTTCGACCCCCTGGACGGACGCGGTCACTTCACGGACCGGGTACCGAAGGTGGTGGGCAAGGCGTTCAAGGTCGCCGACCCGATCCTGGTCCGGGACCTCGAGGAACGGGGCCTGCTGTACCGGTCCGAGTCGCTTCGCCACACCTACCCGTTCTGCTGGCGGTGCGACTCGGCGCTCCTCTACCGCGCGATCGACTCCTGGTTCGTCCGCACCTCGCGCGTCACGGAGGGCCTCGTCCGGCACAACCGGTCGGTCCTCTGGATCCCCGAGAGCTACCGGGACGGTCGGTTCGGGAACTTCCTAACGGAAGCGAAGGATTGGGCGCTCTCGCGGAGCCGTTACTGGGGGACGCCGCTCCCGATCTGGGTCTGCGAAGCGGGGCACGCGACCTGCGTGGGAAGCTTCGCTGACCTGGCCAAACGCTCGACCACGCCCCTCCCCGACCCTCTCGATCCTCACCGGGTGATGGTCGACCGGCTTACCCTCCGCTGCGCGGTGTGCGGCCACGACGCCCGCCGGGAGCCGTACACGATCGACGCCTGGTACGACAGCGGCTCAGCCCCGTTCGCGCAGTTCCACTACCCGTTCGAGCCCGGTCCGTTCGACCCCGCAGCCCCCCTCGACTACGTCGCCGAGGGGCTCGACCAGACCCGGGGCTGGTTCTACTCTCTCCTCGTGATCGCGGTGGCGTTGTTCGACCGCCCGGCGTACCGGACGTGCATCACCACAGGCCTCGTCCTCGACGAGTCGGGGCGCAAGATGTCGAAATCGAAGGGGAACGCGCTGGAGCCGTTGGCCCTTCTCGAGCGGCTTGGCGGTGACGCCGCGCGTTGGGCGTTCCTCACGATCGATTTTACGGAACCGATGAGGATCGGCGAGACAGGGATCGAGAAGTCGGCGGCGCGAACCCTGGGGACGCTGCGACATGCCGTCACCTTCCATCTTGGCAACGCCAGAGCCGATCACCTGCCCCCGCAACGCGACCGTCCGGCGCCCCCGAGGGTCCTCGACCGGTGGCTCCTCTCCCGGCTGGAGGGGACGCGCTCCGCCGTGGAAGCGTCGCTCGAATCCTACGACCCGCGCGCCGGGGCCATCGCGATCCGGACGTTCGTGGACGACCTCTCGACCTGGTACCTCCGGCGATCCCGCCCCCGTTTCTGGGGCGAGACGACCCCGGCGGACCGCCAGAACGCTCACGAGACGCTGTCGTACGTCCTCCTCGGCCTCTCGCGGATCGTCGCCCCGTTGCTTCCGTTCACGGCGGAGTGGGTCCACCAGGAAGTGGGCGAGGCGGGGTTCTCCACCGCCGACCTCTCGGTGCACCTCACCCCTTGGCCGTCTGAGCTCGCGACCCGCGACCTTCCACTCGAGCGCGGGATGGACGAGCTCCGCGCCCTGGTCGAGGTCGGCAGGGAGCTCCGGCAGCGCGCCGGGGTGAAGGCCCGCGTTCCCCTGCTCGAGCTCGTGGTGTTCGGGGCCTCGGGTCCCGACCTCTCCGGGCTGGGTGAGGAGGCGACTACCCTACTCGCGAGCGAGCTCAACGTGCGCCGCGTCGTCCGGGTCCCTGCCTCCACCCGCGCCCAGTACCCGGACGGTGAGTGGTTCGTCCGGGAGTCCGACGGAATCCCGACCGCCGCGTTGCCGAGCCGGCCGACCGACGAGCTCCTCGAGGAGGGCCTCGCCCGGGAGGTCGCGCGCCGGCTCCAGCAGCGCCGAAAGGAGCTCGGTCTCCTCTACAGCCAGCGGATCCGGGTAGACATCGCACTGGACGAGACCTTGAAGCGCGCGGTCGAGCCCCGACGCGAATCCCTGGCGCGCGAGCTGCTCGCGGACTCCTTCGAGCTCGTCGACGCTCCGCTCTCCGCGGGCCCCGACGTCCGGACCTGGGAGTTCGAGGGGCTCACCTTCTCGGCCCGGGTCGTTCGCGCGTAGGGCTGGCGCCCCCAGACGAGCGCTCGACCCGTCCCGACGGTTCCCGTTCGTGGAACACCTCGGCCTCGAACCGCCGAACCCGGACCGCAGGGGATCGCCAAGCTCCGGGGGAGAGACCCGCCTTCTCGCACGCCCCGTCCAGAAACTCCTCCGCAGTCCACCCTTGCTCGAGCGCCACCTGAGGGAGAAGGAGACCGCTCCTTCCTCCCGACTCGATGATCAGGCCGTCACGGCCCACATGGATCGCCCGGGCAATCGCCTCCGGTCCAGGGCCGGGGACGGGCACCGGAACGGTCAGGATCGAGACCTCGAACGTGAGGCGCGGGAGTTCGGACGGCGATACGGACGGGAACCGGGGGTCGTCGCACGCCGCCGACACCGCCGCGTCCGAGACCGCCGACCGAAGGGGTAGGACGGCTAGGGGGTACCCGACGCAGCCGCGGAGGCGTCCGTCCGGGTGCCGCTTCAGCGTGACGAAGACGCCGCGGGGCTGGTCGAAGCTGCGGGGAACCTCGACCGACGGTCCGGTAGGGCCGACGCCGAGCGCCTTTTCTACCGACCGGCGGGCCAATCGGACCGCGGCCTCGCCCTCGTGGTCGCCCAGCACGAACGAGGAACGCCCCGCACGCGCAAAGGCGCTTCGACCCTCAGGCCATCAGACCTTTTATAGCGGGGTCCCGTCGTCGCTCCTCTCATGCCGTTCCCCGAGGCTATCGACCGGCTGCTCAACAAGAAGATCTGCATGAACTGCTCGGCGCGGAACCCGCCCAAGGCGGTCCAGTGCCGGCGCTGCGGATACAAGGGGCTTCGCGTGAAGTCCCGCGAGCGCGCGGGGAAGACGGCCTAGGCCCCCATCAGGGGGCGGGGCCCGGACCGAGCCCCCGGCTGAACGGGGTCGGTGGCCCTTGCCGGGATTCCCTCGCGACCGCGAGGCGCTTCTCCAGGAGGAAGAGCATGTTCCGGATCCCGTCGCGCCAGCTCTGGAGCTTGGGCGGCCCGGATCGTTCCCCGTACTCGATCGGCAGCTCGACGAAGCGGAGGCCCCGAAGGGCTGCCTCGACTTTCAGTTCCTCGCTGAACGACATGCCGTCCTGGGAGAGATGGACCCGGTCGAGCACCTCCCGCCGGAACACCCAGAACCCGCTCTGGCTGTCGGCGATCGTGCCGCCGGGGAGCTGCTTCAGGAACCGGTGGTAAAGGACGCGGAGCATCAGGTTCAGCACCCAGTTTCCGATGCGGTGCTCCGTGGTCATCGACCGCCGGGTGACCCCGGCGATCCGATCGCCGGTGATGAAATCGATCTTCTCGTCCAGGAGGCGGCGGACGAACGCCGGAACGGTCGCGACCGGGTACGTCGCGTCGCCGTCCGAGGTCGCGATCACCTCCCCCTTCGCCTCGGCGAAGCCGGTCTTGTACGCTCGGCCGTAGCCCCGCCGGCGTTCCACGATGACCCGGGCTCCCTCGGCCGCCGCGAGCGCCCCCGTCCCATCGGTCGACGCGCCGTCCACGACCAGGATCTCCCACTCGAGGGGGTCGGCCCGGAAGATCGTGCGGTTCGCCTCGTCGGCGGACATCCGAAAGACCCGGATCACCTGCCCGATCGAGGCGGACTCGTTGAGGGTCGGAACGACGAGCGTCGCGCGCATGGCCGGTCGGAACGGAGCCGAGGACCACTTAAACCCCTCCGGGGGCTCAGAGGCCCTACGACTTCCTCAGGACCCACCCGCCGGCCCGTCCGAGGGCGTTCACGTCGTCACGGGAGCTTCCCGACGACCGCGGACGTCGGCATCTGGGCGACCGGCCCGACAGCCGCATCCCTGCTCGAAGAGCTCGGCCTTGCGCTGTACGGGCTCACGGCCGACCTGCGCGGCGTAAAGCCGGCCGTGGAACGCACGGTGACGGCCTCGGGCGACGACGCCCAGGCCCTCGTGGTCGCGTTCCTGGGAGAGCTGCTCCTGTTAGAGGAGGACGACGGGTTCGTCGGCCGGTCGATCCGGGCCAAGCTCTCAGGAAGCGCTCCGACGCGGGTCACCGCCCGGGTGCGGGGCGAGCCGTTCGACCCGGCGCGGCACGTCGCCCGCACCGAGGTGAAGGCGATCACGATGCACCGGCTCGTGTTCGACCCGGCCCGGGGGCGCGCCCGGGTGATCGTCGACATCTAGTCGACGGGACCTACGGCATCCGCTCTACGATCGCGCGCAGGGACGCGCCCGAGGACGGGAGGCGCCCGGCTTTCGCGAGGATCCGCTCGAGGCCCGCGAAGACGGCGAGCAGGTCCGGCCAGTCCGCGATCCCCATGTGCCCGATCCGGAAGATCTTCCCGACGAGCGCTTCTTGGCCACCCTGTACGAGCACGTTGTACGTCTTCTCGAGCACCTTGCGGACCTCCGGGTCGCCCATCCCCGGCGGGTTCCGAAGGGCGGTCACGGTGTCCGAGGCGTACCGGCGCTCGGGGAACAACTCCAGCCCGATGGCGTCGGCGGCCGCCCGGGTCGCCTCTGCCAGCCGGTGGGTCCGCTCCAGACGGTGGTCAAGCCCTTCCTCCTTGAGAATCAGGAGCGCCTCGCGGAGCGCGAGGAAGAGCGGCACGGCCGGCGTCCACGGAGTATCGTTCTTCTCGATCGACTTCAAGTGCACGACGAGGTCGAGGTAGAACGACCGGGGCTTCAGGGCCGCGACCGCCCGGTCCGAGAGGTGGACCAGCGAGAGCCCTGCCGGGGCGGCGAGGCCCTTCTGGGTCCCCGCGACCAGGGCATCGATACCCCACTCGTCGATCGGAACCGGGATCCCCGCGACCGCGCTGATCCCGTCCACGAGGAACATGGCCCCCGAGGCCCGGACGGCGGGCGCGATGGAGGCGAGGTCGTTCGCGAGCCCGGCGCTGGTCTCGTTATGTACCGCGCAGACCGCGCGGACGTCTCCCTTCGCGAGCTCGGCCAGGACAGCCTCCGTGGGCAGGGGCTTGCCCCACGGGGCGGTGAGCGTCGTCACGTGAGTCGACGCGCGGCGGACCAGCGCGTCCGTCCGCTGCCCGAAGTATCCGTTGGAGACGACGAGGGTGCGCCCTTCGGCTGGGACGAGGGACGAATAGACGGCCTCGAGGCCGGCGGTCCCGCTGCCGGAAAGGATCACCTGGCGCCCCTTGACGCCGAAGAGGACCGGCAGGAGCTCGCGGATCTCCTGCACGACCCCGTGGAAGTAGTCGCCCCGGTGGTTGAGCGACGGCATCGACATCGCGCGGAGGACCCGGGGATGGATCCGGACCGGCCCGGCGATCAGGAACGTTGTGGTCTCCGGGTCGAACGTCATCGGGCCCCTCCGGCCGGCGCCACGAGGGAGGCGAGCGGCTCGCCCTTCAGGGCCCGCAGCACCTCGTTCACGATCTCGGTCCCGGCACGGCGCTGCCCCTCCTCGGTAAGGGCGCCGATGTGAGGGGTGGGGATGACCCGCGGGTCGTCGAGCAGCTCGCGGTTCGTGGGCGGCTCCACCTCGAAGACGTCGAGCGCGGCGCCGGCTAGGCGACCGGAGCGGAGGGCGGCGAGCAGAGCGATCTCGTCCACGAGCGCTCCCCGTGCGACGTTGACCAGGAAGGTGCCCGGGCGCATGCGTTCGAAGGCGCGGGCGTCCAGGAGATGGCGGTTCTCCGCCGTCAGCGCAGCGTGGAGACTGACGATATCCGAGGACCCGAGCAGGGAGTCGAGGCCCACGAGCTCGGTCGAGTCCGTGGCCCGGGTGACGAACGGGTCGTAGGCGATCGCCCGCGCCCCGAACGGGGCGATGCGGCGGGCGACCTCGCGCGCGATGCGGCCGTAGCCCACGAACCCCACCGTCCGGCCCGAGAGCTCGTGGCCGTGCGCCCCGCGTTCCCAGCGGCCGGCCCGCGTGGCGGTGATGGACGGCCAGAGTCCGCGGACGAGTAGTAGATAGAGCGCGACCGTCAGCTCGGCGACGCTCGTCGCGGCTGCGCCCGGGGCGTTCACGACCCGTATCCCGCGCGCCCCGGTCGCCGTGAGGTCGATGTTGTCCACGCCCACGCCCGCGCGGGCGACCAACGTCAGGTGAGGCGCCTTCGAGATCAGGTCTGCGGTCACCTTCGTGCGGCTGCGGACGATGAGCCCCCATGCCTCCCCGAGGTGGCGAGAGAGATCCGCGGGCGCTCCGCTCGCGTCCAGGACGCGGCAGGGCCCCGAACGCAACGTCTCGAGGGCAGTCGCGTCGATCGGGTCGGCGATGACGACGAGAGGTTTCGGCGCCATCGGTCGAGCGAGCGAGGGAGCTGTAAAAAGCCCTTGGGCTCGCCGACCCGGCCCTTCAGCGGGTCTTCGGGACCGGGGTCCGCTCGAGCGCGGAGCGGGCGATCGCCTCGCCGCGGACCCCGCGGATCCACGGCTCGGCCTTCACGATCACCCGGTGCGAGAGCGCGGGCTCGACGAACAGCTTGACGTCATCGGGCAAGACGTAGTCGCGGCCGCTGAGCAGCGCCCGGGCCCGGGCGACCTTCTGCAGGGCGAGGGCGCCCCGCGGGGACGACCCGACCTCGACGCGCGGGTCGTCCCGGGTCGCCCGTACCAGGTCGACGATGTACCCGACGACCGACGGGTCGATCTCCACCGCCTCCACGGCCATCTGGAGCGCCCGGAACGAGGCGACGTCCGCCACCCGGGGGACGGTCACATTGTCCTCCTTGCGGGCGCGTCGCCGCGTGAGGATCGTCCGTTCCTCCTCGACGTCGGGGTAGCCGACCTTGAACCGGAGGAGGAACCGGTCCACCTGGGCCTCGGGGAGCGGGTACGTCCCCTCGAGCTCGATCGGGTTCTCGGTCGCGATCACCAGGAACGGCGTAGGCAGCGGGTACGTGGTCCTCTCGCTCGTCACCTGGTGCTCCTGCATCGCCTCGAGGAGGGCCGACTGCACCTTCGGAGGGGCGCGGTTGATCTCGTCCGCGAGAAGGATGTTCGTGAACAGCGGGCCTTTACGGAACTGGAACCCGCCCTTCGCTTGATCGAGGATCTCGCCGCCAGTGATGTCGTGCGGAAGGAGGTCGGCGGTGAATTGCACCCGCTGGAACTCGAGGCCGAGCGCCTGCGCGAACGACTTCGCCATCAGCGTCTTCCCGAGGCCGGGAAGGTCCTCAATGAGCACGTGACCGTCCGCGATCAGTCCCGTGAGGATCGTTTCGACCGCCTGGACACGGCCGACGACCGCGACGTGGATCGCGGTCCGGATGCGTTCGGCGAGGGCGCGTGCCTCGGGTGCCTCCATCGTCCGCTCCCCGAGACCGGAGGCGTTCCGGTATAAAGTCGGCCCTCCCACGGCCGGAAGGAGGCTGTACCCCGACCGTAACGATCCGCGTCACCGTAGGCATCTGCCCTCTCAGCGGTCTGACCCCGGTCGGGGATGTCGGGCATCGGGGTTGTCCTCGCGTCATTCTCGGCGGACGACCCGTCCGCATTGAGTCGAGAGGGACCCTTCGTCGATACCCGGGCGCGGCGCTTGGCCGCGGCGAGGGCGGTACTCCGCCGCTGTCCTAAGGGTTTGCGGAGCGGCCTCGGTCGAGGAACTCCGGTCGGCCGATGAAGACCGCGAGCACAACGAGGGAGAGCACCAGAAGGCCGCCGGCGAGCCCCACGACGGAGTTCCGCGACGGAAGGGCGATGGCGCTCGCCCATGCAATCACGACGACGAACGCGACCAGGAGCAGGGACATCCCCGCCCGCCCGACCCCGCCGGGAGACTCGCGGGGATCGGCCGTGAGCCACAGCAGGACCCCGAGGCTCGCCACGGCGCCGAACAGCTCGGGAATCGGGTCGGCGACGGAAACGGCGGCCAGGAGCACCAGGGCGACCAGTACGGGCGCGACCGCGAAGGACCGGTACGGTTCCGGCGCTCTGGCCCGAACTCCGGTGGCCACGGCGACGACCCCGACCGCGACCGCGAGATCGAGGTACCAGGGGATCGGGGTCCCCGTCGCGAACAGGGCGAGCGCTCCTGCGAGGACCACTCCGGGGAGGATCCCGTAGGACCCCCGGACCGGCGGGCGGGGCTCGGCGGCGGTCACCCGGCCCTCCGACGCTGCGGCTGTCGCAGAAATCGCACCAGGTTCGCGAGCGACCAGAAGTCATCCCAGTCGACGACCGGCGCATGGACCCACGTCTCGGCGAGCAGGTTCTCGCGCTCGAGGTGCTCGAGTCGCGCCGCCAGCGCCTCGTCGATCGGGTCCATCCGGAACGAGGCCGAGCGGACCGCGAGCGGCGACGGGCTGAGGACGACGACCGGGTACGCCCGGCGGCGTAGGTGCGGGACGAGGTCGGTCGCGGACTCCCCGACAAGGCTGGAGAGGAGGATCACCGTGATCCCTGGCGGGTAGTAGCGCCCGAGGGTGATCGGACACCGCTCGGGCACGCCCGCGACCGACGCCCCCCGGGTGTTCAGGACCGCCTGCTGGATCCGGGCCCGCTGATGACGTCCGCTCGAGAGCGGGACGGCGTCCACGAACTCGCCGAACGCCGCGTACCCAACCCGGTCCTTCTCCCGCAGGAACGCGTCGGCGATCCCGATCGCCGCGGCCCGAGAGACTCCGAGGAGCCGAGCGTCGACCGTCGGACCGAGGGGAGTCGGACGGGTATCGAGCAGAACGAGGACGTCCCCCGTCCGGTCGAGTTCGAACTCGTTCGCGAGCGGGCGGCCCGCCCGGGCGGTCGCGACCCAGTTGATGAGTCGGGGCGGGTCGGACGGTTGGGCTTCTCGTATCCCGAAGAACTCTCCGCTCGTCCCGATCCGCCGCGACCGTGTTTCGCCCGGAAGCGGCAGGGTCCGTTCCAGCCGAACCGACCCGAGACGTAGAAGGTCCGGCGGCGATCGTTCGACCACGAGCTCGGGGCGATCCCCCTCCGCCACCCGCTGGACAAGCCCCGTCGGGTCCTGCCAGACAACCAGAGGGGACGGGATCACGGAGACCGTGGGCCGGGGCGCGTTCCACTCGAACGTGAAGTCGGCCCCTTCGGGACCGCACTGGATCTCCGGCTCGAGCGGGCCGTCGAGATCGCCCGGCCGTTCGACCACGAGATGAAGGTCCGGCGTTCGGCCCACCGGCTCCGCCCGGAGGGTCCCCCGGACTCGGACCTCGGTCTCCGACCCCTCGGAATGCCACGACAGCGAGGCTCGAAGCGGCGCTCCGGGTCCGGTCATCGCCGCGGCGACCGGGGCCACGAGGAACGGCAGGCCAACGAACACGGGCACCGGGTTGCGCGTCGTCACCGCGAAGAGGATGAGGACGACCCCGGCGACGAGGAGCAGAACCGTCCGCGCTGTCCAGCGGATCTCGGATACGGGAGCGGAACGTGAGCTCACGGCGCCTTCTCGAGCCCGTCGAGCCGGGAGGCGACCCGCCGGCGGAACTCGACATCGGGCAGGTTCGAGAAGGCCCGGATCTCGGCGGGAGGCCGAACGGGAAGGTCGGGGCGTAGGGTCCTTCGTTCGAGGGCGTCCAGCCGGAAGAGGATCCCCTCCCTGCCGATCCGCCCCTCCCGGAAGAGCAACCGGACATCCCCTGCGGAGACCTCGGGTGCGGCTAGGCGGGTCGGCGCCGCATGCGGCGCCTGGCGGACGCCGTCCCAGAGCGCCAGCCCCGCGGCGACCACGGCCATCGCCGCCAGCGGTACCGACGCCGTGAGCTCGGTTCGCGCGAAGATCGAACCCGCGGTCGCCGCCACGGCGAGTACGATCAGTCCCCAGTGGAACGGCAGGTTCACGGCGCGGCCTCGAACCGGGTCAGGTCGGCCTCCGCTGCACGGATCGCGTCGCGCGCCAGACCGACCGCGTCGGCGCCCATCGGATGGGTCGAGTACCGAGCCTCCTCGAAGAGCCGCGTCAGCGTGTCCGCCGCCGGCCGCCGAACTCCCAACGGAAGGAGCTGGTTGGCCCGGATCTCCTCGGCCGTCGAGAACTCCACCCCGACCCCGAGCGGGCTAACCCGCGAAAGGAGACGGTCGTAGAGCCGCACGATCACCCGTCGCGGGTCCCGTCCTTCGTCCAGCTCGGAAACGGCCGCGGAGAGGGCCGCGCGGGCGTCGCGCGCTCGGTCGATCTCCAGCACGCCTTCCCCTCTCCGGCGGGCGGACCGGGAGAGGAGGACCGGTATGGCCACCGCGGCCGCGACGAAAGCCACGGCGATCACGATGAAGATAGGAAGAACGTTCGATAGACTGAGGGGCGGCGCCACCGACGTCGTGCCGGGGGGTGGCGGCGTGGAGTTGTTGTGGCCCACGGTCGTGTTGTTGGCCGCCGTGGTGGTCGAACCGTAACAGTAGACGAAGCACCCCCCGCTTCCGATGTAGTGGCTCGCCAGGATGAAGAGGAGCAGGAACAGGAAGACCCCCGCAGCGGGACCGAGGATGCCCAGCGCGTTCCGCTTCTTGTTCTCGGAACGACCCCGCTGGAGGATGAACCCGACGAACCCGACGACCAGTGGCGAGAGAAAGAGGATCCCCCAGACCCAGTTGGGCAGCACGACGGGCGCCGGTCCGGCGGTAGGGGCAGGCTGGGGAGTCACGCCGGTCAGCAGCGCGGCACCGGCCCCCGCAGCGAGGGCGACGCCGACGAGCGCGAGCAATGCGGGGTGGGCCCGGGAACCCAATGCCATCCGTCAGGGACTAGGGTCGAGTTGACGCATAATCCCTTCCGGGGACGGCCCCGCCCCGTCTTTCAGGCGGTGGGGGGTTCGGCGGGGGCCTTCGAGAGCAGGTAGAAGCTGCGACGCTCGTGCTCCGCGTTGATCACCACGAAATCGTCGACCGCGTAACCGGTGTCAAGAGCCGCCCGGAAGGCGTCCCTGACGGCGTGGCGCCAGCGGCGAAGCGACACTGCCTCGTGCTCCCGGATGGTCGCCAGGTCGAACGGGATCTCGAGGTGGGCGCTCGCGCCGCTGGGTTCGGCGACCGCCGTGGGCTGGCGGAGGCCGTTCTCCCCGGCTTCCGTCTCCACGATCGCCGAGGAGGACGTCCATCGCGCGAGGTCTTCCTCCCGGGTCGGTGCGACACCCGAGAGCCGTCGTTCAACGGTCGGGCTGGCGATCGCCCAGCGGACCCGAACCCGGTCGGTCTCGAGTCCGCGGCTTGCCTCGTCCTGAGGCCGGCCGTAGTAGTGCGAGAGATAGCGATCCGGCAGGGCCCCCAGGCGTCGGACGGAGAGCCATGCCGCGCGGGACACGAGCGGGTCGTACACCCACCGGATCTCGGCCAGCCCCAGTCGGAGCACCTCGTCCCGCTGGAAGGCCATCAGACGGAAACCGACGTGGTGGTTCTGGTACTCCGGCCGGACCACCGTCGCGTGCGAGTAGTAGTAGAGCGCCGCCCCGTCCCACCCCACGGTCGAAACGGAGCATCCGGCGAGGTAGATGTCGGCGAACGCCCCCACGGCCAACCCGCCGTTGTCCTGGAGCGCCCGCTGGAGGCTGGCCGGGACGGCCGCCGCGGATTCCGCGTCCGGCGCGCCCCGCTGGAGCTCCTCGGCATGGCGGAACTCCTCGGGCTTCTCGAGACGGCGGAAACGGAATCCTCGGACCCGGTCCTCCGCGCGTGCCGCCGTCACGGTCGGACGACGGGCATACGGTACTTAACCCGGCGGAACGGAACGCCCGGCTCGCCTACCGGCGGATGTGGAGTTCCGAGCTCTTCTCCTCGTAGCGGACCGCGTCGTTCGGAGTGAGGTCCCAGAGCAGGTCCTCCATCTCCGGTATGTTCCGCAGGAACTCGGCCTTGCTCTTGGTCAGCATCAGGTGCTCGAACTTTCGGCGTGCGATGGCGTAGGCCCCGACCATGTACCCTCCCACGATCGCCACGATCGGTCCGAGGACGATGAACACGAGATTGTAGTTCGCGGTCGGCTGGGCCGTCTCGGCATTGATCGCCGGGAACGGCCCGACGCTCGAGACCGGCGTAAAGTACCCCACCGCAAGGATCGAGAGGAGGATCCCGACCGCCAGCACGAACACCGAGACGAGGGCTCGGTAGGTCCTGAGGCCGTGCTTTAGCCGACGGTCCAGAGGCACCGGGGGCTCTTCGGGGGACATGCCGACGGCGGCACGCCGCTTCGCTTAAGAACCTATCCGACGCATGGTGTGTGGAGAGGAACAGGGGTTAGGCGATGCTGGGCGGGTCTTATCCGGACGAAAAGGCGCCGACTTCGCCGCAACGACCCGGCTCGATCGCCGGGGTTCCCGCTCAGGTCTCGGGATCGTTTGGCCAGCATCCCGGTCGACCCGTCCCGTGGGGGCTTGTCGCGGTGGCGGCTCAGGGAGCCGGACTGGTCATGCTCTTCCTCGGCACGCTCATCATGGTCGTGTTCGGCTCCTTCCCGGCCGACTGCTTCACGAGCACGTGTTCCACGAGCACCGCCGCCGGCGTGCAGTACGGGATCCTCGCGTCCGGGATCTTCTGGACGGTGGGCGCGTTCGGGATCGCCGTGGGCTCGGCGATCAAGCTACAGTTCACGCTGCTCGACCCGGGATCGAACACCGCGGAGGCCACCGCCCGGTACCTCGACCGGCGACGCGCGGAGCTCATCCTCTTGATCGTGGCCATTGTGATCCTGCTCGTGGTCACGCTCGCGCTGGCCACCGCGACGGCCTCCCACGTCTGAGCTCCGCCCGAGCGGCGGAGCGTTCACGACTTGGGCAGGGGCGCCTCGTCGGCCGGTTCCGACACGGTGCGACCGTAGGGCGTGGGCCCCTCCCGTAGGGGAGGAGCCGCCCCGGTGGGCGGCGGGATCTCCGCGAGGAGCGGTCGGAACCGGTAGTAGATGAAACCGGCGATGAGGAAGACCAGGAACGCGCTCGCGACGGCCGCGGTCTCTCCACCGAGGGGGCCGAGGCCGAGCAGGAAGAACCCGACGAGGCCGGTCAACGCTCCCCTCAGGGGGCCGCCGGGCCGGTCGGGGTTCCCGAGCCGCCGTAGGGAAACGAGGGCCCCGGCGACCTCGAGTGCCACGACCGCGAGCGACTGGGCGGCCATCCCTACAAGCCCGACCGGAGTGATCGCCGACGGGTCTCCCAGGTACGACGCGACGATCGTCAGGGCGAGGATCCCTCCGACGGCAGCGCGGAAGCCGAGGGCGTAGAACGGTCCGCTCGGCCCGGTGCCCCAGTACCGGCTCCTGAGGAGCCACAACTGGGCGAGCTCCGTGCCGCCCACGAGCAGCCCGAGCGACGTCAGCGCTCCCGGCAGCGCCCCGTTCGCCATGGAGTCCACGAACAGTATGTACGCGACGGCGAGCGGCACGCCGACGAACAGCCCGACCGTGTAAGCCGCGACCTCCTTTCTCTCGTCGAACAGCGTCTCGGGGACCTGGGGCGTCGAGTACCGCCCGACCTCCCAGTAGACGAACCCCCCCGAGAGGGCCACTCCGACCAGCCCGCCCAGGGTCAGGGAAGGGACGACCATCGTCAGTCGACCTTGCGCCCGGACGCAAGAAAGCCGGTATGCCCCAGCATGTCGAACTCGGGGCGCGTCCCGCCCTCCCCGACGTGGATCGCGCGTTCGAACAGCTCCAGGGAGCGCACCTCGTCGTACCCGAGTGTGCGCAGCGTGCGCACGGTCCGCTCGAGCTGGTTGTACGTCGGGGTGTACGTCGCGACCGAGCCCCCGAAGGCGAGCGCCTCGCGCGCCGAAGCGAGGACGGACCACGGCTCCGGCAGGTCGAGGAGCACGCTCGAGACCCCCTTCACGTCCAGTCCGTCCTGGGCGACGTCCCGTTCCCGGAACGTGACCCGGCTCTCGAGCCCGGCCCGCCGTACGTTCTGGCGGGCGGCGTCCAGGAAGTCCCCGCGGCGCTCGTAGCTCGTCACCCGTCCGTCGGGTCCCACGGCCGTGGCGAGGGCGATCGTGAGGGCGCCGCTGCCGGAGCCGGCCTCCGCGACGTGGGCCCCTGGCGTGACGCCCGCGAGATAGGTGAGGTACGCTGCGTCCTTGGGGGTCACGATCTGGGCGCCGCGGCGGAGCGTGGAGAACAGGTCGGACAGGGAGGGTCGGAGGAGCCGGTGGCCCGTGCCGAGCCAGACGATCTGTCCTCCGGGTTCCTGGCCGATTTGGCCCGAGAGGTCGATCACCCCGTCCACGCCCACGGGCTGGGCGCCGGGGAGGACACGGAGGACGAGGGGGGGAGCCCCCGCGCGCTTGAGGACCGCGACGTCCCCTTCGCGCCAGACATCGGTCATCGGCCGGAGGTTGTCCTCGAACTCGTGACGGCGACCGTTCGGTAATAACGCCGCGCCCGGGAGGCGGGAAGGGTGCGGCCGTGCCCGCCGGGCGACGTGTCGAGGGGCGTCGGGCGGGCGACCACAGGTCGTTCGGCGTTGGCTTTAAGGGCGGTACGATGCTCGGGGGTCGGCGCAGGACCGGCTCGCGAGCCCTGAGGCTTGCGAGCGGCCCGAGCCGAGCGAGTACCGAACAAATTCACCTCGTGCGGGCATAGTGTAGTCTGGTTATCACGCAGGCTTGCCAAGTCTGCAACTCGGGTTCAAATCCCGGTGCCCGCACTCCCTCGCCCTGCTCGGGGGGGACGTCTCTCCAGGAGAAGCAACGAGGTGCGCCTGGCATTCGGATGGCCGGCGAGGGTCGTGCCGTGGGGGCCGTGGAGGCCCTGAAACCGCGTCGGAACGCCGCGCAGCCGCTCCGTTCGACCGGTCGCGAGACTTTTGGGTGGTACGTGCTACGGGGGGTCGATGGCGAGGGTCCGTCGCGTCCACGTTCCGGGCCGGAAGTCGTTCGAGTACGTCGCCCAAGGGGGCGGCCCTGCGACGTTGCTCGTCCATCCCGGGGGCCCCGGCCTCACGTACCACTACCTTCGCGGCCTGCTCCGTCTCGCGAACGCGAACCTGCGGGTGGTCCTGTTCAACCCGCGGGGCGTCGGGCACAGTTGGGCTCCCCGCAAAGCGTCCGAGTACACGATTCCGAAGATGGCCGAGGACGTGGAGGCGATCCGGCGGGCACTGCACATCCGTGAGCTTCACCTCCTCGGATACTCGGCTGGGGGCTTCGTGGCGCTCGAGTACGCCCACCGGTACGAACGGAACCTCACATCGCTACTCCTATGCTCCACCGCCGGGAGCGCCGAAGAGGTGCGGGGCGCCCACCGCCAGATGATCGCCGCCGCGTCCCCGCGTCAGCGTGCGCGTCTCCGCGAGCTCACGCGGGCGAGGGCGTTCACCGACCCCGGATACATCGCCCTCTCGGATGCGATCGAGCGGCCGTTCCAGTCCCGGTTCCTGAAGTCGGTTCATCCGGACTGGAAAGCCACGAAGCTCAACCCGGCGGTGTACCGGGCGATGATGAGCCGCTCGGGGGACGGGTTCGTGGTCGACGGGACGATCGCGCGATGGGACGGCCGGAAGTACTACTCCCGCATCGAGGCACCGACCTTGGTCGTCGTGGGACGGTACGACTACTTCTTCGAGCCGTCGGTCGAGATGAACGAGCGGATCGAGCCGGCGCACCTGCGCGTTCTGGCCCGCTCGAGCCACTTCCCCATCCTCGAACAACCGAAGGAGTTCCTGGGCACGATCCGCGAGTTCCTCGGAGACGTAACGGGCGGGTGACCCCCGGCCCGGCCGCCCGGAGGGCGTAAATGCCTCCGCCGACCTCCTTACGCCGAAACGCCGATGCCGCGTCCCGCCTCCTCCAACACGCCTCCCCCGTCGGTTCCGGCGGCTAAACTCCGCATCCGGCTGACGCCGCCCGCGCGCGAAGCGATGCTCGGCGCCCTGGATGGCCGGCCGTCCGGCTCGGGAGTTCGGCTGTGGGTCGAACGGGGCATGCACCCTCACGCCCAGATGATGGTCGACCTTCCGTCCCACCGGGACATCCCCATCGAGGTCGACGGCGTGCTCCTCCTGGTGGACCAGACGAGCGAGCACTTTCTCCGAGACGCCGAGGTCCGCTACAGGACCGACATGGATCCCGCCGGTTTCGAGGTCGTGGGTCCGTTCCTGCCGGTCCGCACCGCCGCGGGAGCCGGCGCATCCGAGGCACCCGCGCCGACGTCCCACGCTCCGAGATCGGGGACCTCGAAGGGTCACGACGAGGCGGAGGAACGCGTCCGGCAGGCGCTGAAGAACATCTACGACCCCGAGATCCCGATGAACATCGTGGACCTCGGCCTCGTGTACGACATGCAGTGGAGCGACGCGGGCGAGCTGACGATCCGGATGACGATGACCAGCCCCGGCTGCCCCTCCGTGGAGGATATCGTTCGCGAGGTCACGGAGGCTGGGCGCGCCGCATCGGGCGCGAAGGCGGTCCGCGTCGACATCGTCTGGGAGCCTCCCTGGGGGCCCGAACGGATGACCGAGTTCGCCCGCCGCCAGTTCGGGTACGCGTAGTTCGCACCCCGCACGAGGACCTTCGCCCAGGGCGACGCGTCCGTTCGTCAGGGTCCGTCTCCGCGAGGAGGCGGGTCTCTGGTGCCGGTCCCGAAGACCGGGATCGAGAGAGGGGGTGCGAGGGGCATCTTATCGGGCCCGAGGTTCCTCGGACGACCCGTGGTCGACCCCCAGATCCGAAACCTGAGGGAGGAGGATTACCCGTACCTCCGTTCCGTGGTCAACGATTGGTGGGCCGGCCGGCAGATCGCCGACCTGATGCCTCGGTTCCTCTTCCAGCATTTCCAGACCACCGGGTTCGCCGCCGTAGCGGACGGTGCCCCGCCCCAGATCGTCGGGTTCCTGATCGGGTTCGTTTCGCCCACGCACCCCGAGCAGGCGTACATCCATCTCGTGGGGATCGACCCGTCGTACCGAGGGCGGGGCCTGGGCCGCGCCCTGTACGACCGCTTCTTCGAAACGGCCAGGGGGTTCGGGTGTCGGTACGTCCGATGCATCACGACGCCGACCAACCAAGCCTCGATCGAGTTCCACCGCCGGATGGGGTTCAAGGTGGAGCCGGGGGACGCGGTCACGGCCGCCGGGATCGCGGTGCGCTCGAACTACAGCGGGATCGGCCAGGACCGCGTCTGCTTCGTCAAGGACCTTCGCTCGTAGCACACGCCGGACCTCGCCGCGCGATCCTCCGGCATTCGCGGCCCGAGGTCCGACGTCCTGGCACGGAGCGACGGCCCGAATGGTTCTCCCTCAGGGGCAGCGCGGTCGGGCCTTCGTCCACGCAAATGCTAAGTAGGGTGCGTCGGTCCGCCGAGCCCTTGACGGCCGCGGCGAGCCTAGCGGCCTCGGGGGAAGATCACTTGACCGACCGCCCGCCGCCTCGGCTCCGGGGACCGGAGGAGTACACCCGATTCGAGCGGGCCCGCATCCTCGGGGCGCGTGCCTTGCAGGTCTCGCTGGGAGCCCCCATCCTGATCGATGTTCCCTCCACGCTCGTAGACCCCGTAGAGATCGCCGAGCGAGAATTCGCGGCAGGCCGCATCCCGATCACCGTCCGACGCGGCCCCGTCGACTAGCCCGGCGCTTCAGACGCTGGCAGCGTCCAGCGCGTGCGCGCACGCGCAGGTGGGAATCGTACCGAGCCGAGGCAACAGCCGAACGAGGACGCGGTTCATCCGCGCGGCGTTTTGGTGCATCGTCTCGAGGATCTCCTTTGCCTCCACCGGGCGGTCGGCCCAGACGTCAAAGTCCGTCACCATCGCGAGGCAGAGGTAGCACACCGCACGCTCGCGTGCGAGAGTCACTTCGGGAACGAGGGTCATCCCGATGACGTCCGCGAACTGCCGGAAGAACGACGACTCCGCACGCGTGCTGAACCGGGGTCCCTCCACGCACACGTACGTCTTCCCCTGGGAGAACGGCGTCTCCGTCTCCCGTCCCACGTCGGCCGCGGCTCGGGTGAGGTCGGGGCAGAACGGGTCGGCCAGGGAGACGTGGAAGACCCGTCCGCCGTCGTAGAACGTGGTCGGTCGCTGCTTCGTGAGATCGACGAACTGGCTCGGAAGGACGAAAGTTCCGGGAGGGAGCTCCTCCCGCAGCGAGCCGACCGAGCTCACGGTCACGATCGCGTCGGCGCCCAGCGAGCAGAGCGCGTCGACGTTCGCGCGGTAGTTGATCCGGTGCGGCGGGATCGTGTGCCCCGGACCGTGACGCGGAACGAACAAAACGCGGATCCCTCCCACTTCGCCCTCCTCGATCGGGGCGGACGGGGAGCCCCACGCCGTGGAGACCCGGTGGGTCTTCCGCGCCCCATCTTCGAACAGCCCGGTGATCCCCGAGCCGCCGATCACGCCGATCGTCCGACGCGCTCCCGCGCTCATCGTGGTTCGGAGTCCCCCGTGGGCCGGACCCGGGCCAGGAACCGGGCCATGACCACTTCGCCCCGGGTGCGCTCGAGCAACGTCCGCGCGACGTCCTGCTTCGGCTTCAGCTGCACGATCGCGCGCGTCGTATCGAACCGGAGCAGCGCGTGCGTGAGTCGCTCCATCAGCCTCAGGAGGCGGTCGGCCCCGGCGAGGTCGTCGTGGGCGAGACGGTCCAGGACGAGCCGACGGACCTCCCCGACCGTGTCCCCCAGGCCGAGGAGGTACGGTTCCGGTTCGACCGACAGCTCCGCGGGGCCGGGCAGCGGGGTCCCTTCGACGATCGCGCCGAGAAGGCTCGCCTCGACCGCCTCCTGCAGCGCGTCGAGCGCGAGCGGTTCGTCGCCGCGTCCCTCGCGGCGCAGTCAATCGGAGAGCTCGGCCAGCATCCGCCGGACCTTCTCGAGGTCCGCCGCGGCGGCGCCGTCGGTGTGCAGCCGCGCCATGGTCGCCTGGGCGAGGCGACGAAGCCGGCGCGCCTGCTCGTACAGGTCCTCGCGACGCAACTCCCGCTGACGGAGATGGGCCTCGATGGAGGCGAGCACGCCGTCCGGTAGGCCCGAGGGGGGCTCCGACCGTTTATCGGAAGAAGGTGAATCGCTGGTCATCGTTCCCCCCGTCCAGCAGGCCGAGCCGCACGCCCGCATCCAGCCAGCCGTGCGCGTAGCTCGCCGCGGCGAGCGCGCGCTCGGAGTCCCCCGACTCGGAGAAGTGCTCGGCGTCGGCGAGGTAGGACCGGGCCATCGCGAGGAAATCGTCCGACGCCCCGCGGAGGAACGAGCGCCCAGGGGTCGCGGGGCTGACCTTGGCCAACGCCTCGCGGGTGAGACGCATGTACTTGTCGGCGAGCGACGCCTCGCTCACGGGCTCGCCCCGCCGGCCCGTCCGGCCGCCATCGGTCCCTCACGCCTCATCCCTTCGGGACCTTCTCCCAGTCCTTGAGGAACCGGGCCAAGCCCGAGTCGGTAAGCGGGTGCTGCACGAGCTTCTCCATCACGGAGTACGGCATCGTCGCGATGTCGGCCCCGACCTTCGCGGCGTCGAGCACGTGGATCGGGTGCCGGACGCTCGCGACCAGCACGCGCGTGGGGAAGCGGTAGTTCCGGTAGATCGTCACGATGTCGCGCACGAGCGACATCCCGTCCTGCCCCTGGTCGTCCAGACGGCCGATGAACGGGCTGACGTAGGCCGCGCCGACCTTCGCCGCGAGGAGCGCCTGGTTCGCGCTGAAGACGAGGGTCATGTTCACCCGGGTCCCCTCCTTCCCGAGGGTGTGGGTCGCCCGGAGGCCGGCCGGGGTCATCGGGACCTTGACGTAGATCGATGGGTGGATCTCGCGGAGGTGACGGCCCTCCCGGAGCATCCCCTCGGTGTCGGTGGCCACGACCTCTGCGGAGACGGAGGGCACGCCTAGGGCGCAGATCTCGCGGAGCACGTCTTCGAAGCGACGTCCCTCCTTGGCCACGAGGGTCGGGTTCGTCGTGACCCCGTCGAGGATCCCGATCTCCCACATAGTCCGTATCTCGTTCACGCTCGCCGTATCGAGGAACAGCTGCATCGACCCTCCCCCCGAACTCCTCCGGGCTACTGAACCTTCCCCCGAAGCCGGAGGAGCTCCCAAGCCTCGTCCCGGATCCGTTCGACCGACATCCCGAAGCGGTCGACCAGCGCCCACGGTTCCCCCGACTCCCCGAAAACGTCGGGGACGCCGATCCGACGGACCGGCACCGGGTAGTTCTCGGAGGTCGTGGAGGCGACCAGGGCGCCGAGGCCCGTGAGGACCGAATGCTCCTCGAGGGAGAGGATCGCGCCGGTGTCGCGGGCCGCGCGGAGGAGCGACGCCTCGTCGAACGGCTTGATGGAAGCGAAATCCAGGACGCGGGTCGAGACGCCGACCTTCGCCAGCTCCTCGGCCACGTCGAGCGCCCGGGCGACCAGGGCGCCCGCGGCTACCATCGTGAGATCGCTCCCCGCGCGGAGTTCCGCGGCGTGTCCGATGCGGAACGAGCCGTCGGTGACGACCGGAAGGTTCTCGCGGGTCAGCCGGACGTACGCGGGTCCCTTGCGCTCTGCGACCTCGAGCGTCGCGGCGCGCGTGGTCGGGGCGTCGGCCGGCACGATCACGGTCATCCCGGGCAGCCCGCGCATCAGCCCGATGTCCTCGAGCATCTGGTGGGTGCCTCCGTCGCCGCCGACGAGGACGCCCCCGTGCGTGGCTACGATCTTGACGTTCGCCCGGTTGTAGCAGATCGATTGCCGGACGAAGTTGTATGCCTGGCCGGCCGCGAACACCGCGAACGTGCTGGCGAAGACGGTCCTCCCCTCGAGGGAGAGGCCCGCGGCGATCGACATCATGGTCGGTTCCATCACGCCCACGTTGAAGAACCGGTCCGGAAACTTCTGTCCGAACAGCTGGGTCCGCGTCGACCCGGAGAGGTCGGCATCCAGCACGACCAGCGACGGGTCGCGCTCCCCGAGCTCGAGAAGCCCCTTCCCGTAAGCGTCCCGCAGGCTCTCGGTCTTCCGAGCGGCCGTCATCGCGGAGGAACCACCCCGGGGGCTCCGAGCTCGACGAGGGCCTTCTCCGCTTCCTCCTTCGACGGGGCCTTCCCGTGCCAGGACGACTTGCCCTCCATAAACGACACGCCCTTCCCCTTCACCGTCCGCGCGACGATCGCGGTCGGTCCCTCCGTGGAGCGGCCCGCTTCGGCGAGCGCGCCCAGGATCTGCCGGAAGTCGTGCCCGTCGATCTCGAGGGTGCGGTAGCGGAACGCGCGGAACTTGTCACCGATCGGCTCGATCCCCATGATCGCCTCGGTCGAGCCGTCGGTCTCGTAGCCGTTCCGGTCAAGGATGGGGACGAGACGGGGGAGCCGGTAGTGGCCCCCGGCCATCAGCGCCTCCCACGTGGGTCCGGCCTGACATTCGCCGTCCCCGAGGATCGCGAACACCCGGTTAGACCGCCCCGAGAGGCGGGCCTCTAGGGCCATGCCGACCGCCATGCCGATCCCCTGTCCGAGGCATCCTGTGGACGCCTCGATCACCGGCAGCTTGTGACGATCGACGTGACCCTGCAGCCGGCTTCCGAGACGGCGGAGCGTGAGCAGCTCCTCCGTCGGGAAGAACCCGCGGTGGGCCAGCGCCGCGTAGAGCGCCGGTGCCGCATGGCCCTTCGAGAGCACGAGCCGGTCGCGGTCCGCAAGGTCCGGCTTCCGAGGATCGAGCTTCATCTCGTGGAAGACGAGGGCCGTGATCAGGTCGGTCGCCGACAGGCTCCCACCGGGGTGGCCGCTCCCGGCGACGTAGGTCATCCGGATCACGTCGCGCCGGATCTCACGGGCGGTGGCCTCGAGGGACGCGATCTGCGCCGCCGGCACGTCCTCCGTCACGAGCGACGCGCGGAGGAAGGCCGGGCTATTTGACCGTTGAGGCGCGGCGAGCGGCCGGACCCGCGGCGCGACGCCGCGCGGCGGGCTTTCGGCCACTGTCGATCAGGTCGCGGAGCGTCACCAGATCCTCGGCGTACCGCGCGTACCCTCGCTCGTCGAGCGGCGTCTCGAGGTAGGCGGGGACGCCGGCCCATCGGCGGTCGTTCACGAAATGCCGGAACCCTTCGACACCGATCTCGCCACGTCCGATGTTCTCGTGTCGGTCGAGGTGGGAGCCGACGGGCGCCTTCGCGTCATTGAGATGGAACCCCCGGATCGCGTCGGTGCCGAACGTCCCGTCCACCCGGTCTACGAGGGCTCCGTAGCCTTCCGCGGTGCGGAAGTCGAGCCCGGCGGCGAACAGGTGGCACGTATCGAGGAGCACGCCGAGCCGCGCGGGGGCCCCCACGGCTCTGAGGACCTCGGCGAGCTCATCGAACGTAGAGCAGAGCGTTGTCCCCTGCCCCGCGGAGTTCTCGAGGACGAGCCGGACCTTCCCGTCGGGCACCTCCTCCAGCGCCGCGCGGAGGCTCTCCGTCAGGGTCCGTAGCCCCTCGGTCTTCGTCGCCTCGAGGTGAGCCCCCGGGTGGAAGACGAGCGCGTCCACGCCCAGCAGCTCCGCTCGCTGGATCTCGTCCAGGAACGCACGGCGGGAGCGTTCGAGCATCTCGGGCTTCGGGTTCGCGAGGTTCAGCAGGTATCCGTGGTGGACGGCCGTGGCCCGGAGTCCCTCCGACCGGACGGCGGTCCGGAACTTCTCGGCCGCCTCCGCGGGGATCGCGGGGCCTGCCCACATCTGGGGGCTCTTCGAGAACACCTGCAGCGACTCGCACCCGATCTCGCGAGCCTGGCGGACGGCCCCGTCAAAGCCCCCGGTGATGCCGATATGCGCGCCCAGGTACATCCGCGGCGGGACCGCCCGGCGAGGATTAACCTATGCCCTCTCGACCGGCCGAGAGGGCGGGAGGCTGACAGCTTTCCGCGTTTCCCGTAGGCTCGCGCACTTCAGTACCGCGCGGAACGCCAGTGGGCTTAACTGCCGGGTTCGAGATGGGACCGGGTGTTTCCCCACCGCTTTGGCCGTCAGCCGACGGAGGCGACCAAGCCGTCCTATTTAACTTTGGTTCGGGGGTTCCCGCCGACCTGCCCTCCGGCCTCACCGGCGAGAAACCTTCATCTTGGCCCATCGGTCGTCGGGCCGTAGTCCGGGACCGACCCAACGAGGACCGGACCTTCCTTTGTGACCGATGCACAGGACCCGGCTCCGAACGATTACCGTCTTCGGCTGGACGTGGATTTCGCCAACCTTCGGTGGAAGGGGACCGTCGAGTTCGACCTTCCCGAGCACGGGCCGGCGTGCCGACTGGATGCCGACGGCCTGACCGTGACGGCCGCCCGGGTGGACGGGAGGGCGGCGCCGTATACCGTGACCCGGGCCGAGCAGGAGCTCTCGATCACGTGCGCTCCGGGCTCCTCGGCGCGCGTCTCGATAGACTTCGAAGGAGCCGTGGACACGAACGCCCTCTTCGGCCTGTACCGCTCGCGGCAGGGTAGCGGCTACCTGCTCACGACCCACTGCGAGCCGTCCGGCGCGCGGCGGATATTCCCCTGCGTCGACCGTCCGGACCGCAAGGCCCGCGTCCATCTCACGGTGCGGGCCGCGGCCGATCTCGACGTGGTCGCGAACACCGAACCGGTCTCGAACCGGGTCGTGGACGGGTCGCGCGAATGGGAGTTCGGACCCACTCCTCCGATGGCGACGTATCTGTTCTACTTCGCGCTCGGGAAGTTCGACCGCCTCGAGGACCGGTCCGGCCGGGTCGTCGTGCGCGTGCTGACTCCGCCGGGTCGACGGGAATCGGGTCGGTACGCCCTGGAGGCGGGGACTCGGATCCTGCGGGCGTGCGAGGAGTACTACGGCGTTCCCTACCCGCTGTCGAAGCTCGACCTGATCGCGGTCGCGGAGCACGCGTTCGGAGCGATGGAGAACTGGGGTGCGATCAGTTTCCAGGAGACGCGCCTCCTAGTGGATTCGTCCAGCGGTTCGTTCGCCCAGAGCGATGTCTTCGAGACCGTCGCGCACGAGATCGCGCACCAGTGGTTCGGGAACCTGGTGACGATGTCGTGGTGGGACGACATCTGGCTCAACGAGAGCTTCGCCTCGCTGATGGAGACCGTGATCACCGACCGGATCGCTCCGGCGCTGGACCCGTGGACCGACTTCTTCCTTCGCACCGCGGGCATGGCCCAAGCGATGGGCGGCGATTCGCTCCGGGCGACCCACCCGATCCGGGTGACGGTCCACCGGCCCGAGGAGATGAGCCAGATCTTCGACGAGATCAGTTACGGGAAGGGCTCGAGCGTCCTCGCGATGCTCAACCGCCACCTCGGCGACGACCGGTTCCGCGCGGGCGTGACCGAGTACCTCCAGCGATTCCGGTTCCGGAACGCGCGGACCGACGACCTGTGGGCCGCCCTCGAGCGCGCGTCGGGAGAACCGGTGACCTCGATCGCCGGCCCGTGGATCGACCGGCCCGGCTTCCCGGTCGTTTCCGCCCGGATCGGCCCCAAGGGCCTCGAGCTGGAGCAGCGCCGGTTCTCGTACCTGGGGTCCCTCGAGGAGGACCCGTGGCCGATGACGATGGTCCTGGACGTCGACGGCCAGCGACAGCGGCTACGCTGGGATACCCGAACGCGGACCGTGCCAGTCTCCCCGACCGCGACCGTCCACCTCAACCCGGACGGGGTCGGCTTCTACCGGGTCCTCTACGACCGGACCCTCTACGACCGCCTTCTGGTCGCGCTCCCTTCGATGAGGGCCTCCGACCGGTGGGTCGTCCTCTCCGACCTCAGCGCGTTCGTCCTGTCGGGCGATGCCGACTGGTCGACGTACACCCGGTTCGTTCGGGCGTTGGGCGCCACGAACGACCGGCTCGTGGTGGAGCCGATCTGCTCCTCGCTCGCGGGCTTCGCGCTCCTGTACCCCGCGATCGCACCGGTGCAGGAGTTCGCACGGTCCTACCTCGCCGAGGCGTTCGCCCGTGTAGGGCCGCAGCGCCGGCCCGACGAACCGGGCGCGAACGGTGTGCTACGGGACCGTATTGCCTTCGCGCGCGTTCGGGTCGACGCGACGTTCGCCCGGGAGCTTGCGAGCCTGTTCCCCGAATGGGGTCGGCTCGACCCGGACCTCCGCCAGTCCGTGGCGATCGCCCGGGCGCGCCAGGACGGCGCGGCGGGATACCACGAGATCCGGCGAGCCCTCGAGCGCCCGGTCCTCGACAGCGATGCCCTCCGGCTTGCCCGGGCCCTCGGATGGTGCTCGGAACCCGGCCTCGTCCGCGAGGCGCTCGAGTTCGCCATATCGGGCGCGGTCAACCGCAGCCACATCCTCGGGGCGGTCGTGCAGGCCGCGATGAATCCGGCCGGGCGCCCGGTCGTATGGCCGTGGCTCACCCAGCGGCTCGACCGGCTGGACGAACTGTTCCGGGGGTCCGGCTACCTCGCCCTTGTTCTCGAGGGCGTGCTCCCCGTCCTCGGGCTTAGCCACCCCGAGGACGTCCGGTCGTTCTTCCGGACCCATTCGTACCCCGAAGGCACGCGAGGCGTCGTGAAAGGGCTCGAGCACCTCGAGGTCGTCGAACGGCTGGGCCGACGCCTTGCCGAGACGGCGCGGACGTGACGGCGCCCCGGGCGGTGACCGCTCCGGGCGAGCCGGTCGACCTCAGCGCGTACGCCGGCGCGTTGCCGCCCGGACGCTCCGCGGGGTCTCCGCCGCCGACCAGATGTACCACGTCCCGCGCGCCTGGCTGAGCGTGTGCCCGTCGGCGCCGAACAGGTCCCCCTCGGCGAACGCGATGTGCCGGCCCCGCCGGAGGACGTGCCCTCGTGCGGTGAGAGTGTCCCCGGCCCGGGCAGCGCTCAGGAACTCCACGTAGAGGGATGTGGTCGCGGCCGTCTCCTCCTCCGTCAACAAGGAGAGCACCGCGGCGCCCATCGCGGTATCGAGGATCGTCGCGTAGACGCCCCCGTGCACAATCCCATTGATGTTCAGGTGCTGGCGTTTCACCCGACCGGCGACCGTGCAGAAGCCGCGTCCGCTCTGGGCAACGACGACCCGGAACCCGACGGTCTGGTGAAAACCGCCCCGTCGGGCGGCGTGGTACAGATCCGGCAGCGGGCGGGTCGGGCGGGGTTCGGCGGCCGAAGCCTTGCGTGTCACGACCCAAGGAAGAGGACGGTGGCATAACGGCTTGTCCCGTCCCCGGACGGGGCGGGCCGTGGGGGGGCAGCCGCCCACCGTTCCGCCTCGCAGACGCTATCGCCTCGGTTGCCTCAGGACCCTAGAGGAAGAGACGCTGACCCGCATGACCGCTTCCGAAGGAGGCTCCCGCCTCGTGATCGGACTCACCGGCTACACGTGCGCGGGAAAGAGCGAGCTCTCGAAGCTGCTGGGAACGAAGGGGTTCGCCCACATCGACCTCGGCGACCTCACCCGCGAGGTCGCGAAGGAGCGCGGGCTCTCCGTGTCGCGGGACGAGACCTGGGCGCTGTTCGCCTCGCTGGTCGCCGAGAACCCCACCTGGCGGGTCGCGCCGGTGCTGGAGAAGATCCGCGGGTCGGGGTCGGACCTCGTCGTGCTGGACGGTCTCCGGGTCAAGGAGGAGGTCGAGGGGTTCCGTCGGGAGCTCGGGGCCCGGCTCCTCGTGGTCGAGGTTCGGACGGACGAGGCGACCCGGCGGCAGCGGGCGATGGCCCGGCGCAGGGACGTAGACCCTATCCGCTGGGACGTCGTCGCGAAGGACCGCTGGGAAAAGATGGACCGGGAGGAGGTCGCGATGGTCGACCGTGTCCGTCCACTCGTGGACGTCGTGGCGAACGGAGGGATCTAGGCTGAAGTCCACCGCGATCGCCTGCGCCAACCAGGGACTGATCAAGTACTGGGGCAAGACGGACGAGGCCCTTCGCGTACCCTCGAACGGGAGCATCAGCGTCTGCCTCGCCGCCCTCACCACCCGGACCACGGTCGAGTTCTCGGAGGCGATCGCCCACGATTCCTTGGTCCTCAACCAGCGGCCCTCCAACGACCCGCGGGTGTTCAAGCATCTCGACCGGATCCGTGCCCTTGCCGGTTCGAAGATGCGCGCCCGCGTGGTCTCCGAGAATGGCTTTCCGCCCGGCGTCGGGTTCGCCTCGTCGGCGTCCGGCTTCGCCGCTCTCACGGTCTCGGGTGTCGCCGCCGCAGGGCTCGCGATGCCTCTCCCCGAGCTCTCCCGTCTCGCGAGGCTCGGCTCCGGGTCGGCGAGCCGGAGCATCCCGGGAGGGTTCGCGGAACTGCTCGCGGGGGACGATCTCCATTCCGTGGCCGTCCGCCTGGCCGGGCCGGACGACCTCGACTTCCGGACCCTAGCGGTCGGCGTGGGGGAGAGCCCTAAGAAGGTGGGAAGTTCCGAGGGGATGCGGATCACGACCGCCACCTCCCCGTTCTTCGCGACGCGCCTCGAGTACCTCGTCGGCGCGCTCGACCGGATGCGGGCTGCGCTCCGGGCCCGGAACGGGACCGAGGTCGCGCGCCTCGCCGAGGTGGACACGCTCAACATGCACGCCACGATGCTCACGTCCGACCCGCCCCTGGTCTACTGGTCGGGCGCTACCCTCGACGTGATCCGTGCGGTCCTCGCCCTCCGGGAGGCCGGGACCCAGGCCTACTTCTCGATCGATGCGGGCGAGAACGTGTTCGTCAATTGTCGACAGCAGGACGTCACCGCGGTCAGGGAGAGGCTCGGGGGTCTGGCGAGCGTCTCCTCCGTGATCGAGTCCGCGCCCGGCGGCCCCGCCCGCCTGGTCGAGGACCACCTGTTCTGACGCACGACGGGGAACCCCGCCGGGAGCGGGCCCCTAGAGGACCCGCCGGTCGAACTCCTCAGGAGGGAGCTCGAGCCCGATCGACGACACGATCGCGCGCGTCTCCTCGATGTATCGGTGGCGGGCTTCCTCGTTCGTCCAGCGCTTCAGGCCGAACTCGATCGCGCGGCGGCTCGTCTCCGAGTTCGAGTGGCCGAACATGTCGAGCGCGCGGGGGTACCATTTCAGGACGGACTCCTGCGCCTCCTTCTTCGATCCATAGTACTTCGGTCCGTCCTGGACCATCCGTCGAAGGACGCTCGCGCCGAAGTTCAGGTGGAGCTGTTCCTCGCTCAGCATCAGCGGCATCGCCCTCGCCAGCGGGCCGAACGAGCACTCCTGAAAGGCACGCAGCTGGTAGACCCCGACCCGGTCGACGAAGCACGTGAACGCCCCGACGTCCGACCATCGGTCGAACGGCATGTTGAACGCGTCCAGCTTGTGATCCCCTTCGCGCCGAACGAGCAGGTCGTCGATCAGCCGCTGGCCCTCTTCGCCGAACTCTCGGAGAATCCGGCAGGCCTGGAGGCCGTGGCGGGATTCGTCCGCGATGATGCGGGACTCGATCCAGCGGTCCTCCAGCGTCGGCGCCTTGTCCAGCCACGGGCGGTGCTGCTGGATGGAGGCGAACTCGGTGTCCGCCTGGACGACCATGAGCTTCACGACGAGCTTCCGCATGTCCGGCGGGAACTCCTCGGGGGTCTCGTACTTCCGGACGCCCTGCGAGGTGCCCCACAGGATCTCGCGGACGGGCTCGATCGTCCCGCCGTCCTTCAGGCTCTTCGCGACGGGAGACCCCTGGACCGCTCCGGGAACCGTCATCGTGCGACCGTTGGGTTCGAAAGGCGTCAGCGGCCCTTAAAGCTGGGCTTCCGCTTCTCGACGAACGCCGCCAGCCCTTCCTTCGCGTCTTCCGTGATGAACAGGCGGTTCTGGAGCTCGCGCTCGAGGGCCAGACCGGCCGTCAACGGAACCTCGATCCCTTCCACGACCGAGCGCTTGATCAGGCTGACCGCGCGGGCCGGTCCGTGGGCCAGGGCGACCGCGTAGGCCTGAACGTCCTTCGCGAACGACTCCTTCGGGTAGACGTAGTTCACCAGCCCGATGGCCAGCGCTTCGTCCGGGGTGAGCAGCTTTCCGGTGATCATCATGTCGAGCGCGCGGGACGTCCCGACGAGCCGGGGAAGCCGCTGCGTGCCTCCGGTCCCGGGAAGCACGCCCAGCGTGACCTCGGGGAGTCCGATCTTGCCCGAGTCCTTCGCCATCATCCTAAGGTCGCACGCGAGCGCGATCTCGAGCCCTCCGCCGACGCAGTGACCGTTGATCGCCGCGATGACGACCTTGGGAGTCGAGGCGAACTTGTCGAGGGTCTCCTGGCAGTGGAGGCAGAACATCGCCTTGAAGTCGGGGTGGCTCGCCTTGAGCATCTCGATGTCCGCGCCGGCGCTGAAGAATCCCGGCAGCGAGCTCGTCAGAACAATCACTCGCGCGTTCTCGTCGAACCGGAGCTCCTCGACCGCCTGGTCGACCTCTCGCATCATCTCGAGGTCGTAGGTGTTCGCCTTCGGCTTCCCGATCTCGATGTAGCCGACGTGGTCGTCGATCCGAGTTCGGAGGTATTTCCCCTGCATCTTCCCTCGGCCGCGGTCGATCGCGGCCGGCCGATGCCACCCCTCGGAGCGGATAAACCTCACCCTTCCCGCGGGCGGGGGTCGCCGCGAACGGGGGAAGGGGGCGTCAGGCCGGCCTGGATCGGCGACCCGTGGGAGCAGAGGGACGGTCTCGCGGCGGGGCCGCCGGAACCGGGCTCACCCGTTTCGCGGGTCGGACTGGCGGCCCGAGGAAGCGGTCCCGCGCGCGAGCAGGCGGCTCACCTCGTCCTCACTCACAGGTTCGAACCGACGGTAGAACTCCCCGACCGCGAAGAATTCTGCCGGGCTCTCGAGCACGACGACCCCATCGGCCTCCCGCTCGAGTTCCCGGACCGTGTCTCCCGGAGCGACCCCCGCAGCGACCAGGATCCTAAGCGGGCCCCGCGGGCGAAGCGCCTTGAGCGCCGCGCGGACGGTCACCCCCGTGGCGATCCCGTCGTCGACCAGGACGACGGTCCGGCCCGACACCTCGGGAAGCGGCCGACCGGCCCGATACCGGTGCGCCCGCTCCACGGCCTCTTCGCGCTCCCTCGCAATCGTTACCGCTAGGTCCTCCACTCGGTACCCCGCGGCCCGGACCCGGGCGTCGTCCAGGAGCACCGTTCCGTCCTCGACGACCGCCCCGAGCCCGTACTCGGGGTTTCGTGGCGTCCCCACCTTCCGGGCGACGATCACGTCCAGAGGAGAGGCCAGGAGGCGGGCGATCGGGGCGGCGACCGGGACCCCGCCCCTTGGCAACGCGAGGACGATGGGCCGCTCGCCCCGATACTTCTCAAGACGTGAGGCCAGTCGCTCGCCGGCCTCGGTCCGGTCGTTGAGCATTATCGTTCAACCCCGGTCGAGCGAAGCGCCGAGTCGAGAATACGGCCTCGGGCGCTGCTCGAGCGCAGATGAAGTTCGTCACTCGGTCCGCTTGGCGGGGGCGAGCATCTCGCGCACGTGTCCATCGGGGTGCCCCACCAGGACGCGGTCCGCCAGCCCCACGAAGAGACCGGTCTCGACGACGCCGGGTCGTTCGCGGAGCTCGTCGTCGAGACGCCCCGGATCGTCCACGGGTGAGGGAGGGCGGAGGTCGATGATCTGATTCCCGTTGTCGGTGACGAACGGGTGGCCGTCCGGACCGGCCCGCAGGCGCACGTCGAACCCGTCGTCCTCCAGCTGTCGAGACAGCACCGGTACGGCGAACGGCACCGTCTCAACTGGGATCGCCGCCCTTTGGCCCAGCGCCGTGACGATCTTCGAAGGATCGACGAGGATCACCAGCTGGACCGAGAGGCGGGCCAGGAACTTCTCCCGGAAGAGGGCCCCGCCGCCGCCCTTCGTAAGGTCGAGGCTGGGGGCGACCTCGTCGGCTCCGTCCAGCATGACGTCAAACCGGTCGTCGGCCGTCAGGGGACGGACCTTGAACCCGAGCGACCGAGCGAGCTCTTCGGTGGCGCGGGAGCTCGCCACGCAATCGAACGCCTCCTCAGGGTACTGCTCATGGATGGCCCGAACCGCGAGAGCCGCGGTCGAGCCGGTGCCCAGCGCAAGGAGGAGCCCGGGCCGGACGAACCTATCGGCCGCGGACCGGGCCGCCGCCGCTTTGGCGACCTCGAGCTCGTCTCCCACGCACCGGGGAAGCGCCTGACCTAAAGAGGCCGGCCCTTCGCCGCGACCGGAACGCCTAAGTCGAGCGGTCTCTCCCGGGGGCCGAGGCGATGGCTACTCCACCTCCGACGTCCCGTCGACCCGTTGTCGTGTCGATCGGGGGCTCCGTGCTCCTGACGGGGGACGGGGACTCCGACTACCTCGAGGCGCTCGCGGAGATGCTGGGTAGGCTCGGGCGGTCGGTCTCCCTAGTCGTGACCACTGGTGGGGGCCGAACGGCCCGGGACTATATCCGCCTCGGCCGCTCGCTCGGACTGACCGAGTTCGAGCTGGACGAGCTTGGGATCGACGTGACGCGGCTCCATGCCCGGCTGCTCGCCGGACGCATCGGACCACCGACCCCCTCCAACCCTCCGGCCTCGGTACGCGAGGCCGTGGATGCCGCGCGTCATGCGTCGCCGGTCGTGCTCGGCGGAACCGAGCCGGGACACACTACCGACGGGGTCGCCGCGCTCGTGGCCGTGCGCCTCCGCGCCGCCTGCTTGGTGAACGCCACGAACGTGAAGGGCGTCTACGATTCCGACCCGAAGACCAACCGGAGCGCCCGTCGCATCGACCGGCTCACCTGGACCGAATTCCGGCGGATGGTCGCCTCGGCCACGACGGGCGAGGCCGGCCAGATGTTCCTTTTCGACCGGCTGGGTGCGGACGCGCTCGCTCGCGCCGAGATCCCGCTCTACGTCGTCGCCGGACGCGACCTACCCAACCTCGAGGCCGCGATCCTCGGAAGGCCGTTCGACGGAAGCCGGATTGAGCACTAGCCCGGGAACGGCTATTACACGCACTCCGGTCCCGGTACCGTGTACCGAGTCGTCTTCCTGGGACCGCCGGGAGCGGGCAAGGGGACCCAGGCCTCAACCCTCTCCCGGCAACTCGGGATCGTCCACGTTTCGACCGGGGATTTGCTCCGGTCGGCCGTGGCCGCCGACACGCCCCTAGGCCGGGAGGCGGACGGACACATGCGGGCCGGACGCCTCGTTCCGGACGCCCTCGTCCTCAAGATCCTCCACGAACGTATCTCCCTGCCCGATGCCCGGGCGGGGTTCATCCTGGACGGGTTCCCCCGGAACCTCCCGCAGGCCGAGGCCCTCGCCGCCATCACTCCCCTCGACCGGGTCATCTCCTTCGAGGTACCCTCCCGAGTGCTGGTGGACCGCCTCGTGGATCGCCGGGTCTGTCCCCGCTGCGCCACCGTCTACAACGTCAGGAGTCACCCGCCCCGGAACGTGGGGGTCTGCGACCGAGATGGAGAGTCGCTCGTCCAACGGCCCGACGATCGCCTCGAGGCGGTTACGACCCGCCTGAAGGTGTATGCGGAGCAGACCGCGCCGCTGCTCGAGTACTACCGTAGCCGGGGTCTCCTCCATCCGATCGACGCGACCGGATCCGCGGAGGCCGTCGCGCGGAGACTCCGTGCCGCCCTCGATAAACCGGAGGGTTCGGTCGACCCAGGGTAGCGAACCCCCGCGTCTGGGAGCGCCCCCGTCCGTTAGGGATTGGACGGGCGCGCCGCCTCCTTTGAGTGCTCGCCCCCCCGGAGAATCCTCGGGGGGCCACGATTACGCCAGCCACCTCGGACGAGGGTTGGGGCGGCGGCACCGCGGGGTCCGTACCGAAGGGTGCGCGTCGCGCCGCGGAGGTCTTATAGGTCGTCCGCCCGTCCTCGCAATCGTCCCGGCTTAGCTCAGTGGTAGAGCGGGGGACTGTAGGCGAGACTGCCGGTGAAACCGGCGGCCCCCGTGGAGATCCTCAGGTCGCCTGTTCGAGTCAGGCAGCCGGGACCTGAGGGAAACGTGGCCCGGTACCGGCCACCCCGGCGGCGAGCCGGGGACGATCCGGGATGCGGTTGTCGGGATTCGAACCCGAGTAGGTAGCTTGGGAAGCTACCGTCCTAACCGCTAGACCACAACCGCGCGGCGGGAGGGGAGAGTCCCCGGCTCATACGGTTTGTGCGCGGTCGCACCGCTACAGCAGGAGGCCGACCGACTCCGTCGGGATGGATGGGGCGCTCGCGAGAAGGTCGTTGTTCGAGACCAGCCCCTCCGCGGCCCGGCTCATGAACCCGGAGCGCTGGAGAAGGCGCTTCGCCCGCACGAGGTCGTTCGTGGAGATGGCCACGAGCGGCTGGTTCCCCTCCCGGGCCACGAGGATCGCCACGTTCTGGATGTTGACCTTCTCCCGTGCGAGCACCTCGAGGACGCGGAGGAAGCTCCCGGCCCGGTCCTCCAGGCGGACGGCCAGCATCTCGCGCGTCTCGGGGTCGTATCCGGCCGCGGCCAGCAGGGCCGTCGCCCGGTCTGGATCGCTCACGATCAGGCGGACCTTCCCCTTCCCGGAGGTCGAATCGACCGTGATCGCCGCGAGGTTGATCCGCTCCTTCGCGAGGGCGCGGGCGACCCCCGCGAGAGTACCCGGGCGGTTGGGGAGGGTCAGGGAGAGCTCTCGGAGGGCCATCGTTCGTGCCACCGGAGCGCGAGGCGGACTTTAGGTTCATCGCCGGAGAGACGGCGCAGAGATGGCTTTCGGCCGAACATGTATTTATAGACGAATCGGGCCTAACTTTCGTTACCTCGGGAGTTGACGCCCCGGGCGATGCGAATGGGGGAAGCCGGTATCGTTCTCACGGGCCGCCGCTATCGCCGGGCCCGGCGGCTCGACCGCGGCAAGCGGGGGGTCGTGGCGGTCGTGGGCACGCTCCTCGCGCTGCTCGTCTTCTTCGCGCTGTTCGGCATCTTCCTAACCCAGTACGTGCCGCTCTGGATGACCGACAACGAGCGGCAGTTCGCCGACGGGATCGAATCGTCGTTCGCCCTTCTCAAGTCGGCGGTCGACGAGCAGTACTCCCTCGGGGGCCCGGCCACCTACGCCACGCCGTTCACGCTGGCCTCGCAGGCGGTTCCGCTCCTCTCCCAGCCGACCCAGGCGACGCTCACGTTCATACCGGCGAACTGCCCGGCCGGTTTCTTCCCTGCCAACGGCACGCCCGAGCAGCCTAACAACTGCATCTTCCAGCACGTCCTCATGGGCGTCGGGACCGCGATCCACCCGGCCACGAACCATCCGTTCAACGAGACCAGTTCCGTCTCCGTGCTCCAGGGGACGCTGCCGGACCGGTACTACCCCTCGGTCAACTACTACTTCGAGGACGACGCGGTGTTCCTGACGCAGACGGGAGGACACCAGCTGATGATCGTTCCCCCGCCGCTCAACGTCACCAAGGTGGGGCCGAACACGACCGTGCAGTCGAGCTACCTGCAGCTGTTCGGCAACGCCTCGGTCTACACTAGCCAGGGTACGAAGGACGTCTTCACCCACTACGATTACTCCCAGCCGTACTCCTCCTCGGGCCGCTTCGCCACCACGACGGGAACGCCGGTTCCGTTCAACTTCACGTTCGAGGTCGGGACCCACAACGTCTGCGGATGGTACACCTTCCTCCAGTCCCTCGTCACGACGAGCGGGCTCGTCTCCTCGGCGTACTCCCTTACCGGCTCGGTCGCGTTCCCGCCCTCGACGTCCGTTTGTCAGGATTCGGGGGGAACGTCGTACGACATCAGCCTTGAGTTCCTGAACATCAACTATGCGACCACCGCCTACGCCGGGGTCGAGATCAGCTTCACGCAGGGAGGCGCCTGAGCATGGCGTCCGCGAACTCGTTCAGGGTCCGCATCCCGAGGCCCACGGGCGAGGGTGAGACCGGGTCCCCGCTCGGCGGGCCGGGCTCGGAGAGGACGGCGGAGGACCTGCCCGGCACGTTCATCACGGCGATGCCCGCCCTCGCGGAGCCGGCCATGAAGGAGCTTCAGGTGCGCCCGGTGAACCCGCCGTACTCCTACTCGCGCGTCACCTACAACGACCGGACGAAGGAGTACCTCTACGAGGTCATCGAACCCCAGCTATCGAAGCACGAGACGGAGCTGGTCGCCCATCTCAAGGAGACCCTGACCAAGATCATCGGAGGGGACATCGTGAGCCTCTCCTCGCCCGACAAACGAGCGTACCTGCGCAGCGAGGCCGAGGGCTACTTCAAGTCCCGGCGGATCACGTTGAGCCCGCTCTCGCTCGAGAGGATCATCTACTACCTGCTCCGCGACTTCGTCGGCTACGGCCCCGTCGACGCGCTCATCCTCGACCTCGAGGTCGAGGACATCTCGTGCGACGGCGTCGACGTCCCGCTGTTCATCTTCCACGGGAAGTACGAGTCCGTGAAGACGAACGTCGTCTTCGCGAACGAAGAGGCCCTCAACTCGTTCATCGTGATGCTCGGGCAGCGGTGCTCGAAGTCGGTGAGCGTCTCCTCGCCGATCCTGGACGGCACGACGCCCGAGGGCCACCGTGTCCAGGCGACGTACGCCCGGGAGATCACGACCCGCGGTGCCAGCTTCACCATCCGCCGGTTCAAGGAACGGCCGTTCACCCCGGTCGACCTCGTGATGATGGGAAGCGCGAGCGAGGAGATGGTCGCGTACTTCTGGTTCGCGGCCGAGCAGGGCGAGTCGGTGATCATCTGCGGGGGCCCCGCCTCCGGGAAGACGAGCACGCTGAACGCCATCTCCCTCTTCATTCCCCCGACCTCGAAGATCGTCTCGATCGAGGACACGCGCGAGGTCAACCTGCCGCACGAGAACTGGATCCCCGGCGCCACCCGGGGCGGGACCGGCGACCGCGGGCCCGACGGTAAGGCGGCCGGCGAGGTAGACATGTTCGACCTCGTGCGGGCGGCCCTTAGGCAGCGGCCGAACTACATCATCGTCGGAGAGGTCCGCGGCAAGGAGACCTACACGATGTTCCAGGCGATGGCGACGGGGCACACCACCTACTCGACCATGCACGCGGACAGCGTCAAATCGATGGTGAACCGGCTCGAGAACCCCCCCATCAACACCCCACGGATCCTCCTGTCTGCGCTCAACAACGTCGTCATCCAGCTCCAAACCCGCACCGAGAAGGGGGTCGTCCGCCGGTTGAAGCAGGTCCTCGAGATCGTCGGGTTCGAGCCGGAGACGAACGAGCTGATCACGAACACGGTCTACGAGTGGGACCCGAGCAACGATTCGTTCGTGTTCAAAGGGCACTCCTTCCTCTTCGACAAGATCATGGAATTCAAGAACTACAGTCCGGACGAGATGGACGCGGAGTTCCAGCGGAGGACGCAGGTGATCCGCTACCTCGTCACGAACAAGATCAACGACTACCGCCAGCTCTGGCAGACGATCGCGCAGTACTACAAGGACCCGAACGAGGTGATGGCCCGGATCCAGGCGACCCCGTCGCCGCCGGCGACCGGCTAGCATGGCCGCGACCCCGACCGTCAGGGCCCTGCCCTCGGGAGGGCCTGAGGCGCCGTCGCGGACGGTCCGAGTCAAGCGGGGCGGGCAACCTACCCCCTCGACCCTCTCCGGCTTCCAGCGCTGGGCCTGGCGGACGTTCGGCGCCCGCGTGAAGGCGAAGCCGATCGACCCGGTGCTCGAGGAGAACCTCCTCAAGGCCCACATGCGGGTCCGCGCGGACGAGTACCTGGCCACGGTATACGCGACGACCCTGGTCGCAGGGATCGCGGCCACGGTCGCCGGGGTCGTGGTCGGCCTCCTGTTCATCCTCCACGGGGTCACTTTCCTCGGGATCATCGCGATGATCATGCTCCCGCTGATGGGTTGCGTAGGCACGTTCTTCCTGCTGCAGGGAGCGCCCAGTTCGAAGGCGAAGGACCGCGGCCGCAAGATCGACCGGAAGATCGGCTCGGCGATGAGCTTCGTCTCCGCGATGAGCTCGGCGGACGTCAACGTCGACCAGATCTTCAAGGAACTGGGCCGCCAGAAGATCTACGGCGAGGTGGCGGAGGAAGCGGCGTGGATCACGCGCGACACGGAGCTCCTGGGCGTCGATATCCTGACCGCGCTCCGGCTGGGTGCGCTGCGGACCCCGTCGAAGAAGTTCCAGGACTTCCTGCAGGGCGTCGTGACCACCGCTACGAGCGGGGGCCAGCTGAAGCCCTACTTCCTGCTCAAGGCCGAGCAGTACGAGCGCGAGCACAAACTCGCGATGCAGGAGCGGGTCGAAACGATGGGGCTCCTGGCCGAGACGTTCGTCACGGTCGTGGTCGCGTTCCCGCTGTTCCTCGTGATCATCATCGCCATCTTCGCCATCATCGGCGGTGGCGGGGCGTTCATGCTGGACGTCCTGTGGGGGATCGTGCTCGGGATGATCCCGGTGTCTCAGTTCGGCTTCATTTTCTTCATGTACTCGCTGGCTCAGGAGATGAACTAGGATGGCAACCGCGAATGCGAACGCCTCGTCCCGCTCGGTCAGTACCCTCCACGAGTCCGACACGAAGACGCCGGTCGCCGCGCTGTCCCGCGAGACGCTGCTCCTGATCCTCGGCTCGGTCGCCGGGATGGCGTTCTGGGTGATCGGCCTCCTGAACTACATCGGCAAGCTGACGATCATCATCCGCCCGGGCGAGCCGACGGGGGCGAACCCGGCGATTGACTTCTTCGTGATCGGGCTGCTGTGCGTGATGGCCCCGTACGGCTTCACGATGACCCAGAAGCTGCGGCGGATCTCGAAGATCGAGGAGCGCCTTCCCGATTTTCTCCGGGACGTGGCGGAAGCGGGCCGGTTCGGCATGACCCTGCCGGACGCGATCATCGTGGCCAGCGCGGGCCGGTATGGGCTGCTCACGGACGAGATCAAGAAAATGGCCAGCCAGCTCGAGTGGGGGGTCCCCGTGGCGACCGCCCTGCAGCTGTTCGAGGAACGCGTTCCGACCCCACTGGTCCAGCGGGTCGTCTCCATCGTCACCCGCGCGAACGAGGCCGGTGGGAACGTCGCGGACGTACTGACGATGGTGGCGCGCGACACCCGGGAGGCGCAGCTCGGGGATGCCTCCCGCCGGATCTCGATGCTCACCTACGTGACGGTCATCTACATCTCGTTCTTTGTCTTCCTCGTCACGATCTACATCATGGCGGCGGTGTTCCTGCCGCAGATGATCAAGGCCGGTGAGGGGATCGCCGCCTCGTCGCTCTCGGGGGCGGGCGGGGTGTCGCTCCAGTTCACGTTCATCCCCATCCTCTTCCTTGCGTTCATGGTCGCCGTGATCGTCCACGCGGTCGGGGACGGGATCATGGCCGGCGTCCTCTACAACGGGCGAATCGCCGAGGGCCTCCAGCACGCGACCATCATGCTCACGATGGGGTGGCTCATCATGCGGTACGTCGTCCCCATCCTGGCCCTTCCGGCGAGCGGGTAGGGAGAGGAACGATGGCGGGCGAGGCGAGCGACTACCAGACCGACGCGACCGAGGACGGCAAGACGAACCGCCGCAGGGGACGGGGACGCACCTCGTTCTCCCCGTGGCTCCGGCTGGGCGCGTCGATGCGCAAGGGGTCGGTCGAGCCCCGCCCGGTGAAGCTCTCCCGGCTGGGCGTCTCCGGCCAGGGCGCCGCCGTCGACGTCACGCCCATCCCGCCGCTCAGCGACCCCGCGCTCAAGGAGCTCGACCTCGCTCCGATCATGCCGGGGTTCTCCTACGTGCGCATCACGCTCCACACCCAGCGGAACGAGCACCTCTACGAGGTGATCGAGCCGCCGCTCACGCCCCTCGAGAAGGCGCTCATCGGACGCCTGCGGACCGCGCTGGTCGCGGGGTTCCAGCCGCTCGCCAGCCGCGAGCCGGAGGAGCGGAAGGACGAGCTCCGGCGGATGATCGACGACCTGCTCAAAGAGTGGCAGCTGTCGCCGGGCCCGACCTCGAAGGGCCGGTTCGTCTACTACCTCTCGCGGGACTTCATCGGCTACGGGATCGTCGACGCCCCCATGACCGACCCCGAGGTCGAGGACATCTCCTGCGACGGGGTCGGGATCCCGCTGTACATCTATCACCGGAAGTACGGGTCGATCCGGTCGAACCTCAAGTTCACGTCCCACAAGGAGCTCGACGACTACGTCACGTGGCTCGCCCAGCGCTCGGGGAAGCACATCTCCGTCGCGAGCCCGATCCTGGACGCCACCGTGCCCGACGGGTCCCGGCTTCAGGCGACCCTGGGGATGTACGTGACGAAGCGGGGCAGCTCGTTCACGATCCGGCGGTTCCGCGACAACCCGTTCACGCCGGTCGACCTCCTCAAGTTCAAGACGATGAGCTCGGAGATGATGGCCTACCTCTGGCTGGCCATCGAGACCGGACAGTCGATGATGGTCTGCGGCGGCACGGCGAGCGGGAAGACCACGACCCTGAACGCGACGCTCCTGTTCATCCCGCCGCAGATGAAGATCGTCTCCATCGAGGACACCCGCGAGCTCAACCTCCCGCACGAGAACTGGGTCCCGTCGCTGACCCGCGCCGGGTTCGGCTCGAAGAACATCATCAGCGGGAAGGCGCCCGGCGAGATCGACATGTTCGACCTCCTCGCGGCCGCGCTGCGGCAGCGCCCCCAGTACCTGATGGTCGGAGAGGTCCGCGGCGCGGAGGCGTTCATCGTCTTCCAGGCGATGGCGACGGGGAAGACCTGCTACACGACGTTCCACGCGGAGAGCGTGAGCGCGATGGTCCACCGGATGGAGAA
>Ga0116217_10000235_pt1 | contig 63067 bp, 55 predicted proteins | sample Sb_taG_6_FD_89697 | JGI IMG/M metagenome (GOLD analysis project Ga0116217, IMG submission 89697) | Peat soil microbial communities from Weissenstadt, Germany - Sb_50d_4_PS metaG | ecosystem: Environmental > Terrestrial > Soil > Wetlands > Peat | place: Germany: Weissenstadt | collected 2010-09-21
CACAGCGGCTCGCCGTCGCGGCGCCAGAAGCAATTCAGCGACCAGCGTGGCAGCTGTTCGCCGGGATACCATTTGCCCTGACCGAAGTGGGTCAACCCATGGGGCGCATAATGATCGCGCAGGCGGTGAAACAGCTCGGCTGCCAGCCGCCGCTTGTCCGGTCCCAGGGCGGCGGTGTTCCACTCGGCGCCGTCCGGATCGTCGAGCGAGACAAACGTCGGCTCCCCGCCCATGGTCAGCCGCAGATCGCTGCGCGTGAACTGCGCATCGATGTCGACGCCGAGCTGCTCGATCGCGCGCCATTGATCCTCGGTGTAGGGCTTGGTGACGCGCGGCGCTTCCCAAACGCGCGCCACCGACATCCGATGCTCGAACTGCACCTCGCAATCATCCACTTCACCGCTGACCGGCGCGGCCGATGTGGGTTCAGGGGTACAGGCGAGCGGCAGGTGGCCTTCCCCGGCCAGCAGCCCCGAGGTGGGATCGAGCCCAATCCAGCCCGCACCGGGCAGATAGACCTCGCACCAGGCATGCAGATCGGTGAAATCTGCCGACGGTCCGGATGGACCATCCAGGGCTTTGACGTCGCTCGTGAGCTGTATCAGGTAGCCCGAGACGAAGCGCGCGGCGAGGCCGAGATGACGCAGCAGCTGCACCAGCAGCCAAGCGGAGTCGCGACAGGAGCCCTCGGCGCTGCGCAGCGTTTCCTCGGGCGTCTGCACCCCGGGCTGCATGCGGACAACATAGCGCACGTCGCCGGCGACCCGCTGATTCAGCGCCACCAGAAAATCGATCGTGCGGGTCCTCGCACGCGAGATGCGCGTCAGATACTGCGCGAATGCCGGCGACGCGGGCAGCTGCACCAGGAATGGGGCCAGCTCGATTGCTTCGGCGCGCTCGTACTCGAACGGCACCGACTCGGCATAGGGCGCGAGGAAGAAATCGAACGGGTTGAGCACCGCCATCTCGGCGATCAGATCCACCTCGATACGCAACTCGCGCGTACGCTCCAGGAATACCAGGCGTGCGAGATAGTTGCTCTGCGGATCCTGCTGCCAGTTGATGAAGTGCTTGGCGGGCTCGACCCGCAGCGAATACGACAGGATGCGCGTGCGACAATGCGGCGCCGGCCGCAGGCGAACCTGCTGCGCACTCAATCGTACCGCGCGGTCGTAGCGGTAATGAGTGAGGTGATTGAGCGCGACGTGAATCGACATGGGCAGAGCCTCGGCAAAGGGAGCGCACGGCCGGCTAATGATGCCGCAACGGCGCTGCAGCGCGGGCAAAAAAAAGCCCCGCATTGCGGGGCTTCAAGGTATTGCGCGGAAACGGGGGGGTCTTGTTCCGCGACTTTTAGGGCTCCGCGAACTGGCGTCCGCCTCACCCTGGCAGTCACTATACCGAAGAATTTTGGTTTGTAAAGTTAACCATTCGTTACATATACATTACCCATTTCGGCGTTTCGGCGCTGCCCAGGGCACGCGCTGATATGAACGCCAGCGCTTATTTGCCGGCCCGGCAGCAGGCCGCGCCGGGGGCGCGCAGGGGCGTGTTGCCCCGCGCCACGCCGCACGGCCTTAAGTGCACGACCCGCCTGCCGCACAAAGCAACAGGGCCGGACTTGCGTCCGGCCCTGTTTCGGCTTCTAGGCCCGTAGACGCGCGCAGTGCGCGTTACATGTCCATGCCGCCCATGCCGCCCGGGGGCCCATGGCCGTGCTCGGGCTCCTCCTTCGGAGCCTCGGCGACCATGACCTCGGTGGTCAGCAGCAGACCCGCAACCGATGCCGCGTTCTGCAACGCCAGACGCGTCACCTTGGTCGGATCCAGAATGCCGGCCTCGATCAAATCACCGAACTCACCGGTGGCAGCGTTGTAGCCGTAGCTGCCCTTGCCGTCCCTGACCTTATTGAGGATCACGGCGGCATCTTCACCAGCATTCTCGACGATCTGACGCAGCGGCTCCTCGATCGAGCGCGCCAGGATGCGCACGCCCACCGCCTGGTCCTCATTCGCAGCTTCGAGCTTCTCGAGCACCTTGAGCGCGCGGATCAGCGCCACGCCGCCACCAGGCACCACGCCTTCTTCGACCGCGGCACGCGTGGCGTGCAGCGCATCTTCGACACGGGCCTTCTTTTCCTTCATCTCGATCTCGGTGGCAGCGCCGACCTTGATCACGGCGACACCGCCGGAGAGCTTGGCAACGCGCTCCTGCAGCTTTTCCTTGTCGTAGTCGGAAGTCGCTTCCTCGATCTGCTGGCGGATCGACTCGACCCGAGCCTTGATGTCGGAAGCCTTGCCGGCGCCGTCGATGAGGGTGGTGTTTTCCTTCTCCACCACGATCTTCTTGGCCTCACCCAGATCGTTCAGCGAGGCCTTCTCGAGCGACAGCCCGACCTCGTCCGAGATCACCGTGCCACCGGTCAGCACCGCAATATCGGCCAACATGGCCTTGCGGCGATCACCAAAGCCCGGGGCTTTCACCGCCGCGACTTTGAGAATGCCGCGGATGTTGTTCACGACCAGCGTCGCGAGGGCTTCGCCTTCGACGTCCTCGGCCACCACGAGCAGCGGACGACAGCCTTTGGCCACGGACTCGAGCACCGGCAGCAGCTCGCGAATGTTGCTGATCTTCTTATCGACCAGCAGCACATACGGCTTTTCCAGCTCGGTGGTCTGATTGGCCTGGTTGTTGATGAAATACGGCGAGAGATAGCCGCGATCGAACTGCATGCCCTCGACCACGTCGAGCTCATTGTCCAGACCCGAACCCTCTTCGACCGTGATGACGCCTTCCTTGCCGACCTTCTCCATCGCGTCGGCAATGGTCTTGCCGATGCTCTCATCGGAATTGGCCGAAATCGTGCCGACCTGCGCGATTGCCTTGCTGTCCTTGCAGGGCTTGCTGAGCTTCTTGAGCTCTTCGGTCACCACGATGACCGCCTTGTCGATTCCGCGCTTGATGTCCATCGGGTTGCGGCCCGAGGCCACGGCCTTGAGGCCTTCGCGGATGATTGCCTGCGCGAGCACGGTCGCGGTGGTGGTGCCGTCACCGGCCTCGTCCGAGGTGTTGGACGCGACTTCCTTGACCATCTGCGCGCCCATGTTCTCGAACTTGTCCTTGAGCTCGATCTCCTTCGCCACCGAAACGCCGTCCTTCGTCACGGTCGGAGCGCCGAAGCTCTTCTCGAGCACCGCATTGCGGCCTTTCGGGCCGAGCGTCGCCTTGACGGCGTTCGCCAGGATGTTGACGCCCCGGAACATGCGTTGCCGGGCGTCGTCGCTGAAACGTACTTCTTTGGCTGCCATTGCTGTAGTCCTCAGGAATTACTTGCCTTCGATGACGGCCATGACGTCTTCTTCGCGCATGACCACGAGGTCTTCGCCTTCGACTTTCACTTCAGTGCCGCTGTATTTGCCGAACAGGATCTTGTCGCCGACTTTTACGTCGAGCGGCCGCACCTGCCCGTCTTCGAGAATCTTGCCCTTGCCGACCGCGACGATCTTGCCCTGGACGGGCTTCTCGGCCGCGGTGTCCGGAATCACGATACCGCCGGGCGACGTGCGCTCTTCCTCTATGCGCTTGACGATCACTCGGTCATGAAGAGGACGAATCTTCATGGATGCCACTCCTTTTATGCGTTGCGTTAAATGGATCACTAAAGGCGGCGGACGCTGTGCGGACGCCTACCTCCGAGGTCTGTTAGCACTCTCCCTCGCTGGCTGCTAATCATAAGGACGAAGACTGGAAATTCAAGCCCCATCGGGCCAAGATTGTGGGTTCAGAGCCTTGTCGTAGCGCTGGATATGGAATCAATGGCTTGATTTTCAAGCGATTAGTGCGTATTGCCAGAACTGTGTTTCAAGCCAGGCCAGGGGCGCGCGAATTCTGAGAGGATGGGCACTCCTGTGAGCCAGCAGAGTCAAGAGCTTATGGATCGGCGCTATCAACACCGCTCCCCGGCTCGTCGGGGTGTCTTGCTTACGCTGGCCGCCCTGATCATCGTGGCGGTGGCCGCCGCATCCCCCATGAACCGCGCCTGGGCGGCAGGCACTGTGCGAGCCACAGGCAGCGACGACCTCGATGCGGTGCTCGTTCAGTCGCGCAAAGCGCAGGCCACGGAGGATTTCCTACCCCCGGAGCAGGCGTTCCGCCTCAGCGCCAGCGCCGATGGTGCGCAGCGCATCCGGCTCGACTGGATCATCGCTCCAGGCTATTACTTGTATCGAGATCGCATCAAGATCGCAGACGATGCCGCCACAATCGGCGCCACTCAGTTTCCTACGGGTCAGATCAAGTCGGACGAGAATTTTGGTGAGCAGATGGTCTATCACGATGAGCTCATCGCGACGGTGCCGCTGACTCGCCCGCTTGCCGCCGGCTCGGTCATGGCCTTGCGGGTGACCTATCAGGGCTGCGCCGAGGCGGGTCTTTGCTATCCACCGATCACGCAGAATCTCAAGATTGCCTGGCCGACGGGCGCCGCGGGCGCGGGCGGCACGGGCGGTGCGACCCAAAGCGGCTACGTCTCTGAGCAGGATCGGCTCGCGGCACTGATCCGCTCGGGCAACCTGCTCGGTGTGCTCGGAACGTTCTTCGGGGTCGGCCTGTTGCTGGCCTTCACGCCCTGCGTTCTACCCATGGTACCGATACTCTCGGGACTGATCGTCGGACAGGGGCCGCGCCTCACAACCGCGCGAGCTTTCGCATTGTCGCTGACCTACGTGCTGGGCATGGCAGTGACTTACACCGCGACCGGTGCCCTGTTTGCGGCCGCGGGCAAGCAGGTTCAGGCCGTATTCCAGCAGCCCTGGATCATCGTGCTGTTCGCGGCGTTATTCGTCGCCATGGCGTGCGCAATGTTCGGCCTGTACAGCGTGCAGATGCCCGCCATTCTGCAGACTCGCTTGGCACAAACCAGTAACCGACAGCGCGCCGGTACCTTCGGGGGTGTCGCCGTCATGGGCATGCTCTCGGCGTTGATCGTCACCACGTGCGTAGCTCCGGCGCTGGTCGCGACCCTGGTAGTCATCGGTCAAAGCGGCGCTGTGGCGCGCGGGGCGGCGGCACTGTTTGCCATGAGTCTGGGCATGGGCGCGCCGTTGCTGGTGGTCGGCAGCTCGGCCGGCCGCTGGCTGCCGCGCGCGGGCACCTGGATGGACAGCGTCAAGCGGCTGTTCGGCGTGCTGATGCTGGGCATGGCCGCCTGGATGCTCGCGCGCATCGTGCCGCCGCGCATCACGCTGTTGCTGTTTGCGGTGCCCGCGCTCGCCGCGGCAGGGGTCTTCTGGACCTCGCATGGCGCCCGCGCGCGACGCGCGCATGGCCGCCGCTGGCTCGCGCGCGGTGCGGCGCTGATCGCTGGCGTCTACGGAATTACGCTGCTGTTCGGCGCGGCACGCGGTGCCAGCGACCTATGGCATCCGCTGCAGCGCAGTGCCGCGACGGTGCAGACGCTGCCGTTCCACCTCATCGGCACGGTGGCGGACCTGCGGCGCGAGGTGCAGGCCGCCGCGGCCGCGCACCAGGCCGTGATGCTCGACATCGACGCCGACTGGTGCACGTCGTGCAAGGAAATGCAACGCTACACCTTCACCGACCCGGAAGTTCGACAGGCGCTGCAGTCGGTGCGCCTGCTGCGGGCCAACGTCACGGCCAACAGTTCCGAGGACCAGGCGCTGTTGCATGAGTTTCAGATTTACGGACCACCGACCATCGCCTTCTACGATCCCGAAGGCCACGAGCAGCAGCGTTTTCGTGTCGTCGGCTACATGAAGGCGGCGAATTTTGCGGCTCTGCTGCGCCAGGCGCTGGCAACGAGCTAGCGCCTTCCCGCTTGAAATCGCTGCAACGTGCTGTGGCCGTCGCCCTGGTGGTGGGCGCCGGGCTCGCCGCAGGATTTGCGTCCTATCGATTGCAATCCGAGCGGCACTCGCCGCCAGTCCCGGGTGAGCTCGACTCGCCGGCCGCCGCCTCGGGCATCGCCCTACCGGGCAGCGATGCCGAGCCCGGCAGCGCCGCTGCGCCGGCGCCGCCTTCGCGGCCGGTGCCGAGCACGGTACCGGACCTGGCGCTGCCCGATCTCACGGGAGCGACCCGCACGCTGCGCTCGTTCAGCGGCCGTCCGCTCATCATTAATTTCTGGGCCACGTGGTGCGCGCCGTGCCGGCGCGAGATCCCGCTGCTGCGCGAGCTCCGCGAGCGCTATCGCGGCGAGCGGCTCGAGATCGTGGGCATCGCCGTGGATGTCGGCTCGGCCGTGCAGGAGTACCTGCGCCATACACCGATCGACTATCCGGTGCTGGTCGGCGAGCAACAGGGGCTGGAGGCGGCGGCGCAGTTCGGCATGGACACGGTGCTGCCGTTCTCGGTGTTCGCCGACGGCCAAGGGCGCATCGTCGCGCTCAAAATCGGCGAGCTGCACAGGGACGAGGCGGACTTCATCCTGACGCAGATGCGCGCCCTCGCGGCGGGGCAGGTCAACATGGCGCAGGCGCGCTCGCAGATCGCCAGCCGCCTGCGGGAGCTCGCGGTGGACCGGGCGAAGGCGCAACAAAACAGCGGTTAGCCCGGGTTGGAGCACAACAAAAGTGTGGCTGCCAGCCCAAACAGAGCCGCTCTGGAGCCGCAACTGACTTCTGGCACGATCCGCGCAGGATCCCGACACTTCGGCCAGAAATTAGGCAAATCGACGCAAATTGGGTACATTCTCGGCGCGGATCTGGGGAGAATTTCCGTCACCGGCACCCTACAACCCTAACCATGAGCCGCAGTCATCAGCGGCTTGAAGATCGCAGTTAACTTAAGGCCGCGCTTCAAGCTGGTATTTCGAGCCCAGCACCGGCGACCCGATGTCGAGCGCTAGCTACCTAACCGGGGTCATCTTGCATGGATATTCGGAAAATCAAAAAAATGATCGAGCTGCTCGAGGAATCCGGTATTGCCGAGATCGAGATCCGAGAGGGAGAAGAGACGCTGCGGATCGCGCGGGCGGTGCCAGCCCCACCGCCACAGTACGCACAGTTCCCGCCCCCGCCCCTGACCATCGCGCCGAGCGCCGCGCCGGTGCTTGAGCCGAGGGCAGCAGCGGCCGTCCCCGCACCGGCCGCGGCGCGGGCAGGGGCCGGTGATCACACGGTGACCGCACCCATGGTCGGCACGTACTACTCCGCGCCTTCCCCGGGTGCCAAGAATTTCGTCGAGATCGGTGATGAGGTCGAAGTCGGCCAGGTCATGTGCATCATCGAGGCGATGAAAATGATGAATCAGATCGAAGCGGAAAAGGCCGGAACGGTCCAAGCCATCCTCGTCAAGAACGGCGAGCCGGTGGAGTTCGGGCAGCCGTTGTTCATTATTCAATAGCTCGGTTCCATGCTGGAAAAAATCGTTATCGCCAATCGCGGCGAAATCGCGCTGCGCATTCTGCGAGCCTGTCGGGAGCTCGGCATCAAGACGGTCGCGGTGCATTCGACCGCCGATGCCAGTCTCAAACACGTCCTGCTGGCCGATGAATCGGTCTGCATCGGGCCACCGCCGTCGGCCTTGAGTTACCTGAACATGCCCGCCATCATCAGCGCGGCCGAAGTCACCGATTCGGTGGCGATCCACCCCGGCTACGGCTTTCTGTCCGAGAACGCGGACTTCGCCGAGCGCGTCGAGAAGAGCGGCTTCATATTCATCGGACCGAAGGCCGAGACCATCCGTCTCATGGGCGACAAGGTATCGGCGATCAACATCATGCGCCGCCAGAAGGTGCCGTGCGTCCCAGGTTCCGACGGCGCTCTCAGCGACAAGTCGGAAGACAACTTGCGCATCGCGCGCGACCTCGGCTACCCGGTCATCATCAAGGCGTCCGGCGGCGGCGGCGGCCGCGGCATGCGTGTCGTGCACGCCGAGGGGGCATTGCTGAGCTCGATCGCTGTCACCAAGTCCGAAGCACTGGCCGCGTTCGGCAACGACTCCGTATACATGGAAAAATTCCTCGAGCGGCCGCGACACATCGAGTTCCAGGTACTCGGCGATCATTATGGCAACGTGATCAGCCTGGGCGAGCGCGACTGCTCGATGCAGCGCCGCCATCAGAAGGTCATCGAGGAGGCGCCAGCGCCGGGCATCACCGCCAAGCAGCGGCGGCAGATGGGTGAGCTGTGCGTGGAGGCGTGCCGCGCGGTCAGCTATCGCGGTGCCGGCACGCTGGAGTTCCTGTACCAGGACGGCGAGTTCTACTTCATCGAGATGAATACCCGCATCCAGGTCGAGCACCCGGTGACCGAGTTCACCACCGGTATCGATCTGGTGAAGGCGCAGCTCACGATCGCCGCCGGCGAGAAGCTGCCCTACTCACAGGCCGACGTGCAGTTTCGCGGTCACGCCATCGAGTGCCGCATCAACGCCGAGGATGCGCGCACCTTCATGCCCTCCCCCGGGCCGATCAAGCTCTGGCACCCGCCCGGCGGCCCCGGCATCCGCGTCGACAGCCACGTCTATTCAGGCTACAGCGTGCCACCGCACTATGACTCGATGATCGGCAAGCTCATCGCGCACGGCGATACGCGCGAGACGGCGATCGCGCGCATGCGCAATGCGCTCGCCGAACTGGTCGTCGAGGGCATCAAGACCAACACGGCGTTGCATCAGGAAATCCTGGCGCACGCGGCCTTTCAGGGCGGGGGTCTCGACATCCATTATCTCGAGCGTCGTCTGGGGCTCAAGTGATGGGTCGGCACGGACTCCGCCGGCGGCCATGCCGGGGCGGCCCATGCCGCACCTGGAGCTGAGTTTCGAGCTAGGGCCGCGCGACCCGGAGCAGGCCGAGACGGCCTGCTTCGACTGCGGTGCACTGAGCGTCACTTATAGCGACGAGCGTGAGGAGCTGACGGCGCCCCAGGGCAGTGCGGGCCATGAGGCGCTGGCCGGTGCCGTATTCGAGCCGCTGCCGGGAGAGGTGCGGCTGTGGTCGCGAACGCGCCTGAAGGCACTATTCGCGCCTGAGCTCGCCGAGGCGAGGCTGATCGCCACGCTGGCGTTGGCGCTGCGCCTCGAGCCGGCACGGCTACGAGTGCGTGCGGTAACCGATCGTGTCTGGGAGCGCGAATGGCTGCGGGATTTTCATGCCCTGCGGTTCGGTCGCCGTCTCTGGGTGTGTCCGCGCCACGAGACGGTGACGGCCGCTGACGCCGCGGTGGTGCGGCTCGATCCCGGCCTGGCATTCGGCACCGGCACGCATGCCTCCACGGCGCTGTGTCTGGAATGGATCGACGGCGCGACTCTTGAAGGGCGCGATCTCATCGACTATGGCAGCGGCTCGGGAGTGCTCGCGATCGCGGCTCTCAAGCTCGGCGCGCAGCGCGCCTATGCCTTCGACATCGATGCGCAGGCGCTGCTCGCCACGCGCGAGAACGCCGACGACAACGGCGTTGCCGCGTGTCTGCAGCTATGCGAGCACGAGTGGCAGCTGCCGCGCGGCTGCGACGTGCTCATCGCCAACATTCTCAGTGAAATTCTGCTCATCCTGGCTCCGGGCATCGCCTCGCTGGTGGCGCCTCGCGGCGAGGCGCTGCTGGCCGGGATCCTGCTGTCACAGGAAGCGGCAGTGGCGGCACGCTATGCGGCGTGGTTTGATATGAAGCGCTATGCGCAGCGCGACGGCTGGGTAGCACTGCACGGCCGACGCAATGAGCACGAGCATGGGACAGCGACGATGATCGGCACCTGATCGCCATGTTCACGGTCTGCCCGAAGTGCATGCTGACGCTCGCGGTCACCGCCCACGATCTGCGGATGGGTCAGGGCTACGTGCGCTGTGGGCGCTGCGCCAACGTTTTCAACGCGCTGCTGACCTTGAGCGAAGAACCGGCCGGTGAGGACGGCGCAACGCCGCAGCCGACGCCGGCTGATCACGCCTCCACTTCGCAGATCGCCGCGGCCTTGCGCGATGCCGCGCCCGAACAGCCCGCAACGCCCGGCGAGAGCGCATCGGACGTGCAACCGGCTGCGGGCCCCGAGATGCATCTGACCACCGAGCAATCAAGCGACGGGGCGATCGAAAACGAATCCAATTTCGCCGAGGGCACTGGCACTTTCGAAACCATCGTACTCGAAGGCGAAGGCATCACGCAGACCGAAGAGTTCGTACCCGAGGCATCGGTCGACAGTGAGATCGCAGCGCTGACGCAACGTTTGGCGATTGCCGCACAAGAGCCCGTGGCGACGGCGCCACAGACACTCGCCACCACGGACGGCGGCGAGCTGACTGAGCTCGAGGCGCTCGAAGCTGCCGGGCTGGAGCAACCCACGGCAGCGAGCGAGGACGCGCAGCCACGGCCGCGCTGGCTCTGGATTGCAGGCAGCAGCGCATTGCTGCTGCTGCTCGCCCTGCAAGCCATCCATCACTGGCGCGACTCTCTGGCGGCCTCACCTGCCTGGCGCGCGGCGCTGAGCCCAACCTATGCCGCGATCGGATCGCCGCTCGATCCGCATTGGGATCTGGAGGCCTACGACGTGCGCCAGCAGGGCGCGGTCGTCGATCCTCAAGACAGCCAGGTCATTCGCGTACGCGTGAGCCTCGCCAACCGCTCGGCGCGCGCGCAGCCTGCGCCGCTGCTGCGACTGACGCTGCTGGACCGCTATGGCAAGCGCGTTGCGGCCAGCAATCTGAGCCCTGAGCAGTATTGGCCGGGCGGTGTGCCGCCACGCGCATTTCTGGCCCGCGACGAGCGCGTCGACAGCGAGGTCGCGGTGCGCGATCCGAGCGCGATGAGCGCGAGTTTCGAGCTCGACGTGTGTCTGCGCGCCAGCAACGGCACACTGCGCTGCGCCGGCGACGTGCCATCGAGCGCAACCACGGCCGCAGTGTCAGCGCGCTGAGCATGCGCATTGGCCGCTACACACTCACGGCGCGCTCGGTGCTGGCCCCAATGGCCGGGGTGACCGATCGCCCGTTTCGCCAACTGTGCCGCCGCTTCGGTGCGGCCTTGGCGCCGGCCGAGATGCTCAGCGCCGATCAGCGCTTGTGGAACAGCGCCAAGTCGCGGCGGCGCATGGATCACGAGGGCGAACCCGAACCGCGCGTGGTGCAGCTGCTCGGTTCCGAGCCGGATGAGCTGGCGAGCGCAGCGCGCGTCAACGTCGAGCTCGGAGCGGAAATCATTGACATCAACATGGGTTGTCCGGCAAAAAAAGTCTGTCGCCGCGATGCCGGTTCGGCGCTGCTGGCCGACGAGGCGCTCGTCGAGCGCATCCTATCGGCAGTGGTACGCGCGGTATCGGTGCCGGTGACACTCAAGATCCGCACTGGCACGGATGGCGCGCATCGCAACGCACCGCGCGTGGCTGCAATCGCGCAGGCGTGCGGCGTTGCGGCGCTGAGCGTGCATGGCCGCACGCGCGCCGATTTATTTCGCGGCGCTGCGGAATATCACACGATCCGACGCACGCGCTGTGCGCTCGACATGCCACTGATCGCGAATGGTGACATCGATTCGCCGCAGAAAGCGCGCGCGGTACTTGATTTCACCGGTGCAGAAGGAGTAATGCTCGGCCGCGCGGCGCAGGGTGCACCATGGATCTTTCGTGATGTCAATGCGTTCCTGAGCAATCAATTCGCCGCGCCGCTCTTGCGCGAGTTCAAGACAGAGATCATTCTTCAGCACCTCGAGTCCCTGTATGAGTTCTATGGCGAGTACACCGGGGTTCGGATGGGGCGAAAGCATCTCGGCTGGTATTGCCGGCAACATTCCGAAACGATCGCACTGCGGCCGAGCTTGATGGCAGCGGAAGATTCGGCTTCGCAGTTTGCCGCAGCCAAGCGCGGCTTCGAGCACTGGGCTCAGCTCGAAGCAGCCTGAGGACCGGGTGTGACTCGCGGGCCGGAGGGGCCCGGGCATGGGGAAAGCGAGCAGGCAGAATATGATCAGAACCAACGGCACCAAGACCAATGGCCGGGAGCTGCCACTGCGCAGCCACACAGAACGCGCATTGAATGATTATTTCGCGAGTCTCAATGGTCATCGCCCGGCACGGCTGTACAACATGGTGCTGCGCGAGGTCGAAGAACCACTGTTCCGCGCCGTACTCGACTATGCAGCCGGCAATCAAAGCCGCGCGGCCGTGATTCTCGGCATCAATCGCGGCACCTTGCGCAAAAAACTGCGAGAGCTCGGCCTGTCCGACTGACAGCCGATCCTCAAGTTTCGACAGATCCATGCCCATCCGACGTGCGCTGTTGTCGGTTTCGGACAAGAGCGGGCTGGCATCGCTGGGCGCCGAATTGCACCGACGCGGCATCGAGCTACTCTCGACCGGCGGCACGGCCCGAGTGCTGGTGGATCATGGACTGCCGGTACGCGAGGTCGCCGACTACACCGGCTTTCCCGAACTTCTGGACGGCCGACTCAAGACGCTGCACCCGCGCGTACACGGCGGGCTGCTCGGTCGGCGCGGCATCGACGATGAACTCATGCGCGCCCACGGCATCGAGGCCATCGACCTACTGGTGGTGAATCTCTATCCATTCGCGGCCATGATCGCGCGGGACTGCAGCTACGCCGAGGCGATCGAAAACATCGACATCGGCGGGCCGGCGATGCTGCGCGCCGCGGCCAAGAACCACGCCGACGTCACGGTGCTGGTCGATCCGCAGGACTATGCCGGCGTGCTCGCGGAAATAGACGCTTCCGGGGACACCTCGATCGACACGCGCTCGCGGCTCGCAGCCAAGGCATTCGCGCACACCGCGCGCTATGACACGATCGTCGCCAGTTACCTGCAGCAGCGGCAGAATTTTGCCGAGGAAGAGTTTCCGGATCAGCTCGCATTGTATTTCGATAAGCAGCAGGAGCTGCGCTACGGCGAAAATCCGCACCAGCGTGCCGCCTTCTACCGCGAACCGGGCCTGCGCGGCAGCTCGATCAGCAGCGCGCGCGTGCTGCAGGGCAAGGATTTGTCCTATAACAACATCGCCGACGCCGATACCGCCATCGAATCTGTGCGCTGCTTCGCCAACACCGCCTGCGTGATCGTCAAGCACGCCAATCCTTGCGGTGTGGCCGTCGCGGGCGATGGCCTCGAGGCGTACCGCCGCGCCTATCGCGCCGATCCCACCTCCGCCTTCGGCGGCATCATCGCGTTCAATCGCGAGCTCGACGAGCCGACTGCGCGGGCCATCATCGAGACGCAATTCGCCGAGCTCATCGTCGCACCCACCTTGAGCCCGGCTGCGATCGCCGCCTTTGCCGCCAAGCCGAACCTGCGCGTGTTGGTCAGCGGGGATTTGAGCGACCCCGCCAATGAGCTCGGCGCGCAGCTCGAGCTGCGCAGCGTGCGCGGCGGCGTGCTGCTGCAACAGCGCGATCTCGCGCGTATCGATCCGAGCGAGCTGCGCGTCGTGAGCCGCCGCAGGCCCACGCAGCGCGAGCTCAGTGACCTGCTGTTTGCCTGGACGGTAGTGCAGTTCGTCAAATCCAACGCCATCGTGTTCGCACGCGACGGCGCCAGCATTGGCATCGGCGCCGGGCAGATGAGCCGCGTCTATTCGACGCGGCTGGCGGCCATGAAGGCCGCGGATGAGAAGCTCGAGCCGCGCGGTGCGGTCATGGCCTCGGATGCCTTTTTCCCCTTCCGCGACGGCATCGACGTCGCTGCCTCCTTTGGGCTCGCCGCGGTCATCCATCCGGGCGGATCCAAGCGCGACGCGGAGGTCATCGCCGCTGCCGATGAGCACGGCATGGCTATGGTGATCACGGGCGTGCGTCATTTCCGCCATTAGCTCGAGCCGAGCCATGCGAATTCTGATCGTGGGCGGCGGCGGGCGCGAACACGCGCTGGCGTGGAAATGCGCCCAGTCAGCGCGAGTGCGCGCAGTCATTGTCGCGCCGGGCAATGCCGGCACCGCCTGCGAGCCGCGCGTACGCAATGCCGCGGTAGCGGCCGGCGATATTTCAGCGCTGGTCGAGCTCGCCGAACGCGAAGCCGTTGACTTGACGATCATCGGGCCGGAAGCGCCGCTGGTCGCTGGCGTCGTCGATGCATTCAGCGCGCGCGGATTGCGCTGCTTCGGCCCGAGCGCCGCGGCGGCGCAATTGGAAGGCTCGAAAGCCTACGCCAAGGACTTCCTGCGACGGCACGGCATCCCGAGCGCCGCCTATCGCAGCTTCACGCGCAGCGACTACGACAGCGCATGGCTGCGCGCGCAGCGTGCGCCCATCGTCATCAAGGCCAGCGGTCTGGCATCGGGCAAGGGCGTGGTGATCGCCGAGAGCCTCGAGCAGGCCGACGCCGCAGCGCGTGACATGCTCGGCGGCCGCTTCGGCGATGCCGGCGCGCAGATCGTGATCGAGGAATTCCTGCAGGGCGAGGAAGCGAGCTTCATCGTCATGGCAGACGGCGAGCACGTGCTGCCGCTGGCGAGCTCGCAAGATCACAAGCGACTGGGCGAGGGCGATTGCGGACCCAACACCGGCGGCATGGGCGCCTACTCTCCCGCCCCGGTGGTCGGCGCCGAGGTACATGAGCGCGTGATGCGCGAGGTGATCTGGCCGACCGTGCGCGGACTGGCTGCCGATGGCATGCCCTACACCGGATTTTTATACGCCGGGCTCATGATCAGTCCCAGCGGGGCCGTCCAGGTGCTGGAATTCAACTGCCGCCTCGGCGATCCTGAAACGCAGCCGATCATGCTGCGGCTGCGCGCGGATCTCACGCAGCTGTGCGAGTCAGCGCTCGACAGAGGGCTCGATCGCATCGCGCCGCAGTGGGATCAGCGCTGCGCCCTCGGCGTGGTGCTTGCGGCTTCGGGCTATCCCGAGAATGTGCGTCTCGGCGATGCTATCGAAGGCCTCGATGCGGCCGCGCAGTTGCCGGGGAAGCTGTTTCATGCCGGCACGCGTCTCGAGCACGGTCGCGTTGTGACCAGCGGCGGGCGGGTGCTGTGCGGTGTGGGTCTCGGGCCGAGCGTCCTGGAGGCGCAGCGCCAGGCCTATGCATTGATCGAACCCATCCGTTTCCAGGGCATGCAGCTGCGGCACGACATCGGCTACCGAGCCATCGCTCGTGAGGTTAAGTCTCGGGCGAAGTCGTGACTGAGCGGCCAGAGGCCGAGCGTACACTCCCTGGTCTGACCCCTTCCGTGCGCAGACGGCTGCGTGCCTTGTTTCGGCTGCTCGGCGCCGTGAGCCCGCCGCTGGCGGCGCGACTTGCCGTGCGCCTGTTCACGACCCCACGTGCCCGCACATTGAGCCCGCAGGAATCGCAATTCCTGCAGCAAGCGCAGAACCGCAGGCTCGCGCATGCGGGCGGCGACATCCAGGTGTATGAGTGGGCCGGCGCCGGCCCGACGGTGTTGATTCTGCACGGCTGGATATCCTATGCCGCAAGATTGCGTGAAACGATCGAAGCCTTGAGCGCGCGTGGCCTGCGAGTGCTTGCCTTCGATGCGCCTGCGCACGGCCGCTCGAGCGGCCGTCGCCTGGATCTGCACGTCTATCGCGACGCCGTCACGGCGGTCAGCACTGAGCGCGGTCCGGTCGCGGCGGTGGTGGCGCACTCTTTCGGCGCGCTCACGGCGCTGCACTGGCTCGCCGAAAACCGCGAGCTGAGCCTGCGCGCCGCGGTGCTGGTCGGTGTACCGCGCGATGTCGGCTATCTGTTCGATTCCTTTACGACGGTCTTGGGTCTGTCGCCGCAATTGATCGAACAGGCGCGAGCGCTGTTTCGCAAGCGCTATGGCGGGGATCCGGAGAGCTACTGCGCCAAGCAGCTCGCAGCGCGCATCGAGCTGCCGGTGCTGCTGGTGCACGGCGGTGCGGATGAACTCGTGCCGAGCGCGCATTCCACCGAAGTCGCGCAGACGCTCGCCGGCAGCCGCGTGCTCGTTGTGCCGGCGATGAGCCATGGCGGCCCGCTGCGCGATCCGGACACCGTCGGACTCATGGCCGATTTCATCGCCGAACACTTGCGCGACTGACGGCTCGGCGAGCGCGTCGGCCTCCACGCCTCACTGCGTTCGCGGCTGGTGAGCTTCGCTCTGACGGTCGCGGCCCTCAAGGCTGCGGCTCAATAGCTCACGCGCACGAACAGCTGCGGCCCACTGAGGGTCAGTCGGATGACGCCGGAAGGATCCCGGTTACTCACATCGACTTCCCGCTCGGAGTACTCATAGCTCACGCCGAAGGCGAGGTTGCGCCGCCAGCGATACTGCACGTCGCCGTGGAAATCCTCGAGCGTCCCGGTGAAGGAATTCACGGTCAGGCGCATGTACTGCGCGCGCGCGTTGAGCGACCAGCGGCTCGAGAGCAGATAGGTGCCATCGAGCGCCACGGTGGCGAAAGGGCCGGCCTCGGAGTAATCAACTCGCTGCGGCGTGCCGGGAACTTGTGCGATGGCCTGCGCCTCGAGCAGGTGCACGCCGAGGCCGGCGCCGAGCTCATAGCGCTCGCCACGCAGGAATGAATAGGTATAGGTGATGTCCATCTGCCGCCAGTCGATGCTTGACTGCAGCGTCTGGGCCAACTGGAACGTCTGATCGCCGAATTGTATGGTGCGGTCGAGCAGCGCGAGACCGTTGCGGCGCACGTCGAGGAAATCGACCCGCAAGCGGCCGCGTTGTTCTAGCCGGAACAGCAGGTCGATGCGCGGCTGATAGGCCTGATTGCTCAGGCCGAGGTCCCGCTCGCCATTGAGCTCGGTCCCCGGCACTCCCTGGCCGGAATTGAATTGGCCGTAGGTGCTGACGCGGCCCCAGTAGAAACCGGCCTCGAGCGCCAAATGGTCCGTGATCGGGCTTGCGGGCGGCAGCGGCGCGGGCATTACCTCATCGTCTGCGGGAGCCGCCAGTGCGGTGCCGATGATGGGCAGCGCGAGCAGCAGTGCGCAATGCCGCAAGAGGCGCATTATGTCGGTTCGACTCCGCATGCGGCGTTGGCCGCGTTGCCGCCATGATCACCCAAGCAACCACACCCGCGCCACCGTCGCCGTGCGGCGACGCGCCTGGCAGCGCGCAGCGCATTGCCGGAATTTTCTGCCCCCTTGGCCGCGCGCGCGGCGCAGGGGCAGACTTCAGCGCTTCATCGCCTCGAAGAACTCCGCGTTCGCCTTGGTATCCTTCATCTTGTCGAGCAGAAACTCGATGGCCGCCAGCTCGTCCATGGGATGCAGGAGCTTGCGCAGGATCCACATCTTCGCGAGTTCGCCCGGATCGGTGATCAGCTCTTCCTTGCGGGTGCCGGAGCGGTTGATGTTGACCGCCGGGAAGACACGCTTTTCGGCGATACGGCGATCGAGATGAATCTCGCTGTTGCCCGTACCCTTGAACTCCTCGTAAATGACATCGTCCATCTTCGAGCCGGTATCGATCAGCGCCGTGGCCAGGATCGTGAGGCTGCCGCCTTCCTCGATGTTGCGCGCGGCACCGAAGAAGCGCTTGGGCCGCTGCAGAGCATTGGCGTCAACGCCGCCGGTCAGTACTTTGCCCGATGAGGGCACGACGGTGTTATAAGCGCGCGCCAGGCGAGTGATCGAATCGAGCAGGATGACGACGTCCTTCTTGTGCTCCACGAGGCGCTTGGCCTTTTCGATCACCATCTCGGCGACCTGCACGTGACGTGCGGCCGGCTCGTCGAAGGTGCTCGAGACCACTTCGCCTTTGACCGTACGCTGCATCTCGGTGACTTCCTCGGGCCGCTCATCGATGAGCAGCACGATCAGGATCACTTCCGGATGGTTGGCGGTAATCGAGGTGGCGATGTTCTGCAGCAGCATGGTCTTGCCGGCTTTGGGCGGCGAGACGATCAGGCCGCGCTGACCCTTGCCGATCGGCGCCACGAGATCGATGGTGCGGGCGGTCAGATCCTCGGTGCTGCCATTGCCGCGCTCGAGCTTGAGGCGCTTGGTCGGATGAAACGGCGTCAGATTCTCGAACAGCACCTTGTTGCGCGAGCTGTCCGGCGAATCGAAGTTGATTTCGCCGACCTTCAGCAGGGCAAAGTAGCGCTCGCCGTCCTTAGGCGGCCGGATGAGGCCGGAAATCGTATCCCCGGTTCGCAGATTGAAGCGCCGGATCTGGCTCGGTGAGACGTAGATATCGTCCGGCCCTGCCAGATAGGAGCCGTCGGCCGAGCGCAGGAAGCCGAAGCCGTCCTGCAGAATCTCGAGCACGCCGTCGCCGTAGATGTCCTCACCATTGCGCGCGTGCGCCTTGAGGATCGAGAAGATGATGTCCTGCTTGCGCGAGCGCGCAAGATTCTCCAGGCTCATCGACTCGGCCATCTTGACCAGCTCGTGGATCGGCTTGGCCTTGAGCTCGGTGAGGTTCATCGAGCTGCGCGACAGTGCCAACTCCGCCGGGCTGATGACCTCGGCGTCGTCCTCCCCGATCGGCTCGAGCTCCGGCAGCAGGTCCTCGGGCCGGCCATTGCCGCGATTGCCATCGCGGTTGCCATGGCGCGGTCCCTTGTTGCTTTGTGGCCGATTGCGGCCCTGATTACCGAGATAGCCTCTCACAGGTGCTGGTCCAGAAAAGTCGCGAGCTGGGATTTCGACAGGGCGCCGACCTTTTGCGCCTCGACCGTGCCGTTCTTGAACAGGATCAGCGTCGGTATGCCGCGAATACCGAATTTCGGCGGTGTCTGTGGGTTCTGGTCGATGTTGAGCTTCGCGATTCGCAGCCGGCCTTGGTACTCGGAGGCGATCTCATCGAGGATCGGCGCGATCATCTTGCAGGGACCGCACCATTCCGCCCAGAAATCCAGCAACACCGGCTTTTCGGCTTTGAGGACGTCCTGATCGAAGCTGGCGTCCGAGGTGTGCACAATGTGCTCGTTAGTCACGCAGTTGGGCCTCCGTTGAGGGGAGAAAATCTGTATTTGGGGACAAGGAACGAATTTGCGAGATCGCTTTGGAGTAATTGACCGGACTGAAATTATTGGCGGCGCAGTCCACGCGCTGCCCCGAAAAGCCGTCTAACGGTTACACTAGTTAGGTTGGCTGGCGTCTGGATGGCTTGGCGTGTGCGGACAGAACGACCGCCGATGTGCTTATTTTTGCCCTTTCCAGGGCGCTTTGCAAGTCTTGAGTACGTCTCGAGGCGATCGTGGAGTCGATACCGGCGTTGTCGCCATTTGAGGACACAAGAATTCTTTAATGAGTGATGCACATCTCAGTTCCCTGACCTTCCAGTCCCTGCCGCTGGCAGACTCGCTCATGCAGGGCATCGTCGATGCGGGTTTCATCTACTGCACGCCGATTCAAGCACAAACCCTGCCGATCGCACTGCAGGGCCGCGACGTCGCCGGGCAGGCGCAAACCGGCACCGGCAAGACCGCCGCCTTTCTGGTCGCGCTGTTCCAATCGCTGCTGTCGAAGCCGGCGACGCCCGGGCGGCACGCGACCTCGATTCGCGCCCTGGTCGTGGCGCCGACGCGCGAGCTGGCGGTGCAGATCCACAAGGATGCCGCCGTGCTCGGCAAGCATACGGGGCTTCGCATCGCAGTCGTGTTCGGCGGCACTGACTACGACAAGCAGCGGCAGATCCTCGCCGAGGGCGTCGAAGTGCTGATCGGCACGCCCGGACGGATCATCGACTATTTCAAGCAGCACGTGTTCGACATGCGCCACGTGCAGGTGCTGGTGCTCGATGAGGCCGACCGCATGTTCGATCTCGGCTTCATCGCCGATATTCGCTTCATCCTGAGGCGCCTGCCGCGGCCGGAGCACCGGCAATCGATGCTGTTCTCGGCAACGCTGTCGCAGCGGGTGCTCGAGCTCGCCTACGAGCACATGAACAACCCCGAACTGGTGCGCATCGAACCCGACAAGGTCACCATCGATCGCATCCGGCAGGTGATCTACTTTCCGGCCATGGTGGAAAAGATTCCACTGCTGGTCGGCCTGCTGCGCGAGACCGAGGCCCATCGCACCATGGTGTTCGTCAATACGCGGCGCATGGCCGAGCGGCTCGAGGCCGCGCTGCGCGCCAACGGCTTTCACGCGCAGGCGATTTCCGGCGATGTGCCACAAAAGAAGCGGCTGCAGTTCCTGCGCCAGTTTCATGAGGGCGAGCTTGCCGTGCTGATCGCGACCGATGTGGCCTCGCGCGGACTGCACATCCCCGACGTAAGCCACATATTCAACTTCGATCTACCGCAGGACGCGCCCGACTACGTGCATCGGATCGGCCGCACGGCGCGCCTCGGCGCCGATGGGGATGCCATCAGCTTCGGCTGCGAGGAGTATGCGATCTCGCTGCCGGATATCGAGCAATACATCGGCCATAAGATTCCGGTGGCAGCGGTCGAGCCCGGGCTGCTGGCGAAATTGGAGCACTGGGCGCCGTTGGCAGAATCCACCTCCCGATTCGCCGCACGCCCCGGCGGCGCCCGCGGCGCGCGACCCGGCGGCAACCGCGGAGGCCGGCCCGGCGGCCGGCATGGCGGCGGCGGCGGCCGTGGCCGCGGCGGCGAATCGCGGCGCTCGGGACGCTAGCGAGCCCTACAGCAGCTCGGCGACCGCCTCGCGTCGAGATCGAGCAGCACGGTTTCGATCCGGCTCCATTGCGATGGGCGCAAAATCGGGGCGCTCATGGCGTCGGCTATCATAGTGCCTATGAGCACTGACTTGGGCCCGCAGCAGCTGGCGGACTGGCTGAGCGCCGTGATCGGGATTGCCGATGCTGCGGGCGATGAGATCATGCGCATCTATCGCACCGCATTCGACGTTACGCTCAAGCACGATCGCTCGCCCCTGACCGAGGCCGATCTGGCAGCGCAGCGGATCATCGGCGCGGGCCTCAGTGCCCTGACACCCGAAATCGAGATGTTGGCCGAGGAGTCGCCGCCGCAGCGCTTCGAGACGCGACGCGACTGGCAGCGGCTCTGGCTGGTCGATCCGCTGGACGGCACGCGGGAGTTCATCAAACGCAATGGCGAGTTCACGGTCAATATCGCGCTGGTGGAGCACAGCGAGCCGGTGCTCGGGGTGGTTTATGCGCCGGCGCGCTCGGTGCTGTATGCGGCAGCGCGCGGCTGCGGCGCGTTCCGCCGCGACGCCGACGGCGCTCGCACGCCGATTCACGTCCAGCCCTCGGCGAGTGCCACCCTGCGCATCCTCGGCAGCCGCTCGCACGGGGATGCGGTGCTCGACCGCATGCTCGATCGCTTAGGCGCGCAACAGCGCATCTGCGTCGGCAGCGCCCTGAAATTCGGCCTGCTGGCCGAAGGCAGCGGTGATCTGTACGTGCGGCGCGGCCCGACTTCCGAATGGGACACTGCAGCCGGCCAGGCTGTGGTACTCGAGGCAGGCGGATGCGTGGTGGACCTCGCGGGCAGGCCTCTGCGCTACAACATGCACGATAATCTGATCAATCCGTCCTTCATGGCCTACGCCGATCGCTCGCGCGACTGGCCCGCATTGCTCGCCCAGTCCTGATCGCCACATGGCCGCGCGCATCGATTTGCACACCCACAGCGACCGCTCGGACGGCCTGTTGTCGCCCGAGTCGCTGGTGGCGCTGGCAGCGCGCCGCGAGGTCGAATTGCTGGCGTTGACCGATCACGACACGGTCAGCGGCTGCGCCCAGGCCCGCGAGGCCTGCGTGGCGGCCGGCATCCGCTTCGTGAGCGGCGTCGAGCTGAGCTGTCAATGGCAGGAGCGCGAAATACACATCATCGGGCTGCGGCTGGAGCTCGACAATGCGGCCTTGCTGTCGCACTGCGAGGCGATGCTGCAGCGCCGTCGCGAGCGCATCGCCGCGATGGCGCAGCGGCTCGAGCGCGCCGGATTGCCCGGAGAGACGCTCGGCGCGCTGGCGCTGCAGGCGGCGCTGCCCACGCGCACGCATCTGGCGCGCGCACTGTGCCGGCTCGAGCTCTGCGATTGTTTGGAGCAGGCCTTCGAGCGCTGGCTCAGACGCGGCCGGCCGGGCTACGTTGCCGCGCCGTGGCCGCAGCTCGCCACCGCCGTGCGGTGCATCGTCGAAGCCGGCGGATTGCCCGTCTTGGCGCACCCGCACCGCTACCGTTTCTCCCAGGGCGGCCTGCGCGAACTCGTGGCGGCGTTCAAGCAGGCCGGCGGCGAGGGCATCGAAGTGAGCCTGGCAGGCATGGCGCCCAAGGATGCCGAGCGCTGTGCGACGCTCGCCCGCCGCTACCAGCTCGCCGGCTCAATCGGCTCGGATTTCCATGAGCCGGATTTACCTTGGCGCCCGCTGGGGCGCTTCGCTAAGCTACCCGATCTGATTACACCTATTGCGGCACGGCTTGCGCCGTGAGCGATCACAGCGGATGAGCGATCAGGAAGATAACGTCGACCGCGAGCTGTTTCGCAACGTGGAAAAACTGCGGGCATTGCGCATCGAGCACCGCGACCTCGACGAAGTGATCTCGCGGCTGTCGATGGACATCCATGTCGATGAGCTGCAGCTCAAGCGCCTCAAGAAGCGCAAACTGGTGCTCAAGGATCAGATCCTGAAGCTCGAAAGCCAACTGATTCCCGATCTGAACGCCTGACTGCCATGAGCGATCGCGCCGGCGCGCTGCGCGCCTTCATCGCCACCGCCAGCAGCGGTGAGACGCTGCTGCAGGTTGCGGCAATCGGCGTTGCCTTGCTCATGGCGCTGATCGCCGCGCAGCGTTTGCGATCCTGGCATCCGCAACGCCGCACACTGCCTCCCTGGCGTGGCGCGCGCGTGCATCTGCTGGAAATCTCCATCATCGAAGCGCCGTTGGTGATTGCGCTGCTGTTGCTGCTGCTGTTGCGCACGCTGATCGCCGCGCAAGGCGCGGCCACCAACGTGCTCGACACCGCCTTGGAGCTCGCCGGCGCGCTGATTCTCGTGCGGCTCGGCGTCTATCTGCTGCTTCTAGGGATGGGACCGGACTCGTGGCTGCGCACCTGGGAGGGCCGCCTGACGCTGCTTATCTGGCTGGCGATCTCCTGTCAGCTGGTCGGCTGGTTCGGAGCCCTGCAGAGCACGCTCGACGACATCAATCTGCTGCCCGGGCGTGGTCAATTCACGCTCTGGGCACTGCTCAAGGGACTGGTCGTCATCAGCGCGTTCGTGCTCGTGACCAGCGTACTGGCGCGTGCCTTCGAGCGGCGCATCATGACCGTGGAATCGATCGCGCTGTCCACGCGCATCGGCATCGCCAAATTCACGTATTTCTTCCTGATCGGACTCGCAGTGCTGCTCGGCGTCAACGCCGCCGGCGTGGACCTCACCGCGCTCACGGTGCTGACCGGCGCGGTGGGGTTCGGACTGGGCTTCGGGCTGCAATCCATCGCCAGCAACTTCGTCAGCGGCTTCGTGCTGCTCATGGACAAGTCGATCAAGCCCGGCGATGTCATCAGCTTCACGGGCATGCCGGGCACGAGCACCGAGAGTTTCGGCTGGGTGCAGGCGCTGCGCGGCCGCTACGTCGTGGTACGCGACCGCGACGGCGTCGAGACGCTGGTGCCGAACCAGAGCCTGATCACCAATCCGGTCATCAACTGGAGCTATTCGGACCGCAAAGTGCGCTTGAAGCTGCCAGTGCGCATCAGCTATCGCGACGACCCCGAGCGGGCGCTCGAAATCCTCATGCGCGCGGTTGAAGGACACCCGCGCATACTGCACGAACCGGCCCCGGTATCGCGCCTGCTGCAGTTCTCCGATCACGGCATGGACCTGGAGCTGCGCTTCTGGATCGCCGATCCGGAGGCCGGCGTCAACAACGTCCGTTCCGACGTCAACCGCCTGATCTGGCGCCTGTTCCGCGATGCGCGCATCACGATCCCGACGGCGCAGCGCGAGGTGCTGGTGCGGCACGAGGCGGCACCCCCATGAAGAAGCCGCCGCGCATTCCCGCTCAGGACCTGCAGTTCCAGTTCGTACGCGCCTCCGGTCCCGGCGGCCAGAATGTGAATAAGCTCGCCACCGCGGCCCAGCTGCGCTTCGATCTGGCAGGCACCGCCGCGCTCTCGCCGAGCGTCAAGCAGCGGCTGCGCACGCTCGCCGGCCATCGCGTAAGCGCCGAAGGCGCCGTGCTCATCCAGGCCCGCAACCATCGCACTCAGGCCGGCAATCGCCGTGAGGCACTCTCGCGCCTCGAGGCAATGATCGCCCGCGCCAGCGTCGAGCCCAAGACGCGCACCGCGACCCGCCCGACCGCCGGCTCGAAGCGGCGCCGCCTCGAGGGCAAGACCCGACGCAAACGGCTCAAGCAGTTACGCTCGCGTGCCGGATTCGATTGAGACTAGACTCATTCCATGTCCGCGGCTCGACGCCCTCGGCTGCATAGCTTCGCGCCGCTGGCGCGCGCCGATGCGCGGCTGCTGATCCTCGGCAGCATGCCTGGGGGCGCCTCACTGGCCGCGCAACAGTACTACGCGCATCCGCAGAACCAGTTCTGGATCATCATGGAGCGGCTGTGCGGCGCCGACCGATCCCTGTCCTATGCCGGACGGCTCGAGCGCCTGCAGCGCTGCCGTGTGGCCCTCTGGGACGTGCTGCAGTCCTGTGTGCGCCGCGGCAGCCTCGATGCCGCCATCGACCGGCACAGCGCCGTGCCGAACGACATCCCGCAGCTGCTGCGCACGCACCGCGACATCATGCGCCTGTGCTGCAACGGCGCCACCGCCTACCAGGCGTTGCAACGCTTCTACGGCGCGCAGCTCAAGCGCGAATTCCCGCAGCTGCTGTGCCTCCAGCTGCCCTCGACCAGTCCGGCGCACGCGCGCATGCCGCTGGCCGACAAGCTCGTGGCCTGGGAGGTCGCTCTCAGGAGTGCGTGACCTGCAGGATGCTGTGCCGAATCTGCTCTGACAGCACCAGCTGGGCATCGGCCGCAACCCGGACCAAAATCTCATCGAACACCAGCATGCCGGCGGCGTCGACCGACACCACGGCGCGTGCGCGCAACAGATCGATGAAATTCTCGAACAAGCTGCGGTCGAAGAATTCCGGGGAATTGAAACCGTAGAGCATCGTCATGCGCTGCGCCATGAGCTGGCAGCGGTGCTCGAGCACCTGCTGGCTCATGTGTCCGCTGCCCGCACCGATCAGCAGCGCAATGGCCAGATAGTAGCGCTCGATCGTGGCCACCGTGGTCTGCGCAAGCAATGACAGCTGCATGGCGGCCGTCGAATCCGGCGGCGGACGCCGCCACAACGCCTCCCCCGACGTGACTTCGAGCAGCCCCAGGCCCGAGAGCGCCTCGAGCGCGCGCGCCACCACTTCCGGCAGCTCCGCTTCCGACCAGCGCAGGAACAGCTCGGCGGCCACATACGGATAGATGCGCCCCGCCAGACGCTGCACGTCCTCGGTCGCCATGGCGGCATTGGAGAGGAAGCAGCAGGCGATCAGCGACGGCATCGCAAACAGATGCAGCACGTTATTGCGAGTATAGGTGGCCAGCACTGCGTGCTCGGCGCTCATGCGAACCAGATCGCCCGAGCGGTGCTGTTCGCGCGAGATCACGCGCAATGCCAGGCCGTACTCGACCACCTCGGGCGCGCTCGCCTTGGTGATCGTGACACGCTCGCCATACGGAATGGCGCGCAGGATGGCGAGCATCGCGTCGATCTGGTGCCGCAGGTCCGACTCGATCATGGCCTGGCGCGGCATCGCCAGCAGAATCAGGGACAGCAGGTTCACGGGCGTCACGGTCGCGGCGGCGTTGATATGGCGCATGATTGTCTGCGCGAGCTCATCGACCAGCGGGCCCACCCAGGAGGGCCGGTTCTGATCGTCGAATACCCGCGCGCGCCAGCCCGGCGAGCGCCGATCGAGCAGAGCGTCCAGATGGATCGGCTCCCCAAGATTGACGTGCACACGGCCGAGCCGCTGGCGCATCAGCCGGCGCACGCTGCGCAGCAGTCCCAGCACCGATTCGCGTTCCTTCGGCTTACCCGAAAGCTCGCCGATATAGGTCGGGCCTTCGAGGATGCGCTCGTAGCCGAAATACACCGGCACGAACACCACCGGCCGGCGCGGCTCGCGCAAATAGCTGCGCACGGTCATCGACAGCATGCCGGTCATCGGCGTGAGCAGCCGGCCGGTGCGGCTGCGGCCACCCTCGATGAAATATTCGATCGAATGGCCGCGGGCCATCATCGCCGCCAGATATTTCATGAACACGACGGTGTAGAGCGCGCTGCCCCGCAGGCTGCGGCGGATGAAGAATGCGCCGCCTTTGCGCAGCAGGCGCCCGACGATCGGCAGGTTCAGATTCAGCCCGGCGGCGATATGCGGAATTGCGTAGCCGCGCTGGTAGATCGCATACGACAGCAGCAGGTAGTCCATGTGACTGCGATGGCAGGGCACGTACACGATCTCGTTGCCCTCGATGACCTGCTGCAACGTCTCCACGTGCTGGAATTCAACGCCGTCGTACAACCGGTTCCAGAGCCGCGTGAGCGCCAGGGACATCATGGTCACGAATACGTGCGAATAGTTGGCCGCGATTTCATCGGCGTAGCGCCTGGCCTCGAGCAGCATGGCGCGGCGCGAGCTACGGTTCTTTTTTTCGCTGAGCTCCTGCGCGATGGCGGCGCGCACCGCGCGAGTACGCAGCACCTCGGCCACGATGGTGCGGCGGTGCGACAGGTCCGGACCGATGCGCGCGGCCCGCAACCGCGCCAGTTGCAGCCGCAACTGGCGCGCCACGCGCCGCGCGATCAGCGCCGTATCGGCCTCAGCCTCGATCCAGCTGCGCAGCGCCAACGGCTCACCGAGCTGCACCGTGGTGTTGTTGCGGCCATTGACCAGCACGCTGAAGAAATGGCGCAGCCGGCTGCCGATGACCCAGTCCTCCGACAGCAACAGGCGAATCAACGAGCGCTCCTTTTGCGGCGCGCGTCCCCAGTAGACCGCGGCCGGCACCAGGCTCACTTCCAGGGTTGGATCGGAGCGCAGCGCTTCGATCAGCAGTAACAGCAGCTCGGGCGGCCGGCGGTCCAGACGCTTGCGCCACAAGCCCACGCCGCGCGCGAGCGCGAAGCAGGAGCGCCGGTTGCGCAATCGCTGCGCCAGCAGCCGGCGTCCCGGCCGCGGCAGGCGCTCGCGCACACAGACGCTCTGCAGCACGGCGAGATCCACCCGGCTGCGCTGCTCGAGCACGTAGCACACCGGCGCGGCGCGTCCGATGCGCGCCGCGGCATCCTCGGGGCGCAGCGTCGCGCGCACCCATAGTGCAACGACCCGGCTCAGGAATCCTTGCATGCCCGGAAGGAGCCTAGGACGAGCCGCGCTCGGACGGCAGATCGAGACCGATCAGGAAGTACTCGAACAGGTACTTGATGAATCTCAGTTGATCGTGCAGTTGATGATCGCCGTCGAGCAGGTGGAGCGAGGTGTCGTATTCGCGCGCGAAGCGGATGCTGTGCTCCACCGGCACCACCTCATCGTGCCAGCCATGTACGATCGCGGCGGGACAGTCAAGCACTCGTTCGCGCAGCGGCGGCAGGCCCTCGAGATACAGCGCTGGAGCCATCAGAAATGCGCCACGGGCGTGCAGTAACGATGCCGCCGACAGCGCCACAAAGCCGCCCACGCTCGAGCCGACCAGCACCAGATCGCCGGACAGGGATTTACACACCTCGATGAGCTTTTCGCCGCGGCCCTTGACGCCGTCGATGCCGCGATAGTCGACCGACTCGACTTCATAGCCCTCGCTGCGCGCTACGTCCGACAGCGCCGTGATCTTCTTGCCCCACGGTCCACTGTCCTTGCCATGCGAGAACACCACATAGCGATTCGCCATCCTGAAAATTTCCTTTGGATCGAGCTCAGCGCTCGGCAATCATCGCCGCGCATGATACTCCTGCCGACTCGAATCGCGGTTGCGGGCCTGCGTCGCGGCGCCGCCGGGCCCGCAACCGGGCGGTCACACCAGCTGCGACAGCGCGTAACGGTTGACGCTGACGGTGCGGGTGACGCTGCTGTCGGGCTGATGCGTCACGAGGAAGGTCTGCAATTCGGTCGACCGCGAGGTCGCGAAACCGAACAGCAGCTGGAACTGACCGCATGCGATGGCGGCGGCGTCATTCAGGCGCTCATCGCAGATCACGAAGTAGTTACCGCGGTTCTCGCCGGCACCGAAGGCGCCATCGCGCGCCAGGTTGTCGAAGAACGTCGTGACCTGGGCGCGCACCTGCGCCCACAGCGGCGGCCCGCCATGCTCGAAGCGTACCCAGCAGGTGCCGCGCTCGATGCTCGAAATCACAAACAGTGCGAAACGCCGCGCGCTCAGAAAGCGCCAGTCGGTCTTGACACCGACCTCGGGCAGCAAGCAGCGCAGGCCGCCCTGCTGGCCTCTGCCCTGGCGCTGAGCGCTCAAGGCGTTGACGCCGTATTGAGCGAGCCGGACGCGGTCCAGGTCCGTCATGGTCAGTGCCGGCCGCAATCCCGGGCGCAGCATCGGCTCGTCGGCCTCGCTGTTGGACCAGACCGGACAGACCTGATCGGCACGCGCCAGCAGACCCGCTACGGCCGCAGCCGATCCGAACTGCTCATAGCGTCCGCGCAGCCGATCGAACGCCAGCACCCGCGGGTAGAACATCAGCGCATCTTCGCTGTGGAACGGCCAGCTGCGCAGACCCTCGATGGCGGCCGCCGGCGTATCCCAGACGGCCGGCGGATCGACCAGTAGCATCGCCTGACGCTCCCGGCACAGCCTCAGCGCCACGAGCAGGGCCGGCAGACCGACATCGACCTGGCGCGCGAGCGGCGGCAGGCATAAAAAGTTGAACGGTTGTTCGCCCCGCAACGCAAACAGGCCGCTGCCATTGCGCATGTCGCCGATGATGTCGTAGTTGGTCAGGGTATCGCCGTCATCGCCGTCTGGATTGGAGGCCACGTAGCCGACGGCACCGGTAACGCCCGCAGCCATGGTCCGATCGGGACGCACCGCCGGCAAGCGCGCGGCGAGCCGGACGAGTCGCGATTTGGACAGCAACGCGGGCAACGCCCGCTCGGCGTCGGCGCGGATCGACACTCGCCGGAAGATCTCCTGATCCTCGATGAGCTCGGTGCCGGCGGCGCGCAGGCGCTGCACCACCAGATTGAATCGATCGGCTTCGCCGGCGGCGATGCCGTCATAGTCGACCCCGGCGCGCAGATATTCGCGCGTGCCGGGAGAAACGCCGATCAACGTCAGCGTCTGATCGGCGCAACGCAAAATCAGCGTCGGCGCTCGACCGCCATTGCACACGCGCACCACGATGCAGTGTCGACCGCCATTCTCGAAATACTGCTCGACGGCGTAGGAGAGCGTCGAGGGCTGCCACAGGCCGCCGAAGATGCGCTGGTATTCATCGAAGCTCGAGATAGCCATGGGCTCATCGACCGGGCCCTTGAGCGTACGACCTATGAAGGCGGTCGCGGCGGTCGCGGCACGCTCAATCGCCGGCTGCAGCCGGATCAGTCGTTCGGTATCTAGTTCGGAGACGACCAGCTCGGGCACGCCCTGTCCTCGAAGCTCGATCGCAAATGTAGCACAGCGCGATCAACTCGACCGCGAAGGCTGCGCTGCGCGCGCGCAGTTCGTCGCGGCGCGTGCCTGTTGTTCCTCAGCGGCGCGATGCTCTTCCGCCTGCTTGCGCGCAATCTCGGCCAGCATGAGCTGCAGCCACTCGCTCAATTGCGCCATGCTGCACCTCAACCACGCGGGGCGGGTTTAGCCGCAGCCGGTGCGCTCTCGCGCTCGGACAGCAGTTGCTCGGCGCTCTTGCCGTCGGTGCCGGTGTCATCGCTGCCATCCCAGTTCGAGCCTGCGGGAATCCGATTCTGCACTTCCGGCGCTACCGCGAGCACGGCTTCGAGGCTGCCGCCCTCGCCCGAGACCGCAACGGGAATGCCGCGCGGCGCACGCGTGACGCCGGCGACCGACTGCCAGTCGATGGTCTTGCCTTTGCTTTGCAGCGTCCTCTGCACGCGCGCGGCCCAGGCGTGCGACAGCAGCTTCTTCTGCGCTTTGCTCCAGTCGCGCGCATCGTCTTCAAGCACCGTATAAGCCTGCAGATAGAGCTCATCGGCATGCCAGCCGAACAAGAACGGCTGATTGACGACCCGCACCGGCGTGCCGTCCGGCACCATCTCGAAGAGCTTCTCGATATCCTCTGGATAGAGTCGTACGCAGCCGTGGCTCGAGCGCAGGCCGACGCCGTAGGGCTTGTTGGTGCCATGAATCAGATAACTCGGCCAGCCGAGGCGAAACTCGTACTTGCCGAGCGGGTTGTCCGGCCCGGCCGGAACCACCGCGGGCAGGTCCTCGCCGTTGTCGTTGCGATGATCGACGCGCAGTGCCGCCGACGGTCGCCAGACGGGATCCCGGACGTGGCTGACGACGTGCGTTACGCCCTCCGGGGTCGACCAGCCGACTTTGCCGATGCCGATCGGGTGCGTAAACACTCGTTGCGGCTCACCTTTATGGTGCGGCGGAAAGTAGAACAGTCGCATCGCCGCGACATTGATGACGATGCCTTCGCGCGGCGCGTTCGGCAGCACGAAGCGCGTCGGCACCACGACATGATGGCCCGCCCCCGGAATCCAGGGATCGACGCCGGGATTGGCGCGCACGATCTCCTCGTAGCCGATATCGAAGCGCCGGGCGATATCCGGCAGCGTGTCCTCCTGCGAGGCGATCGTGATCTGCACCTCGCCGACGACCTCGTCGCGGCCGTCGTCCAACGTAAACCGGTGGGTATCCACGGGCGCTGCCAGCACCGGGGCGGGCGGCTCGACCGCCGACCGCGGCGGGGCGGGCGGCTGAAGGGTCGCATGCGACCCGAGCAGCGAGCAGCCTGCAAGCAACACAGCCGCAGCGCAAAGCGCCGCAGTGTACACGGGCAGGCAGGGACGCTCGGGTCTCACGCCGGGCATTCTAGAGCAGTATCGGCTGATTGGGCAGTTCGTTGCCCGAAGCGCGCCCGGCCGGAAAATGCAGGGCCAGCAGCCGCGCGACCCCCGTCACCGCCGCGCGCGAACCCTCCTCATAGCGGCCGGCCCGATAATGCGTCTCGACTTCGCGGCACACCAGTTCCCATTCCGTGCTGCTGACGCGCTGGTTGATACCGCGGTCGGCGATGATTTCGACCGCACGGTCGGCGCGCAGCACGTAGATGAGCACGCCGTTGTTGGCTTGAGTGTCCCAGATACGCAGCCGCGCAAACAATTCGAGCGCGCGCATGCGCGCGCTGAGATCGTGCCACACGAGCGGTAGCGGCAACGCCGTCTCGATCGCAAAGCGGATCTCGCCGTCGTGCAGCGCCTCGGCGGCGCCGATCGCCGCCTCGATCTGCGCCAGCACGGCTGGGGTAAAGATCGCGCGTGTGCGCCGCGCACTGCAGACCAGATGCCGGGCTATGCGTCCGATTCGCATGTCACCAACGCCCCGAGGCACCACCGCCGCCGAAGCCCCCGCCCCCACCGCTGAAGCCGCCGCCGCCGCCGCCGCCGAAGCCACCACCACCGAAGCCGCCGAGGCCCCCGCCCCAGCCGCCAAAGCCGCCACCCGAACTCCAGCCGCCGCCCCTGCCACCGAGCAACAGCGCCGCGATCAGGGCGACGACCCCGGCGCCGAGGGCCAGTGCGAGCGCCTGCGTCACGGCAAATACCACCAGTCCGGTCGCACCGGCACTCAGCGCGGCGCCGAGCGGGCGGCCGAAAACGCCGCGCAGCACGCTCGAGACCACCAGGAAACCGAAGATCGCGAAGGGCAGAATATTCCATGGGGGTGGACGCGATCTCTGCCAGGTTCGATCCGGCGGCGGCAGCGGCTCGCCGTCGATGAGCCGCATCATCTGATCCACGCCGGCGCTGATGGCAGCAAAGTACTGACCCTGCCGCAGCAACGGCACAAGGGTGTCCTGAATGATGCGATTGCTCGCCGCATCGGTCAGCACGCCCTCGAGGCCATAACCATTTTCAATGCGCAGGGTGTGGTCGTTCTTGGCGATGATCAGCAACGCGCCGTCGTCAACCTTGCGCCGCCCGAGCTTCCAGGCTTCCACGACGCGGATCGAATACTGCTCGATCTCCTCGGGCTGCGTGCTGGCCACCAGCAGCACCGCGATCTGCGCGCCATTGCGCGCCTCGAAATCCGCCAGCTTCTGTTCGAGCTCGGCCTGCTGTCCCGCGGTCAGCGTACCGGTCAGGTCGGTAACGCGGCTTTCGAGTTTGGGGATCGCCTGCAGCGTCTGCGCCTGCGCCAGGCCCAGGGCGCTGCCCAGAACCAGCGCCGCGAGAGCGGACAGCAGGCGCACGGCCGCAGAGGCGCTGCGTGCCCTAACGCGCCGGCGCGCCTGACCCCGGCGTAGCGCCGCCGGCTGGCGCTGCACCGCCGCCGGCCGGCGCACTGCCGAAATCGACCGTCGGCGGGTGCGAGATCTCGGCTTCATTCTGCACCGTGAAGTTCTGCTTCATGGGGTACTTGAACACCATGGCGGTCAGGTTGGTCGGGAACGAGCGCACCAGCACGTTATAGTCCTGCACCGCCTGAATGTAGCGGTTGCGCGCGACCGTAATGCGGTTCTCGGTGCCCTCGAGTTGCGCCTGCAGGTCGCGAAAATTCGCATCCGACTTGAGCTGCGGATAGTTCTCGCTGACGGCAATGAGGCTCTTGAGCGCCTGCGTGAGTTCTCCCTGGGCGGCCTGGAATTTCTGGAAGGCCTGCGGGTCGTTGACAAGCTCCGGTGTCGCCTGGATCGAGCCGACGCGCGCGCGCGCCTCGGTGACTCCGATCAGTACCTTCTGCTCCTGCGCCGCATAGCCTTTGACGGTGTTGACCAGGTTCGGCACCAGGTCCGCCCGTCGCTGGTACTGGTTGATGACTTCGGACCAGGCGGCCTTGACGGCCTCATCCTGCTGCTGAAAGCGGTTGTAGCCGCATCCGCTGGCCAGCAGCGCGAGCGCGGTGACGAGCCAGACTTTGAGCGTGCGCATAGAAACGAGCCTCCGGGAGTCGCTGTCGCCTACATTGGCGGCACTTGGATGTTTTTCAAGGTACCCCAGCGCCGCCGGACCTGCAGCGGCGGTTGGAGGTCCTGAACGGCCCGGCGATCTTCACACGTTCCGGAGCGAGGCGCACAGTTGTCGTCTATGAGTCGCTACCGCCCGCCGGCAACGCCCGGATCCCGATACATTACGCCCGCCGGGGCCGCACGGCTGCGCGCGGAGCTCGACGCGCTCTGGCTGCGCGAGCGTCCGCAGGTGACCGCCGCGGTGGCGGCGGCGGCGGCACAGGGCGACCGCTCGGAGAACGCCGAATACACCTACGGCAAACGGCGTCTGCGCGAGATCGATCGGCGCGTGCGTTACCTGCGTGCGCGGCTTGCAGGCATGACGATCGTGAGCCAGAGGCCGGCCGATCGCGGCCGCGTCTACTTTGGCGCGTGCGTCACGCTCGAGGACGACGGCGGTGAACGCCGCCGCCACCGCATCGTCGGTCCGGACGAATTCGACTTCGCGCCGGAGTACATCAGTATGGATTCGCCGCTGGGCAAGGCGCTGCTGGGCAAGCGGCTCGATGATGAATGCCTGCTGCAGCTCGAGCGCGGCACGCAACGCTACACCATCGTCTCGATCGAATATGAATGAAGTGCCGGTCAGCTTACGCGCGCGTTTTTGAACTGCCAGGGATCGCTCTTGTCGATGTCCTCCGGAAACAGCCGCTCGCGATCGCTGAGCGGCGTCCAATCGGTGTATTGCCCGACCACGGGCCCGAGATACGGCCGGCAGATAGCCAACGCCCGGCGGAAATCGATCTCATCGGGCTCGGTGATGCCGTTGTTCGGGTTCTCCATGGCCCAGACCAGCCCCGCCAGCACCGCCGCAGTGACCTGCAGGCTGGTGGCGTTGTTGCAGGGCGCGAGCCGCCGCGCCTCATCGATCGACAGCTGCGAGCCGTACCAGTAGGCATTCTTCTTGTGGCCGGCCAATAGTACGCCGAGCTCATCGATGCCCTTGCTGATGTCGTCCATCACAATGCGCTTGCGATCCTGAATCTGGTAATTGCGCCCGCAGAATTCATACACCGACAGCACCGCGGCATCGCACGGGTGGTAGCTGTAGTGCACCGTCGGCCGATATAGAACCTGCGCGTCCTTGCGCACGGTGTAGTAGTCGGCCATCGATATCGCCTCGCCGTGCGTGATCAGAAATCCGTGGTAGGCGCCGTACAGCGGCGTCCAGCTGCGCACCCGCGTCGCCACGCCGGGCTGCGACAGGTAGATCGCCGCCCCCGAGCCGAAGTCGTGGCGACGGCCGTCGCGCGGGAAATTGCGCTCGTGTGATCCCCAGCCGAGCTCGGCCGGTTGCGAGCCCTCGGAGACGAACCCGTCGACCGACCAGGTGTTGACGAATTCGTTGGGCTCCTTCGGGATGGTCGAGACCTGGGTATCGCGCTCGGCGACGTGTATGAGCTTGACACCGAGGTGCCGCGCCAGCTCGCCCCATTCGGTGCGGCTGGACGGCACCGCGCTCTCGAGGCCCGAATCTCCGGCTATGTTGAGCAATGCCTGCTTGACCAGGTGCGACACCAGCCCCGGGTTCGCGCCATGGGTCAACACCGCGGTCGGTGACCGCGGACTGCCGGCGCGCAACCCGAGCGCCTCCTCGCGCAAGGCGTAGTTGGTGCGCTTGGCGAGCGCTATCGTGGGATCGGTATAGCCGCCGGGCCACGGCTCGATGCAGGTATCGAGATACATCGCGCCCTTCTCCCAACAATAGCGGATCAGCGCCAGGCTCGAGACGTCCACCGAGACATTCAACAGAAAGTCGCCGCGTCCGAGCAGCCCGTCCAGCACGCGGCGAAAATTCTCGCGACTCAGCGCCTGCTTCACGAACTTGACGCCGTAGCGCGCCGCCTCTTCCCGTCCGGCATCCTCGGCGCTCACGACGGTGAGCCGCTCGGGGCTGATGCCGATATGACGCAGTATCAGCGGCAGCACGCCCTGCCCGACGCTGCCAAAGCCGACGAAGACGATGTGACCGGGATACTCGACGTAGACTTCGTGTGTGCTCATGAGGGTCCTGCGTTCAATCGCGGAAGGGTAACAACCGCGGCGCAGAGCCGCCAGCGCAACGCGCCGACGCAACGCGCCGACGCAATGCGCCGGCGCAAGCGAGATCGCTCAGCGCCAGTGCGGCGGCCAGGTGCGCTCGTGCCCCGGGAGCGAAGCGACGCGCTCGAGCCAGCGGCCGATGGCCGGATAGTTGATTTCCATCGGCAGGAAGCGCGCCGCCAGCTCGTGCGCCTGCGGCTGCTGCAACGCCCGCAACAGCAGCCGGATGTCCGGATAGATCATCATGTCGGCGGCCGAAAAGCTTTCACCCACCACCCAGTCCGAACGCGCCAGCCGTTGCTCGATCGTGCGCGCCTCGCCGGCCACCCGGTGCATGGCCTCCGCAACCTCATCGCCGATGGCGTGCTCGTGGCGCTGGAGCAGTGCGGTGACGATCTGCTTGAGCGGCGGCTCGGCATAGGCCTGGTATTCGCAGATCACCCGCATGATCACGCCGGCCTCCTGCGGGTTGCGCCCGAAAATCGGCGGTTTGGGATACTTTTGATCCAGGTAATAGAGAATCGCGAGCGATTCGAATACCACGTAGTCGTCGTCGCGCAACACCGGCAGCTTGCCGCGAAAATTCATCGCCAGCATCTGCGGCGACTGATGTTCCTGGCGATCAAAATGCAGCAGATGGCTATGGTAGCTCAGGCCCTTGAATTCGAGTGCCAGCGCCACGCGCCAGCATGGCGGGCTGCCGCTTCCCCAGTAGAATTCGATCGCCATGCGCGTTTGCCGCCCTGGTTTCCCGACTAGGGATTGTAGCCACTCGGCTGCGCGCCGGAAACGCGCGCATTTACTTGTCGTCTTGTTTTGCTATGGTGCACGCTTTACACGGCCAGCGCGCGAGGTCGATGAGCAACGTGGCACAACCGCAAGCGGTGCGCAGCGCACCCGCCGGCCAGAGCTGGAGCGTCGAGGACTCACTCGAGCTCTACAGCGTGCCGGCCTGGGGTTCGGGCTACTTCTCCATCAATGCGGCCGGTCATGTGGTGGTCCGTCCGGATACTACTGCCGCCCGCGAGATCGATCTGTTCGAGGTCGTTCAGGGTCTGCAGGAGCGTGATCTGACCGCCCCCGTGGTGGTGCGGTTCTCCGATATTCTGGCGCATCGGTTGCGCCACCTGCATGCCGCCTTCAGCCAGGCAATCGCCGAAAACGACTACCGCAACCGCTATACCGCGGTGTATCCGATCAAGGTAAACCAGCAGCGCCTGGTGGTTGAAGAAGTGTTCCGCTACGGCAAGGAGTTCGGTTTTGGCCTCGAGGTCGGATCCAAACCGGAGCTGCTCGCCGTCATGGCGATGACCGAGGCCGCTCCGGAGCGCCCGATCATCTGCAACGGCTTCAAGGACTCGAGCTATATCGAGGCCGTGGTGCTCGCGACCAAGCTCGGACGCACGATCCTGCCGGTCATCGAGAATTTCTCGGAGCTCGAGCTGCTGCTGCGGCACGCCGATCACTACCGCGTGCGGCCGCGATTCGGCGTCCGGGTCAAGCTCGCGACCGAGGGCTCAGGCCGCTGGCGCGACTCGGCGGGCGAGAAGTCGAAGTTCGGACTTTTCATTACCGAGATACTCGAGCTGCTCGCGACGCTCAAGGCACGCGACATGCAAGACTGCCTGAAGCTCGTGCACTGCCATCCGGGCAGCCAGCTGCAGGACATTCGCCGCGTCAAGGAAGCGATCAACGAGCTGGCGCACGTCTATGCCGAGCTCAAGCTCATGGGCGCCGGACTCGAATACATCGATGTCGGCGGCGGCCTCGGCATCGACTACGACGGCACCGGCACCAATTTCGCCTCCTCGATGAACTACACCCTCAACGAATACGCCAGCGACGTCGTCTACCGCATCGGCAACGTCTGCACTACGCGCAATATTCCGCACCCGCTGATCATCAGCGAGTCGGGACGGGCAATCGCGGCGCATCACAGCGTGCTGATCTTCAACATCATGGGGCGCTCGGCGCTCGATCGCTTTCAGGTCAGCGGCAGCGATACCGAGCAGTTCGGCGGCGATCACGGCCTGCCGCAGCCGGTGCGCGATCTGCTCGACGCCTATCGCAACATCGACGAGCGACGCCTGGTCGAGTGCTATCACGATGCGCTCACGGCGCGCGACCAGGTGCTGCAGATGTTCAACTTGGGGCTGCTGTCGCTGGAGTTTCGCGGACTCGCCGAGCGGCTGTACTGGGCAAGCTGCGCACGCATCCGCGACTGCTGTCGGCGGCTCGATCGCTTCCCGGAGGAGCTCGACGATCTGGAAGACGTGCTGTCGGACACTTACTTCTGCAATTTCTCCATCTTCCAGTCGCTGCCGGACAGCTGGGCGATCGATCAGCTGTTTCCGATCATGCCGATCCATCGGCTGCGCGAACGGCCCTCGCGCAAGGCCGTGCTGGCGGATATCACCTGCGATTCGGACGGCAAGATCGATCGCTTCGTCGGTCCGCGCGACGTCAAGCACACGCTCGAGCTGCACGAGCTCGTTCCAGGAGAGGAGTACTACCTCGGCGCCTTCCTGGTGGGAGGCTATCAGGAAACCCTGGGCGATCTGCACAACCTGTTCGGCGACACCCACGTCGTGCACATCAAGCTGCACGACGAGGGCGGCTGGTGGATCGAGGAAATCGTCAAGGGCGACACGGCCAATCGGGTGCTGGAGTACATGGAGTACGACGTCGCCGAGCTGGCGCCGGCGCTCGCGCGGGACTGCGAGCGCGCGGTGCGCGAGGGTCGCCTGTCGGTAGCCGAGAGCCAAGCGCTCAAGCGCTTCTACGAGAACGAACTCAACGGCTACGCCTACCTGGAACCTTAACGGCTCGCGCGCCCTTGCTCGCACGCCCCGTCGGGGCTACCACATGGCCTTGAGCCGCGCCGATACGTCCAGGGTCGAGCCGGGTGCGTCTTTGAGCGACTTGGGCTCGGCCAGTTGCGCGGAGTGAAACGCCGCGGGCTCCAGAGTCTTGAGCACCTTGTCGCTCATGAAGCGGCTGCGGGCACCGTAGACGTGGCCGTCACCGTTCTTGGCCTGCTGCGTCAACGGGAATTTCAGCGGCGCACACAGCTGCAGCTCGTTGCGCGCCCGTGTCATCGCCACGTATAGCAGGCGCCGCTCCTCGTCGATGAGCTCGGTGCGCCCGGTGGCGAATTCCGAGGGAAAACTGCCGTCGACGACGTTGAGCACGTAGACCGTATCCCATTCCATGCCCTTGGCCGAATGCACGGTCGAGAGCACCAGGTAGTCCTCGTCCAGTGCCGGCCGGCCCGAGAGGTCGCCGGAGGCATTGGGCGGATCGAGCGTGAGCTCGGTGAGGAAGCGCTCGCGCGAGGGATAGTGAGCGGCCAGCTGCTCGAGCTGATCCAGATCGCCGATGCGCGTATGCACGTGTTCATAGAGTCGCTCGAGGTGGGGCTGATACCACTCCCTGACCTGGCGCACCTGCCCCGGCCACGGCCGCTGCGGGTCGGACAGCGTGCGCAGCAACGCCAGCAGCTTGCCGTAGTCGACTGCCATCGCTTGCGGCGGCGCGTAGCCCTTGAGTCCCTCGAGCGAGCCGGCTTGGGCGTCGAGCAGATCGATGCACTTGCGGGCGTTGACCGGGCCCATGCCGGGCAGTAGCTGCAACACGCGAAATGAGGCCAGCGTATTGCGCGCATTGTCGCACCAGCGCAGGATCGCCAGCAGGTCCTTGACGTGCGTGGCCTCGAGAAATTTCAGGCCGCCGTACTTTACGAACGGAATTTTGCGGCGCGCAAGCTCCACTTCGAGCAGATCGCTGGCGCTGGCGTTGCGGAACAGCACCGCCTGACGCATGAGCGCCACGCCGGCTTCGCGCCGCTTGAGGATCTGCCCGCAGACGTATTCGGCCTGTCCGGCAAGATCATCGAGCGTCACGTACAGCGGCCGGCCACCGGCGCCGCGCGTGGCAAGCAGGTGCTTGCGATGCTGCCGCGGCGCCTCGGCCATCAGTGCATTCGAGGCATCGAGCAACCCCTGCGTCGAGCGATAGTTCTGCGCCAGCGTGACGATTTCGGCCTGCGGCGTGAAGCGCTGCGGAAAATTCAATATGTTCTCGACCGCGGCGGCCCGAAACGAGTAGATCGACTGCGCATCGTCGCCGACCACCGTGAGTCCATGGCCGTCGCTCTTCATCGCGTACAGGATCTCACCCTGCAGTTTGTTGGTGTCCTGGTATTCGTCCACCAGCACGTGATCGAAATTGGCGCCGACGTCCTGCGCCAGCCGCGGCTCGCCCATCATGAGGTGCCAGTAGAGCAGCAGATCGTCGTAGTCGAGCAAGCCGTAGTGCTGCTTGCGCTCGACGTAGGCTCGAAACAGCTTACGCAGATCCTCTTCCCAGTCCTTGCACCACGGAAACTGCTGCTCGAGCGCTTCGGTCAGGCTCTTCTGCGTGTTGACGCGCCACGAATAGATCGCCAGACAGGTGTCTTTGCGGGGAAAGCGCTGCTCCTTCGCGGCCAGGCCGAGAGCGGCGCGTTGCTCATCGAGCAGATCGGCGGAGTCGGCGCGGTCGATGACCGTGAAGCTCGGCTCGAGCTGCAGCTGGCGCGCATAGTGACGCAGCAGGCGATTGCCGATCGAGTGGTAGGTGCCGGCCCAGACCAGCCGCTGCAGCACGAGCTGCGCCTTGTTGCCGAGGGTGTCGTTGAGCGCCGCGCGCACGATGTCGTGTGCACGCCGCCTCATCTCGGTGGCAGCGCGGCGCGTGAAGGTCAGCAGCAGCAAGCGGGCGGGGTCGACGCCGTTGAGCACCAGTTGCGCCACGCGATGCGCAATGGTGGTGGTCTTGCCGGTGCCGGCGCCGGCGATGACCAGCAGCGGGCCGGCGCGCCAGCCCTTCTCGGGCAGCGGCTCACCATAGGTGACGGCGCGACGCTGCGCGGAATTGAGCTGGGCAAGGTGTGACGCGGTCGACATCGGCACGCAATATTAATGCAGCGCTGCCGCTGTGGGGTGGCAGCCTTTCACTGTTTGCTCAATCGCGGCTGCGCCGCGCCATACCAGGCGTCAATCTGGCGGCACAGCGACGCGAAGTCGCTGTCCGCGCCGCTATCGCTGCGCAATATCCAACGCGGTCCGGGTAGATCGATAAAGTCCGAAGTGCCTCGGGTGCTCGAATCGAACGCCTGATCACGGTGGCCCGGATGACGCCGGGGATCGGCCGCCGGCGCGCCCGTGATCAGCAGCAACAGCGGACGCATGCAGCGCAAACCGTTACGCTATCTGCCATGAGCATCCAAAACGTCCGTACCGTGTTTGCCGGTCGTGTGATCGTGGTCAATGTCGAGACGGTCCGATTGCCCAACGGCCATGTCACCGACCTCGAGATTATCCATCATCCGGGCGGAGCGGCGATCGTGGCGGTAGATCGTGAGCGGCGCGTTTGTCTGATCCGCCAATTCCGGCACGCCGCCGACGGGTGGATCTGGGAACTGCCGGCGGGCAAGCTCGAGCCGCACGAGCCGCCGCTCGAGACCGCGCGCCGCGAACTGCTCGAAGAAGCCGGCTGCAGCGCACAGAATTGGAGCTCTCTGGGCCCTTATGTCAGCTCCCCGGGGGTTTTGACAGAAACGGTGCACCTGTTCCTGGCGCAGGATCTGCATGCCGGGACAATGGCGCATGAGTCCGGTGAGCTCATCGAGGTGCACTGGATCGAGTTGGAGGAGGCATGCGCGCGCGCGCTGGACGGCACTATTTCCGACGGCAAAACCGCCCTGGGGCTGCTGCGCGCCCGAGCGGCGCTTGCGCGCCGGTAACGGGCCGCAGCGCCGCTCTGGACTTGAGCCATCGTGAGCAAGCGTCACACTGATCGGTCCGTTGCGGCACCGGCCGAATCCGATTCCGTCCTGTCGCTCGAGGACACCATCGCGCAAATCAAGCGCGGCCTCGAGGCTCGCAGCCGCACCGGCCTATCCGGCTACAACCCCTACAACGCGGTGCCACCGCCCGCGCACGGCGCCGGCGCGCCCTCGACCGGCCGGGCCAACCACGCGCATGCGTCCACGGATCTGCGCAAGCTCTCCGAGTGGATTCGTCTGTCGCGCGAGGTGGCGGCGTTGAAAAAGGACGAGCGCGACTGAAGGCAAGCCCCCGGCTCGGGCCGCGCCTCAGCTGTGGCGCTGAATGTGGTTGACCTTGCGTTCGCGACTCAGGCGATAGAATCGGCGCAGCTCCGAGACCGTCTCGGAGCGTACCCGTGAGGTCTGTGCCGAAAGCTGACGCTCGAGCCGGCGACAGAAGCGCGCCGCGTATTGATTGGCCGCACGATAGAGCGCGGCGCGATCGCCCGCGAGCCGCGGATCGATGTAGGCGCGCTCGAACAGCAAATGATGCAGCTCGGCGGGATAGCGCCCCGGATGCTGCTGTCGTAATAGCCACCAGCTGGCCACGTACTTGTCGATTTCCGCCTGCAGCTCGAGCTCGAGCAAGCTGACACCGCGGTCGTGAGCGGCATTCCAGGCCAGACACAGGAAGTGGCTCACGCCCTCGAGCGCCGTCCAATAGTCGGCCAGATTGCCGGCGTGGAGCGCCTGCGTCGGATTGGCCAGCGCCAGCCGTTCGAGCAGTTGTGCGTCCAGAAATAAGCCAACCGAGGCCGCGCCGCCATGATCGAGCACCAGCACGTGCTCATCGGTGTCGGACTCGCGCGCCGGGCTCGGCAGCCGCTCGCGCTCCGTGAACAGGAAGTCGTGGACCTGGTAATCGGTCGGCAGATCGTAGATGCCGGCGAGCAGATCCTGCATCGGCTGTAGCACGCTGGGTGAGGCGGCGCTTGGCATCGGCGCGGCATCAATTCGACGCAAGAGCGACCGGCGTGGGCTCGATGCCCAGCCCACGCAGCAGGTTGCATGCCCGCGGACTGCCGGTCTTGAGCCACAGCTCGTACAGCCGCAGCACATCGGCCTGCGTGTAGCGTCGCGCGGCATCGCTGATCTCGCCAAGTGCGTCCACCAGCGGCTGGAATTTCATGGCCAGCTCGGCGAACACGCGCCCGAGCACCTGCCGGCGCCCGCGGCACAACCCGCCCGCCAGTGCCCCATAGGCGCGGCCACCCATCGCGATGTGGTAATCAATGTCGATCAATTTGCGCGCGAAGCTGTCTGCGAAGAATCCGGCGATGAACAGCGAGACGTCGCCGAGCCGCTGCAGACCCCGCTCGCGCTCCTGCGCGGTCGGCGCCTCGAGTGCTTCGGCCAGCATCTGCACCAGCGGCCTGAGCCGCACGCCGTCCGCGCTCTGCTCGTAGAGGTGCTCGGAGCGAGAGAACAGCGTCAACAGATTGACCACGTATTGCTCGGTTTGATCCTCGACCGCGACGCGCTGGTGCGCCAGCGCAGACTGCAAGGCGTCGTGGAAATACTCGCGCAGGTTCGCGACTGTAAGGACACGGCCGTTGTGCTCTGTTTGCTGCATAATTGAGGTTCCTCGAAAACCGCGGCTGTGCATGCGCCCGATCGAGTTGAACATGAAAGCCGCAAAAGCCCAGATAACCGGATCACGTTTCTGCTGTTGCAAGAATCCTGCCCGCCTGGCAGCCGTTGCCGCCGACTGCTAACAGCGTGGCCGAAATGCGCTGCATTTCACGCTTGCGATCGAGTAGTGGAAAGCATGCAGCACCCCGGCGCGCGGGGTGCCTGGCGCGCGATCAGCTGTTGGCGCGCATGCCTGCTGCGCGCAGACCGATGCGCAGCGAGCGAGTCGCGACGAACACCTCGCGCAGGAACAGCGACAAGCCGCCGATGAAGCTCAGCATCGCCACGATGAACAGAATGGCAATGGTCAACGAAAGGCGAAAATCGAATAACGCCCCGAGAAACAACGCCACGACCACCATCGATACCAGCAGCGCACAGATGGTACACAGAGCGATTGCACGCCCGAGCAGGCGCGCGCGCAGCGTCAGCGTGACGCCGACGCCGGAGAGCAGAAATACCGGTGCCACCGCCAGACGCACCACCTCTCCGACTTCTGTGATCTGTAGCCCGAGTTCGGCAGCCATGTGACCAGGTCCTGCGGCGCTAGTTGGCAGCGCCGCGGCGCACGAAGCGATAGTACGGATCGGATTGCCCGGCCGGCGCGTCGCTGAGCCCTTCCGGACCGATCTGCTGAGCGAGCACCGACAGCTGATTGTCGCGCAGCTCCATGCGTTGCTCGAGCAGCTGTCCGGCGGACTTGGCCGACGGGGAACAGGTGGTCGAGCGACGCTCGGCGAGAAAGTCGGCATCCTTCTTGGTCCAGACCAGTTCGCAGCCCGTGAGCCGCTGCAAGTCCTCCGGCAGCAGGGACTGCAGCAGTTCGGGCTGGTCACCGGCCTGCAGCCAGCGCTGCGGCTCCTTGAATTGGTAGATATGTTGCTCGAGATGCTCTTCCTGGCCTTTCACATCCCCGCCATGCGCTTCCTTGCTGTGCACCTCGACGGTGCGTCCGAACACCCAGATGTACTGTGACAGCACACGGTGCGGCTCACCGGCGGGGGTCTCGCGCACGTAGTACGCCGCCTTGCCGATCAGCGCGGCGTCCGCCGGCGCGATCAGCAGATCCAGCGCCGCGTGCGCCGGCACCGCCCCGGACTGCGCATCGGCACGCACCTGCGCGGCATTGTCGTAGCGGCCCGGCAGTCGCGCCTCCAGCGCCGTGAGCGCCGCCGTATCGGGCTTGCCCTGTTGGTGCGCGCAGCCTGGCAACGCCAGTAGGCCGCAAATCACGGCCGCACCCGGCCATGGCGCCGACGGCCGCCGTGCGCGCGGCGGCGGCCCGATAAACTGCGCAGCAGTCTTATGCATCATAATTGCGCCACTCGACGCGATAACCGCGCCCGAGCGTCATGATGCGCTCGAGCAGGGCAGGATAGCCGATGCCGGCGGCACGCGCCGACTCGGCGAAGTCCTCCTCGCCGGCCAGGTTGGGATTGGCATTGGCCTCGAGCATGAAAATGCTGCCATCGTCGCGCAGACGAAAATCGATGCGCGCATAGCCCGAAAGATGCAGTGCGCGGTAGATGCGGCGCGAGAGCCGATCGAGGCGCTGCAAGACTGCGGCTGGCAAATCTTCGGCCGCCCGCGTCGTGATGTCGTAGCGCCGCTGATAGGCCCGGTCCCACTTGACCTTGCGCGTGGCGATCGCCGCCAGCGACTCTGGCATGGAACCGAAGCGCATTTCCCAGACCGGCAGCCGCGTGAGCCGCTCGTTGCCCAGCACCCCGACGTAGAGCTCGCGACCTTCGATATATTCCTCGACCAGCGCATCGGAGCCGATCTGTTCATGCATGAACTGCACCCGCTCGCGCAGCCGGGCGCTGTCGTCGACCACCGAGGCCTGCGCAATGCCGAGCGAGGCATCCTCGGTGGCCGACTTGACGAATAGCGGCAGGTGCAGGCGACGCGGCAGGCTGAAGCGCTGACCGCGACGAAATACGGCGAACTGCGGGGTCGGAATGCGGTGAAATGCCAGCAGCTGCTTGCACAGCACCTTGTCGCGCGACAGCAGCAGCCCGCGCGGGTTGCAGCCGGTATAGGGTGCGCGCATGAGCTCGAGAAACGCCACCACGTGCTGATCGTAGGTCACGATGCCGTTGAATTCCTCCAGCAAGTTGAACACCACCTCCGGCTTCCACTCGATCAGTGCCGTGCGCAGCTCGGTCAGCGAATCGAGCACACCGAGGTTCTGCACCGCATGACCGGCGGCGCGCAGCGTCGAGACCACGTCGTATTCGGTGCGGAATTCGTCGATTTGCTTGGCACTGAAACCGTCCAGGCTGTCGGGCGGCAGCAGGCTCGAGTGCACGACAACCAGCGTGCGCAGCGGCTTCATGCGCGCAAACGCAGGCCGGGGCTGCGCATGTACAGCCGCGCCAGGCTGCGCAGCATGGTGCGTGCAGCGCGCAGCGCCTGGCGCTGCGAGCCGCGCACGTACAGCCGCAGCCGGACGCTGCGATCAATCGCAATGCGCAGGATCTGGTGCGCGACGTAGCGATCGGCCTCGGTATCGCGTATGACCCAGGAGCGCAGGCATGCCTTGTGCGCTCGCAGCAGCGTCGCTGCGGTCAGCTCGCGCCGCCCGGGTTCGCTGCCGAAGACGCGCGCGAGCAGGCGGTCGGCCAGCAGGCCACGGCGGTTGTGCTCGCGCAGGAGCTTGTTGCGATAGTGTTGCGCAAGCGTGCGCTGATTCACCTCCAGCGGATCGACGCGCGCGCGACAGCGCACCGGCGGGCGGTGCGCACCGAGCTCGCCGGCGAACTGCTGTACGAAGCGCAGCTTGCGCAGCGCCGGCCAGGAGGCATAACGGCGTTGCCAGCCCGATCGGGGGGCGAGCCAGACGGCGAAGGTCTCGGCGAAATCCTCGGTCGGGTGACTCTGTGCGTACCACTCGCCCAAGTGCTGTACGTGGTGGCGGCTCGCCGGCCGGGCCCGATAGCGCGACCGATAGGGCCGGGAGGCCGGCCCGAACAGCGTGCGCCAATAGGCGCGGCGCCGCAATCGGTAGGCCGAGTCGATCGCGTGTCCCGCCTCGTGCCGCAGAATACGCATGAACCAGTTGGCATTGCCGCCTTCGACCTCACGGGTCATTTTGCGCTCGAGCCGCATGAGACGCGGGTGCGCCAGATAGAACGGCACGGCGATCCCGGGCACCCCGTCAGGCGAAAACCATTCCTCCGACAGCCAGACGTGCGGCCGGAAGCGGATGCCGCGCTCATTGAGCTCGCTGTAGAGCCGATCGACGTGTCGCTTGAGCGGGGAGCGGCGCAGATCGAGCCGCAGATCGCACATCCTGAGCCGCAGCAGCTGCTCGTCGCTGAGCCGCGTCCATGGGAGCCTGCGCGCCCGGGGCGTGGATCGGCGGCGGGGATCGGACAGACTCGGGGGCATCGCCAAACTCTAACCAATCGGCGCGCCGCTGTCCGCTGCCCGCCTCTGCTCGGCCGCTAGCGCACCACCCCCGTCCGCTCCCGGGCCCAGCGCAGGATGAACTCGGTCTGCTCGGCGGTCTGCGGCACCGCCGGCCAGTACGCCGAACGGGCGCTCTGGCGCCATAACTGATTGAGTTTCCTCAGCGCCTGGCCTCCCTCCAGGCCCTGCTCGGCCAGGTAGCAACCGATCACGGTCCCGGTACGGCCGATACCGGCATGACAGTGCACATAGACCCGCCGGCCGCGCGCAAGCGTGTCCTGCAGGTGAGCCTGGATGGCACGCATCTGCGCCGCGTCCGCCGGAATCTGCGCGTCGAGAATCGGGCTGCGCAGGTAGTGCACGTGCGGCGGCAGCAGCGATCGATACTCCGGCAGCTCGCCCGGCTGCGTGAGATCGACGAAGGCGTCGATGCCGGCCTGCAACAGCCGCCGCAAACGCTCCTGGGTCTCGGCCTGATCATCGCCGCAGGGATATTCGCCGGCGAGCAGACTCCCCGCCCGGACCCAGTAGCTGTTCTCGAGCGGCCGATGCATCGGCTCGCCCTCAGGCGCAGGGCGTGACCAACGGAACGCCCTCGGCATCGGCGGCGCGCGGCGGCGCGCGCAGCGCCGCGAAATCCACCAGCCGCGTGTCGGCCAGCGTCTGCGGCTCGACATGGCGCAACGCCGAGAGGATCGATTCGATGCGCCCCGGCTGCTCGCACTCCCAGCTCGAGAGCATCTGTTTGATCGCCTGGCGCTGCAGGTTCGGCTGCGATCCGCACAAGGTGCAGGGAATCAGTGGGAAGCGCATGCCGCGAGCATAGCGCGCGATGTCGCGCTCGGCGATGTAGGCCAGCGGCCGTATGACGATGTGGCGGCCATCATCCGAGCGCAGCTTGGGCGCCATGGCCTTGAGTCGGCCGCCATGAAAGAGATTCAGAAACAGCGTCTCGACGATGTCGTCGCGATGATGGCCGAGGGCGATCTTGCTGAGGCCGTGCTCGGCGGCGAAGCGATAGAGCGCGCCGCGTCGCAGCCGCGAGCACAGCGAGCACAGCGTGCGTCCCTCCGCCACCACTCGTTTGACGACGCTGTAGGTGTCCTGCTCGATGATGTGATAGGGCACGCCGATCGATTCGAGGTACTGCGGCAGCACCTGGGCCGGAAAGCCGGGCTGCTTCTGGTCCAAATTCACGGCCATGAGCTCGAAGCGCACCGGCGCACTGCGTTGCAGCGAGCGCAGCAGATGCAGCAGCACGTAGGAATCCTTGCCGCCCGAGACGCACACCATGACGCGATCGCCGGCCTCGATCATGCCGTAATCGTCGATGGCCTTGCCCGCGAGGCCGCGCAGTCGCGCCGAGAGCCGCCGCAGCGTCGCGCTGCCGTGCGCCGCGCCGCTTTCCCTCACGGCGCACCTTGCAGATATTTCGCTTCCAGGTAACGCAACAGCGCCGCCGCGGACAGCGGCTGTCCGGTCGCCTGCTTCATGAGCTCGTTGACGGTGACCTTGGCGCCGAGCGCGTGCACGTTTTCACGCAGCCAGCCGAACAGGCCGCCGAACTCGCCGCGCGCGATCTGCTGCTCCAGATCAGTGACGCCGTTGCGCAGGCTCTCCCAAAGCTGCGCGGCGATGACCGCGCCGAGCACATAGGACGGGAAATAGCCGAAGGAGCCGAGCGCCCAGTGGATGTCCTGCAGGCAGCCGTCGGCGGCGCCCGTGGGACGCACCTCGAGGCGCTGCTCCATGCCGGAACTCCAGGCCTCGGGCAGCTCGCGCACTGCGAGCTCTCCGGACAACAGCTTCTTCTCGAGCTCGTAGCGCAGCAGGATGTGCAGCGGGTAGGTGAGCTCATCGGCATCGACGCGGATCAGGCTGCGCTGCACATAGGTCAGCCGGCGGTAGAGATTCTCCGCTTCCCACTCCGGCCCGCTGACACCGAAATGCTTCTCGAGCAGCGGCCGCAGATATTGCACGAAAGCGCGGCTGCGACCGACCAGCATCTCGAGCAGCAGCGACTGGCTCTCTTCGAGCGCCATGCCGCGATCACGCCCGACCGGCTGATCGCGCCAGGACTGCGGCAATCCGAGGTCGTACATCGCGTGCCCGGTCTCGTGCAGCGCGCCGAGCAGTCCCGAGAAAATATCGGTGTTGTCGAAGCGCGTGGTCACGCGGATGTCGCCCGGCACGCCCTCGATGAAGGGATGCTCGCTCTCATCGAGCCGCCCGCGCTCGAATGGGAAGCCGATTGCGCGCATGACTTCGAGCACCAGTGAGCGCTGTTTGCCGGCGGCGAATTTGCCGCTGATCGGCAGCGACGGCCGCTCGGCCTGCAGCGCCAACGCCTCGCGGATCAGGTTCGGCAGACGGCGCGACAGCGCCTTGAAGATCGCATCGATGTCGGCGGTGGCCACCCCCGGGGAGAATTCATCGACTAACGCGTCATAGGGCGGCAGGCCCAGCGCCTGGCCCAGCAGGGCGGCCTTGTCGCGTACCAGGTGCACCACCTCTTCGAGATGCGGAGCGAACAGCTCGAAATTGTTTTCGCGCCGCGCCTCGGCCCATCGCGCCTCGGCGCGCGAGGTCGCGCGCGTGAGACGCGAGATCAGCGATGCCGGCGTGGCGATGGCGTGGTCGCGCGCACGGCGCATCTCCCGCAGGTTCGCGAGCTGCCAGTCTTCCAGTCCGGCGGCATTGGCCTGCGCACGATCGAGCAGCCGCGTGATCTTCGGTGCGGTCAGCAGCGCATGCGATTCAGTCTCGAGCGCCGCGAGCTGCTCGCCGCGCACCTCGGCGCTGCCACGTGGCATCATGACGGCCGCGTCCCAGCGCAGCAACGCCAAAGCACCCTGAAAGGCGTGCAGACGGCGCCATTCCTGCTCGAGCTGGGCGTAAGGGCTGGTGGACATGATCGAGTGCGTATAGTTGCAGCAGCGCTATTTTAGCAGCTTAGGTCCGCCGGCCCGTGCTCGCAGCCCAAGACGGCCGCCGCGCGCGGCAATTTCAACGGTGCCGCGGCCAATTGGTCGAGCACCAGTGCCAACGGGAGCACCAGTGCGGCCAATCCGAGGCGATGACTCCAGCCCCGATCGAAAGGGCAAGCAGCACCAGCAGCGTCAGGTAAACGACCAGGGCGCGCATGCTGATCATCATAATCGGATCACCGATGGGCGTCTCGCACTGCGGTAAGATAGGCGCATGACGCTGCGGATTTGTTTTGTGACCGCCGAGACGACGCCCTATGCGAAGACTGGCGGCCTGGCGGATGTCTGCGGCGCGTTGCTTAAATACCTGCGCGCCGGCGGTCATGACATCCGGCTCTTCATGCCGGCCTACTCGAGCATCGATCGCGAGCAGTTCGAGCTCGAGCCGGTCGAGGCGCTGCAGAGGCTGCCGCTTCAGCTCGGCCCTTATCGCTACGAATTCTCGGTGTTGACGCCGCGCGCGCCGCTCGCGCGCGGCGTCGTCCATCTGATCGACTGTCCGGCGCTGTACGAGCGCTCCGCACTCTATACCGCCGAACCGGATGAGCATCGCCGCTTCCTGCTGCTCACGCACGCCGCATTCCTCTGCAGCCAGCGTCTGCAATTCGCGCCGCAGATCATGCATTTTCATGACTGGCACACGGCCATGGGAACGCTGCTTAAGCGCACGGTGTATGCCCGGGATTGGCTGTTCCAGGACGCGCGCACGGTGCTCACGATTCACAATCTCGGCTACCAGGGGCTGGTTGACGCCGCGGCGCTCGAGGAGCTGCTGCCGCCAGAGGAGGCCGCGCGCCTGGATCAGCGCGCGCTCGCGGAGGGCTACATCAACATGCTCGGTACGGGTTTGACCTATGCCGACCTCATTACCACCGTGAGTCCGACCTACGCGCGCGAGATTCAGAGCGCGGAGTACGGCATGGGCCTCGAGGCGGTGCTGCGCAGCCGTAGCGCCTCCGTGGTCGGCATTCTCAACGGCGTCGATTACGACGATTGGGACCCTCGCCACGACCGCTTCCTGCCGCAGCATTTCGGGCCCGATCAGCTCAATGTCAAGGCCGACCTCAAGCGCCAGCTGCAGCAGCGGCTCGGACTGCACACGGCGGGGCGCACGGCGCTGATCGGCATCGTCAGCCGGCTGGCAACGCAAAAGGGCTTCGACCTGCTGATCGAGGCCGTGCCGCGGCTCATGGCCGCGCGCGATTTCAACCTCGTGATTCTCGGCAAGGGCGAGCCGCGCTACGAGGCGTTCTTCACGCGTCTGCAGCAGCTGTTTCCGGCCCGCGTGCATTTCCACGCCGGCTATAGCGATGAGCTCGCGCACTGGATCGAAGCGGCGAGCGACATCTTCCTGATGCCTTCGCACTACGAGCCATGCGGGCTGAATCAGATGTATAGCCTGCGCTACGGCACGGTGCCGGTGGTGCGGCGCACGGGCGGACTGGCCGACTCGGTGCGGCATTTCGATGCCGGCGGCAGCAGCGACGGCAACGGCGTGTTGTTCAACGACTACGACACCGATGCGGTCATCTGGGCCGTGGGTACCGCCCTCGACCTGTATCGCGATGAGGCAGTCTGGCCGCGGCTGGTGCGCAACGCCATGGCGCAGGACTTCTCCTGGAGCCGCCAGGCGCCGCGCTACGTCGACCTCTACGAGCGGCTGCTGCGCAGCTAGAGCCGCACGCGCCCTTTCTGGTCGAACGGAATCGTGCGCACCAGACCTTCGCTCAAGTGCACCTGGCCGTACAGGTGATAATCCACCGTGCTGTGACTGAAGCCGCTCGAAAGCGCCAGCAGCACATTGTTGAGATTGGCCGTGACGTTGAGGCCGAAGTCGGTCTCGCCTGAGGCCGGCAGCGTAAAGGCTGCATCGCTCGCGCCTGCCGCTGTCAGCTGCCCTTCGAGCTCGAGCCTGCAGTCGATGCCGCGCACGGCGATGGCGCGTGCGTTCGGATTCACGACGTGCAGCGTGAGGTGCATCTGCTGCTGCTGCAGCGTACCGCCGGCGAAGGCGATGGCCGTGACGGTGAGCAGCGGGGGCTGCAATTGCGGCACGATCGTCGCACAGCCGCACAGCAGGCCGGCGCACAGTAGCCGCAGCGACGGCCGCGATGAAGGCGAACTGCGATCGCCCGTCATGAGGCTCACCGCGCCCCGGCGGGCGCGCCACCCGAGCGGCCGAAGATGCGGTTCAGAGCCGCAAACCGCCCCGCCAGCGCAGCGCTCAGGCTGCCCGGCGGCATGCGCCAGCTCCAGTTGCCCTGGCTCGTTCCGGGCGTGTTCAAGCGTGCTTCGGAACCGAGCTGCAGTATGTCCTGAACCGAGAGGATCGCCAGCTGCGCGACCGAGCTGAGCGTGGCGCGCAACATCGCCTCGAGCACATGCGCCGCGTCGCTGCGCAGATAGAAATCCACCCGCGCCGCCTCGTGCGGCCCGAGGCTGCGGTACCAACCGAGCGTCGTGTTGTTGTCATGGGTACCGGTGTAGGCGACGACATCGAGCGAATAGTTGTGCGGCAGGTGCGGATTGTCGCTCGAGCCGTCGAAGCCGAATTGCAACACCCGCATGCCGGGTAAGCCGAAGGCGCGGCGCAGCTCTTCGACGTCGGGCGTAATGACGCCAAGATCCTCGGCGACCAGCGGCAGCCACGGATGATCTGCGCGCAGGGCGCGAAACAGCGCGTGGCCCGGCGCCGGTTCCCAGTGCCCTTCGCGCGCGGTAGCGGCGAGCGCGGGCACGGCCCAGTAGGCCGCCAGCCCGCGAAAATGATCGATCCGAACGATATCGAAGCGCCGCAGCTGCTGCGCGAGCCGCGCGCGCCAGAAAGCGAAGCCATCCCGCTGGGCCTGATCCCAGTCGTAGAGCGGATTGCCCCAGAGCTGCCCATCGGCCGAGAAATAGTCCGGCGGCACCCCTGCCAGCATGGCCGGCCGGCCCGCGGCATCGAGGCGGAATTGGCCCGGTTGCGACCAGGTCATGACCGAATCCGGCGCGACGTAGATCGGCAGATCGCCGAACAGCCGCACGCCGCGCTGCGCTGCATAGGCGCGCAGCGCCCGCCACTGCCAGTCGAACTGCCATTGCTGAATGCGGCGTTGTTCGAGCGCCTCAGCGCGCTCGCGCGCCACGCGCGCGAGCGCCGCGCCATCGCGCGCGCGCAGCTCAGGCGGCCATTGCCACCACGGTGCGTTGAACTGTTCGGCGAGCGTCTCGAACAGCACGTAATCATCGAGCCAACTCTGGTTGGCGCTGCGAAACGACTCGTAATCGGCGCGTTGCGCAGCCAGATCGGGCAATTCATTGCGGTCGAGCAGCGCGACATGTCCGGCGAAATCCGAGCGCGCCCAATAGGGCGAGCCGCCACCGCCGGGCGGCCCGAGCGGCAGCATCTGCCAGATGGAAAAACCCGCCTGTATCAGCCAGTCGATCACTACGCGCGCGGCCGCCCCAAGCGCGCCGACGCCGTCCTCGGCGATCAGGCAGGTGGGATGCAGCAGCACGCCGGCACGTCGACGTTCCAGCACTCCGGCATTCATGCGCGCTGCGCGCTGAGCTTCACCAACATGTCGGGCGTCACGAGCACGACGCCCTGGTCCGTGACATGAAAACGTGCGGCGTCAGCCGCAGGATCCACTCCGATCTGCGTGCCGTCCGGAATCTCGCAGCCTTCATCGAGGATGGCGTTACTGATGTTGCAGCCGACACCGATCTTCACGCTCGACAGCACCACCGAGCGATGTATGGTGGAACGCTCCTCGACACGCACGTTCGAGAACAGCAGCGACTGATTGACAAAGGCGCCCGAAATGATCGAACCGCCCGCAATCATGGAGTTGACCGCGCTGCCGCGCCGACCCTCCTCGTCGAGCACGAACTTCGCCGGCGGCTGGTGCAACTGGTAGGTCCAGATGGGCCACTCCTCGTCATAGAGATTGAGCTCCGGGGCGACGTGCACCAGCTCCAGGTTGGCCTCGTAATACGCATCCACGGTGCCGACGTCGCTCCAGTAGTTCTGCGCCCGCGTCTTGACGTCGGTGAACGGATAGGCCACGACCTGCAATACGTCGATCGCCGCCGGAATCACGTTCTTGCCGAAATCGTGCGCCGATTTGTCATCGGCAGCATCGGCGATCAGCAGCTTCTCGAGCAGCCGGGCGTTGAAGATATAGATCCCCATGGAGGCCAGGGCGACGTCCGGGCGGCCGGGAATGCCTTCGGGTTGCCGCGGCTTCTCATGGAAGTTTGTGACGCGATTGTACTCGGTGACCGACAGCACGCCGAAATCGCGCGCGTGATCGAGCGGCACCTCGACCACGCCGACCGTGATGTCGGCGCCCTTCTCGACGTGATAGGCGATCATCGGACCGTAGTCCATCTTGTAGATATGGTCACCGGCCAGCACCAGCACATGCTTGGGCCGCAGCGCGCGGACCAGATCGATGTTCTGGTAAACACAGTCGGCGGTGCCGCGATACCAGTGCATGCCGACCTGCTGCTGTGCCGGCACCACATCGATGAACTCGCCGAATTCGCCCCGCAGGTAACTCCAGCCGCGCTGCACGTGCTGAATCAGCGATTGACCCTTGTATTGCGTCATCAGATAGATCTGGCGGATGCCGGAATTGACGCAGTTGGAAAGCACGAAATCGATGATGCGGAACTTGCCGCCGAACGGCGTCGCCGGCTTGCAGCGATGCAATGTGAGATCCTTGAGGCGCTCGCCGCGGCCACCGGCCATGACCACGGCCAGCGCGCCGCTGGTGAGCCGGCTGACATAGCGCCCGGAAGATGCGCGCGATTGTTGCTTAGCCATGCATTCGGATCATCGCAGGTTGCAAGGAGTAGTGTACCTTGCATTGCGCTCGAAACTACAACTCCCGGGGACTCAAGCTTCAAAGCCGTTTGAGCAATCCGAGCTCCAATGGATGCGCCAGCAGCTCGTGCGCCGGATAGATGCGGATCTCGAACGCGAACTGTCCGCAGCTCGGCGGCGAGGCTTCAAGTTCGTAGACCGTGGCGCCGTCGCTGTCGATCTCCCCGCTTGGACGTAGCGTTGCGTGCCAATGGTCATCCAGCTTGCTGCGGTACGAGGTCAGGGGCGGCAGCTCGCTGCGCGATTGCGGCAACAGGCACTGCGCAACGAACTCCACGTGCACGTCCTGCGGCGTGAGGCCGTTGAGCGAAGCGGCAACGCGCAGGTGCAATGTCTCGGCACGCGGCAGCTCGCGCGGTGGATCGGACAACCGGCGCAGATGCACCCCGGCCCACTGGACGCGTACCCGCCGTTTCCAGGCGGCGAAGCTTGACGCGGTGTCCAGTCCGGTGTGCGTTAGCCGCTGATGATGCGAGGCGGCTGGGTAATACAGGCCGCGTGCGTAGTCCTGCACCACGCGCCCCATATTGAAGTGCGGAATGACGCTCAACATGGCGCGCTTGCATCGCCTGACCCATTCGGCTGAATAGCCTGCGCCATTGCGCGCGTAATAGAGCGGGACGACTTCCTGTTCGAGCGCCTCGAGCATCGCCGCCGAATCGAGCTCATCGCGGCGGTTGGGATCCTGCGCGTGGGCTCCCGGAATGCCCCAGCCGTTGTGCTCATCGAAGGCTTCCGCCCACCAGCCGTCGAGGATGCTGAGGTTGAGCCGGCCGTTGACCGCCGCCTTGATGCCCGAAGTACCGCTCGCCTCCAGCGGCGCGACCGGATTGTTGAGCCACACATCGACGCCGGTCACGAGCCAGCGAGCCAGCTGCAGATCGTAGTCCTCAAGGAAGACGATGTGGCCGGCAAATTCGCTGCTCAGCATGAGCTGCTTGATCTCGCGCAGCACCTGCTGGCCGGGGTAATCGGCCGGGTGGGCCTTGCCCGCGAACAGGAACACGACCGGGCACTGCGGATTATTGACCAGTCGCGCAACGCGCGCGCGTTCGCGCATGATCAGTGCGGCACGCTTATAGGTCGCGAAGCGGCGCGCGAAGCCGAGCGTGAGCGTGTGCGGCCGCTCGGGATCGAGCAGACGCGTGATGTGCCGCAGCTGCGCCGGGCTTAAATTCTTGGCGGCATACTCGCGCTGCAGACGCGCCCTGACTCCCCCCAGCATGCGCGACTTGACGTCCTGCGCGGTGCGCCAGTAGTCCTCGTCGGGCACCGATTCCAACGCGCGCCAGAAACCCGCATCCGAGAGTCGCTCGCGCCAATGGGCCCCCAGTTTTTCGTCGAAGAAGCGGCTCCAGGGTTCCGCCAGGAAGGTCGGCACGTGCACGCCGTTGGTGACGTAGCCGACCGGATTCTCCTCGGCAGGTACCTCGGGCCAGAAATCCGCGCACAAACGTGCCGACACCACGCCGTGAATGCGGCTGACGCCGTTCATGCGACGCGCGCCGTGCAAAGCCAGCTGGGTCATGTTGAAGGCGTGCGGCGCATTCGGCGCCCGACCCAGCATGAGCACCTGCTCCATGGGCAGGCCAAGCTCGCCGACCATCTCCTGGAAGCAATGGGTGAACAGTCCCGTATCGAAGGCGTCGTGGCCGGCCGAGACCGGTGTATGCGTCGTAAAGACGCACTGCGAAGCCGCCGATTCGAGCGCCGCGGAAAATTCCAGGCCGCGTGTGATGCCTTCGCGTGCGAGCTCGAGGATCAGAAAGGCCGCGTGGCCTTCGTTCAGGTGCCAGGTCGCGGGCGCGAGCCCCAGCGCGCGCAGCGCGCGCACGCCGCCGAGCCCGAGGATCATCTCCTGGCGTATGCGCACCGAGGCGTCGCCGCCGTAGAGGCGGTGCGTGATTTCGCGGTCCTCGCCGGAATTCTCGGGACAGTTGGTGTCGAGCAGGTACACCGACACGCGTCCCACACGCGCTTTCCAGACGCGCGCGCAGACACTGCGGCCCGCGATCGGTACGCGCACCTTGACCCATTGGCCGTTGGCGTCGCGAACGGCCTCGACCGGCAGGTCGCGCGGATCGGTCTCGCTGTAGTTGGCGTGCTGCACGCCGTCGGTATCGACCGACTGAATGAAGTAGCCTTCGGTGTATAGCAGGCCGACCGCGACGAAATTCAGCCGCTCGTCGCTGGCCGCCTTGCAGTGATCGCCCGCCAATATGCCCAATCCGCCGGAGTAGATCGGGAAGCTCTCGTGAAAACCGTACTCAGCGCAGAAGTAGGCGATCAGCGGCTCCTCGGAGCGCGGCGGCGGGCCCGCAAGATATGCATCGAAGCTCGCGAGCACCTGCCGGTAACGTTCAAGGTAGCGCGGATCGGTGGCGGCGCGATCAAGATGCTCCTGATTCACACAGCGCAGCATCAGCCGGGGATTGCCGCTCGCCTGCTGCCACAACTCCGGATCGAGATCTTCGAACAGCGCCCGGGTGGGCCGATGCCAGCTGAAGAACAGGTTGTTGGACAGTTCCGGCAGGCGCGCGAGCGCCGTCGGAACAACGGGATAAAATTCAATGAGTTGCTTAGCCATTCGGGCCTTGCTGCGGAACTTTCTTCGGTCCATACGCAAAAAAGTCTAACAGCTGCGGCGCGCTCGGCGTGTGCGCGAAGTCGCGGCGGGGCCGCTCAGCGGGCTCTTACGCACGGCTATACTCCCCCGCCCCGATCATTCCAGCTGCGACCCATCACCGAATCCTTGTGCTAGCGCGGATGTTGTTACCGGCCCTGCTCGCGCTCGGCATCGTCGGCTGCGCGCGTGCGCCGAGCGCGCCGGGTCAAGCCACGGCGCAGACCACGCCGGGCGCGCAGCGCAATGCGGCAGGTGGATGCCTCGCGAGTCACGACGGTTATCTGCGCGTGCGCCTGCGCGGCGCGCAGAACCTCGACATCGATTGGCCGGATCGCGCCCTGCAGTGTGATGGCGGTCCGCGACCGGACCGGGCAGGCATGCGTTTGACCTTTGCAGGGCCCGGGCCGCGCGCGGGCCTGCGCCTGCGCTTCGTGTTCGGCATTGCGGGCGTCCAGGGTGTGGGCTACAGCCAGAGCCTGCCGGCCAATGCGACCGTGCTGTACGAAGGCGACAGCCGGATTTATTCGACGCGCGGCGATGACAAATGCACCATCGATGAGCTCTCGCGCACGCCCCTGGGAACCTCACCGGCCGCGCATGCGCTGCGGGTATCGGGGCGCGGCTTCTGTGTGGCGCCCGCCGCGGCCATCGACGGCGGCGAGGGACTGCTGCTGAGCCGCTTTGATTTCGCCGGTGTGGTGATCGACGATGAATCGGACGCCGCGGCCGATCCTGCCACGGCTGCGCGATGATTCACTGTCGCCGATTCGCTGGAGTGCTGCGCATGTTTCGATCGACCGCAAGCGTCACCGCGAGCACAAGCGTCTATGCGACCTCCAGGCCTCAAGGTCGAGCGAGCACCCGGTGCGCCCTCGCCGGCCTGCTCATGCTCGCGGTACTCGGGGCGCTTGGCAGCCCGCCGGCGGGTGCGCTCGAGGACCTGGCGCAATTTCCGAGTTCGATGCTGACCATTGGCACCCGGCACGGTGCCGAATGGTTCACCGTCTGGATCGCCGACACGCCGGCGCGGTCCGAGCAGGGCCTCATGTATCTGCGCTGGCTGCCCCCCGATCACGGCATGCTGTTTCCACAAGCCTCACCGCGGGTCATGAGCATGTGGATGAAGAACACGCTAATACCCCTCGACATGCTGTTCATCGACGCCCGAGGTCGCGTGGTCTATATCCGCGAGCACACGACGCCGCTGTCGGAGGACATCATCTCCACGCCGGTAGAGGTCAAGGCCGTGCTGGAGCTCGCCGGTGGCGAGTGCGCGAGGCTCGGCATCCGGGTCGGGGATCGTGTGCGGCACCGGCTGTTGGGTTCGCCGCCCGAGGGGCCGGTCAGAAATTAACGTGCCTGAGCGAAATCGGTGGCCGTCAGACAGCATGTTGTGAGATAGCAACAACGTCGGCTGCATGTCGACGGTATTATTTGTGCTCGCTGCGTTATCCGGATCTTGTGTTGACTTGATTTGAACCGCTGCATGCAACACCCACCCGACAAAGGGCCGGCACGAACCCGCTTTTCGTGCCGTCCCGCCGTTCACAGCGCAGTGCGACAAACCGCCGTGGCAGGCGCTATGGCGGTCACGGTGCTGTTCGGCGCGGCCGCGCAAGCCTCCGACAGTGACACCGATCAGGCGTCCCTGCAGGAAGTGATCGTCACGGGCTCACGCATTCAGCGCACCGACACCGACACACCCGCACCGGTGCAGGTCATCACCTCGGAACAGATCGCCAACAGCGGCTACACGTCGATATCCGACGTCTTGCATGCGCTGACCTCCAACGGTCAAGGCAATCTGAACCAGAGCTTAAATGGAGCATTTGCGGCCGGCGGCTCCGGTGTGTCGCTTCGCGGCATGACGGTCGACGCGACATTGGTGCTGATCGACGGCCACCGCATGGCCAACTATCCGATCTCTGATGATGGCGAGCGTTCATTTGTCGACGTCGCGAATCTGCCGGAATCGGTCATTGACCGCATCGAGGTGCTCAAGGACGGCGCCTCCGCCGTCTACGGCTCCGATGCCATCGCCGGGGTGGTCAACATCATCCTTAAGAAGAGCTTCGTCGGCGCGGAGGTCAGTGCCGATGCCGGGACCAGCTACAAGGGCGACGGCACCACCGAGCATCTGTCGGCAACCTATGGCTTCGGCGACTTGAGTTCAGACAGACACAACACCTATGTGAATGTCGAATTTCGACATCAGCAGGCCTTGGGCCTGGATTCCCGATCGCAGTACTCCAATTTCGATTACTACGACACCTATGGCCCGGCGGCACCGGTGGCGTTCGGTGTGGTCCAACCCGGATCAGCCTTTCCCCTCACGAATACGCTCATCGGCATGGTGGGGCAATACGATCCGACCAACCCGGGCGTTCCACTCAGCTACCAGAACCTATCGGCTTGTCCCAATCCGAATGCCGGCAGCGCCAGCGCACTCGGCGGCTGTGCCTATGACCAGGCGCGGTACGTGGAGGTGCAACCGCAGACCACCAACATCAATCTGCTGCTGCGCCATTCGATGGATTTTGGCGGGGGCTGGGGCGGCGTATTGACCGCATCGATGTTCGAATCCAAGGCCGAGCAACTCTCTGCGCCTTCCACCACTTTTAATTTCTGGCCTGCGCTGCTGGGCGCAGTCAATGCCCAGGATCCTACACAAAACCCGATCCTGCTGCCCGTAGGCAACATCAACAATCCATATCCGGCCAATCCGGCATGGCTCGCCTACACCTTCGGCGACGTCGGCGCAGCACAAACCTTCACCAACACCCGGATGTACCGCTTGGTTGCTGACCTTAAAGGCTCGGTGGCGGGCTGGGAGCTGGATTCCAGCATCGGCGTGATGCGCGGGCTGACGCGTTTGACCTACGACAATTGGGTCACGGTCAGCGGACTGAATACGGTGCTGGCCAACAACAGCTATCACCTCGGGGCCTCATCCAATTTGAATTCAGCGTCCGTCTATTCCATCCTCGCGCCGACGACCTTCCAAGTCGCCTCCTCGCAACTGCAGTACGTCGAAGTCACGGCCACGCGATCGTTGCTGAGCTTGCCGGGCGGACCGCTCGCCCTGGCGATCGGAGCGGGCGCATGCCACGACGGTCAGGACGTTCCGGGCCAGCCCGGCACTCTCAGCGGCGACGTGCTCGACACCGGGACCACCTTCATTCACGGCACCGACAACAACGAGAATTTCTATGCGGAATTGGCTGCGCCGTTGCTGCAGTCACTCGAAGTCGACGTGGCGGGGCGCTTTGACAACTATGGCGGTGTGGGCAGCGACACCACGCCGAAGATTGGGCTGAAGTGGAAGCCGATTGACCAGGTCACGCTGCGCGGCACCTATTCGCAAGGTTTCCGTGCCCCGGGGCCGGGCGAGCGCGGCAACTCCGGCGTGACCTACTACTCCACGCCACCGACCGATCCATTGCGCTGCCCGTACACCAATCTGCCCGACGACTGCGGCAGTGGCTCAGCATCCTCACTGACGCTCGGCAATCCGAACCTGAAGCCGGAGAAATCGACCAATTACACCTTCGGTGTGGTGTTGCAGCCAATACGGCAGGTGCATATTTCGGTGGACTGGTGGGAGATTCGCCGCACCGATGAAATCGAGTCGAGCTTCGTGGACGGGACCGACATTCGCGGCCCGGTACAGGCCGCGTATCCGACTCTGCCAGGACCCGTCCTCACCATCACCTCGCCCTACGAAAACCTCGGAGTGGATGAGCCCAAGGGCTTGGATTACGCCCTGCAGTCCAAGTTCGAGCTCGGCGCCGCCGGCACTTTGGGATTCGATCTCGACTATTCGCACCTGATCAGCCAGAAGGTCTGTCAGACCTCGGATCCGACCACCTGCGTCGATGTCGGCGGCAGCCACGGCCCGACCGGAATCAGCGGCGATACCGGCACGCCGCGCAACCGCGCCCAGGCAACGCTGGACTATGGTATCGGGCCGGCAGAGGCCGGGATCACGCTCAATTACGTCAGTGGCTATACGGACGTCGATCCGACCCTGGGCCCCTCCTGTCTGGATCCCTGGTTCACCCGCTGCTATACGTCCTCGTTTACCGACTTCGATCTGTTCGCGCACTACCAGCTCACCAAGCAATTGCTGATCAATGCGCATGTGCTGAACCTGTTCAACCGGAACGCGCCGTTCGATCCGCAGGCGGCCTACAACCAGTCGAACTACAACATGGCGTTTGCACAGCAGGGCGCGATCGGCCGTTTTTTTGAGTTGGGCCTGAAGTTCTCGCTCTGAGGCGATCAGGCCGCGGCGAGCTCGCTTACTGCCGTATCGGCTGATCGTATTGCGGCCGCAACAGCGGACCGCAACACAGAGCTGCGATACCACTCTGTTGTGCGCTGAGGTGGCACACGCAGCCGCCTATTAAACTGCATATAGGGCATTACAGGCAAGTTACACGCCAGCCAAATCGCCTTTCAAGAATATCGTTGCGCTCATGCAACGTCGGGTTGCGCCCGGCTGAAATTTGATTATGCTAGCCGCATATTAGAGAGGAGCAGCCCGGTTGCGTGGCCTCTGAAACGGATGAGTCTCCGCAAGGCCCGAGGCCGTGTGCTGCGAAGTTACTGGTCGCACGAATTGCGCCATGACCCTGCCATACAAATAAGGGGGGCGGCGCAGTTCGATTAGGGGAGTCGCTCATGAATTTTAATAAGACGGGCGCTGTGGCAAATTCTTTCCGCACCGCAATCAAAGTCCTGTGGATGGGTAGCCTGGCAGGCGCGCTGTTCAGTTTCCTCGCCGCCAGTGCCCTGGCGCAGCAAGCCGCCGAAACCTCAGAACCAGCATTGCAAGAGATCATCGTCACCGGCTCGCGCATTGCCGCTCCCAACGAGCAGAGCACGAGCCCGATCCAGGTGCTTTCATCTCAGTACATCGAGACCAGTGGCAAGTCGGACGTAGGCGACCTGCTCGCGCAGTTGCCACAGAATTTCTTCAATGCGCAGGGGCAGGACCTGGGCAACGCCACTTCCGCTCTATCGACGCCCGGCGGCGTCGCGACCGCCGACCTGCGCGGACTGGGACCGAACCGCACGCTGGTGCTGGTCGATGGCCGGCGTCTCGGCCAGGGTTCACCCAACACGGCCATTCAATCACCAGCGCCCGATCTGGACCAGATACCGGCAGGGCTGGTCGAGCGCGTCGAGGTCGTCACCGGCGGCGCTTCCGCCGCGTACGGGTCCGACGCCATCGCGGGCGTCGTGAATTTCATCCTGAAGAAGAACTTCCAGGGATTCCAGGTCGACGGCGAGTACGGCGGGTATCTGCATGACAACGGCGATACCGGCGTGCAAGCCCTGGTGCGCCAGTTCAACACGGTTCCTGCCACGGGAACCGATTTCGATGGCCGCAAGGGCAATCTTGACATGCTGATGGGCACCAATTTCGATGACAACAACGGCAACATCACGGCGTTCTTCGGCTACCGCCATCAGACGGCCGTACCCAGCAGCGCCCGCGACTACGGCGGCTGCCAGTTGAATCCAACCAAGGACGCGGCCGGGACCATCAACGGCGTCGCCTGCGGCGGCTCGAGCAATTCGAACTACTTTGAACCCTTGACCGGGCCGAACGCCAACACGATCTACAGCGTCAACGGCACCCAGTTCGTGCCGCGCGGCAGTATCGCCACGTCCCCGCCGGCAGAGTTTAATTCGCAGCCCTACATCGACATCACACGCAACGACGACCGCTACAACGCCGCATTCATGGGGCATGATGAGATCACCGACTACTTCGTGCCGTATGCCGAGTTCTATTTCATGGATGACCGGACGCATACGGTGGTCGCGCCGGCAGCCTTGTTCAGGAGCGCCAATCCGACCGATCCGTTCGGCGCCAACGCCTATGCGGTCAACTGCGATAACCCGCTGCTGAGCGGGCAGCAGGCTGGCATTCTGTGCTCACCGGCGCAGCTCGCCTACGTCGCGGCCAACCCGGGTCTGCCGTGCACGGTGACCGCCGGCGTCTCGCCGAACTGCGCCAGCCTCGACATTGGTCGCCGCAATATCGAGGGCGGCGGGCGCTTGTTTGACTTCGAGCACCAGAACTATCGCGGCGTGTTCGGGTTCAAGGGCGACATCGCTGGCTCCAAGAGTTGGGACTACGATCTCTACGGTCAGTACTACTACACCACTGACTTTAATGCCGCCAATAAATTCCTGAACTTCCAGAGTATCGACAATGCAATGCAGGTCACGGGCACCGCGGCCAACCCGAAGTGTATATCCGGCGGCACCTGCGTGCCGTACAACCTCTGGTCGAACGGCGGCGTGACGCCGCAGCAGCTCAATTACCTGTATCTGCTCGGAACCGCTCAAGGATCATCGACTCTGCGTACGCTGCACGCCGAAGTCACCGGCAAGCTCGGGGACTACGGCATCCGCTCGCCGGTTGCCAACGACGGCGTCGCGGTGGATGTCGGCTTCGAGCATCGCGACGATCACGAGCAGTACCAGCCGGACTCCGCCGAGGAGAGCGGATTGCTGTCGGGATTCGGCGGCGCTGCGGCGGCGGTCGCCAATACGGTGGCGGTTTCGGAGGAGTTCCTGGAGCTGCGCGCACCGCTGGTGCAGAACATGACCGGTGTCAAGGA
>Ga0116217_10000236_pt1 | contig 63000 bp, 63 predicted proteins | sample Sb_taG_6_FD_89697 | JGI IMG/M metagenome (GOLD analysis project Ga0116217, IMG submission 89697) | Peat soil microbial communities from Weissenstadt, Germany - Sb_50d_4_PS metaG | ecosystem: Environmental > Terrestrial > Soil > Wetlands > Peat | place: Germany: Weissenstadt | collected 2010-09-21
ACGGGCATGTCGGAGGTCGACCCGAAGACGTCGACGATGCCGCCGCGAACGGCGACCTCCCCGCGGTGCTCCACCTGGTACTCACGCCGATACCCGAGGGCGACGAGCCTCGACACGAGCTCGGCCTGATCGACACGATCGTGCGCCGAGATCGTCACCGGTGCGGCTGCGTCTCCCAGCGGCCCGAGACGTTGAAGCAGCGCGCGCACCGGCGCGATCACGACCGTGGGCGGATCGGGCTTTCCGGTCGTCTCTTTCGAGGGAATCAATCCGAGGCGCCACAAGAGGCGAAGTCTCTGGCCCATGGTCGCGATTTCGGGGCTGACGCGTTCGAAGGGCAGGGTGTCCCACGGGGGAAACAGCTCCACCTCCTCGTCGCCGAGAAAGGCCTTGAGGTCGTGCGAGAGCCGATCCGCGTCGGAAAGGGTCGGCGTCACGACCAGCACCGGGCGGCGTTCGGACAGCGCGCAGACACCCGCGAGCACGAATGCGGAGGCCGCCTCGGGCACGGCGAGGCTGGTCGTTCCCGGGCCGAGCGCGTCGAGCATCGACGGCTCGTCTCGCAGGAGTGAGGGAAGTGACCGCAGGCTCACCGTTTCAGGCTACGGGCTCCGTGTTGTAACGCTGCATTGCCACTTCGACTCCCTCTTGCACAATGGCCTCGACGGCATCCGCCGCCACTTCCTCTGCGACGTCGAGCTCCTCGCGCTCCGTGCGCCCGGGACGGCGAAGCACGTAGTCCGCTCCGGCCTGGCGGCCCGGAGGTTTTCCGATCCCGATGCGAACCCGCAGGTAGGAGTCGTCGTGCAGGTGGGCGTGAAGCGACTCGAGTCCGTTGTGGCCGGCCGTGCCACCACCTGCCTTTATCTTCACCCGGCCCGTCGGAAGATCCAGCTCGTCGTGGACGACGACGACGTCTTTCATTTCATCGATGCCGAACCTACGAGCGAGCGCCCGAACCGCCAGCCCCGATTCGTTCATGTAGGTCTGCGGCACGCCGACGACCACCGTCTTCTCGCCGAGCTCCACGCGGCACAAATGGGAGTGGGTCCCTTTCTCGGATCGAAGGCTTGTGCCTCGCCGCTTGGCGAGCAAGACCGCGACTTCGGCTCCGAGGTTGTGCCGTGAGCGCTCGAACTCGGTCCCTGGATTGCCCAAGCCGACGACGAGCATGTCGGCGCGGGCCCCGGTCCGGGGCGCGCCGAAGATGCGGCGCAGGGCCTAGCCCTCGTCGGAGCTGCCGGAGCCTCCGGCTCCAGCGGATGCGGCTTCGCCGCCTCCACCTTCTGCAGCCTCGGCACCGGCCGCGGCCACGCCTTCGGCGGCCTCGCCTTCGGCGACCTCGCCTTCCGGCACCTCTTCCACCACGACCCTCGGAGCTTGACCGGCTGCCACCACCGACTCGGGGTCGAGGTCGGTCGAGACCCCGGGTGGAAGCGCTATCTCCGAGACGCGCACGGCCGACCCGATGACGATCTCGGAGATGTCGACCTCGAGGTTGTTGGGGATGTCGGCCGGACGAGCACGCACCGGCAAGGAGAAGAGCTGCTGGTCGAGCACGCCGTCCGCTCGGTGCAGCTCGACCGCCTCCCCCACGAGGGAGATGGGGACATCGGCCGAGATCTCACGGTTCGGGTCGACTACCTGGAAGTCGACGTGAACGACCGTGCCGCGCACGGGATGGCGCTGAAGCTCCCGCGCCATCGTCAGGAAGCGCTGGCCGTCCACCCGCAGCGAAAGCACGGCGTTCAGCCCGGCTTCGGTGCTGAGCGCTGCCCGCAGGTCCCGAGCCTTCACCGAGACGGGGAATGCCTCCACGCCCTGTCCGTATACGACGGCGGGAACGGCTCCGTCGGCCCGCAGCCTCTTGGCGGGTCGAGTGCCGACCGGCCTACCGGGCTCGGCATTGAGGACTACTTCGGCCACGAACGTGCTCCTCGCAGGGAATGTCGAATCGGGATCACGCCGGCCGGACGGGCTCGGCGCGGCCTACAAGCATACTCTTCCGTGTGCGGATCAAGCCCCTCGAGATCGCGGCTTCGGCCGCCGCGGCCGTCGCAGCCGCCGTCGTGGCCTCGGTCTTCGGGGTCAAAGGGACCCTGGTCGGTGCCGCAATCGGGAGCGGCGTCGCCACGACGGTCGCGACCCTGATATCCCAGTCCGCCGCCCGTGCCCAGGAGGCGATGAAGCGGTCGAGCATCACCGGCATCACCGGCATCACCGGGCTCACCCGTCGGGCGGGAGCGACGAGCGCGGTCGGCGACGTTGACGCCACAGAGATGCCCGACGTCACCTCGGGACCTGTCGCTGCGGAACCCGAGCGAAGGACGGGCGTGGCGGCCACGGCCAGGCGGTGGCGCTTTTCGATCGTGGCGATGGCTACGGCCCTCGGGATCTTCGTGCTCGCTCTGGGCGCGGTGACCCTCATCGAGGTTGCGACCGGCCGCTCACTGTCTTCGATCTTCGGCGGCCCCAAAGCCGGGAGCACGGTGGGCGGGGTCATAAACGGTGTGGCGCCGACCACCAGCACGTCGACCTCGACTTCGACGACGACCACTACCTCGTCGCCGAGCACCACGACCTCGTCGAGCACGACTTCGTCGAGCACCACCTCGACGACTGTTCCGGGATCGACCTCAGGGACGGCGTCGTCGACCACGTCCACAACGGGGATCGGAATCACCGTTCCCTGACGATCACCTCTAAGTCGACTCTCTCGCCTCAGGCGACGTTGTCGACGCCCTGGCCTCAGGCGAGGTTGTGACCACCAAAGATCTCGGAGACCGACGTGTCCTCGAACACCGCATCGATCGCGTCGGCGATCAGCTTGGCGACCGAAAGAACGGTGAGCTTATCTATCCGCCGTTCCTCGGGAACCGGAAGGGTGTTCGTGACCACCACACGCGACAGCTGCGACTTTTCGAGCCTTTCGAGCGCAGGGTCGGACAACACGCCGTGCGTGGCCATGGCCCACACCTCGGACGCCCCGCGCTCGACGAGCAACTCGGCCGCCGCACAGATCGTCCCGGCCGTGTCGATCATGTCGTCCACCAGCACGCAACACCGTCCGCGCACTTCGCCCACGACCTCTAGGGCCTCAACGAGATTGACCGAGTCACGAGGCCGCCGCTTGTGGACGAAGGCGAGGTCCGCCCCTAGGTTCTGGCTGAAGCGCTCGGCGACCCTTACTCGCCCGGCGTCCGGGGACACCACTACGAGGTCCTTGGTTCCGTGGCGCCTGACCTCCTCCACGAGGACAGGCATCGCGATCAGGTGGTCGAAGGGAACGTCGAAGAAGCCCTGCACCTGGCCTGAGTGAAGGTCGACGCTCACCACGCGGTCCGCGCCGGCGACGCTCAGGACGTCGGCCACGAGCTTCGCCGTGATCGGCTCGCGCCCGGTCGCCTTGCGGTCCTGGCGTGAGTACCCGTAGTACGGACACACCGCCGTGATGCGCTTGGCCGACGCCCGCTTCGCAGCGTCGATCATGATCAGCTGCTCCATGAGGGTGTCGTTCACCGGAGCGCAGTGCGTCTGGACGATGAACACGTCCGCTCCACGAAGTGACATCTCGTAACGACAGTGGATCTCGCCGTTTGCGAATTCGCGCAGGTTCGCCTCGCCGAGCTCCACGCCGAGGTGTGCAGCGATCTCGTGCGCCAGATCGGGATGTGAGCGCCCCGAGACGAGCTCGAGGCGACGGTGCGGTACGAGCTCCATGTCCGAGACGCTAGCTGAGGGGTTCCGGAGCGTCGCCCGGATCTGCTGCCGCTTCACCGGACCGATCGCCCAGACGGGTGAACGGTTCCACCACTGCAGCGCCGAGCACCTCGCTCCCCGGGCCCAAGGACGCGAATGGCCCAACGCGTGCGTGCGCGCCGACCGAAGCGTGGTCTGCGCTCGACATCGTCACGACCGCGCCCTCTCCGACTTCGGTGTCGACGAGCCTGGTCTCCGGACCGATCTCTGCCCCCGAACCGATCGTGCAGTGTCCCTGGAGCACCACCCCGGGGAGCAGCACGACGTCAGCTGCGAGCTGCACCGAGGAGTCGACGTACGTCCGCTCCGGGTCCCACATCGTCACACCGCGGCGCATCCAACGCTCGTTGATGCGGTCACGAAGCTCTGCCTCCGCGATGGCGAGCTGGGCGCGGTCGTTGACGCCCGCCGCCTCCATCGGATCTCCGAGAACCAGCGACTCCACCGCGTAGCCGGCATCGTGGAAGACCTCGTAGACACCCGTCAGAGAGTGTTCGCCCGTCGGGCCCGTGGGAGGCAACCGCCTGAGGGCAGGAGCCAGCATCGAGTGCCTGAAGCAGTGGATCGTGGTGGCGACCTCGTCGACGTCGCTCTCATCCTCGGTGACCTCGGCGCTCTCCACGACCTTGACGACCGCCTCGTCCTTCCCGCGCACGACCCGGTCGTATCCCTCTGGATCGGAAAGAAGGGCCGTCAGCAACGTCGCCGCGGCATCGGATGCGCGGTGGTGCCGGACGAGAGCCGCAAGCGTCGGCGGGCGCACGAGCGGTGTGTGACCCGGCAGCACGACGACGTCACCGTCCTCGTCGGCCAGGGTCTCCGGCAACGCGGTGAGACCGACTGCCAACGCGTCGGCCGTCCCGACCTGCTCGGGTTGTTCGACGAACTCGATGGAGAGGGAGTGCGGGGCGTGATCGACGAGGGTCTTGGCAACCCAGTCGCCGTGGTGACCCACCACCACTACAACCTTCTCGACGGGAAGCTCGGCGAGCGCGTCGAGGACGTGAAGGATCATCGGGCGCCCGCACAACCGGTGTAGTGGCTTCGGGCGCTCTGATCGCATCCTCGTCCCCTCGCCGGCTGCGAGCACTACAGCAGAGAGCGGACGCTGGTCCATCAAAATTCCCCGAGGGGACTCGCGGCATTAACCGTCAGGGGAATCAGGGCTCGGGGCACAGCCTCCCTCGTGGGCATTACACCCCCTGGGTACCGTCCAGATTGGTGAGGCGCTCCTACAAATTCAGGCTCCGTCCCACGACCAGGCAGCACGTGGCCCTCGGTCGGTGCCTCGACGCCCACCGGGAGCTGTACAACGCAGCCCTCGAGGAACGCCGGTACGCGTGGAGCTTCGCTAAGGCCGGCATCTCCTACAACGCCCAGTCTGCCCAGTTGAGCGAGATACGGGCTCTGCGCCCCGATATCGGCCTCTGGTCCTTCTCTTCCGAACAGGCCACTTTGCGTCGACTCGACAGAGCCTTCGCCGCGTTCTTCCGAAGAGTGAAGGCCGGCGACACCCCCGGCTATCCCCGCTTCAAGGCTGCCCACAGATTCGACTCCGTCTGCTGGCCCAAAGACGGCGACGGCTGTCGGTGGAAGCCCGAAGCCTCCCGGGTCTATCTCCAGGGGATCGGTGAGGTGAAGGTGAGCGTTCACCGGCCCGCCGAGGGATCCCTCAAGACGATCAGCGTCAAGCGTGAAGGCCACAGGTGGTATCTGGTGCTCTCCTGTGACGACATCCCGACCAAGCCCCTGGAGCCAACCGGCGAGGATGTCGGGATCGACGTCGGGATCGCGAGCTTCCTCACAACCTCGAACGGCCAACAAGTCGACAACCCCCGGTGGGCGAGAAATGCAGCCGATCGCCTCGTTCGCGCCCAACGGGCCCTTCAAACCAAGAAACCCAGATCGGCCAACCGCAGGGCTGCCCGGGAGACCGTCGCCGCCCGCCACCGCAAGGTTGCCAATGCACGGCGGGACTTCCACCACAAAACCGCCCGGGCGCTCGTCACCACGTTCGACGTGATGTGCCTCGAGGACCTGAGAGTCTCCAACATGGTGCGTAGACCCAAGGCGAAGGCAAACCCCGAAGTTCCGGGGCACTTCCTGCCAAACGGGGCTGCCGCAAAATCGGGCCTCGACAGATCTATATCCGACGCGGGCTGGGCACAGTTCCGCTCGATCCTCACCGCCAAAGCTGAAGAAGCTGGACGGCATGTGATCGAGGTGGACCCCCGGCACACGAGCACGACGTGTTCCTCCTGCGGACACATCAACCCCTCGAACCGCGTCTCCCAGGCGGTGTTCCGATGTCTGGCGTGCGGGTACGAAGCTCACGCCGACGTTAATGCCGCTTGCAACATCCTCCGGGCTGGACTGGCCCGTCAGGTCGCTGCCGCGGTCTGAAAAGAAGCTGGCGGCTTTCGCCGTCAGAGACGTCACAGGCCGTAGTCTTCCACTCATGGATCGAGCAGGACGCGGACGTCGCGTGAGCAGGTCGCGATGGGCGTCCTGACCACGGTCGAAGACCTCGCCTCTGACGAGCACCGCCGTAACCGCGGGGCGATGGAGGAAGCGCTGGCGCTGGTCGACGCCCAATTGGAGGTGGCAAGGGCCGGGGGCGGCGAGCGCTACGTGGAGAGACACCGCAGCCGCGGGAAGCTCCTGGCGCGCGAGCGGATCGAGCTGTTGTTGGACCCGGACTCGCCGTTCCTCGAGATCGCGCCTCTGGCCGCCTGGGGAACCGAGTACCAGGTCGGCGCGAGCCTCGTCGCCGGAATCGGCGTCGTGAGCGGCGTCGAATGCGTGGTCTCCGCCAACGACCCGACGGTGCGCGGTGGAGCGACGAACCCTTACACCATGCGCAAGGGAAATCGTCTGGCGGACATCGCGATGGAGAACCGGATGCCGTCGGTCAGCCTCGTCGAATCGGGCGGTGCGGACCTGCCCACCCAGGCCGAGATCTTCATCCCGGGAGGGCGAGGCTTCCGAGACTTGACGCAACGTTCGGCGGCGGCGATCCCCACGATCTCGCTCGTGTTCGGGAACTCGACCGCGGGTGGTGCGTACATCCCGGGGATGAGCGACTACGTAGTGATGATCGAAGGTCGGTCCAAGGTGTTCCTCGGCGGCCCCCCGCTCGTGAAGATGGCCACGGGTGAGGAGTCCGAGGACGAGGAGCTGGGCGGCGCGTCCATGCACGCGCGCACGAGCGGGTTGGCGGACTACCTGGCCGTGGACGAGCTCGATGCGCTGCGGATCGGCCGCGAGATCGTCTCCAGGCTGAACTGGCGAAAGCTCGGTCCGGGTCCTTCGGCGCCCGCAGACGACCCGCTCTGCGACCCAGACGAGCTGCTCGGCATTGCGTCCGCCGACCTGCGAGTCCCGTTCGACCCGCGAGAGGTCCTCGCCCGGGTCGTCGACGGCAGCCGCTTCGACGAGTTCAAGCCCCTCTACGGCCCGAGCCTCGTGACGGGATGGGCGCACGTCCACGGGTATCCGATCGGGATCCTCGCCAACCACCAGGGAGTTCTCTTCAGCGAGGAGTCGAACAAGGCGACCCAATTCATCCAGCTCGCCAACCAGATCGACGTGCCGTTGCTGTTCCTTCAGAACACGACCGGGTACATGGTCGGAAAGCTCTACGAGCAACGCGGGATCATCAAGGACGGCGCCAAGATGATCAACGCCGTATCCAACTCGTCCGTGCCGCACATCACGATCAACATCGGAGCGTCGTACGGTGCCGGCAACTACGGCATGTGCGGCCGCGCGTACAACCCCCGGTTCCTCTTCTCGTGGCCCAACGCGCGAAGTGCCGTGATGGGACCGGCTCAGCTCGCAGGCGTGCTGTCCATCGTTGCGAGGCAGTCCGCGGAGGCCAGAGGCCAGACCTTCGACGAGGAGGCCGACGCGCAGATGCGCGCTGCGGTCGAATCGCAGATCGCGTCCGAATCGGAACCCCTGTACCTCACCGCCCGGGTCTACGACGACGGGATCATCGACCCCCGCGACACGCGCACGGTTCTCGGCATGTGCCTCTCGGTGATCGACAACCAGCCGATCCGCGGGACTCGCGGCTACGGCGTGTTCAGGATGTAGCGACCCGTGGCCGACACCGAACCGATAATGGAGAAGCTTCTCGTCGCGAACCGAGGTGAGATCGCCCGGCGGATCATGCGGACTGCTCATTCGCTCGGGATCGCGTGCGTCGCCGTTCACTCCGATCCGGACGCGGGCTCCCCTCATGTCGCAGAAGCCGACGAGGCAGTGAGGCTTCCCGGTGAGCGCGCCTCCGACACATACCTGCGGCGCGACGCCATCGTCGAAGCGGCGCTCGCGACCGGGGCACACGCGGTTCACCCCGGCTACGGCTTTCTCTCCGAGGACGCGGCTTTTGCCAAAGCTTGCGAGGAGGCGGGCCTCAACTTCGTCGGACCTCCCTCGGAGGTGATCGAGGCGATGGGCTCGAAGCTCGCGGCGAAGCAGGCTATGGCAGAAGCCGGAGTACCGGTTCTTCCGACGGTCGAGGTTCCGGCCAAGGCAACCGAGGAAGGAGCAGCGCTAGACGGGCTCGTAGAAGCGGCCGAGGGGCTCGGGTGGCCGGTCCTCGTCAAGGCGTCTGCCGGGGGTGGGGGCCGGGGCATGCGAGTCGTCGAGGGTCCGGATGCCCTCGCAGCGGCGCTCGGCTCGGCCGCGCGCGAGGCGCGCGCTGCTTTCGGCGACCCGACCGTCTTCCTGGAGCCTTACGTCGCCCGCCCGCGACACGTCGAGGTTCAGATCCTCGGCGACGCCTACGGAACGGTCGTGCATCTCTTCGAGAGAGAGTGCTCGATTCAGCGCCGCCACCAAAAGATCGTCGAGGAGTCCCCTTCTCCCTCCATCGACGCTCGCCTTCGTTCCGATCTCGGGCAGGCCGCTCTTCGCGCCGCGCGGACGATCGGTTACGTGAACGCCGGCACGGTCGAGTTCCTCTTGCTCGAGGACCGGAGCTTCGCGTTCTTGGAGGTGAACACGAGGCTGCAGGTCGAGCACACCGTCACGGAGTTGGTGACCGGCCTGGACCTGGTGCGCCTCCAGCTGCTCGTGGCCGACGGGCTGCGGCTTCCGCCCGAGGTGCTCGAGGCCCAGATCCACGGACACGCCATCGAGGTCCGCCTTTACGCAGAGGACCCGACCGACGATTGGAGGCCCTCGGCAGGACGTCTGCACCGGTTCTCGCTCTCGACGGGCCAAGGCGGATCCGGATACGGTCCGGGAGGAGTCGCGCTCAGGCTCGACAGCGGTGTCGAAGCCGGCTCGGAGGTCTCGACTCACTACGACCCCTTGCTGGCGAAGCTGATAGCGCACGCTCCGACGCGTGCCGACGCAGCTCGCGCTCTGGCGGGGTCGCTGCAGCGAGCAGAGATACACGGCCTGGGAACGAACCGCGACCTGCTGGTGCGGGTCCTGCAACATCCCGAGTTCCTGGCAGGCGACGCCGACACGGGCTTCCTCGAGCGCCACGACCCGAAGGAGCTCGGTGCGCCCCTCGCGACAGAGTCCGCGCAGCGCTTTCACGCGTTGGCCGCTGCGCTGGCGGCTCAATCCGCACGTCGAGCCCGAGCGGGCGTGCTCGCGGGCATCCCGTCGGGTTGGCGAAACGTGACGGGCCCACCTCAGTCCACCACGTTCGAGGGAAAGTCGGGAACCTACGACGTCGGCTACCGGCTCGACAGGCGCGGCCGGCTCGAGTTCGCATCGGTGGCGGGTGAGGAGATCGCCGGCGTCGAGCTGGTCTCGTGCTCGCCCCAAAAGGTCGTTCTCAGATCGGGCGAGGTCGAGATCCCCTACCGCGTGCACCGGGTCGGCAACGTGTCGTTCGTCGACGGGCCCGACGGGTCCTCGACCCTCGGCGAGGTAGAGCGCTTCCGAGCTCCGGGCACTTCGCAGCAGACCGGGTCGCTCGTCGCCCCGCTCCCAGGCACCGTGGTCAAGGTTCACGTGGCGATCGGCGACCGCGTGGAGACAGGAGACGCGCTCGTCTCGATCGAGGCGATGAAGATGGAGCACGAGGTGCGCGCTCAAGTCTCTGGGTCGGTGAGTGAAGTGCGGGTGTCTGCAGGAGAGCAGGTGGAGGCGGGCAAGGTCCTGGTGATCGTGGAACCCGAGACGGCCGATCCCGAGACGGCCGATCCCGAGACGGCCGATCCCGAGACGGCGAAAGCGCCGTGAGCGACGTCCTGCGGATAGCCAATTGCTCCGGCTTCTACGGCGACCGATTCTCTGCAGCACGAGAGCTCGTAGAGGGTGGCCCCATCGACGTGCTCACAGGGGACTACCTCGCCGAGCTCACGATGTTGATCCTTTGGAAGGCCCGCCAGCGCGACGCATCGCTCGGTTACGCCATGACCTTCTACAAGCAGATGGAAGAGGTCTTGGCCACGTGCATCGAGCGCGGGATAAAGATCGTGTCCAACGCGGGCGGGCTCAATCCAGCAGGCCTTGCGGAGAAGTTGCGTGAGCTCGCGGGAAAGCTAGGTGTCGAGGCTACGGTCGCCCACGTCGAGGGCGACGACCTCCTCGACGATCTCGGCAAGCTGCGAGCGCGTGGCGAAGATCTGGTGCACCTCGACACGGGCCTCGCTCTGTCGGAGGCACCGAGCGAGCCGGTCAGCGCCAACGCGTACCTCGGCGGCTTCGGCATCGCCACCGCACTCGCGGGTGGGGCGGACGTCGTCGTCACCGGCAGGGTGACCGACGCGTCGCTGGTAGTCGGACCCGCCGCTTGGCGCTTCGGTTGGAGCCGCCACGACTGGGACCGTCTCGCGGGGGCGGTCGCCGCAGGACACGTAATCGAGTGCGGGCCTCAGGCCACAGGTGGCAACTACTCGTTCTTCGGTGAGGTCCCCGGGCTCGAGCATCCCGGCTTTCCCATCGCCGAGATCTCGGAGGACGGATCGGCGGTGATCACCAAGCACCCGGGCACGGGAGGTTCGATCTCGGTCGGGACGGTCACCGCACAGCTCCTGTACGAGATCGCAGGCCCTCTCTACGAGAACCCCGACGTGGTCGCCGACTTCTCGACCATCCATCTCGAGCAGGCCGGCCCAGACCGTGTTCGGCTGTCGGGAGCCAGGGGTCGCCCTGCGCCGGAGAAGCTGAAGGTGTCGGTGAACCTGCTCGGTGGATGGCGGAACACGATGACGTTCGTGCTCACTGGACTGGATATAGAGGAAAAGGCGGACCTTCTCGTTCGGACCCTCGAGCGGGCCGTGGGCGGCGACCGGGGATTCGATGTCCTCGAGGACCACGACATCCGCCTGGTCCGGACCGACCGGCCGGATGCAGACACGAACGAGCAGGCGAGCGCCCAGCTACGCGTCACCGTGAAGGACTCCGATCCCCAGAGGGTGGGACGGTCGTTCTCGAGTGCCGCCATCGAGCTCGCGCTCGCGAACTACCCGGGGTTCTACCTGACCTCGTTGCCCGGGGACGCCAGCGCCTACGGCGTCTTCTGGCCTGCGCTCGTTGCACGCGAAGTCACCGACGAGGTGGTGGTGCACAACGACGGGCGACGCGAGGTGGTCCCCGCTCTCGACCCATCGGGGCGCGTCGCGACGGGCGCCGACGCGCGTGACGCTTCACTTCCGGGTCGGGACGAAGCCTCGATGTCCTCCGACGCGGCGCTCGACGTCGGCCCTTCGAGCGGACCGCTCGACCTCGGTCCGACGAGGCCATTGCCGCTCGGGACCGTGATCGGGGCACGATCGGGGGACAAGGGCGGCAACGCGAACGTCGGGCTGTGGGCGAGGAGCGACGAGGGCTACCGATGGCTGTGCGCAGAGCTGAGCGTCGGTCGGTTCCGCAGGCTGCTGCCGGAGGCCGACGAACTGCGGATCGATCGCTACGAGCTCGCTAACCTGAGAGCGCTCAATTTCGTGGTCCATGGCTTGCTGGGCGAAGGTGTTGCGTCGTCGACGCGGCCCGACCCCCAGGCAAAGAGCCTCGGCGAGTACCTGCGATCGAGGGTCGTGGACCTTCCCGTCGCCCTCCTCGACGACGCACCGACGGGTTCGAGCAAGACCGGCCTGCACACCGACAGGAGCTGAGCGAGATGGATTTCAGGGAGTCCGAGGAGCAGAGCATGCTTCGCGAGGCGGTGGGGACGATCGCCGCCAAGTTCGGCCACTCCTACTTCACCGAGTGCGCTCGAAGCGGCCGAAAGGCCGACGAGCTGTGGAGCGAGCTCGCGGCCGCCGGCTACCTGGGCGTGAACGTGCCGGCGGAATTCGGCGGCGGCGGCATGGGGATCAGCGAGCTCGCGATCGTCCTCGAAGAGCTGGGGGCGGCTGGGTGCCCGTTGCTGATGCTCGTGGTGTCCCCCGCAATATGCGCCACCATCATCGCCCGTTTCGGGACCGATGCTCAGAAGCAACGCTGGCTGCCGAGGTTCGCATCGGGCGTTCTGAAGATGGCGTTCGCGATCACAGAGCCCGACGCCGGTTCGAACTCGCATCGCATCTCCACGTTCGCGACGCGCGACGGGGACGTCTACCGGATCCAGGGCACGAAGTACTACATCTCCGGTGCCGACGAGTGCGAGTCCGCGCTCGTCGTCACCCGCACCGGGGTCGACGAGGACACCGGCCGCGGAATGCTCTCGTTGTTCGTCGTGGACCTCGGGGCCTCCGGGCTCTCCAAGACCTTGATCCCCGTCGAGATCGTCGCCCCCGAGAAGCAGTTCACTTTGTTCTTCGACGACGTCGTGGTCCCGGCGGAAAACCTCATAGGGACCGAAGGCGAGGGTCTGCGCCAGGTGTTCATGGGCCTCAACCCCGAGCGCATCATGTCCGCCGCGATGGCGGGTGGGATCGGCCGCTACGCACTGGAGAAGGCCGCCGCGTACGCGAGAGATCGCTCGGTCTGGGGCACCCCGATCGGCAGGCATCAGGGGATCGCTCATCCGCTGGCCAAAGCGAAGATCGACCTCGAGATGGCACGGCTCATGTGCCAGAAGGCCGCTTGGACCTACGACGCAGGCCTCGATGCCGGCGAAGCGGCGAACATGGCAAAGTTCGCCGCCGCCGAGTCCGCGATCGCCGCGCTCGACCAGGCGATCCAGACACATGGTGGGAACGGGATGGCCTCGGAGTTCGGCCTCGCCGACATGTGGGGAATGGCGAGGCTTCTTAGGACGGCTCCGATCAGCCGAGAGATGATCCTGAATTTCGTCGCTCAGCACTCCCTCGAGCTGCCGAAGTCCTACTGATACCGCCTCTGCCCGGTCTCCGAGGCGACCTGCCGGGACGCCGAACCGCAGACGCTGCGACCTGTCCGGCCTGGGACCTCAAGCGCCCGCAGCGAAGCGCCTCGCGTCGTCGGCCGCGTACTTTGCGACCGCGCTGTCGACTGCCGCTGTCCGCTTCACCGCCTCCACAACTTCGCCGAGGCGACCTGCCGGGACTGCGAACGTCATCTCGTCGGGCTTCATTCCGGTGCGCGCTCGGCTGAGAGCACACCCGACGCTCGCGGCAGCCTCCCCGTGCTCCTTTGCGAGGGCGACGATGTGGCACTGCGGCTTTCCTTCGATCCGAAGGCCAGGTATCGAGTCGGAGAGCACCATGAGCTGCCGGCCGTTGACCCGGAGCAGCACGACATCGGGCGCTCTCTGCACGTCGCCTAGAGGACCGTAGGTTATGACCTGAGCGCGCTCCGACACCGCCGGGATGCTGCCGAACGCCGCAGGGTCGACCCAGCCGGACTCGACCAGCGTGGCGACGTCGTCGTTGCCGCCGACCTCCTCCAGCGTGGCGAGGCCGTGGGTGTAGCGACCTACCGAACAGTTCCCGTGGTCCTCGGGCGCCGTGGTGAACGAGCGCTCGGCGGCTCGGACCCAGAAGACGCATCCGGCGGGCACGCGCCCGGAGCGGCCGTCAGGAGTCGGCTCCGACATCGGCTCGTCGAAGGCCTCGATCCCTCCCGGTGCGGAGTCGCCGAACGAGATCGCGATAGGCGGAGTTGCCAGGTGAAGTGCGCTCGAGAGGGCGTCGGACAGCGAGCGCCAATCAGTGGAGTTGTTCGTCATGGGGACAATCCTGTCAGCTGTTGCGGTCCCGCTCAGCCCGCCAGGAAGCTGAGGCGGACCCGCCGGTGGGGGTTGTCGGAGTTCACGTCGACGAGAACCACTCGCTGCCAGGTGCCCAATGCGACACGCCCGTCGAGCACGGGCAACACGAGTGAGGGTGAGACGAGGACCGGGAGCAGGTGATCGGCGCCGTGACCTCTTGCTCCGTGACGATGGCGGTAGCGATCGTCACGGGGCAGGAGCCGCTCGATCGCCTCTAGGAGGTCACCTTCTGACCCGGAGCCGGTCTCCATCAGCGCCAAGCCGGCGGTCGCATGAGGTGCGAAGACTGAGCAAAGGCCCTCACCGCGCCCGGAGCAGAACTCCTCCACCTCGTCGGTGAGGTCGACGACGCCGCGGTTCGACGTGTCGAGCCTGATCTCCGTCGTGTCCATCGCCCACCTAGTGCTCTGCGCCTGCGCCTGCGAGCACTGTGGCGAAGAACTCGCGATCGAGCAGCGGGGTGTCTGCGAGGAAGAGCTTCCCGTAGCGCTCGAAGTACATGAGCTGCTTACCCAAGAGGAAGGTGGCACGGTCGAAGCCCGAAGCCACCCCACCGCCGGCCTCTGCTGCCCGCCGCAGCTTGCGCTGGGCTCGCAGGCGCTTAAGCACGGTGCGCGCGGACCAGTCGTGCGCCTCGATCCCCCGAGCCTTGGCGAGCTGTGCCTGGGGAGCGGTGATGATCTCGGCGAGGCTGACCTCTCCGAACGGTCTCACCAGTATCGGCTCGATGATGCCCCGGATGAAGATCGCCAGCTGGGCGTCGTCGAGGCCGAGCGCGTCGCGCATCTGCGATCCGTAAGTGCGAACGAGATGTGCGGCCACGTCGTCCCAAGCCGATTCGTCTCCGAGCACCGCCTCGAGCATCCGGACGAAGAAGCGGTGCGTCCCAGGATCGAGACGCCCCACGATCCCCCAGTCGAGGACTCCTATCCGGCCGTCACGGAGGAGGAAGAGATTCCCGGCGTGCACGTCACCGTGGAACGCCCCCCAGCGCACAGTCGTGAGCATGAAGCCGCGCACGACCTGCTCGAGCAGGGGCGCGGGATCGACTCCGTACTCGCTTGCGGCAGCCAGGTTGTCTATGGGCACGCCGTCGAAGAGCTCCATCGTGAGCACGTTCGGTCCTGAGAGCTCGGCTACCACTTCGGGAACCGCGACCTTGGGCAGTTCGACCTCGGCGAGAAGCCGCTTGAAATGCGTCATCGCCCGCGCCTCGTTGCGGAGATCGAGCTCCTCTCCGATCTGCTCCCGGAATCCGTCGACCATCTGAAGCAGCGAGCCCGCGGTCTGATCGCCGGTGTGGCGGGCGACCATCTCGAGCAACGGCTGGATCAAGTCGAGATCGACCGCTACGAGCTGGTCGACCTGCGGACGCAGTACCTTGACCGCCACCATGCGGCCGTCGGCGAGCCGCGCCCTGTGCACCACGGCGATCGACGCCCTGCCGATCGGCTCGGGCTCGATCTCCTCGAATGCGTCGGCGATCGGCATCCCGAGGTCCACCTCGATGGTTCGCTTCACCTCGGCGAACGGGACGATCGGACCGGTGTCGAGGCACGACCGGAACTCGTCGGACAACTCGTTGCCGAACACGCCCGGGGCAGAGGCCACGAGCTGGCCGAACTTCATGTAGGTGCCGCCGAGATCCTCGAAGGTCCTTCGAAGAGGCCTGGCCAGCTCGCTCGCTGGAAGCGGGCCACGGCGCGCATGGCGAAGCTGTCGCAGTGCTTGGCGGCCGAAGTGCCGCCCTGCCACCAGAGCGATGGTGCGACCTCTGCGGATCAGTTGGCGCCTCGTCGGCCGCGGCAGGGTCCTGGGGAAGACCCGAGGAACACTTTCGGTCTGCGCCACAGGCGAAAGTGTCCCACGTAGCCTGGCATCTCATGGCCCGAGTATCGGTGGAGCCACAGCCCGACGGTACGTTCCTCGTCGAGGTGAGTGAAGGGACGCGCTCGACCAGCCATACCGTGAGCGTCCCGGCCGGGCTGCGCGCCGATATGGGCTGCGAACACGTCGCGGAAGCCGATCTGGTGCGCAGCTCGTTCGACTTCCTCCTCGAGCGAGAGCCGGCGACCTCCATCCTGCGGCGGTTTCGCCTCTCTCAGATCGCCGACTACTTCCCCGACTACCCCGCCGAGATGCGCCGTCGCCTCGCGAAGTAGCCCCCGCTACAAGCCAAAATGGCCCACCCGGCTGGTCCTTCCGCTGAACACCGGCAGGCCCCCGTACGTATCCTGAACACCGAGGAGGAAAGACCACCATGAAATTCCAACGATCCCGCCTTGTCTTCGGCTCCGCCGGGCTGGCGGCGCTCGCCCTCGGCGCGGCCGCATGCAGCTCCTCGAACGGCTCTACGACGACCACGACCAGCCAGTCGCCGGCAAGCTCGGCTCCCTCGACGACTTCGGGATCGACGGCGACCGTGAAGGCCTCCTCGAACGCGACGTTCGGGAGCATCCTCGTGAACAGCGCCGGAAAAACCCTTTACACCTACGGTCCTGACGCCGGGCACAACGGTGTGAGCCAGTGCAGCGGCGCCTGCTTGCAGGCGTGGCCGCCTCTCACCGTGCCGACGGGAGCGACCCCGGCTGCGGGTCCGGGCGTCACCGGAACCCTCGCCGCGGTAGCGCAGCCGAACGGCACCGATCAAGTGACTTACAACGGCTTACCCCTCTACACCTTCGCCCAGGACACCGCCTCGGGAGAGGTGACCGGGAACGGCGTCGGCGATTTCTCCGTGGCCAAGGCGACGGCTACCAGCTCGGCCGGCTCAGGTGGGTCCGCCTCCACGACGACCAGCACCACGAAAGCCGGCGGTGGGTACGGGTATTGAGATCCTCGTTGCACGACCCCGCGCGACGCGATGGCACCACCCGGGCGCTGAAGAGCGCGCCCAAGGCGCGCGCAGATTCACCGAGCGCGGAGGTTGCTGACGAGGCCGGTCTTGGCGACGCGTTTCTCGCCCACGGAGGCGAGATGTTCGGGTTCGCGAGACGAGCGACCGACGACACAGGTGCAGCCGAGGAGATCGTCCAGGAGACCTTCGTTCGCGCTTGGCGAGCACGGCACCGCTTCGACCCGAGTCTCGGGAATCTGCGCACCTGGCTCTTTGCGATCGAGCGCAACGTCGTCATCGACCACGCCAGGTCCCGGACGATTCGAAGGACAGAGCACCTGGAACACGACGTACCGGTCGACGCAGACGACCTGGAGCGTGCGATGGTCGCGTGGCAAGTGGAAGAGGCCGTGCGCCGGCTGCGTGCGGAGCACAGGCACGTGCTCCTCGAGACCTACTACAAGGGCCGCTCGAGCCGAGAGGTCGCCTCTGAGCTCGGCATTCCCGAGGGGACTGTCCGCAGCAGGTTGTTCTACGCCTTGCGCTCGCTGCGGCTCGTGCTCGAAGAACTGGGGTGGGAGCGATGAGCTCACCTGACTGCGAGCACTTCCGTGGTTTGATCGCCCTCGACGCGATCGGCAAGGCCACCGATAACGAGCGATTGGGGCTCGGCGCACACCTCGAGGGATGTGCGGAATGCCGCGAGGACGACCGAGAGCTCAAGGGCCTCTCGGCGTTGCTCGACGACGCCGATCTCGGACGCCCCGACGAAGAGCCGATGCCTACGGACCTCTCGGCGACGGTGCTCGGGCAGCTTCACACCGCGGCGCAACGGGACCGGCGCAAGAGTCGCCTGCGTTATGTCATCGGAGGCAGCGCGGCAGCGGCAGCGGTCGCGCTGGCCCTGGCTCTCACCCTCGTGGGCGGCCAGTCGAACGGCTCCGGGACCACCCGAACTCTGGCTCTCGTCGGCGAGCCAGGTGTGCACGCTTCGGTCAAGCTGACCACGGAGAGCTGGGGAACCTCGGTGCGCATCGACGAGTCGGGGCAGCCGGAAAACGAGGTCCTGACGGTCTCTATGAGGACCGAGTCCGGGACCTGGTGGGCCGCGGGCACTTACCGCACAGTGGCGGGACGCTCGGTCCAGGTCGATCTCGCCTGCGCCTTGGGCATGAACCAGATCCACTCGGTGTGGATCAAGGACTCGTCAGGGCACGTCGTCCTGCACGCGTACGTCAACTGACTACCGCCGCGCCCAAGCCGCTCGTCGGAACGCAGCCCTAGGAGACGTGGCGGTCCTTACCTTCCCAATAGCGCTTGCGAAGCTCACGCTTCAAGGGCTTGTACGCTCCAGAGAGCGGAAGCTCCCCGTCGTGGAACTCGACCGACTTCGGAACCTTGAATCCGGCCAGGAACTGGCGCGCGAAGTTGATCAATTCCTCACCGGTGGCCTTTGCGTTCTCCTTGAGCACGACGATCGCGTGCACCGCTTCCCCCCAGGCGTCGCTCGGTATGCCGATCACAGCCACCTGTGCGACGGCAGGGTGGTTGGCGATCGCGTTCTCGACCTCCGTCGAATAGACGTTCTCCCCACCCGTCACGATCATGTCGTTGACGCGGTCGGTCAGGTACAGCAACCCGTCTCTGTCTATGAAGCCGACGTCGCCTGTACGATACCAACCGTCACCCAACGCTTCTTCGGTCTCCTTGGGCTTGCCCCAGTACTCACGCATGAGATTGCCTCCGCGTGCGCGCACCTCTCCGGCCTCACCTAGAGGGACGTCGTTGCCGAGGGAGTCCGTGATGCGGAGCTGCACGCCGACGAGAGGCCTTCCTGCGGACTTGAGCACCTTTCCACCCCGCCTGTGGTACTCGGGACCGAGGAACGTGAGTGCAGATGCCGCCTCCGTCATCCCGTAGCCCTGGAAGAAGTCGGTGTGGGGCAGCATCTGCATCCAGCGCTGCAACACCGTCTCTGTGATCGGCGCAGCCCCGTAGACGAGCTGTCGAAGCGACTTGAAGCGCCGAGGCGAGAAGGTCTCCTCCTTCTCGAGCATCGGCAGCATCACGGGCACGACCATCGTTGTGTCGATCTGCTGCTCCTCCACCACGTCGAGGACGAGACCCGCGTCGAAGAGAGGAATCGTGACGGAGGTCGCTCCGCTCGCAGCAATCCCGACCACGGCAGCCACGACTGCTGCATGGAACATCGGCGACTGGAAGAGGAAGCGGCGATCCTCCCTGAGGCCGATCTCGAACATGATGTGGTACACGTTGAGCACCTCGGCGCGCTGGTCGAGGAGGGCACCCTTCGGCATGCCGGTCGTCCCTCCCGTGTACATCAGGATGACGGGATCCGACTCGTCGGGCTCCGGGGGGACGAGCGGCGAAGACGAGGTGATCAGGTCCTCGTAGGTGATGCTGTCGCCGCCGAGACCGGACTCCTCCGAGCGCTCTCCACCGATGACGACCACCTTCGAGATCTTCGCCCCCTCCTCCTCGCGTGCGCGCTCGAGGAGACCGGCGAAGACCGGATCGGTGAAGACCACTGTCGACCCCGAGTCTGCGAGCACGTAGGACAGCTCGGCCGGTGAGAACCTGATGTTGAGAGGGTTGATGATCCCTGCACCGAAGAAAGCTGCGTGATAGAGCTCGAGGTACTCGTGGCTGTTCATGGCCAGCACGGCGAAGCGATCGCCTCGCTCGAGACCGAGTTCGCTGTGCATCGACTTGGTCAGTCTCAGGACCCGGTCTACGTGAGTGGCGAAGGTCCCCTCGTAGCTCACTCCCTCACGAGTGACGTCGACGAATCCCACCTTGTCGGCGAGGCGCTCGGCGCGCGGGAGCAGGAACCTGGGAAACACGAGCTCCTTCATCGCAAGGCGCCGGCAGCCGTCCGAGCCCCCTCTGCTTCCTTCGGCATCGCGCCATCATGCCCCGTCCTCCGACTTGCCGCCCTCACGAGCTCGGCGAACGAACGCTCGATGCCCCTGGCGAGCACTTCGAGGTCCTCGCACAGGTATCGGTCCGCTGTCAGGCCGACGGTGAGCTCGCGGTCGTAGGAGAGGGCAGCGACGCCGACGCTCAGGTTCCCCGCCAGAGGGACGAGCGGAAAGGCCTCCAGCATCCTCGACCCCATGGCGTAGAGCGGGAAGGGAGGCCCTGGGACGTTCGTGACAACGATATTGAAGAACGGCTGTCGGTTCATGAGCCGGCTTGCTGCCACGAGAAAGGGCTGTGGCATCGGATCGAGCGCTCGCAACAACAGGTCTCCGACCAGCGCCTGGCGATGCCGTTTGCAGCGCGCCATCTCGTGCGAGACCGCGCGCAGCCTCGTGACGGGCCCCGCTCTGCCGACCGGCAGGCGCGGGAGCATCGCAGAGACCCGGTTGCCGAGCACGTGATCTCCTTGGTGGTCCGTGCCGACCGGGACGAGCACATGCAAGAAGTCCGCTTCGTCCTCGAGCCCACGGGACTGGTAGAGGCGGTGGACTCCGCCGGCCACCGCCGTCAGCAGGACGTCGTTCAAGGTCACGCCGAAGCGGCGCTCCACGACGCGGAGATCCTCCATGGGCTGGCGCACCAGCGCCACGCGCCGCCCCTGCCCGATTGGCGCGTTAAGAGGCGACCGCGGTGCGATGCTCCTCGGAGTCACGACCGTGCCGAACGCGTCGACGAGTCGGATGGCGCCGGCCGCAGAGCGAAGAGGATGGCGTGCCGCTCCCAGCCCGGCCCTCAGTGCGCGCACAGGGGCTCTGGTCCGTCGCGCCAGGTCGCTCACCGTCAACGACAGCTCGCTCGGTGCTCGGCTCGGGATCCAGCCCGTCGCCGGTTCCGGAAGCGCCGGAGGGTGCTTCTCCATATCGAGCAAGACCGTCGCCAGCTCGACTCCGGCCAGACCGTCGGCGAGCGAGTGGTGGACTTTCTCCACCACTGCGATGTGCCTGCTCTCGAGACCCTCCACGAACCACATCTCCCACAGGGGGTGCCCCCGCTCCAAAGGCACCGCCATGATGTCGGCACATAGATCCGCCAGCTGCTGCTCGGTACCGGGAGCCGCGACGGCGATGCGGTGCACGTGGCGTGAGACGTCGAACGAGGAGTCGTCGACCCACACCGGGGCGACCTGGCCGAGCATCGAGAATTTCACCCGGCGCCGAAGCTTCGGAACGAGGTCGAGGCGGTGCTCGATCTCGTGGCGGGCAGCTTCGATCCGGAAGCGGCCGTGGTGGTCTACCAGCGGCCCCGCCTCGAAGATGGCGACCGATCCACTGTGCATCGGAGTGCGCGAGGACTCCAGATAGAGAAAGCAGGCATCGAGCGCCGAAAGCGGCTCACCCCGGTCTTGCCGGTTTCGGCCGGCCCGGTTCACGACCACTCCCCTTCTCGGGCTTCGACGTCCAGTCGGAGTACGTCCTCGAACCCTTCCTCGAGGCAGGCGACCATCTTCGAGCCGTCTGACACCGCCGCCGCGTCGATGTTCACACCCACGCATTCGCGGTCAGCCGGAGTGAGCAGGGACACGTTCAGGGCCGCGCCCGAAGGGGGAGCGAAGGCGTACATGCCCTCGATCCGCGCTCCCGCCAAGTAGGTCTCTGCGGGAGGCCCAGGGACGTTGGTCGCGCAGAAGTCGTCGCCCTTGAGCATCGAGCCCCACACCGCCGTGGCAGCAGGTGCGGGCAAGAGGTCGAGGCCCGCGGCCAGCAGGTCGCTCAACGCGAGCGCCGGATCGTGCTTTTGACTGCGTGCGATCTCGTGCACCCGGCTGACGCACTCGCGCGCGTCGGCGGGCAGGGGCAGGACGAAACGAGCAGGAACGAAATGGTTTCCCGCCAGTGCATCCCCCGTCTTTCGCACGTTCACGGGCATCAACAGCCGAAGGCTCTCGACAGGTGACGAGTGCAGGTCATGGTAGCGACGCAGCCCCATGAGGATCCCCGCCACGAAGACGTCGTTCACCGTCGATCCTGTCGCCTTCGCGGCGCTTCGCAATGCCCCGGAAGGGAGATCGATGACGTCGAACCATCGGCCTGTGCTTCGTCCAGTCGTTACGGGCGAGAGCGGGCGCCAAGCGGGCGCCAGCAGCTTGGCGACCGAACCGGCGGTGGTGACCATGCTGCGGACCGACGAGACCGACGGGACGGACGGGACCGAGAGTCGAAGACGCAAGTGCTTGGGAGGCCGGCTCTCCGACAGAAGCTTCTTTGCCCTCCAAGTGTGCCAGTCATCGGAGAAGGGGTTCGGGGCAGGGCTCGGTCGCGCGACGGGGCGGCGCTCGAAATCGAGCAGACGGAGCAGCACCGCAATCCCCCCCACTCCGTCGACGAGGGCGTGGTGCAGCTTCACCACGAGCGCGGCCTTTCGCTCGGTCAGGCCCTCGACCACCACCGCCTCCCATGGAGGGAGATCGGGGTCGAACCCGCTCGAAGCCATCGCTTGGGCGAGGTCGAGGACTCCTCGAAGCCGCGCGGGGGAAACCGCACGCTGGTGCCTGAGGTGCAGGTCGAGGTCGAAGTGCTCGTCGGCCACCCATCGCGGCCTCCAGAAGCCGAAGGGACGGGGCACGGCCCGGGCTCGCAGCTGAGGGAACTGCATGGTGAGCTCGTCGAAACGGGCCCGAACCTGCTCCCAGGCCGGCGCCCGGTCCAAGGTCGCGACCACCACGATCGTCGGTCTCAGAACCGGGTCACGGCTGATCGTCCAGAGCAACGAGTCGGCGTCGCTCATGGTGTGGCTGAAACTCTCCGTGGCGGTCATGTGCACCGCGCCTCCCCTCTTGAAATCCTGCGACCTGGGAGAGCCGGGCAGTAGTGCCGTAAGTCCCGATCCCCGGCACGTCCAGACCCCATGTCACGACCTCGGCGTCGGGGCCGCCTCGACGCAGCGGCTCCGAAGTGATGTGATTTCCGCCGGGCCTCTTCTTTGGGCCTCTCAAGAAAGGCACGACGACGATGAGCGTGATGAAGCGACTGTCGGGGATCGTCCAGGCAAAGGCGAACAAGGCGCTGGACAAGGCAGAGAACCCTGCCGACATGCTCGACCTCTCGTACGAGCAGCAGATGGAGAACCTCACCAAGGTCCGGCGTGCGCTCGCCGACGTGGCGACAGCGCGAAAGCGCCTCGAGCTGCAGGCGACCGAGCTGCAGACGCAGGCGCAGAAGCTCCAGGACCAGGCCAAGCAGGCCCTCGCCCAAGGAAACGAGGACCTCGCGCGCGAGGCGCTGTCGAGGCGCGCGGCCCTCGCCGAGCAGTTGCAGGGCCTGGGGACCCAGCATCAACAGGTCGAGACCCAGCAGCAGCAACTCGAGACAACCGCCCAACGCCTTCAGACGCAGGTCGAGTCCTTCCGCACGAAGAAGGAGACCTTGAAGGCCAGCTACACCGCCTCGAAGGCAGAGGCCGGGATCGGCGAGGCGGTCTCGGGAATATCCGAGTCGATGGCCGACGCGGGCATGACCCTCGACCGCGCCCAGGACAAGATCGCCCAGATGCAGGCACGGGCCGGTGCCATCGACGAGCTCCTCGACACCGGGGCGCTCCCCGACGCCCTCGGGTCCGGCGACGACATCCAGAAGGAGCTTGACGCGACGTCCCAGCAGAGCCAGGTCGACGCAGAGCTTGCAGCGCTCAAAGCCCAGGTGGGACCCGGAGCCGCGACATCAGGAGAGCTTCCTGCGGGCGGCGGCGTTCCGGCTGCTCAGCCGCAGGACGAGCCGGGAGGAGCCGCTGCAGAAGGCTCCTCTTCGGACGGTGGCGGCTCGGAATTCACGCTGCCGGGAGGCGGATCGTGATCATCAGGATCCTCGGAGAGGGACGGTACGACGTACCGGAGGCCGACATACCGGCGATCGAACAGCTCGATGCACAGCTGGTCGACGCCATGGACCACGCGGACGAGGCGTCTTTCACCGGGGCCCTGGCAGACCTCATCGGCCAGGTCCGGCACACCGGGACGCTGATACCCGCAGACGACCTAAGGACTTCTGAGCTCGCAGTGCCCCATGAAGGCTCGACGCTCGACGAGGTGCGCGAGCTCTTGGCCGAGGGGGCCTAGCACTCGCTTTCGGGCGGCATCGGGGCGGCCCGGCCGAAGCGCCCCGGCTGGAACGGTCAGCTCGCGGCGCTCTTCGCTGCGGCGGCCAGATCGACTAGCTCGTGGCGCTCCTGTTCGGCCAGGGCGCTGAGGGCTCTGCCCATCGCGAGATCGGTGGCCGCCTCGGCGCGCTCCCAAGTCTCGCGGTGGGGCTCGGGGTCCGGATGGGGTTCGCTCCAACCGAAGAGCGCAGCCATGTAGGGCGTCCTGACCATGCCCGCTGTTCGAGGGTCGAGCCCGGCTGCGATCACCGACGCTCCGTGAAGCCCGCCACGAAGCTCTCGAAGGATGTTGTGCCTGTGAAGCGCAAGCTCCTTGTCCCCTTCGGGCTCTGTTACTTCTGACCACGCAGCGAACAGCGGCACCCCTGCAGGCGACGACGATGCGATCACGCGCCCGCACAGATCGGCGAGCCGTGCGTAGTCCGGTCCGTCCGCGAGATGCTCACGCGCCCAGGCCGCACCGCATCGAGCGAACGCCTCTGCCGCCTCCATCCGGCCCATCACCTTCTCGGTACGTTCCCACGCCTCGCAGATCGTGACCGGGTTGAAGAAGACGAACGCCGCGGCGACCACGCGACCGCACGTGTCACCAAGCACACCAGCACGTCCGGCTACGTAGAAGTCTGCCCCGTCGAAGCCAAGCTCTCCCCCGCGCTTGTAAGTGGCCCCGTCGAGCATGAAGCCCGCGGGCAGGTTGACTATGGCGTCGGCGCTGCGCCGTGCGGCATCGGTGCTATCCATGGCGCGGACGCTACAACGAGCCGTGGCAAGCTGCATCGGCACGAAGCAGAGAGGAACTAGGCGAATGGGCTTTGCACGAGCTGAGATCGACATCTCCCAGCCGGCGGAGGTGGTCTGGGCGACTGCCGGGGACTTCGGCGCGATCGCGCAGTGGATGCCGGGGGTGGAGTCATGCGTGGTGGACGGAGACGACCGCATACTCGAGATGCTCGGAATGAAGATCACCGAGCGGCTCGAGAGCCGCGACCCCGACGCGCGCACACTGGTGTACGGCATCGTGGGCGGGGTGCCGGTGGGCAACCATCGCGCCACCATCACCGTTTCCGATCTGGGGGCCACCTCCCACGTCACCTGGGAGGTGGAGGTGGAGCCGGACGAGATGACCGACCTGATGCACCAGACCTACGACGGTGCGCTCAAGGCTCTGAAGGAGCACCTCGGCGGCTGAGCGCGTCGAGATGGCGTGCCCGTAGCGGGTGCGTCCGGAGGACTCAGGCGGAAGTAGGAAGGGCGTCCACGTCGCGCAGCCGCTGCGCAAGGGACTCGAGGAGCTTTCGCACGACCGAAGGCACCTTCTTCATCAGCCTGGTCAGGTCACGTCCGTCTAGCTCCAGGACCTCGAGGTCGCTCAGCGCCGTCACGGTGGCCGATCTCGGCTTTCCGTCTATCAACGACAGCTCGCCCACGACGTCCCCGGGGCCCAGCTTGGCGAGCGATTTCCCGTTCCTAGTGACCTCGGCCCTGCCCTTGGCGATGACGAAGGCGAGCCCCCCCGCTGCCCCTTGACGGGTGAGAACCGTCCCCTTCTTGAGCTCGGCCGGCACCGTGAGCGCCGCCACCTGTGACAGCTCTCTCTGGCTGCACGCCGAGAAGAGCGGAATGCTCCCGAGCAGGTCGATCCTTCTGGCGCGGCCCCACGAATCGAGCATGGGCACACGATATCGAAGGCGTCGGCTTCGGGGAGGCCCAAATCGCGCCCACAGAACAGAAAACCCAGCGGAAGGAACGGCCCGAGGTGCCGTTCCCCCCGATTGGGGGCTGGGGACACCAGGTGGGGGCCTCTCCAGTCAGCAGAGGCGGGTTCGGTAGCAGGGGGAGGAGCTATGCCCCTCAACAGGGGTGAATTGCGGGGGGTCCGGCGCTTGGTGTGCGGCTTCTGGCGCACGTGGCTGGCCGCGCTCGTCGTCGGGGGGACATGCCTCTGGCAATTCGTATTCTCCGCAACCCCGAACGCGGGCGCGGACGACTCTTCATGGGTGGCGGGTGCAGCGACCGCGACTTCCCAGGCGATCGCCATCGCACCGAGCACGGCGGGGCTCAACTACGCCTTGACCCTCGCCACGTCGGTCGCGGACTACCAAGCCAACGAGGGCCAGGCGGAGTCACAGATCTTCACCGGTGGCCCGATAGTCACCGCATTGACCACCATCCAGTGCGACGGGAGCGCGCCTCTGGTGTCGACGAGCCAGCTGCCCCAACCGGCGGTCGCCGAGTCGACGAACGGAAATCAGAAGGCAACTCAGACGCTCAACGACCAGTACGCAAAGGGATCGAGCCTTCCGGACCTCGGAGCCGGACTCGAGCAGGCCCTCGCCACCACCCAACCCGCAGCGACGGCCGTAACGAAACTCTCCGACCTGAACGTCCCGGGTGCCTTCGACATATCGGGAGCGCAGTCCAGCGCATACGCCCAACAGGTAACCGGCCAGCTCCGTCAGGCGACCGCCACCGCCGACATCGCCTCTTTGGACCTCGCCAACGGCGCAGTGGACATAAAGGGCCTCCACTGGGAGGACACCCAGGAGACCGGCCCGGGCGGCACCGTCGTAAAGCAGTCAGCTTCGTTCACGATCGCCGGGATCACCGTCGCGGGGGTGGCCGTCCCGTCCTCGGCGGTCTCGACCGACACGCTTGCCCAGCTTCTCGCGATAGTGAACACGGCGCTCGAAGGCACCGGACTTCACGTCAGCCTCCCCGCTGTGTCCACCAACAGCCAGGGGACCGAGATCATCACGCCGCTGTCGGTGGGTATCGACCAGTCGGCTCTGGGCCAGCAGGTCGTGGGGCCGCTCTTGGGTCAGACGGAGAGCGTGCGAAACGAGATCGACACGATCCTCGAACAGGACATCAGCTGCAAGACGGGGATTCCTCTCACGGTGGTGGACATCCTGCTCGGGGCACTGTCGGGTGGTGGGAACCTCGACCTCAACCTAGGAGGCGCATCCGCTACCTCCAACGGGACCGCGTACGCCAACCCCTTCGCGAACTCGATCGGGCTTCTGGGTGACTCGGGCGGTGCGACCGACCTCACTCCCGCTTTCACGACGCCCGGCGAACCGGGCTCCTACACGCCCGGGACCCCGGGGACTCCGGCGACCTCGGGCGGCGGCGGCACCCCGTCAAAGCAAGCGCTCGGCTCGCTCGCGACATCGGAGAAGTGCGTCACGACGAGCCCCTTCGGTCACCCCGGGTGCAGCAGCGGCGCTGGAGTGCCGGTCGCCCTGATCGGCCTGGCCGTAGTGCTCGGTGTCGGCGCGGCCGACTTCGTACGCACCCGCAGATATCGCCGGCTGGCGCCGGAGGAGGTAGCCCGATGACGAGCGAGTCGAAGGACTCGGTCCTGCCACGATGAGCACGACCTCGATGCATGCAAGGGGGGCGAACCGCTTGAGGCTGCCCAGCTCGCCGGCCGAACGCCGGCTTCTGCGGGGCTACGGGCCGCTCGCAGGCCTGCTGGTGGCCTTCTTGCTCGTGGCGGTGTTCGTACCTTCCATCGCCCCTCAGAAGGAAGTGGTCTCAGGAGGGCTCAGCGCCTCACGGTCCGGCTCCACGGCGGGAGCCGGGGGCACCGCAGGCTCGGCGGGCACCGCAGGCTCGGCCAGTGCGGGCAGCGCCGGCTCGAGCGGCGGAGGCGGCGCAGGCGGCGCCGGCACCGCGGCCACCGGGACGACGAGCCCTTGCCCCGGCAAGTCTCTCCAGGTTCCCGGAGACCCCTACTCGCCACCGTGCATCGCGTTCTCCGGCAACAACGGAGGTGCCACGTCGCAGGGAGTCACGGGGAACTCGATCACGATCACGTACCGGGTGACAAGCGACGGGACCACGTTCCAGCAGCAGCTGGCGGCATTCGGGGGCGCTCAGTTCAACGACACGCAAGCCGACATCAACCGGACGATCCAGGGTCTCGCGGACTACTTCAACACTCACTTCCAGTTCTACGGCCGGAAGATAAACGTCCAGTTCTACAACGGCACCGGCAGCCTGGTGAGCGAGCTGCTCGGCCAGGGCCAGGCGCAGGCCGACGCCGACGCCGTCACAGCCTCACAGCAGAACCACGCGTTCGGAGAGCTGAACGGGGTGACCGAGCCCTACGACGACGCGCTTGCGCAGCAGCACGTGATCGCCTTCGGTGCTCCGTACCTGTCGGCGAACTGGATGGGCCAGCGCGCTCCATACGAGTGGAGCATCGCCACCGAGTGCAACGACGTCGCGACGACCGCCAGTGAGTTCGGCGTGAAGATGCTCGGAACGCAGAGCGGTTCGACCGCTGCCGCCTATGCAGGAGGGTCGCTCAAGGGGCAGCCTCGAAAGTTCGCGATCATCGCTCCCGACAACCCCTGGTACCAAGACTGTGCAAACGCCGCGGTCTCCTACGGCAATTCCCACGGCCTGCAGACCTCGGACGACATCCAGTACCAGCTCGACCTGTCCACTCTCTCGAGCCAGGCTGCGTCTGTCGTGTCGAAGCTCCAGAACGACGGCATCACCACCATCTTCTGTGGATGCGACCCGCTCTTCCCCATCTATCTCACCTCGCGCGCGCACGAGCAGAGCTACTACCCCGAATGGGTGGACGTGGGTGTTGCGCTCACCGACACCGACATCGTCGGCCAGCTGTTCGACCAGAGCGACTGGGCGCACGCATTCGGCATCTCCTACGCCGGCCCGACCTTGCCCAAGGCGGCGACCCTCGGGTACGCCGCGTACAAGTCGGTGCGTTCCGACGAGCCCGCCAACGAGGTCGATCTCATCTACGCGCAGATGTACCAGATGGCGATCGGGATCCAGATGGCCGGGCCCGACCTGACCCCCCAGACGTTCGAGCAGGGGATGCGCGCGTATCCGGGGAGCGTGCAAGGAGCACCCAACGCCGAGTTCGGAACCTGGAAGTTCCCCAACGGGCACTACACCCCGCAGATGGACTCCGACATCATCTATTGGGACCCGAACAAGACCTCCCCCTACAACGGCAAACAGGGCGCATACACGGTCGCGAGCCCTCGCTACGTCGCCGGGCAGTACCCGACCGGCAAGCCTCCGTTCCCGCCCAGCTTCGGCCAATAGCGACGGATCGGCGGCACTTTGCAGATTCCCGCGATCGCACGCAAGGTAGAGAACCTCCCCCGCTCGGCGCGTAGTGCGCTTTGGGCGCTCAGCGCCCTGATCGTCGCGCTCGTGATCCTCCCGGCTGTCCTGGGACATCGCGCTCCGACCGGCATCGTGCTCCAGGGGATGGAGTTCGGGGCGATCAACGGGCTCGCCGCCATCGGCCTGGTTCTCACTTACCGGTCGAGCCGCATCATCAACTTCTCGTACGGTGCGATGGGAGGCCTGGCGGCGAGCATCAGCGTGATGCTCACCCTCGGTCATCACTGGAACTGGTTCGCTGCCCTCGGATGCGGGCTGCTCGCGGGCGCCGTGATCGGTCTCGGGGTCGGGCTGCTGTTCACTCTCGTGCCCCAGTTCTTCAACGCGCCCCGCCTCGTCGTCACCGTCGCGACGATCGCGCTCGCTCTAGGCCTCGGCTGGGTCGAGGCGAAGCTGCCCTCGTGGATCGGGGGCCCGCCCATCGTCGGGGGCTTCAGGACCCCGCTAACACCTCCGCATGTCGTCGTCGGCGTGGTCACCTTCCACGGAGACGACCTTCTCATCGTCGGCTCTGTGATCCTGTCGCTCCTCGCGCTCGGGTGGTTCCTCATGCGAACGGACGCCGGCGTGGCTGTGCGCTCCGTATCGGACAACTCCGAGCGAGCGATGCTGCTCGGCATCCCGGTCCGCCGGCTCTCGGTCCTGGTGTGGGTGATCGCAGGTGTGCTCGCAGCTCTCACGGTCGCCGTGAGCGCTCCCTCCCAAGGGCTCGCCCTGACCGAAGGCGCCGGGCCCGAGCTGCTGCTCGCCCCTCTGGCAGCTGCATGCGTCGCGGGCATGGAGTCGCTGCCACTCGCCATGGGGGCGGGCATAGGCATTGGAATCGTCGACCAGATCGTCGGGTTCAACTTCTCGCAAGCGTCGGTCACGAGCGTTGTGAACTTCGCCGTCATCCTTCTCGCGCTGTTGTTGATGGGCAGGCGTCTCAGCCGGGCCCAAGAGGTCGAGGGGTCGTGGCTATCGAGCTCTGTCGTGAAGCCCATACCCGAGCAGCTACGCCGGCTGCCCGAGGTCGTCGCCGGCCGTCTCGGACTCCTCGGGATCGTGCTGGCAGCGGTGCTGCTGGTCCCGGTCGTCCTCAGCGTTGGGTGGACTCTCACGTTCATCTTCGGGATCACCTACGGGATCGTGCTCGTGTCGCTGGTGGTGCTCTCTGGGTGGTCCGGGAGCGTGAGCCTCGGGCAGTTCGCTCTCGCCGGCATGGGAGGAGTCGTGGCCGGCGACCTGATCAGCAAGTACAACGTGGACCTCTTCGTCGCGCTGTTGGCGGCAGGTGTCGCCGGGGGGGCCTTGGCGTTGCTGGTGGGATGGCCGGCGCTTCGAATTCGCGGGCTCTACCTGGCCGTCATAACCCTCGCTCTCGCAGTCACCCTGAACGGGTTCTTCTTCAACCCGACGAACTTCGAGCACCTCATCCCGGCGACGATCACACGCCCTGTGCTCTGGAAGCGTTTCGATCTCGGCTCGATCCGCACCTACTACTACTTCTGCCTGGCGATACTCGTGCTCGTGGTCGTCTTCGTGAAGGGCTTGCGATCGGCACGAGCCGGGAGGGTGCTCATCGCAACCAGAGACAACGAGCGAGCGGCCGCGGCGATGGCGGTGCCCACAGTGAGGGCGAAGCTCGTGGGCTTTGTACTCGCCGGAGTTATCGCGGGAATCGGTGGTGCGCTGTACGCCGGGGCGCTCGGCAGCGTCGGTTACGACACGTGGGACCCCCTGTACAGCACGCTCATCTTCGTCTACGCGGTGCTGGGGGGCCTCGGGTCGATCATGGGTGGGCTGCTCGTCGTGGCGGGCCTCACCGCCGCGTCTCACTGGAGCTTCCTGCAGCAGTACTACATCCTCTTGAGCAGTGTAGGAGTCGTGGTGACCCTCATGCTTCGCCCCGGGGGTAATGCGCAGGCCATCGAGATGCTGCGCGACAGGGTGCTCAGGGTGATAGCCGAGCGCAGAGGCATAGTCGTGCCGAGCCTCATCGCCGACCGCAGGGTCGAGGAGCAGGCGCATCACGCTCCGAAAGAAGACATCCTCCTCGCTGCCGCGTTGACAGGTGAGCCCGCGGACATCGGTGAGCCGGCGCGCAATGGGGAGACGAGCCCTGCGGGAGAACCGGAAGGGGTACGCAACTGGCGTTACACGAGCGAAGCCGGCGATTCACAGAGCAGCTGGGAGGTCGGTGAGTCCCTGTTGGCAGAGGCCGCCGAGGTCGTGGCAGCCGCGGCAGACGGAGGGACGAGCAGCGAGCCGGCGATGCTCAGGTGCCGGGACGTCGAGGTCTCCTACGGCCAGGTCCAGGTGCTGTTCGGTGTCGACCTGGACGTCCGCGAGGGGGAGATCGTCGCGCTCCTCGGCACCAACGGAGCGGGCAAGTCGACCCTCCTCAAGGGTGTCAGCGGCTTGGTGAAAGTGACGAACGGCTCCGTGGAGCTCGAAGGCCGGAACGTCACCCGGACTCCCGCCGACGTGATGGCCCATCGGAGCATCTCTCTCATGCCCGGCGGCCGTGGGGTGTTCCCCACGCTCACCGTCGAAGAGAACCTGCGCCTCGGGACGTGGTTGCTGCGAAAGGACAGACAGCGCGCCGCGGTCGCGCGGCGACAGGCGCTCGAGCTCTTCCCCATCCTCGGCAGTCGATCGAGCCAGCTGGCAGGGAACCTGTCCGGAGGCGAGCAGCAGATGCTGTCCCTCGCCATGGCACTCATGGTGAAGCCACGACTGCTGATGATCGACGAGCTGTCACTGGGCCTCGCCCCCACCGTCGTGAGTGAGCTCCTCGAGGTCGTGAGGATGCTGCACCGCAGCGGGACGACCATCCTCGTGGTGGAACAGTCGGTCAACGTCGCACTCGAGCTCGCCGAACGCGCCGTGTTCCTGGAGAAGGGCGAAGTCCGATTCTCGGGGCCGACCGCTGAGCTCCTCGCGCGCCCCGACATACTTCGATCGGTGTTCATAGCCGGTGCCTCTGCCGTCGCAGGCGGCGAAGCCTCGACAGGCGAAAGCGGTGCCACTCGAGTTCAGGTGTCGGAGGTGTCCGAGGTGTCCGTCTCGGGGAACGGGCACAGCGCACCACGTGAGGATGTACCGCTCGTGCTGGAGTGCCGTTCTGTGTCGAAGCGCTTCGGAGGGATACGAGCCGTCGACAGCGTTGACATCCAGCTGCACGAGGGCGAGATCCTGGGTCTCATCGGCCACAACGGGGCCGGGAAGACCACCCTCTTCGACATGGTCTCGGGGTTTCTGCCCTTGGACGGCGGGCGGATCCTCCTCGGGGACATGGACATCGGGATCTGGCCGGCGCCTCTTCGGGCGATCTCGGGCATCGGCCGGACATTCCAAGAGGCGAAGCTCTTCCCTTCTCTTACCGTGACCGAGACGATCTCTGTGGCATTCGAGCGTCACCTCGAGTCGCGCGATCTCTTGGCGGCGGGCCTGCGCCTGCCCGCCAGCCTGGACTCCGAAGCCGATGTCGCAGCGCGCGTATCAGGCCTCATCGACGCCATGGGCCTCGGGGCGTACGCCGAAAAGCTCGTGGGCGAGCTCTCCACGGGAACCCGCCGCATCGTCGAGCTCGCGTGCGTGCTCGCGCAGGACCCGGCTGTGGTCCTGCTCGACGAGCCGTCGGGCGGCGTCGCACAGCGCGAGACCGAGGCCCTCGGGCCGTTGCTGAAGCGAGTCCAGCAGCACTCGGGATGCTCGTTGCTCGTGATCGAGCACGACATGCCGCTTCTGAGCGCGATCTGCGACCGGATGATCGCGCTGGAGCTCGGTCAGGTGATCGCCGCCGGCACGCCGGCGGAGGTGCTCGAGCACCCCGCTGTCATCGAGTCCTATCTCGGGACCGACGAGTCCACCATCCGGCGCTCGGGAGCACGCCTCGGCTGACGGCGCTCACGGGGACTGACCCAGCCGGGCTGCGTCCTCAGTCCGCCGGCTCTGCGGAGAGGAACCGTGCTCTGTTTGCCGCCGCCTCGGCCTCCCATCGCGCTTCGATCCTGCCGATTCGCCAGACGCACAGGGCGACGGCCCATGTGACACAGAAGAGCCCGACTATGACGAAGCCGGCGGTGTTGATGTTGAAGTTGCCCATGAACTTCCAGAACGACCCGGAGAACCCGAGCTCAGAGCCGAACAGCCCGAGAAGCTCGACAGTCCCGATCACGAACGCCACGACAACCGACAGCCCCGTGATGATGATGTTGTAGTACACCTTGCGGACCGGTCGTGAGAACGCCCAGCCGTAGGCGAAGTTCATGAAGCAGCCGTCGAGCGTGTCGAAGAGGCTCATGCCGGCGGCGAACAGGACGGGCAGGCTCAGGATCGCCCAGAAAGGCAGACCGTTCGCCACCGCCGTTCCCGACAGGACCAACAGACCCACCTCGGTCGCCGTGTCGAAACCGAGTCCGAAGAGAATGCCTACGGGGTACATCTTCCACGAGCTGTCGATGCGGCGTGCGAGGGGACCGAAGAATCGGTTCATCAGCCCGCGCTGCATCAGTTGACGCTCGAGCTCCTCCTCGTCGAAACGTCCACGTCGGAGATCTCCGAACGCGCGCAGTATCGACAGCAGCACGACGACGTTGAGACCTGCGATCACGTATAGGAAGACGCCCGAGACCGATGTGCCGACGATCCCGGTCACATCGTGCAGAGACGAGCCGCTGTTTCGCACCTGCGCGTTGAGCGCTCGGATCCCGAAGTTGAGCAGGACCGTCAGGATGAAGACGACGCTCGAGTGTCCGAGCGAGAAGAAGAAGCCCACGCCGAGAGGACGCTTGCCTTCGGACATGAGCTTTCGAGTCGTGTTGTCGATAGCGGAGATGTGGTCGGCGTCGAAGGCGTGGCGCATCCCGAGCGTCAAGGCGAGCACGCCCGTCCCGAACCCGAACACCTCGGTCTTCGAGACCCGGTAGTGATGGGGGCTCGCCATAAGGAGCAACACGAGTCCGAGAGCGAACAAGCCCGCGACCACCGCGACCATGGCGCCGAGACGAGCCCACTCCCGCGGCAGGAGTGCCCGGTGCACCCGGTCGAGTCGCACGCCCACGCGGGCAATCTAACCCTCTAATGCGAGCTGATCGCAAATGCGCAGCATGCGCAGTACGGGGCCGCTAGTAGCCTGAGGCATGTGAGCAGGCCGCTAGCTCCACCGCCGAGTCGCAGCCTCTCGATCTCCTCCGTGGAGGAGGTGCTGGCGCTCGTGCGGGCGCGCGGAGGGCGAGCGACCGCATCTCGGCGCATCCTGCTCGAAGTCCTGTTCGATGCCGAGGGTCACCTGAGCGCCGAGGAGCTCGCCGAGGCCGTGTGGGCTCGCTCCCCGGACGTGCACATATCGACCATCTACCGAAATCTCGAAGAGCTCCAGCGATTGGGAGTGGTCGTACACTCTCACCTTGGCCACGGCGCGGCCACCTACGAGCTCGCCGCACTGGCTCACGCGCATCTCATCTGCGAGGGCTGCGGCGCCATGATCGAAGCACCGGACGAGATCTTTCGATCGTTGGCGAGAGCCGCTCGCGAGAAGCTGGGGTTCACCATCGACCCGCACCACTTCGCGATCCTCGGACGCTGCAGCTCTTGCGCGAGTCCTCTATGACCTCGATGACCTCGGCGACAGCAAAGGAGCTGCCCGCACAGGAGCTGCGAGTGCTCGGCTGCCTCGTGGAGAAGCAGCTGACGACTCCGCAGCAGTATCCGCTCACCCTCAATGCACTCACTTCGGCCTGCAATCAGACCTCCAACCGCGATCCCGTGGTCTCCTACGACGAGCGCTCGGTGGAGGCGGCGGTGACGAGCACCAAGACCCGTGGACTGGCCCGTTTCGTCCACCCCTCCCACGGTCGCTCTGCAATCCGGTACGCGCACACCCTCGAGGAGGCCCTGGGTCTCGACCAGCGCCAGCTCGCGTTGATGGCCGTGTTGATGCTGCGTGGACCACAGACCGCCGGTGAGCTCAGGACGCGCACCGAACGGATGGCGGACTTCGACGGACTCTCTGACCTCGAACGAGAGCTCGGGAGGCTCGCCGAGAGGGACGATCCTCTCGTGGTCTGCGTCGGCCGGCGTCCCGGGCAGAAGGAGGACCGCTTTGCTCACCTGATCGGCGACAGCGAGGTGGCAGAAGCTCACGCTGCGCAGATGAGCCGCCTCGATACTGTTGTCGAGGCTGCCGGCCCAACTCGTGCCGATATGCGCCGAGACTTGGCAAGCGAGTTGGAGCAGCTGAGAGAAGAGGTGTCCGAGCTCCGGCGCCAGCTCGAGGAGCTGCGCGAATCGCTCGGCACGTGAGACAGGACGGGAAGACATTTAGATGACACAAGCTGAAGATGCCCAAGCCCGGATCGTCGTCGGTGTCGACGGCTCCTCTTCGTCGAAGGACGCTCTCAGCTGGGCGGCCCGGCAAGCGCAATCGACCGGAGCTTCGCTCGAGGTGGTCACCACCTGGGAATGGCCCATTTCGTTCGGCTGGGTACCGCCCTACCCCCAGGGCTACGACCCCGAGGCCGACGCCAAGAAGGCTCTGGACGAAACGGTCGCGGAGGTGCTCGGCCCTTCGCCCGCGGTCAAGGTGCGCACACAGGTTGTCGAGGGCCATCCCGCGCCGGTTCTCGTAGAGCTCTCGAAGGGGGCGGAGCTGCTCGTCGTGGGAAGCCGCGGTCACGGGGAGTTTGCGGGCATGCTCATCGGCTCGGTGAGCGAGCACTGCGTCACCAATGCGCACTGCCCTGTGGTCGTGCTGCGGCCCACGCACGGCGGGTGAACGCCCGGCACGACGAACCTCTCGTGAGCGCCCGCGGGCTCACGAAGCACTTCGGATCCGCCGTCGCCGTCGACGGGGTCGACTTCGAGATAGCCCGCGGCGAGGCCTACGGATTTCTCGGGCCGAACGGCGCAGGCAAGACCTCGACGATGCGGATGATCGCCTGCATGTCCCCGCTCTCGGGTGGCTCGCTCAGCGTTCTCGGCCTCGACCCCGCCTCTCACGGCCCCGAGATCCGATCCAGGATCGGGCTCGTTCCCCAGGAGGACACGCTCGATCTCGAGCTCACCGTCCTGGACAACCTGTTGATCTACGGGCGTTACTTCGACCTGCCCCGCAAGGTCATCCGTGAGCGGGCGGAGAAGCTCCTCGAATTCACCCAGCTGACCGACCGCGCGCGCGACAAGGTCGAGCCGCTCTCGGGCGGCATGAAGAGGCGTCTCACCATCGCGAGGTCGCTGGTCTCGGACCCCGAGCTCCTGATCCTCGACGAGCCGACGACGGGACTCGACCCTCAGGCCCGCCACCTCGTGTGGGACCGCCTCTACAGGCTGAAGCAGCAGGGAGTCACCCTCATCGTCACCACGCATTACATGGACGAGGCCGAACAGCTCTGCGACCGTCTCGCCGTGATGGACCGCGGCCGATTCGCAGCAGAGGGCTCGCCGCGCGACCTGATCTCCAGGTACGCCACCCGCGAGGTGCTCGAGCTGCGCTTCGGGGACGACGAGCCCGCAGACGTGGTTGGACAGCTCGACGGGCTGGTCGAACGCACAGAGGCGCTCCCCGACCGGTTGCTTCTCTATACCGACGACGGGGACGAGACGCTCGCGCAGGTGCACCGCCTCGGGATGGCGCACGAAAGTGCTCTCGTGCGACGCTCCACCCTCGAAGACGTCTTCCTCCACCTCACCGGAAGGACCCTCGTCGACTGAGATGACGGCAGAAGCCATCGAGGTCGGCCGAGAGGATCGGCGCCACACCGCCACCCCACGCTGGCTGCGGTCGACCGCGTACTGGGCCTACCAGTACAAGCGGACATGGCGCGGCTCGCTCACCACGAGCTTCCTCTACCCGGTGTTGTATCTCGCCGCGATCGGGTTGGCCCTGGGCTCTCTCATCGACAAGCACGTCGGGTCTGTGGGAGGGGTCCACTACCTCGACTTCCTCGCGCCCGGCATGCTCGCGGCCACTGCGATGCAAGTCGGTGGCAACGAGGCGATGTACCCGGTCATGGGTGCGATCAAGTGGCTCCGGACCTACTTCGCGATGCTCGCCACTCCGCTGACGGTCCTCGACGTCCTCCTCGGACACCTGACATGGATCGCCCTCCGGCTCTCCATGGTCAGCGCCATCTACCTCGCGGTCATGGCTGTCTTCGGCACCGTGCACTCGTTGCTCGCGATAATGGCCCTCCCCGCGGCAGTGCTGACCGGTCTCGCGTTCTCGGCTCCGATCGCGGCTTTCGCAGCGACTCAGACCAACGACACCGGCTTCTCCTTGATCTACCGGCTCGGGATGATCCCGCTCTTTCTGTTCTCAGGGACGTTCTTCCCGATCTCGCAGTTGCCGGGGTGGCTCCAGGTGATCGCACGGTTCACTCCCCTGTACCACGGGGTGGCGCTTTGCCGCGGCCTCGTGCTGGACCGCCTCCAGCTTTGGCCTGACCTCGCGCACGGCGCATACCTTTTGGCGCTGGCGGTGCTCGGGATCGGGATCGCGCTCCGGACGTACCGGCGGAGGTTGATCACGTGACCTCGTCGGCGGTCCTCCAGTCCCTCAGGATCACACCGGTCGGCCTTTTCGGTGGTTCCCGGCGCGCCCGACGGTTGGTGGAACGCAACATCATGGTCTACCGGCGCGGCTGGATCTACTTCGTGACGGGGTTCTTCGAGCCCTTCTTCTACCTGCTGTCGATCGGGCTCGGGCTGAAGCACCTCGTGGGGCCCCTTGCTGTCGGGGGTCATGTCGTCTCCTACACCGTGTTCGTCGCACCGGGACTGCTCGCGGCCTCTGCGATGAACGGTGCCGTCTTCGATTCGACCTTCAACGTGTTCTTCAAGCTGAAGATCGCGAAGACGTACGACGCTGTTCTGTCGACCCCGCTCGGTCCGAGCGACGTGGCGCTCGGCGAGCTCACCTGGTCGCTCATGAGGGGATCCGTCTACTCGGTGGCGTTCTTGTTGGTGATGCTCGGCCTCGGCTACGTCGGGTCCGCCTGGGCCGTGCTGTGCTATCCCGCGGCCGTGCTCCTCGGCTTCGCCTTCGCATCCTGCGGCATGGCAGCCACCTCGTACATGCGCGGATGGCAGGACTTCGACAAGGTCTCGCTGGCCGTGATCCCGATGTTCCTCTTCTCGGCGATCTTCTACCCGCTCTCGTTCTACTCGGGATGGCTGCAGCTCCTCGTTCGCTGCACCCCCCTCTACCAGGGAGTTGCCCTGCTCCGTGGGCTGGACACCGGGGTGCTCTCGTGGGCGATGGCGGGACACGCCGCCTACCTGCTGCTCATGGGCCTTGTGAGCCTGAGGGTGACGACGAGGCGACTGGCCCTGCTCCTCCTGCCTTGAGCCCGCCGGATTCAGGCTTGTGCAGGGGCAACCCAAGACCGCCGCGCCCCGATTCCGGAGTCCAGACTCTGGGCCACCATCATCATTCGGTCGTAGCGCCTTTGGACGTCGGCGCGATCCTCGGGATCCGGGATCGTCTCGAAGGCAGCACGCAGGATCATGTCTGCTTGCCTTCGCAGGACGTCGCGCTGCTCGCGGCTGGCTGTGTACTCCGTCACGTTCGCGAGGCCGTCCATCAACCTGATCATCACTGCCGGCATACCCCGGGACGCCTGACGAATCTTGTCGACGGCGCGGTTGACCATCCTGACGTAGCTCGGATCGGACTCGATGAGCCTGATCCGCCCCACACGGTCGCGGTAGACACCCTCTGCGAGGCGCCTACCCGAGATCTTGCACAGACCGTCGTTGAGCCAGTCGATGCACGTGAGAGCGGTGAAGGTGTCGTTGACAGCCGGCGACAGGGCTCGGATCGCGATCTCGGCGAGCTGGTCGATCGGGAAGACGGGGTCCTGTGCCAACGTCCGCTGGGGTCCGGTTATGTGAGCACGCGCCAGAGCGCGGACGACTTCGTTGGCTCGAGCAGGGGGCCACACCGAGCCGAGCGGCCGGCCCGCAACGACGAAATGGCCAGGACGATGCGCGAGCCGGATCACGGTGTCGGTGCTCTCGGCGATCGCCATCAGCTGTCCGTACCCCACGAACTGCAGGTAGCCGCTACGGCTTGCGGGGACGATCAGACCCTCTTCGTCCAGGAACTTCGTGACCTGAGCCACCGACGGCCCGTGCGTCAGGACTTTCCGGTCGGTTTCGACATCGACCAACGATTCCGGGAACGACTCGTCGATGGCGCGGCCCAGGTCTCCCGCGATGCGCGCGATGACTTCGGGAAGCTGGATGGTCACGGCGATGTGGTGGATGAAGTAGATCAAGACCGCGATGTCGACGAACATCAGAGCTTCGGCGACCGTGACACCGACATGAGGCACGAATATCCCGTGAGACCCGTTCGTTATGGACCCCAGAGCCAGGACCGCATATACGAACGAGGCCACGAAGATCCCGAGCGTCAACTGCGTGCCGAAATCCCGGATGAAGGTTCGCAGCATCCTGGGGCCGAACTGCTGCGAGGCGAGAGTCAGCGCCAGGATGGTGATCGAGAAGACCACGCCCACCACGGTGATGACCGCCGCGGCAATGCCGATGAGTACCGCGCGAGCAGCGTCTGGGCTGCCCGTCTGGAGCCACCACGGGAGGTGGAGGGATCCCCGGTATGCGGCCTCGTCGATCGCGTAGGTGATGCCGAAGAGAATCAAGACCGCGACGACGCACACAACGGGGACGATCCACAGGGTGGTGCGCAGCGTCTCGGAGCGGCGACCCGGCGGTCTCGACCGGCGAATGCCATCGCCCTGCTGTCGGGTAGTTCGCCGTGGATTGGGAGCGGGACCGGCCATTTTCGCCTCGGGTCGATTGACGGATTCGCCGACCAGTCTTCCCGGCACTCCGCCGCAGATCCTAGCCCCTACCAGGGATTTGCTCGCTCCCACCGACCAGGACGCCTGCAAACGCCGGGTTCACCCCGGCCACATAGTCTCGGGTCGTGACAGAAGCCCACGCCGACACGCTCGCAGACCCACCGAGGCGGCTCCCGCTGGCCGGCTGCTTCAATTTCCGGGATCTAGGCGGATATCCGACCTCGAGCGGGGGCCGCATCCGCTGGCGCACTCTCTTTCGCGCCGACGGCCTGACGCGTCTCGACGAGGCCGACTTCGAAATGCTCGCCGACATCGGGCTGTCGACCGTCATCGACTTGAGGACCGTCGGGGAGATCGACGAGAGGGGACGGTTCTCGGATGCTCACTTCGAGGTGGAGTACCACCACCTGCCACTCACCGACGTGCTCCCGCCCGACTCGGAGATGGCCCGATATACAGAGCCCTCCTTCGTCACCTCCAGGTACCGCCAACTCTTCACCGAGGGCTCGGAGTCCATCGCGAAGGCGCTCGCGGTGCTCGCCCAGCCGGGCACACTGCCGGCGGTCTTCCACTGCAGCGCGGGCAAGGACCGCACCGGCATTCTCGCCGCCCTAGTCCTCGGTTTCCTCGGAGTGCCCGACGAGATCATCGTGCACGACTACGCCCTGAGCGGCGAAGCCATGGTCGGCATGCTCGAGTGGCTCAAGAGGGAGTACGCCGACGACGTGGAGTCCGTCGAACGATACGCACCCGCCATCACCTCAGCGCATCCCGAAGCCATGGCCGAGTTCTTGAGCATGCTTCGAGAAGAGCACGGTGGCTTCGACGAGCTCGCCGGGTCACTGGGCGTCACCGGCGCCGTCGACCGCCTCCGCGAGTCGCTGGTCGTCGCCGGCTGACCGGTCGGCGAACTCGTCGCCGGGGCCTACGAGGGTCTTTACGTCGTTCGCCTGCTGCATGAACCACTCCGCGAGCCCGTTGCGGCGGATGACGTTCACGCATCCCTCGCGCCTGCGACGGCGCTCGCCGGGGGGCATGAACAGCCCCTCGTAGAGGGCATCGGCCTGCTGCTCTATGTCGACGGGATGAACGGTCAACGCATAGGTCCCGATCTCGTCGTGGACACCCGTGTGCTCCGAGAGGACGAGGACGCCGTCGCGCTCGTTCACGAGCATGCCTTCCTTGGCCACCAGGTTGAGCCCGTCGAAGACGGGGTTCACCATGAGGACGTCGAAGTGCTTGTATGCCGCCACCGCCTGGGCGAGGTTCTCCTCCATCCTTAGGTCTATCGGCTGCCACTCGACGTTTCCGTGCTTCAGGTTGATGTCAGCGACGAGTCGGTAGATCTTGTCGGTGTACTCGGCGTACTCGGACACGTCTTGACGGCTCGGCTGGAGGATGGCCAAGAAGGTCACCCTTCCCGCGAGATCAGGGTGCTTCTCGAGCATGCGGTCGTAAGCCGTGAATCCCCTCAGGATGTTCTTCGAGAGGTCGGTACGGTCGACTCGTACGATCAAGTGCTCTCGGCGAACGTTCTCGAGAGCGTGCTCGTACTGCGACACCGCCTCGGACCTCGAGAACGTCTCCATCTCGACCGCGTCGATGGAGATCGGGTACCACCGCACCGCCACCGTCCTGCCGTTGACCCACACAGAGCTCTCCGAATAGTCGACCGGAAGCTGAAGGAGCTCTTCGCACGTCAGCAGGAAATTGCGGGCGTCGCGCTGGGTTTGGAATGCGACGAGATCGTTTCCCACCAATCCGAGCAGCATCTCCTGGCGCATCCATCCCGGCAGGACCCGCCACGCGTCCGGCTGCGGCCACGGGATGTGCACGAAGTGCATCAAGGTGGCATCCGGGCGGGCTCGCCGCACCATGTCCCCGACGAGGTAGAGGTGATAGTCGTGCATCATCACGGTGCTCGGGCCAGGGTGGTCATCGAGCTCTGCGATCACCGCGCTGGCGAACGCACCGTTCACCGCCCTGTACCCCTGCTCGAAGGCAAGCCGTTCGGTCGCCGTGATGTTCGGCGCGTTGGAGAGGTCCCAGAGGTTGTGCTGGACGAACCAGATGATCGGGTTCGCTATCACCGAGTAGTACCGCTCGAATTCCTCCGGGTCGAGCTCGAGGAGCCTCATTCGATGCTTGGCGCTGCCGGCAGCTCCTCCGGCATCGCCGTAGACCAGAAACCCCCCGGGTGACTCGAGCGCGACCAATCTGTCGTCGTCAGTACGAGGAGCGCAGATCCACACGCTGTCGGTGAGATGCGGTACGAGCGCGCTCAGCGCGGTCACGAGGCCCCCGGATCCCCTCTGTTGGGTCCGCACGCCGTCATCGCTGGTCGAGAACTCGATCGGGCCCCGGTTGGAGGCGATTATCCACCGGCCGGCGCCCGCGACGTCCTCCGCTGCGGTCCCCACGATCCAATTCTGCCCAATCGGTACCCGACGCAACCCATCGTCCGCACAACTACTTGAGAGCCCAGTGTGCCGTCGGGCTATACATAGCTGAACGGCAAACCGCAACCGCCGTAGCCGGTGGAAAGTCCCGGCACAAGGACAAGGACCATCCGTGTTCGACAGGCGAGGAGGATCGGGCATTGGCGAGCGAAGGCCTTCACGAAGCACGAGAGCTCCTAGACGAATCGACCATCGACAACCATCGTGCGATGGTCTCTTTGGGAGAGGAGCTGGAAGCCATCGACTGGTACGACCAACGGGTGTCGGCGACGTCGGACCCGGGCCTCGCCGGCGTGCTCGCCCACAACCGGGACGAGGAGAAGGAGCACGCGGCGATGACTCTCGAATGGCTACGGCGGCGTGACCCGGTGCTCGACCGACACTTGCGCACGTACCTGTTCACCTCTGGGGAGATCACAGAGATAGAAGCGGAGGCTGAGTCCGGTGCCGGCGCCGGCGGGCCCGCAGCGGGCTCGCTCGGCATCGGAAGCCTGAAGGGACGCGAATGATGAACCACCTCATGCGCGAGCTCGCCCCGATCACAGACGAGGGCTGGAAGGCGATCGAAGAGGAAGCCGGACGCCGTCTCACCACCTACCTCGCGGCCCGCAAGCTGGTGGAGTTCGAAGGCCCCAAGGGCTGGGCCCACTCCGCGGCCGAGCACGGGAGGGCCGACCTGGTGACGGGGCCGACCGAGGGCGTGAGCGCAGCTCGGCGCCGGGTGCTCGGGCTCGTCGAGCTGAAGGCTCAGTTCATGGTCTCACGTGCAGAGCTCGCCGACGCCGAACGCGGCGCCCAGGACCTGGAGCTCGACGAGCTCGACCGGGCGGCAGAGCGCATCGCTCTGGCCGAGAACGTCGCCGTCTTCCACGGGTACGACGCGGCCGACATCGTGGGCATCACCAAGCGCTCCTCGCACGAGCCGATCACCTTGGAAGCCGACGTCCAGCGCTACCCCAACGCCTTGGCAAAGGCCGTCGACGTCCTAAGGCAATCCGGTGTCGGTGGTCCTTACGGCCTCGCCGTAGCCCCCGATGAATACACCCGCATCATCGAAACCACAGAGCACGGGGGCTACCCGTTGCTCGACCATCTGCGAGAGATCCTCGGCGGCACCGTCGTCTGGGCACCGGGCATCGTTGGAGGCCTCGTTATGAGCTCGCGCGGCGAAGGAGACTTCGTCTTCGACTGCGGCCAGGACATTTCGATCGGCTATACGGATCACGACGCGCAATCGGTGAACCTCTACTTCGAAGAGAGCTTCACCTTCCGGGTGAACGAACCGGATGCAGCGGTCGCTCTGCGCACACCCGCCTGATCGAACCGTCGAGCTACCTTTGGGTCATGATCCGGAACGCGGCACGGCCGCTCGGCTCGACGACGCCGTCGAGGACCTTGTCCTCGAGGAGAGGCGCCACACGAGGCTCGATGAAGATCTGAATACCACCAGGGGCCACCACGATCTCGTCGTCGACGCGGTTCTCGACGGCTGTCACGACGTCGAGCCGCAGCATCGGCTGGTTCCGGTTCTCGACGATCTCAGCGGGCTGTTCGGCGCTGATTCGCAGGCCGTTCGACTCTGGGATCTCGGCTCGCTCGAGCGCCATGCGCATCGCGGCGGCCGCGTCTTTGGTCACACTGAGCATCGGTCTGCTCCCTTCCTGGTCCGTTGGAGTGCCACACATCGTCGCTGGGCACAACTCGGCTCCATGAGCGGGGTCAAGGCATCACGGCTCCGACGAGGTCCTACCCGATTCGCTCCGCCGATAATCCGACCCTTGCACTTCGAGCGGAAGCTGAGCCGGAATCGTTCCGTAAGCTGCATGATGTGAATTCGTTGTCTCTCGACGGCGCGACCGCTTTGGTGACGGGCGCTTCACGCGGAATCGGTCAGGCAATTGCGCTGGCTCTCGATCGAGCAGGAGCTCGCGTCGCGCTCTCGGCGCGCGACCTCGAGACTCTCGAATCGGTCGCTGCCGGCCTCCAGAACGACCCTGTCGTGTTCGCGGGCGACCTGCGCCAGCCACTCACGCCTGCGACAGTCGCCGCAAGGGCGTCGGAGGCTCTCGGAGCAGTAGATATCCTCGTGAACAACGCGGCCTCAGCAGCACGGCTTGCGATCGTGGACACCGATGCAGAGTTGATAGACGAAATGCTCGCCGTCAACATCCGGGCACCGCTCCTCATGATCGCGTCGCTGGTGCCGTCCATGATCGAACGCGGCAAGGGTTCGATCGTGAACATCTCGTCGCTCTCCGGGGTCGTGGGAACCCCCCGGCGAGCCGCGTACGCAGCATCGAAAGGGGCGATCGACGCCGCGACGAGGTCCCTAGCGATCGAGCTCGGACCGTCGGGCATCAGGGTGAACTCCGTCGCCCCTGGTGTCGTCGACACCGCTATGTGGGCGAAGAACAAAGAGGTTCCCGGTGTGATCGAGGCCATCGAGAGCCAGACACCGTTGCGAAGGTGGGCCAAGCCCGAAGACATCGCAGACGTCGTCGTCTTCCTCGCTTCGGACGCCGCCCGGCTGGTCACCGGAGAGACGATCTGTGCCGATGGAGGGATGGCCCACACCCTCGACCTGTACGGCGGGCCTCTATGAGCGGCCAATGGCGGAGGCAGAACGGACCTTGGACCCTGGGCGCGGCGAGGCGCTCACGTCACCGTTTAGTCATGGGCTCCGAAGGCGACACCGAGGTTCCAGGGGACGACGGGCACCTGCCACGGGATTTCTTCTGGCTCACCTGGAAACACGTCACTGTGAACGGACGCCGCGCAGAGTACGGGGAGGCAGGCGAGGGGCCACCTGTGGTCTTCCTCCATGGCTGGGGTCTCGACCACCGTGCGTACAAGCGGGCTCTATCCCGTCTGGCCGCAGCAGGGGTGCGCGTCATCGCGCCCGCACTGCCTGGTTTCGGCGGTACGGCCGGACTTCCGAGAGACCAATTCACCCTGTCCGGGTTGGGGCAATGGACCGCCGACTTCCTCGATGCCCTGGGAGTCCTCGAACACGTCCTCGTCATCGGTCATTCGTTCGGTGGCGGCGTTGCGATCACGTTCGCCCACGACCACCCGGAGAGGGTGAAGGGCCTGGTCCTCGTCAACTCGATCGGTGCCTCAGCGTGGGCGAAGCGCGGCACAGCCCAAAGGGCTACTTCCGACCGGCCTCTTTGGGACTGGGGAATTCACCTGCCCGAGGATCTCTGGCCCCTCGGCCAGGCTCGCCGAGTCCTTCCCGTGGTGCTCACCGAGGCAGCCGGCAATCTGGCGCGCGATCCGCGCTCGTTCGTGAGAGCGGCTGGCCTTGCCAGGAACGCGAACCTCCTCGAGGAGCTCGACGAGCTGAAGCAGCGCCGCCTCCCCGTCGTGGTGCTCTGGGGAGAGCGCGACCACATAGTGACGCGCGACGCGTTCGAGGAGATGTGCATGACTCTCGGTCAGCCGAAGTCCGTCACCGTCGAGGGCACCCATGCGTGGCTGATAGCCGACCCGGATGCGTTCGGTGAGGTCATGACCAACGTCGTGGGGGTGGCTGAATTGGCGCGCAGGCTCCCTCCTCGACATCCCATGCGGGCCATTCGAGACATCGCACTCGGGCGTCGCAAGCGAGTTTCGGCCTCGGAGTCATAGGTCGGTCCGGTCGCCAGCCCTGGGTTGGGCTCGCGACCTGCGGCGCTACGATGACCCAAGTGGACAAGGACTGCGCAGACATCGACTGGGTCGAGTTGTGCGACGGCACTCTTCCGGTGGCGGAGGTGATGTCCTGGGTGTCACGACCGCACTGCGGTGCTGTCGTGACGTTCTGCGGAACTGTTCGCGATCACTCCGAAGGACGAGCCGGAGTGACCTCTCTGGAGTACGAGGCGTACGCCGAGCACGTCGAACCACGCCTTGCGTCCGTGGCGGCTGCAGCTCGTGCTCGTTGGCCCGAGCTCGGCCGGATCGCTCTGCTTCACCGGGTCGGCCTCCTCGAGCTCGGCGAGGTCTCGGTCGTGGTGGCAGTCTCAAGCCCCCATCGCGCCCAGGCATTCGAGGCTGCTCGATTCTGCATCGACACGGTGAAGACCTCGGTCCCGATCTGGAAGCGCGAGACCTGGAGCGACGGCACCGAATGGGCGGTGTGCTCACACGAGCTCGTCGATGCGGACACGGCAGGCTCCCCGACTTCCGGTGCCTCGGCAGCCGGTGCTTCGACAGGCGTCGCCGCCGACACGGCGAACGTGCAGCAGAATTGATACCCATCGCGCAGGCGCGCGCCTTCGTCCTCGCCAGCTGCTCGTCGCTCGAACCCTCCCGAATCGAAATCACCGCGGCCGAAGGCCACGTCCTAGCCGAGTCGCTCCATGCACCCGAGGACGTGCCACCTTTCACGAACTCCGCCATGGACGGGTTCGCCCTGAAGGCCGCCGACACTCGCACAGTGCCCGCGCGGCTCGTGGTCGTGGAGAGCGTGATGGCCGGGCAGCACACGAGCACGGTCGTCGGTGACGGCGAGGCGATCCGCATCATGACCGGGGCTCCGATACCCCGCGGCGCCGATGCCGTCTGCATGATCGAGCACACCCGCTCGGAAACGGGCTCCGTCGTCGTGATCGAGGAGTCGCTCGACCCGGGCACCAACGTTCGTAACGCCGGGGACGACATCGCTGTGGGTGCCGAGGTCTTCGCCTCGGGAACGTTTCTCGGCGCCGCTCATATCGGGGTGCTCGCGAGCCTCGGGGTCAGCAGCGTCCTGGTCCATCCTTTGCCCAAAGTGGGCGTTCTTTCGACCGGCGACGAGCTCATCACCAAACCGGGACCCCTGAAGCCCGGCAAGATCCGCGACTCGAACCGCCCTGCACTGCTCTCCCAGTTGCGCAGAGACGGGTTCGCACCCGTCGATCTCGGCGTGGTGGGCGACGACGAGGTCGAGCTCACCAAAGTCCTCGAACACGGCGCCTCGGTATGCGACGCCCTCGTCGCCAGTGGCGGGGTGAGCGTCGGTGATCGTGACGTGGTGAGGCTCGTCCTCGAGACGCTCGGCGGAGATGCGATGCGGTGGATGCAGATCGCGGTGAGGCCGGCCAAGCCGTTCGCGTTCGGCACTCTGGGGCCGACCTCGGTCCCCGTCTTCGGGCTTCCCGGTAACCCTGTCTCGGCCTTGGTCTCCTACGAACTCTTCGTCAGACCCGCTCTCAGGTCAATGGCAGGAATGCAGAACCTCGATCGCCCACGCCTCTCTGCGATCGCCTCGGTCGACCTGCGCCGCCAGCCGGACGGCAAGGTCCACCTGATGCGCGCGATAGCGAGCCGAACAGAGGACGGCACCCTGCGCGTGGAGCCTTGCGGCGTCCAGGCATCGCACATGCTCCACGCCATGGCCGACGCCAATGCGCTCGCCATCGTCCCCGACGGAGACGGTGTCGCTGCAGGAGACCGGGTCGAGGTCCTTCTTCTCGACCCCGAGCAGGTCGAGCCACCGGGGAGCGAAGGACCGTGGTGAGCATCTAAGAACCCCGGCCCCTACGCAGAGGACCCGGTCTCACCGATTTCGCCAGAGACCCACCCCGCACGATTCTCCGGAGGGACGAGCACGCAGTGGGTGCCCCGGTAGATCGTGGGTATGCACTTGTTGCAGTGAATGCACAGCGACGCGCTCGACGAACCGTCGTGGAACCGTTTGACGAGATCCGGCTCTCGAAGAAGCGCCCGGCCGAGTGCAACGAACTCGAAGCCCTCTGCCATCGCGAGCTTGACGGTCTCGTACCTCGAGATCCCTCCGAGGAGCACGAGTGGGATCGACAGCTCCGCACGGAATTGGCGAGCGAAGGGCAGCAGGTAGGCCTCTTCGTAGGGGTACTCGTGGAAGAAGCGCTTCCCGAACAAGCGAAACCCGGTTCGGATCGGCTCGCGGAAGGCTTCGGCCATCTCTCGGATAGGGGCTTCGCCACGAAACAGGTACATCGGGTTCTCGAGGGAACTCCCGGCGGTGACCTCGAGCGCGTCGGCGCTGCCGTCTTCCTGGATCATCCTGCCCACCTCGACGCTCTCGTCGATCCACAGGCCACCATCGACGCCGTCGGCCGCGTTGAGCTTGGCGATCACCGCGAGGCGCCCCTCGGTGGCGTCGCGGACAGCGCTGAGGACTCTGCGTGTGAAGCGCGCTCGGTTCTCGAGCGTCCCACCCCACTGGTCTCGGCGACGGTTGAGCTTCGGGCTCAAGAACTCGCTGAGGAGGTACCCGTGGCCGAGGTGGACCTCCACTGCGTCGAAGCCTGCGGAGGCGAGGAGTCGAGCGCCGCTCGCGAACTCGCCTGTGATCCGTCCAATCTCGTCTTCGGAGAGCGCCACCGCCCGGCGCATGGCCATGGGGCTGAACACCGCGGAGGGAGCCCTGCCACGGAAACCCGTCGCCGCAGCGACCGCTCCGGCGTGCCCGATCTGCGCGCACACGGCCGCACCTTCGGAGTGGACTGCGGCGGCCAGACGCTCGAGCCCGGGGGCGGCTTCGGGACCGAGGATGATCTCGTTCGGCGTCCCACAGCCGTCGGGGGCCACAGCACAGAACGCCACGTTTGTCATGGCGACGCCGCCGGCGGCCATGACCCGGTGGAACTCCACGAGCCGCTCCGTCACCACATGCCGCCGGGTGAGGCCCTCGAATGTCGCCGCCTTCAAGAACCGGTTGCGAAGCTCCAGGGGTCCGAGTGTCGTCGCTTCGAAGGGCTCCGGCGGCATTGCTTGCTCCTATTGCTCATTGTTCCGATGTCGAGCTGCCACCCCAAGCTACTTGAGGGCCGTCGAATTCCTCAGTGCTTGTAGAGCCCTCCCGTCGTGCAATCAAAGGAGTTGGTGGCCGCCGGATACACGCGCACGAAGCTGTCGCCGGAGATCTTGAAGTACGCGAAGCACGGCGTGGGCACCTTTTGGCCGTAATTCTCGGAAGGCGGAACGACCCCTCCCCCGTTCCACTGGCCGATCTGCTGCAACTGCGCCAACAAGGCCGCGCGGGTCAGATGGGCCCCTGCCGCCTTCGCCGCCCGTAGGAAGGCCAGCCCGGCGGACCAGGCGAGCGGCCCGAAGATGTCATGAGTGGTCCCGGGCGCAACCCTGTTGAGCCAGCTCGAATAGAGCTCGAACCCGGGGTTCGACGAGCCCTCCTCGTAGGAGGCGGTCTCCATGAGCACGAGGTTGCCGTTTGCATCTCCCTGGCTCTCGGTGAGGAAGTGCTGGGTGTACTCCTCGGAGAACCAGTCGACGACTTGGGGTTGGTAGTTGGCTTGAGCCATCGACTGGACGAGCCTCGCCGCCGAATTGTCGTCGGAGATCTCGGTCACGTACTGCACCCCCGCGGACTGCATCTTCGCCACGTAAGGGGCATAGTTGGGCTCCGTCGGCGACACCTCAGCCGTGTAGACGTAGTTGAACCCGACAGTTTCGTAAGCCTGCATCTCCGAAGTGGCCACTTCGATGGTGGCGGGAACGTCCAGGTAGATCATCCCCGCGTGTGTCACCGCGTCGGGATAATGCGACTTCAGCCAGATGGGTGGACCGAGGGGCCAGTAGTGGGCATCGCTGGTCCCGAAGGCGGTGGCGACGTTGGCGAGCTCGGTGGTGCTCACCTCTGCAGCGAGGTCCGGTATCCCGCATGACTGGATCGCAGACGCCCCGCCGTTGTCGAAACCCGACGCATCACCCACTAGAGCGAAGTCGCTTTGGCATGCCTGCTGCGCGTCGGCCGCATTGGTTCCCGCGTCGTTGCCGTCGTCGAAGGGCTGAACCTTGATTTGACGGCCGCATATGCCTCCTTGGCTGTTCACGTAATCGGCGAACGCCTCGGTCGCGTTCTGTGCGCTCTGAGTGAGCCCGGGCGCAACCCCCGAGATGCTCGCGATGTTGCCGATGATGATCGAGTTCGCTGTCACGCCAGTGTCGGTGGCACCTCCGTTGTTCGAGGCATTGCACGATGCGGAGGTCCCGCCTGCATCGCTCGCCGCCGTGGCCGAATTGGCACTCGAAGCGACGCCGGCGGATCCCGTTATGGCCGACCCGGTGACCGATCCGTTCGTCGCGGCCGAACCCGCGCTGCCCGCCGCCCCTGCAGAAGAGGTCCCAGCGGCAGAACGATCAGACGCATTGCCGCTTCCCCCGATCGCACCCTTTGCAACTTGAAGGGCCACCCCCGAAAGACGCGAACCGCATGCGCTCAGGACGATCGACATCAGCACGACCAATACGACGGCGAGCCGACAAGTCGATGCCGTGCACGGTCGGCCGATCATCCTCACGGTGGCTCCCTCCCTCCGCCGCTCACCGGACCCGAAGACCCGGATCGCAGCCAGCCCCCCGTGCTCGGCTCTCCTCCGTTACAAGCTCACCTGCTCCGTTGCGAGCTCAGCTTTGTCTCGCTATCTCCTGCTCCGCGAGCTCGTGCTCATCGAGCCCGTGGATCCTTCAGTCCCACAAGCCGACGGGCGCCTTTCCGATGCCGTAGTGCCCGGGAAGCGGTTCTCTGGACCCGGCTCGCTCGACGCGCTTGCGCATGCCCTCGCTCAGCGCGTTCGCCTTGATCATCTCGATGAACAGAGCAGTGGCATTCCCCACGTCGAAGAAATCCCGTTGCCAGGACCACTGCCAGTTCCCTCCGTAGCGGAACCAGCTGCCACCGAGCCCCTCCACCTGATAGGGTCTCCCATCAGGCCGCGTGGCGTTTGCGATCTGCTTCCACAGACCGATGACCTCTCCCTGGGCCGGATCGACGAGCACCCTCTGGTACGGATAGGTCCATCCGTAGCCCGCCCATCTCCAATCCCAGAGCTACGTCGCGGATCTCCTCTCGGCCAACAGCCATGAATTCCTCGTTCGGTCCGAGGTTCCATCCATAGGTGGCGTCCTCGGTGTACATCTCGGCCATCGGACGCCAGTCCTTGGCCGCCTCTGCGCGGCGATTGGCATCCAGCCACCGCTCGACCATCTCCGAGAGCTCGCTGTATGAGTACGACGACACTCAGTCCTCCTGGATCCGTAGTGCGCTGGTGGGACAGAAAGCCACGGCCTGCTCCAAGCGAGACCGGAACGACCCCGAAGGGGACTCGTCGAGAATCGTGAGCACACCCTGCTTCGAGACCGAGAACACCTCAGGGACCTCGGACTCGCAGACGCCATGGCCCTGGCAGAGGTCTCGGTCGACGACGATCTTCACGAAGGTCCCCTGCGCCGGTATCGGACGGCACACGGTCGTGCCAGCTGTACGACCATCTTCGAGTGGTCGTTTCGGTAGGTCTCCGACGGCTGTGCCAGCTCGAACTCCCACCCGCGCAGCAGCACCGAGAAGATGGCCTTCAGCTGCATCATTGCGAACGGTGCGCCCACACATCGGTGTCTGCCTGCGCCAAATGGGATCCAAGTCCATGGGTTCGTACGGTCCTCTTCGCGAGGTACTACGTATCGCTCGGGCACGAAGGAGTCGGGGTCGGGAAAGTCCTCGGGTATCCGGTTCGAGACCGACAGGCTCGCCCCCACCAGCTTCCCCGAGGCGATCCTGTAACCGAGCACGTCGAGCTCCTGCTTTGCGACGCGCAGCACGAGGATGAGCGGCGGATGCAGCCTCAGCGCTTCTTTGATCGCCGACTCAAGTCGCGGCATGGACCGAAGCGCCTGATAGCTGACCTCCTCTCCTCCCGCGTAGAGCTCGTCGAGCTCCGATACGACCTCTTTCATCTCCTCGGGGTTACGCAGCAACTCGATGAGGGTCCATGCGGCTGTTCCCGAGGTCGTGTGATGACCGGCGAACATCATCGATATGAACATCCCGGTAACGGCGTCGGTCGGGAACCGAGGCGACCCGTCCTCCTCCCTGATCGACATGAGCACGTCGAGCAGATCGCGTTCTTCATCCTCGCCCGGTGCTTCCGGGGCCGCGGCTCGACGGTCCATGATCTGCTGGACCAAGTCGACGAGACCTCGTCGCGCTGCGTCGCGCCTCTCGAAGCTCTCGATCGGCGCGTACGGGTCGACGTAGGCCAATGCGTCGGTGCCCCGTTCGAGATCGTGGTACAGCTCGGCGAAGCGCCTGTCGAGCTCGCTCCTGAACTTCTTGCCGATGAGACACGCCGAAGAGGTGTAGATCGTCAGCTCCGCGAACCAGTCGAGCAGGTCGATCGTTCCCTCGTCGGAAAGCCGGCTCGCCATCTCGTTCACCTCGTGCGCGATGGTCGAGGCGTGTCCTCGCATGAACTTGTCCCTGAGGGCCTGGTTGTGCAGCATCTCGCGCCGCCGCTCGGGCGGTGCGTCGAAGACGACGCCCTCGCCGAAGATCGGGGTCATGAACGGGTAGGCCTCGGCTTGGTCGAGGGCCTCCTCGGGGGCTCTGAAGAAGAACTCGTTGGCGTCGGCTCCCGTGAGCAACACGACGTCTCTGCCCGCCAGCCGGAACTGGCCCACGTCCCCGCACTCGTCGCGCACCCTCTGCATGAGACCGATCGGATCGCGCCTCAACTCGTCCAGGTGCCCGTGCTCTTCCTCGCCTCCCGAGACCATTGGCGGCTCGGACAGGGTCACGTCGATGCTCATATCTCTGCTCTTTCGCCGTCTCGTCGAGATTCTCTGTCTTCTTCTTTTCTAGGCGGGGCCTCGGGGCGCACCTCGACGAGGGTCAAGTGGACCCCGCGCGGAGCCTCGACGATGGTGCGAACCGCGCCTGCTACAGCGTCGGGCTGAAGGAAGTGGTGGTGACGCGCCACGCCCCAGCGGATCCACTCGCCGAGAACTTCGGTAGTCTCCTCGGGATCCCAATCCGATCCCATCTCGGTGACGGTCTGGCCCGGCTGCACGACCGAGGCGCGCACGCCTGTCCCCTCGAGCTCCATCTGGAGGGTGCGCGCATATCCCTCGAGCCCCCACTTCGAGGCCACATAGGCGCTCGTTCGCACGCGGGGGTGGCGCACGACTTCGGACGTGACGAAGACCACGTCCCCTCGGCCGCGCCGGACCATCTCGGGCAGGAGCAGGGCGATCAGGCGGTGCACGCCGAGCAGGTTCACCTCGAGCGTCCTCGCGAATTCGTCCGGTGCCGGCTCGACGACCGAGTCCGGAAGGCTGAGCCCCGCTGCAGAGACGAGGATCTCGATCTCTCCGAGCACCTCGGTGGCAGCCTTGGCGAAAGGCTCGATCGAGCCCGGGTCGGACAAGTCCAGGCGAAGAGCATGGGCTTCCCCGCCGCGCTCGCGGATCTCGCTTGCGACCTGCTCGAGACGATCGAGCCGCCTGGCCCCGAGGACCACGGGATGGCCCGCCCCGGCAAGCATTCGGGCAGTAGCGCCCCCGATGCCAGACGACGCGCCGGTGACCACCGTGGGACGTCTGTTCGGGTGAGGTTCGAAATGAGGCATCTACGTCCTATTCAGCGGATCGAGACCGTGGTCGGCAGCGCCGCAAACCCCCGCACGTTGATCGAGTGGACGCGCTCGGCGCTGTCGAAATCGACTTCGTAGTCCTCGACCCGCGTGACCAGCTCGTGCAAGCCGACGCGGGCCTCGAGGCGGGCGAGGGACGCACCGAGGCAGAAGTGGCGTCCGCTTCCGAAGCTGATGAGCTTCGAGGTGTCGCGATCGAGGTTGTAGACATCTGGATCTTCGAAGACCTGCTCGTCACGATTGGCGGAGCCCAAGAGAAGCAGGACCCGGCTGTCGTCCGGCACCACCGAGCCGCACAATTCCACGTCGCCTGTCGTAACCCTCAACAACATCTGAGTCGATGTGTCGAAGCGCAGGGTCTCCTCCACCCATTGCGGGACGCGGCCAGGATCTTCGAAGACCTTGGCTCTCTCGTCGGGGTAACGCCTTGCCCAGTACCAGGCGTTGGCGAGGAGCTTGGTGGTGGTCTCGTTGCCGGCCACGGTCATCAGGAAGAGAAACGAGATGATTTCGTCGTTGCTCAGACGGTCGCCGTCTACGTCCGCGTCCAGCAAGGCGGACGTGAGGTCGTCCCGGGGCGTCCGGCGCCGCTCGCCGACCATTTCTGCGAAGTAACCGGCGAGACGCAGGGCTGCGTCCAAGCCCTCGGGCGGAATGTCGAAGAGACCTTCTTCGCGGTGAACCAACAGATCGGCGAGCCTGCGGACTTCGGGCCGGTCCGCTCGGGGTACGCCCGTCATCTCGGAGATCACGTCCATGGGCAAGCGGCCTGCGAAGTCACCCACGAAGTCGAACGACTTTCGCTCCAATGCAACGCCGATATGCTCGAGGGCGATCGCCCGAACCTTCGATTCGAGCTCCGCCACTCTCCTCGGGGTGAACGCCCTCGACACGAGGGATCGCATCCTCGTGTGGCGTGGGGGGTCCATCGCCAGGAACGACATAGCTCTGTGCGCCTCGGGACCGTATGCCGCAGGGTCGAGCGACACCCCGAATCGGTTCGAGAGCTGCGTGGGGTTGCGAAAGGCCCCGAGAACGTCCTCGTGGCGCGACAACGCCCAGAAGTCGAGCTCTTCGTTGCGATACAAACGAGCCTCTGCCCGCATCCGTGCGTATGTGGGGTAAGGGTCTTCGTGGATCTCGTAGTCGTAAGGGCTGTAGCGAATAGCCGCCGCCTGACGGCTCATCGTTGATCTTCGACAAGAAGCTTGGCCACTCTTCCGAGCACCTCTGGAATCTCGTCGAACGTTATGTGTGCCATGCCGCCCCAGAGCATCGCCCCTGAATAAGCAAGGTCGAGTGCTTGCAGGACCAATGGGTCCGCATCGTCTCCGAGGGCGCCGGCTATCCGAGAATGCACGGCATTTCCGAAGCGAAGGCGCGCCGAGCGGACGTCAGGGCCGCTTCCTAGGAGCGCTGTGGTACAGGCACCGGCTAGCTGTGGGTCGTCGGCCATGAAAAGGGCGAGCGCGCGGAGTTCGACCGTCACGCGCTCGAGCGCCGTCGAACCGGGATCGTGCGCGATCTCGGGGAGCAGGAGCATCCTCTGCCAGAGCACCTCGGCTAGCAAGTGGTCCTTCGACGCGAAGTACGTGTAAGCGGTGGCCGGCGCGACTCCTGCGCGCTTGGCGGCGCTTCTCACCGTCATGCCCTCGTACCCGCGCTCGCGCGCTTCGTCGGCGGCAGCTTCGAGCAGCTGCTCGATGAGGGCTGCCTGCCTGTCGTTGAGGCGCCGCCGGGTGGTCTCCACGGCTCGGTCGTGGGCCTGGAGCGCCATCAGGACGGTACGTGGGGGGTCCCGTCGCGCATGGCGGGAAACTTGAATGTCGCCGCCGTCGTGGCCGAGGTGATGCGGGTGATCTCGGCTTCTGGCAGCGTCTCGGTGTCGTCGTCGATGACGACCTCCCAGCGACAGTGAGGAACGCGGTCTGCGGGTGCGCGCGGCGGCCTGTGAACCGGTCTGATCCGTGCCTTCGGGTTGACCGCCTGCGCGGTGACGTCGAAGGTGCCGTCCTCGATGTGGTGGCACATCCCTGTCACCATTCGCTCGCCCCACGGCTCGGCGTCCATCAGGGCTCCACAGTGTGCGAGCTCGAAATATCCGCGATGCTCGTCTACGACCTCGTATCGCACGTCCATGTAGTGGTGCGGGAAGCCGGGATCGAGTTGGAGCACTTTGAAGATCGCCGGTACACCATCTCCTTCGATGCGCATGATCTCGCGCAGGCGATTCCCGTAGATCGGGCTCGCCCCCCTCCACTCCTCCACGGCGAGCTCGTTCACCGCGTCGCCTCCGTATCGAATCCCGATGGCGGCGCACATCGATCGGTCGAGAAGGTGCACGATGAGAGCGAACTCCCGAACCAGGCGAACGAGAGCCTCCTTGGAGAGATCCTCGTAGCGGAAGTCGGGATCGAAGGGGCCCGAGTAGTCGTTGCGATCCGCCATGAAGTCAGACTACTGTCCGAACACCTGTCTGGCTAGCGGCGGCTGGGGGTGACAAATGAACTCCGAAAAATCCCCCACCACAGGGGTCATTGGCCTCGGCAGCATCGGGCGGGGCGTGGCCGGCGCACTCGCGCGAGCAGGCCTCGACCTGTTCGTCTGCGACGTCCGTGCCGATGCCACGGCCGAGTTCGCTGACACGGCACGCGTGGCGGAGGCCCCTTCGGAACTCGGATCGTCGTGCGACGTGATCGTGGTTGCGGTCGTGGACGACGAGCAAGTGCTGTCGGTGCTCGCCGGGAATCGGGGGGCTCTCGCCACTGCATCGCCCGGTGCGACCGTCGTCGTTCTCTCCACCATCTCCCCCGCCACGATCCGAAAGCTCGCCGAGCTTGCCGGGGCGCGTGGCGTCGAGGTCCTCGACTGCGGGGTGACCGGGGGGCCAACTGCTGCGAACGAAGGGTCGCTCGTGTCGATGGTCGGTGGCGAGGAAACTGCAATCGAGCGGGTGCGGCCGGTACTCGAGGCCTTCAGCTCCCTCGTGGTCCACATGGGTCCGCTCGGTTCCGGGCTCCAGGCGAAGCTCGCCCGGAACGTGGTCCAGTACGGATCGTGGCTGGCCGCCTATGAGGGACAGGTCCTGGCCGAGGCCGCAGGCATAGATCTTGCAAAGCTGGCCGAGGTGATACGGGCGAGCGACAAGATGATCGGTGGCGCCTCGACCCTCATGTTTCGCCGATCGGTCAAGCCCTTCGCGGCCGACGACGACCGAGGGCTGGTGAGCGCGATGCAAGCGGCGGCGTCCTTGGCCCACAAGGACGTGCGCGCGGCGCTCGAGCTAGCGGAGGTCCTCGGGGCCTCCCTACCGCTCGCCGCAATGATCGAGACGCGCGCCGACGCGATCTTCGGGGTCGGCGTCGACGTCACCGATCCGGCCCATCCGAGCCAGAGAGGGTAATGCGATGAGCGAAGCGCACCGTCCACCGCGACCCGACCGCGACGGCGGCCGAAAGAAGATGACCGAGGTGTACAACTTCACGGTCGATCCCGAAAGCCTCGAGGGAGACTTCGTGGCGTACACCGTGGACCATCTCTTCGGCGACGTCTGGAGCCGGCCTGGGCTCAGCGTTCCGGAGCGCAGGTTCGTCACCATTGGGGTCCTTGCGGCCTTCGGGAGATCAGAGCTGTTGGAGGTCCAGTTCCAGGCGGCTCTCGAAAACGGTGAGCTCCGGGAGGACCAGGTGCGCGAGCTGGTTATCCACCTGGCTCACTACGTCGGGTGGCCGCTCGCCACGGGAGTAGACCGGGCAGCCGAAAAGGTCATCGCCCAGCGCAGGAAGAAGCTCGAGGGTGGCGACCAGTCGTGATCCCCTGAGAAGACCCCTCACGGTCGCCGGCGCTTCGTAGGATCAGACAGGTGCGCGAGCTGTTGCGCGGCGCGATCCGCCTCCATGTCCTTCACCATGCGTCCGCGGGAGAGTTGAACGGCGCCTGGATGGCCCAGGAGCTCGCGCGACACGGCTACAAGATAAGCCCGGGAACGCTCTACCCGACTCTGCATCAGATGGAATCAGAGGGCCTGCTCACCTCTCGAAGTGCCGTTCGCGAAGGGCGCGTCGTCCGCCTTTACCGCTCGACGAAACAGGGCCGCGCCTCGCTCGTCGAAGGCCGGCGAGTGCTCTCGGAGCTTGCCCATGAGCTCCTGGGGTCCAAGAGAACAGGGCGATCGTCCGTTCCTTAGGATCCGACGCGCAGCCCGGCAAACGACACAGCCACCCCGATCACGCCGGCGCTCACCAGCCCGACGACCACGTTTCGACGAAGAACGACGATCCATGTAAAGGCCCCAACGAGAACCCCGACCTGCCACAGGTGCGCGAGGGCAAGCCCGAGCGGGATCGACGACCCCGCGATCGCGCCTATCGCTGCAGGACCAGCACCCGTGAGGAAGGCCTGGACCGCTCGGTTTGTGCGAATCCTGTCGAAATGACGTCCACCGAAAAGAACGAAACAGAAGGACGGCGCGAAAGCAACGAGGGCAGCGAGGAGCCCCCCGCCGAGCTTGTGAGCCGCATAACCGACCACTGCGACCGTCTGGACGACGGGTCCAGGGGTGATCTGACCCAGTGCAACCGCGTTCAAGAATTGAGCGTTCGTCATCCAGTGGTACGTGTGCACGGCGTCACTCTGCATAAGCGGGACGATCACGAAGCCCCCCCCGTAAGAGAGAGCGCCGACCTTGAAGGCCTCCCATACGACGGCGCCCACGCCGCCGACGACGGCTACGGCCAGCACGACCGGAAGGCCGCCGAGCCCGCCGAGTGAAGTGGGCGGGCTACGCCACAGCCGCAGCTCGCGAAACGCAACCTCCGCGAGACCCGCGGCCAAGAGCACGAGGACGAGGAACGGCCCGATCGTGGCCGCGGCGGCTCCGCCACATATGGCGTACACAACCCACCGAGCGTGCTCTGCACGTTCAGTTCCGGCACGCTTCCAACTGGCAGGGAGCAGTCCGAGGGCCGCGCTGAGAGCGACCGCCGCCACGGCGGCACCGGCACCGGCGGCCGCACCCTTCGCCCAATGAGGTGGGTGGCTGGAGAGGAACAGACCGGCGAGCGCAAGTATGGCGATCAACCCGGGGACGATGAAGCAGATTCCCCCGACGAGCGCTCCGAGCGGCCCCCGAAGGCGCCACGCGCAGAAGATCGCCAGTTGCGTAGAGGCGGGCCCCGGCAAGAGGTTGGTGGCGGCGATCCCGTCCTCGAATTCGCCGGTGGATATCCAGCAGCGGTCCGAGACGCACAACTTTCGCAGTAGGGCGATGTGCGTAGGAGGACCGCCGAAACCGATACAGCCGATGCGGGTCCACTCGCGTGCGATAGTGGAGAGCCGAACGGGCTCGACGGGGCTCTCCTCGTCCACCGGACTACTGTACTCGGCTTCCGATATCGGTTTCTGATATCTAGGATGGACCCGGACAGTGGCTATCCATGCACAGTTTTGGGGTTTCCAAGGACCCAAAGACACCGGAATTCGCTTTTAACAACCGACACTCTGCGCCCGAGCACCTCTACTGGTATTGTCTCACGAAGGAGTCCTCCGAATTGGACTCCGTCTGCGACGTCCTGGACCCCGACGATGCAAGGCACCGGGGGAAGGATGCCATGATCCGCTCTAGTCGCAATTGGGACCAGAGATTGGTGTTGCGCCAAGCGATGGCAGAGCTGACTCGTGCCGCTGAAGCCGTCGACTGGCTCTCTCGCGACTCTGTCACCTCGATCTCACTTCTCGAAGCCAGCCGTGCCATCCACAACGCGCTAGTCGTGCTCGAGGAGCTGAGCAGTTCCTCGAATGAAAGGGTGCGACCGGGTTAGGCCTGTTCGTCTGGTTGAGTCATCGAAGGGGGGGCTTGGTGACAATGATTCGAGAGGAGTCGGGGGCAGCTTCTTTTCTCGACACTGTTCTCTACGACGAGATGAAACCACCGACGTGGAGCCGGCTCGAGCGGGCGCACTTGGAAGATCCACCTGAGGTTCGGGCATCGGGCGATGATCGACGTAACGCAGAGTCAGTCTGACCGGGCGATCGCGCTCGGCCGGGCCACGATGGTCGCAGTAGCGGCCATCGAGAGCGAGCGCCGGACGATGCGAGTGCTTCCATTGCTTGCCGCTTCCGACGAGTTGCGTGTGCCACTGCACGCGCTCGCTGCATGGTACGAACGTCTGTGCATCGACACTGAGTACGCCACACCGGCTCCTGCAGAGGGCATCGAAGCTCTCCCGCTCATAGCCCAACTGGTCACCGGTACACCCCGTTGCGAGGTCCGTGCCGCATGGTGGGTGGTGCGCGTGGCCGAGGAGGTGGTGGTGTGTCGTCAACTTCTCGGGTCTGGGGACGATTCGGACAGCAGCAAGTTTGAGTTGGCCCTGTCTCAACTCGAGATCGCCATGCATGGTTGGCAACAGCATTCGAGCAAAGACACGGCCGTGATCGCCGGCGAGCGCGGGCGCATGAACTCAACGTCTCGTTGACCGTAGCTTCTGCAGCTCAGGTTTCAGGTGCAGTCCGCCAAGCGTCACAGCGGAAGTCGACGTCGACCGTCACTTCACCCTCAACGCCGAGAAACTCCCTGAGAAGATGGCGCGCTTGGACGAAGAGGGACTGACGTTCTTCGTCGCCGAGATTGATCACCCATGCGAAGGTAGCCAGCAGGCCTACAAGCTCGTCGGCGGTAAGCGCCATCAACCAGGTAAACGTCTGACGCTCAGGCTGAGCGAAACCAACGCCGGGCGGGATCTCCAGCTTTGAGGTCGGGCGGTTCGAGTCGCTGAGGAAACTCGACATCTCCTCATCGGCGCTCACGTTCTGGACGATCAGCTCTCGGGCCTGAGTGACGAATGTCCCCTCGGGGTTTGGACCTGACCACAGAGCGCCGAGGAACCCCCGAGGTTTGAGCACGCGTCGGACCTCCAGGAGAGTGCGTTCGACATCCATCCAGTGCCACGACGAAGACGCCAGAACGGCATCCGCGCAATGGTCACTCAACGGCATGCGTTCGCCGCTGCCCTTGAGGGCCTCGACGTTTGGAAGCTCCTCGGCCAGCACAGCTCTCATCCGGTCATCTGGCTCGATCGCGCTCACGTGGTCGGCCCGATCCAACACCAGGCGGGTCAGCGCTCCCGTTCCCGCTCCGAGATCCACGACGTGGTCGACTCGTTCAGGCAGGTACCAATCGACCGAGACTGAAGGAGGACCGGGACGGTAACGCTGATAAGTAGAGGCGACGGCTCCAAAGCTCCTCGAACGCTTGGCCTTGTCTTCCTCTGCGAGGTGCTGAAGGGCGACCGGGTCATTCTCGCTGCCAGTGGTCATTGCCAGAAGCTAGATCGCCGATGAATGCATCGCTATGAGTGCGGCTCACTCGGCTGCGGCCTTGATCCCCTTAGGCCCGATGTCATTCCGTGTCGACGACCCTGGCTCCCTTGCGGGTCGGCTCGAGCCTCAGGCGGGTGACGCCGCTCATCGAGTCGAGCTCTACCAGAAGATTCGATGGGTCCTCCGGGCACACGATGGTCACCGAGCCACCGTCGCCTCCCGCACCATTCACCTTCCAGCCAGCTGCCCCAAGTGACGAGACGCGCTCGATGACGGCCCGCGCACGATTCCCGACGAGTCCGGGATGGAGCAAGGCCTGAGCCTCGGTGTTGTAAATCATCGCTTCGCCACAGGCTTCGATGTCACCGGCGACCAAAGCGAGAGCCGCGCGATGAGCTGCTGACCGCAGTGGGCGCAGGAGCACGTCGCGATCGGAGCTGCTTAGGCGGGCGATGACAGCTTCGTGTACAGCGCTCGACCGGTGGGGCGCGCCCAGATAGACCGTGACCAGCCGGCGGGTGAGCGCTTCCCAAGTGTCGTTGCTCAGTTGCAGGGCCTGCACCTCTACCGTCGGGTACGGTCCGACGACGATGAGATTGGCGCCGCCATAGGCAGCAGCAATCTGGTCCTGGACTCCGCTTTGCAGTCCTAGATCCTCGGTCTCGGCATGGTGGGCCTCCGCGGCGAGCTCGTGCATATCGGTCACCTCTCCCGCTACAGCGCGAAGCGCCGCGACGAGGGCCACGACCACGGAAGCCGAGGTCCCCAATCCGGATCCGGGCGGCACCGCAGATGCAACCTCCACTTTCACTGAAAAGCCGGGCGGGCACCAACGGCTCAAGGTCGTCTCGAGCAGCGGATGGCGGTTCGGCGGTGCGTGCACGGGGAAGCTGTATCGCTCCCCAAACGACTTGACCCGGAGATCGACCGTTGCTTCGCCAGCACTGTCAAGCGAAGAGAGGTCGACCGACACCTCCGTCCCCTCCGAAACCGCCACATTGCATACCGCTCCATGTCCGGCGAACCAGGTGTCGGTCCATCCGCCGGCATCGAGCACTCGCACCGGCGCCCTGACCGTGATCCGAGCAGTCACAAGGCCAGCTTGCTACGTCCTCCCAGCCCGCTTCGGGTCGTCCGGGGAAGGCCCTGGAGGGTGGCGGGCGGCCAATGACCCGGTGGGCTTCGGCACGCTCGAGCTGTCGCTCGCTGACCGAACCAGCAAACCCGTGCCCTTGGCTCAGGTCGCGGGCGGGCCCCCACGGGTACAGTCGCCGCGATGATCGAGCGGGCGCCGTTCGGGCGGACGGGGCATCTGAGCAGCCGCGTGGTCTTCGGCGCCGCCGCGTTGGGCACCACCACCCAGGAGCGTGCCGATCAGGTGCTGCCGGAGCTGCGCGAGTTCGGCGTGAACCACCTCGACACTGCGGCCGCCTACGGCGACGCGGAGCTGCGCCTGGCGCCGTGGCTTGCCGCCAACCGTGAGGAGTTCTTCGTGGCCACCAAGACCGGCGACCGCAGCGGGCCGGCAGCAAGGGCCAGCCTCGAGCGCTCGCTCGAACGGCTCGGCGTCGACCACGTCGACCTCGTGCAACTGCACAATTTGGTCGAGCCCGACGAGTGGGAGGTCGCGCACGCCCCGGGTGGCGCCGTCGAGGCGTTGGCCCGCGCTCGCGACGAGGGGCTCACCCGTTTCGTCGGCGTCACCGGCCACGGCCTGCGCATCGCCGCCATGCACCGGCGAAGCCTCGAGCGCTACGACCTGGACTCGGTGCTCCTGCCCTACAACGCCGTGCTGCTCGCCGATCCGTCCTACCGTGCCGAGGTCGAGGCCCTCCTCGAGACGTGCGCGGCGCGCGGCATCGAAGTGCAAGCCATCAAGTCGGTGGCGCGCCGGCGGTGGCCCGAGGACCACCAGGGCCCGCGCTTCAGCTGGTACGAGCCGTTGCCCGCCGGCGAGGAGCTACGGCACGCCGTGGCATTCGTGCTGTCGCAGCCCCAGCTGTTCCTGAACAGCTCGAGCGACCTACGGCTGTTGCGCCCGACCCTGGAGGCCCCG
>Ga0116217_10000237_pt1 | contig 62950 bp, 52 predicted proteins | sample Sb_taG_6_FD_89697 | JGI IMG/M metagenome (GOLD analysis project Ga0116217, IMG submission 89697) | Peat soil microbial communities from Weissenstadt, Germany - Sb_50d_4_PS metaG | ecosystem: Environmental > Terrestrial > Soil > Wetlands > Peat | place: Germany: Weissenstadt | collected 2010-09-21
AGGTTCCCGCTGAAACCAGCGACGGCGAAGAAACTTGTCGCTCATTGTCAGGTCGCTCCATACGGCAAGGGAACGCAGACGCTGGTTGACAGAAAGGTGCGGAACACACTCGAACTTGATCCGAACAAGTTTCGCCTGAGCCAGGAGTGGAACTCGGCGGTGGCCGGTGCGGCTCAACTTGCCGCCAGGCAACTGGGGTTGCCCGCCGAACAGGTCGAGGCCAGGCTGTACAAGCTGCTGGTCTATGAGAAGGGCGGGTTTTTCCTGCCGCATCGCGACAGCGAAAAGCAGGACGGGATGGTGGCGAGCCTGATCGTCGTGTTGGCCAATCCGTTTGAAGGCGGGGCGCTGGTTGTGCGGCACGGGGCCGCGCAGCAGACGTTGCGATTTGAACAGGCGGCGCACGGCGAGGCGCCCTGTTACGCCGCGTTCTACGCTGACTGCGAACACGAAGTCCAACGTGTCACCCACGGCGTTCGGCTCTGCCTGGCCTACAACGTGGTGCTGAAACCGACGCGCGACAAGCCACCCGACGCCGGCAAACGGGCCGCTCCCGCCGACGCGCTGACGGAGTCGATCAAGTCGTGGGTCGCGACCCAGCCGGCCAGGCCGCTCGTTTTCGCGCTGGAGCATCACTACACGCAGCGCGGCTTGTCGCTGGATTTGCTGAAAGGCGCAGATCGACAGCTCGCGGAACTGGTCGTGCCGGCAGCGGAGAAGACGGATTGCTTCGTGCATCTGGCGCAGGTTTCGCGCCATCTGTTGCAGTTCGCGGACGACGGGAGCTTTGAGCGAGGCTACTCCCGTGGCTACCGGCCGCGGCGCGCGATCGAGATTGGTGAGACGTACGAGGATGACCTGAACGGAGCCGAGTGGACCGATCTTCACGGCAGGAAACAGCCCTGGGGGGAGATCGCCCTCGACCCCTCGGCCATCGTTTCCTCGATACCGATCGACGATTGGAAGCCGACCTCCGAGGACCTCGAGGGCTACACGGGCAATGCGGGCAACACGCTCGACCGCTGGTATCACCGCTCGGCGATCGTCCTTTGGCATCGCGATCATCACTTCGAGGTCGTCGCGAGTTGCGGGGCGGCCGTCAGCATTCCTTTATTCCGTTCGCTGGTGGCCAAGCTGGCCAGAACCCCCAAAAAACGGCTCGAAGAAGCCCGAAGCGACTGCATGCGATTCGCCCGTGCGATCATCGCCAGGTGGCCACACTCGCCTGTCGGCTACGGGCATCGCGCGACCCGCGAGGCGTCGCCGTATGAGGACTTCCCGGACCTTCTGTTGACGCTGCACGACCGGGATGCCATCGCGATGTTTCTCTCGAAATTGACGGAGCAGGATCAGATGCTGCGGCTGGATGCCTTCGTTGCGGCCGCGTGCCGCGAGTTCGGCTGGAATGCATTTGCCCAGGAGTTGAGGCGGCTGATCGCAACGCGGCCTGCCACACAGAGTCGGCAGGAAATTCCGCTTCGCGACCTCGAATGGCTGTCCGCCTTCTGTCTCGACAAGGCGACTGACCCGGACAAATCGGCGCTCGCCCACGAACTGTGTGCGCTGGCGGTTGAACGATTCTGTGTACCGCCTCCGCCCCGACCGGCATATGACTGGCCGGGCGCTCGGCGGGAACCTTCCGTTTCGGAATCGGCGCTCCCGCTGTTGCTCAAGGCGCTTGTAGCAAGCGGCCGTGACGAGGATCTGTCGCGCGTGATTCAGTTCGTCGAGAGTTCGCCGGATGAATTCAGCCTGGACGACTGCCAGGTTCCTTCTCTCAAAGCGTTGGTGCCCTGGTCGCAGAAACAGTTTGCTGCGGTCCATCCCCATCTGATGTCCTGGTTGGCCTCGGTCCGGCAGAAGCTCGAATCGGCCACCGCCAGACAACCGGCACCTCCGGGCGATTGGGCTCGCCCGGCGGATGTGGCTTGCACGTGCCAATACTGTGCCCAGCTCAAGGCATTCCTGGCCGATCCCGCCAACGAGGTCGGACGAATCCCGGCCCGCGAAGACATGCGTCAACATCTGATCGGCATGATTGGCCGGCATGCCTGCGACGTCAAACATGCGCTGGAGCGCAAGGGGAGCCCCTATTCCTTGGTGCTCACCAAGACCACCGGCTCGTTTGAACGAGCCACCAAGCGGTTCGAGGCAAACCGCCGATTGTGGAAGGTCCTCGATGAAGTCAGCCAGGGAATTGCCCTTCAGAAAGGCAAGTAATAGTGACTCCTCGCCGAAGAGTACGAGAAGCCCTGCAATCGCAAGGCGCTGGAGGCCGGGCGGGCGGACCTGATCGGCAGCGGCTGCGACGCGCTGATCCCGGCGCAGCCGCCGAAGGAGGCGCTGCGGTCGCGGCAGGAGAACGCCAACCGCGAGAAGCACGGGGAGCACGCGCATCGGGTGCCGGGGCCGAAGAAACAAAAGGGATACCGGCCGGGACGGAAGACGGCTCGACGGCGGGACCGGCGGTGAAGTAGAATCGCGGGAGCCCGATAGCAACGAGGAGATTCACCGATGCCCGAGACGACCGTGCAACCCCCCCAGACGCCGACTTCGCTCAACGGCGTGGTCGCGCTGACGATGGAAGCGCGCCTGCGGCATTTCTTCTGCGAACAGGCTCGCCTGCGCGAGATACTCGAACGGACGCGGGCCGACATGGACCGGATCAATGCCGAGTTGTTCCGATTCCAGGACGAGTACTGCACCGACGCGGCGCGTCAAGAGGAGTACGACAGCGCCATCGAGCGAATCCTCGGCATCACACGTATCGACCCCAAGGAGATCGAAGAGGCGCTAGCTGGTAAAGGGGTCTACGACTTCAAAGAACTCATCGAGGAACTGGAGCGGACTCACGGAGCAACCCCCTCGCAAGAAGCCCGATGAACACGACTCCCTCGCCACCCTACAAGGTTGAACTCCTGCACACCGCGAAGACGGAGGTTCTGCGTTGCGCGAAGAAGGCGGAAGGACTCGGCATCGGCCCTGAGTATGCGGCGGCACTCCGCGTGATTTACGACAGGTTATCCACGGCACCTCTTTCCTGGGCGAGCAGTCGCATCACTACAGGGCGGCACGCTTGGTGCAACGGAAGATGATCTACCAGCGGATTCTCGTGATCTACGCGGTCCACGAGGATCAGCCCGTCGTCTTTGTGAAGGAATGCCGGCCGATCCAGGGGCATCCGCTCGAATCCGCCTGATGAAGTGGCGTCCGATGCAGTCCAACTCCCCGTTCAGCGTCCCAACCGAACACGCCGAAAAGACCCTCGCCGCCCTCCTGCGCGCCCTGCTCCCCGGCCAATCGTGGGGCGACGTCCGCCGCCTTATCGAGACGCGCCGCGCCAAGATCAACGGCGAACTGTGCCTCGACCCGGCCCGCCGCGTCCACGAAGGCGAAGTGGTCGAAGTCCTGCCGCGCCCCGCAGCCAAGCCGCAGCAGCCTGAGCAGGTCACTATCCGTCATCTCGACGAGCATATCGTGGTGGTCGAGAAGCCGAGCGGCATCAACACGGTTCGCCATCCCGCCGAGCGCCAGTGGACGGCGCAGCGCAAGGCCCGCTCGCCGACGCTCGAAGACATCGTGCCTCCGCTGATCCGCCGACAGGAGGGCCGCTTCCAGCAAGGGCCGCCGCCGCGGCTGCGGATCGTGCAGCGGCTGGACAAGGAGACGAGCGGCCTCGTCGTCTTTGCCCGCACCGTCGCCGCCGAGCGCGGCCTCGGCCAGCAGTTCCACGCGCACACCGTCCGCCGCCGCTACCTGGCGGTCGTGCCGGGCTTCGTGCCGGCGCAGACGGTCCGCAGCCGGCTGGTGCGCGACCGCGGCGATGGCCGGCGCGGCAGCACGGCCCTTCCCGAGCAGGGCAAGGAGGCGGTCACGCACGTCGAGCCGGTCGAGCGCCTGCCGGGTTACACCTTGGTGTCCTGCCGCCTGGAGACGGGGAGGACACACCAGATCCGCATTCACCTCGCGGAGTTGGGGCACCCGGTCTGCGGCGAGAAGGTCTACGGCCCTCGCACGGACAGCAGCGGCGCCCCGCGCTTGGCGCTCCATGCGGCGGAGCTGGGCTTCAAGCACCCCGTGACCGGCGAACAACTGCGCTGGACGATGCCGCTGCCGCCCGACCTGGACGCGTTCGTGGACCGGCTTCGCCGCGGTCGATCGTAGCCGCCCGCTTGCCGACCGTCGAATCGTGACTCATGCTTGAGCCACGCAGACGTCCGTTCGGCTCGTCCCCATCCCCTCCGGCCGAAGCCACCCTGTTCTCCGGAGAAACCTATGCGCCGGCTCCGTCTCGCGAGCCTCCTGCTGCTGCCGTGCCTGTCGCTCGTCAGTGGTTGCACCGAGGCCGTTTCCTTCAACGACACGATGGTCCAGCTGACCCAGGACCTGGAACGGGCCGGCCGCAAGTTCGGCGAGCGCCTTATCCAGCACGAAGGCAAGCGCGATCCGCTCGACGACGATTACGCCGACGTCGTCGGCGAGGTCGGCAAGATCGTCAAGCGGGCCAAGGCGGTCCAGGTGCCGAACCTCACGGGCGCCAAGGCCTACCACGAGGCGTTCCTCGAATATATGGAGTTTGAAGAGGACGCCGTCGATCGCGAGTTCCGCAAGCTCGTCAGCGCCGCGTCCCGCCGCGACCGTGAGTCGCTCATGACCAACCTGGAGCGGCTCAACAAACTGGAACTGAAGGAAGTCGCCAAGCTCAAGGCCGCCCAGAAGGCGTTTGCCCAGGCGAATAACGTGACCGTCCGGGACTGAGCCCCCGCTTGCGTCGCGGCGCGGCCGTGTGCTACGGTGGCCCGATGGAGATCAAGTGGACCGACACCGACCCGGACAGCGGCGAGCGCCGCTACCTGCGCGCCGTCCGGTTCGCCCGTGAATGGCGCTTCTCGTACCGCAAGCAGCGCCGCGACGTGCGCTGGCGCGACCTGCAGCCGACGCGCGCGATGTGGGAAATCGTGCTGGACAGCCTGAAGCGCCGCTACCGGCGGCGCGAAGGGGTCAGCGACGAGGACGTCGCCCAGGTGGAGCGCGTCCTGCGCGAGTGGCGCGAGCCGCCGCGCCTTGACGAAGAGGAGTAATGTCCGTTTAGCCGCCGCCCTCGGGGCGGCGCTGCCCCTACCGGGGGAGTGCGGGAACGAGACCCGTGGGAGGAGCGGCGGGCGTCTCTCCGGTGGCGGGCCCCACAAGTCTCGGCGGCTTCAGCGGCAGCCGGACGCGGAAACAGGTCCCCTGTCCCGGCGCCGAGTCGAAGTCGATGGTGCCGCCGTGGCCCTGGACGATGCCGTAACTGATGCTCAGGCCGAGCCCCGCCCCCTGGCCGAGCGGCTTGGTCGTGAAGAACGGGTCGAACACCTTGTCGCGGATCGACGGGGCAATGCCCGATCCGTTATCGAGGACGGCGATCTCGACCCCGCCCGCGGCCGGCCGCACGCGCACCGTCACCCGGCCTCCACGCGGACTGGCGTCGATGGCGTTGGCCACCAGGTGGAAGACGACCTGGTTGATCTTGGCCGCGTGGCACCAGACGCGCGGCAGCGGGGCCAGGTCGGCGTCCAGTTCCACCCCTTGCCGCTCGGCGCGCCCCCGGATGACGCTCAGCACCGAGCCGACGCCGGCGGCGACGTCGGCCTCGTCCCAGGCGCACTGGTCCAGCCGGGCGAAGTCGCGCAGGTCCTTGACCAGCTGCTCGATGCGTTTCAGGCCGTCCCGCGACCGCGCCAGCAATTCGGCCAGGCCGGCGCGCGTCGCCGGCACGTCGATCTCCTCGGCCAATGCCCGGGCGCGGTCGAGCAGCGCCGCCCGCTGCTCCGGCGGCGCCCCTTCCAGGTCCTGGTGGAGCCGCAGGAGGTCGCCCAGCGCCTGCACGTCGCGGCCGAAGACGACGAGGTTATTGCTGACGAACGAGAGGGGATTATTCACCTCATGGGCGACGCCGGCCACCAGCTGGGCCAGGCGGCTCAGTTCCAGGTCGCGCTGCACGCGCTCGTTCTCGACGAGCTGGGCGTGCAGGGCGGCGTTCTCCAGCACCACGGACACCGGGATGGACACCGCGGTGAGCAGGTGCAGGTCCTCCGCGGTGAATGGCACGCCCACGCCGAAGCGGTCCAGCTGCACGACGCCCAGGGCGCGGCCGCTGTGCCCCTGGAGGGGGACGCACAGGAAGGAGCGGACGCCGAGGGCGACGAGGGTGTGCGCCGCCGCGAAGCGCGGGTCGTCCTGGGCGTTGTCGGCCAGGACGCCGACCCCTTCCTCGAAGGCGCGGCGGACGACGGAGCGGCTGTAGGCCGGCTCGCGCTCGCGCGGCGCCCGGCCGCGCAGGGCCCGCACCACCAGCTGCTCCCCCTCGCGCGTCAGGATCAGGCCGCGCTCCGCCTGCGGAAACAGGCCGAGCAGGTGGTCGAGCAGGCGCGGCAGCAAGTCGTCCAGGTCCAGCGTCGCCGCCAGCTGCCGGGTGATTTCGAGGACGGCGAGGAGCTTGCGGCCGGCCCCCTCCTGCACCAACGGCCGGTGCGACGTCATCGTCGGCAGCTCCGCACGGATGAACAGGTCGGGCTCGCTGCCGGTTCCCGCTTCAAAAAAGAGGTGAAAAGGGCCGATCTGGATCTCGTCGCGGTCGCGCAGCTCCGCCTTGCCCCGCACGCGCAGGCGGTTGAGGTAGGTGCCGTTGGCGCTGGCGAGGTCCTCGAGGCAGGAGCGGCCCTGTGCGGTGCTGACGCGCGCGTGTTGCCGGCTAACCTCCGGCGCGTCCAACACGATCTCCAGGCCGGGCTGGCGGCCGATGGTCGTCGGGCGGTCGCCCAGCACGAAATGCCGGCCGGAGTCGGGCCCCTGGTTCAGCAGCAACCTGGCCATGCGCGCCCTCCTTCCCGCGGGAGTACACGGTGCGGCATTGTACCCCCCCCGGACAGGGTCGCAAGATGTTTCCCCGGTGGGCGCGGACAAACTTCGTGACGTCGCGAATTTTCACTTCCCTTCGGTGGCGGAATCAGTACACTATTAGTGAACGTTGAACTCTCCCCCGGTCGTGTTGGCTCGTTGGGGGAGAAACCGCCTGCGCCGACTCGGTAAACGTCCGGGCATGCCTGCCATGCTGGCAGCGGTGCCCAACAAGTGGGCAACCCCGGGTGGGGGGCGCTTCTTTCCCCCACCACGGCGGAGTCCGTAAGGTCGTACCGGATCGTGAGTTGACGCAATCCGCAAAGGAGTAACCGGGGAGCGGCATTTAACTTGCTTACCTTGCCTCGCCGTGAAGTCGAATCCCGTTTCCGAACCCGGGTGTCCCGCAGGTTGGGCGCCGGTCGTGCCGTACTGCGCGACCGCGGTTCCGGTACGGTATCGCTTCACGACGTCGCAATCCCACCTGAAATGAGTTCCCTGGAAGCTCGATTCCCTCGTGTCGGTGCGACCACCCGGAACAGACTCTGTTAAGTCTGCATTCGAGCGCCAGGACGTGCGCGGGCGGTCGGGGAACTTGAAGCGATGCCAGGGCGAGCCGTAACGACTTATTCAGAAACGCTGACTACTGACATGGTGGCGTGGCTTCGCCGGTAATGGGACCGGCGAGGGCCGTGTGTCGCGCCGAAGGCCGGCGCCTGCGTGTCCACCTCTTGAAACTACTTTGGTGTGCGGAGGATTGACTGGTGCGAATTGCTCTTTTCTCCTGGGAAACTCTTCATTCGGTGGCCGTCGGCGGCGTCGGCGTCCACGTCACCGAGTTGGCTGCGGCCCTCGAGCGCCGCAAGCACGAGGTCCACGTCTTCACCCGCAAGGGCCACGGCCAGCCGCCCTACGACTGCCTCCACGGCGTCCACTACCACCGTTGCGGCTTCGCGCTGCACCCCAACTTCGTGGACGAAGTGAACAACATGTGCCGCGCCTTCGTCCACGAGTTCTTCGCCGTGGAGGACCACGTCGGCCGCTTCGACGTCGTCCACGCCCACGACTGGCTGGCCGCCAACGCCAAGGTCTGGATCAAGGAGGGCCGTGGCCGTCGCGGCCTCCTGACCATGCACTCGACCGAGTACGGCCGCAACGGCAACCGCTTCTTCGGCGGCCAGGCCGTCCGCGTCCAGGACCACGAGCGCCACGGCACCTACTGCGCCGACCGCGTCATCACCGTCTCCAACCAGCTCCGCGAGGAGATCAAGTGGCTCTACAACTTGCCCGATCACAAGACGGCGATGATTTATAATGGCGTCAACTCGCAGGCCTTCGACTACGAGGTGGACCCCGGCGCGGTCAAGCGGCGCTACGGCATCGGCCCGCTCGACCCGACGGTGCTCTTCGCCGGCCGCATGGTGGTCCAGAAGGGCCCCGACATCCTGGTGCGGACGATGCCGCACGTACTCCGCTACTACCCCGGCGCCAAGTACGTCTTCGCCGGCGACGGCCACATGAAGAACGAGATCGCCGGCCTGGCGCACCAACTCGGCGTCGGCCACGCCCTGCGCCTGCTCGGCGACCGCCGCGGCCGCGAACTGCACGACCTGTTCAAGGCCTGCGACGTGGTGGCCGTGCCCAGCCGCAACGAGCCGTTCGGCATCGTCATCCTCGAGGGCTGGAGCGCCCACAAGCCGGTGGTGAGCACCAAGCGCGGCGGCCCGGCCGAGTTCGTCTGGCACGGCGTCAACGGCCTGCACGTGGACGACACGCCCGACTCGGTCGCCTGGGGCCTGGGCACCCTGCTCGCCGACCACAACCGCTGCCGCTGGATGGGCCGTAACGGCCGCGCCGCCGTCGATGCCGCTTTCAGCTGGGACAACATCGCCGAGCAGACCGAGGAGGTGTACGCCAGCGTGGCCTGAGTTGGTCCGCCGCGCTCGTAGTGACCGCATTCATGCGGTCGGGTCGAACCGGACCCGATAAATCGGGTCACTACCAGCGCCGCGCTCGTAGTGACCGCATTCATGCGGTCGGGTCGAACCGGACCCGATAAATCGGGTCACTACCAGCGCCCCCCTGCCGTTCCCCGGAAACAGTGACGTTACCCGTACGAGGACTGGTTGGACCATGACCATTTTACTGAATGGCTTTCTCGACCTCGCGGCCGCCGAGGCCCGCACCCGCCTCCTGGGGGAGTGCATCGCCCCCGAGGCCGAAACGCAGCTCTTCACCGCCGCGCGGCCGGCCCCCCCGAATCCCGAGTCGCTGCGGCACGTCGCCTGGGAGATCGGCGAACGGCACCGGGTCGATTCGTTCGCCCCTGCCCACGCCCATGTCGGCCTCGCCGCCGTCTCGCCGGCCGAGGGCTTCGCCCACTGGCGCATCCCCCAGGAGTGGGTGGAGCGCACCGCCCGGCAGAAGGGCGGCGCCTGGCACCACTGCCGCCTGGTTATTCGTCTATACGATGTCTCTTTCGTCCAGTTCAACGGGTTCAACGCGCACCGTATCCAGGACCACACCCTGCCCGCGCTGTGTGGCGACCTGTTGTTCCACCTGCCGCGCCCCGGCACCTGGCAGCTCGCCGAGGTCGGCTTCCTGCTCCGCGGCGGCGAGTTCGTCCCCGCCGCGCGCTCGCAGGCCGTGTCGTTCCCCCCCGAGGCCGCCGCGCCGCGCGGCAGCCACGCCGCCCTCCTGGTGGACGGCGGCGGCCGCGTTGAGGAGGTCGGCAGCCTCTGGGACCACGAGCGCATTCTCGACGAGCGGCGGCGGCCGCGGCTGCGCCGGCCCCTGCGCCTCGCCGCACTCGCCTTCACCTCGCTCCCCTCCGGCCACGAGGGTCCCGCGGCCCGCTTCGTCTCGGAGTTGGCCGCCGGCCAGGCCGCCCAGGGGCACGAAGTCCACGTCCTGGTGCCGGCCTCCGCGTCGCTCCCCGCCGACCGCCTCGAGGCCGGCGTCCGCTATCACGCCCTGCCCATCGACCCGGACGGCTCGCCGCTGGAGCGGGCCCGCGACTTCGGCTGCGCCGCCGCCGTGCGCCTGGGCGAGCTGCCGCCGGCCGACCTGCTGCACCTGCACGACTGGATGGCCGCCCTCGGGCCGCGCCCCGCCTGTCCGTCGCTGCTGTCGCTCGGCTCCCTGGAGGCGACGCGCCGCAACGGGACGCCGCCCAGCCCCCTGTCGCAGGCGATCGCCGAGGCCGAGCGCGAGGCGGCGGAGACGGCCGCCTGCGTCCTGACGCCCGACTGGCTCAAGGACCGAGCCACGACCGACCTCGGCCTGCAAGGCGGCCGCGTCGTCGCCTTCCCGATGGAGGGGCGCCTGCCCAACGAGTGGGAATGTCCCCTCGATTACGGACAAGTCAAGCGCGAAATTTCCGTCGGCCCGGTCGATCGCCTGCTCCTGTTCGTCGGCCCGCTGGAGCACGCCGCCGGCGTTGACCTGATCCTGGAGGCGATGCCGGTCCTGCTGCAACGCTACGGCAACCTGCGCGTGGCCTTCGCCGGCGCCGGCCCCATGTACGGGCACCTCCAGCACCGCGCCGGCCAACTCGGCGTCGCCCACGCCGTCCGCCTCCTGGGGCACGTCGAGGAGTCGCGCGTCAAGCGCCTGCTGCGGGCCGCGGAAGCGCTGGTGCTGCCGTCGCGCTACCGCGTGCCCTTCGACGACGCCGTGGTGGACCTGGCGCGACGCGCCGGGCGGCCGGTCGTCACCACCCACGGCGGCCCGGCGCACCTGGTCCGCCACGAGGAGAACGGCGTCATCACCTACGACAACCCCGGCTCTATGGTCTGGGCGGGCGACCGCATCCTGGGCGACCCGGCCCACGCCGAGCGCATGGGCCGCAACGGCCGCCGCGGCGGTGACGGCACGGTCGTCTGGGGTGAGGTCGCACAACATTACCTCGCCCTGTGCGCCGCCCGCTTCCCCGAGCTGACCGAGACGCTTCTGTAGGGATCCGCTCGCGGTCGCCGGGCGCGAACCACGACGCAGAGTCTGTTGCAGAAGCCGCTTGCGGCTTGGCGGCTTCCAGGCTTCCGCCAAGCCGCAAGCGGCTTCCGGAACAGACTCTCAGCAAGAACACCAGCGGTCACCGCCCAACTGGAGAATTGCGATGCTTGTGCCGACCGAGAAAGGGAACGGGGCGCCGAGCGCCCCCGAGTCGGACGCGACGGAAACGCGCAACGGTGAGGGGCCGCAACGACTGCTGACCTATGTCAACGGCAGGGCCCCCCACGCCATCAACCGCCTTGCGACCGCGGCGCCGCCGGCCCCGCCGGAGCCGAAGGACGACCCCGGGCCCGACAACCGCCCAGTCCTCGCCGTCTTCTGTTACGACGAGCCCGACGCCGCCACGACCCGCTTCGTCGCCAACCTCGCCGGCCCCCTCGCCGCCCGGGAGGTCGCCGTGCATGTCTTCACGCGCAAGCGCTTCGAGCCGGCCGCCGTGGGCGCCTCGGTCCACGTCCTGGGCGAGGCCGAGGACGGCAGCCTCCTCGACCGCGTCCAGGAATTCACCCACCGCGCCTGCAACGCCTTCCTCCGCAAGTTTCAGGGGGCCACGGCCCCGATCACCCTCATGGGATGCGAATGGTCCGCGGTCCAGGCGATGTCCATCCTCCGCGGTATCAAGGATCTCAATACCATCCTTTCGCTCCATTCCCTGGAGCGGCAGCGCAGCGACATGAGCGGCGACCTGAGCCAGCGCATCGAGGCCATCGAGTTGTCCGGGCTGCGCGAGGCGCGGACGCTCCTGGTCCACGAGCCGGCCACCGCCGAGGTCGCCCGCTACTGGGTGCCCGAGTGCGCCGACCGCACCGTCTGTGTCCGCTCGATCTTCCCCAGCGAGCGCTTCAACCGCCAACTCGACCCCGGCGTCATCAAGGCCCGCTACCAGGTCGGCCCCGTCGATCCGACGATCCTCTACGTCGGCGATCTCGACGAGCGCTACGGCCCGGAGCTGCTCATCAAGGCGATGCCGGCGGTCCTGAAAAACCACCCGCAGGCCCGGCTGATTATCGTAGGCGACGGCGGCCAGTACTGGCCGCTCCGGGTCTACAGCCGCTACCTGCTGCTGGAACACGCCGTGCGCCTTCCCGGCAGTGTCGTGGGCGACGCCCTCGACGAACTGATCCAGTCCGCCGACGTGATCGCCGTCCCCAGCCGCGAGCCGACGCCGTGGTGGCCGATCCTCGCCGCCTGGGCGGCGCGGCGGCCGGTGGTGACGACGCACCACATGGCCCCCGGCCTGGTGGAGCACGAGCAGGACGCCGTGCTCTGCTACCCCAACGTCCCCAGTTGCGTGTGGGGGATCGAGCGCGTGCTCTTCGACCCCGAGCTGGCGCGGACCATGGGCGACAACGGCAGCCGCAAGCTGGCGGAGCGCTTCGGCTGGGGCGCCGTGGCGGCGCAGGTCAAGGAATTGCTGGCGCCCCGGGCGGTGCGCTGAGCAGCAAACTGCCGCTTGCGGCTTAGCGTTCGCTTCACCAAGGTGAAGCGAACGCTAAGCCGCAAGCGGCCATAGAAGGACGCATCCATGCCGAAGGGTTATCTTCTCCTGGTCCTGCACGCCCACCTACCGTACGTCCGCCACCCCGAGTACGACCGCTTCCTCGAGGAGCGCTGGTTCTTCGAGGCGATGACGGAGACGTACATCCCGCTGATCAAGTTCCTCGACCGCCTGCGCGACGAGCAGGTCCCGTGCAAGCTGACGCTGTCGGTGTCGCCGCCCTTGGCGAACATGATGGAGGACCCGCTGCTGCGCCAGCGCTGCGTCCGCCACCTCGACCTGTCGATCCGCCTGGCGGAGCAGGAGTGCGAGCGCACCCGGCACTGGGGCGACGTAAATTTCCTGTCGTGGATGTACAAACGCCTTTTCGAGGAGGCCCGGCACCTCTTCGTCGAGCGCTGCGGTACGCGCCTGGTGAGCGCCTTCCGCGAGCACGCCGACGCCGGCCGCCTGGAGCTGATCACCTGCGCCGGCACGCACGGCTACCTGCCGCTGCTCGGCTCCGAGCCGGCGGCGGTGCGGGCGCAGGTCTTCACGGCGATGCGCGAGCACGAGCGCATCTTCGGCCGCACCCCGGCCGGCATGTGGGTGCCGGAGTGCGCCTTCTACCCGGGGCTGGACGAGGTCCTGGCCGAGGCCGGCGTCCGCTACTTCTTCGTCGATGGGCACGGCATCGACCACGCCGAGCCGCGTCCGATGTTCGGCGTCGCCGCCCCGCTCTACTGCCCGTCGGGCGTGGCCGCCTTCGGCCGCCACCCGCTGACGTCCAAGCTCGTCTGGAGCAAGTCGGTCGGCTACCCCGCCGATTACAATTACCGCGAATACTACCGCGACATCGGCTTCGAGCTGGACCATCACTACCTGGAGCCGTTCCAGTACGCCAAGGGGATACGCACGCACACCGGCATCAAGTACCACCGCATCACCGGCCCGACCGAGAACAAGCACCTGTACAACCCCGACTGGGCGCGCGAGACGGCCGAGCGCCACGCCCACGACTTCGTCAACCGCTGCCGCGACCAGGCTCACCGCTCCCGCGCCGGCATGCCGTTCCCGTGCGTCATCGTCTCGCCCTACGACGCGGAACTGTTCGGCCACTGGTGGTTCGAGGGGCCGCAGTGGATCTACCACGTGCTGCGCGAGTTGTCGCGCGGCGGCGACCTGGAGACCGGGACGCCCAGCGACTACCTGTCGGCCTTTCCGATCCAGCAGAAGGCGATGCCGGCCGCCAGCAGCTGGGGCCGCAACGGCTACAGCGAGCACTGGGCCAACCCCAAGACCGCGTGGATGTGGCGGCCCCTGCACGAGGCCGCCGCGCGCATGCGCCAGGCGGTGCAGGCCCACCGCGACCCGCCGGCCGGCAGCCTGGAGGACCGCGCCCTGCGCCAGGCCGGCCGCGAGCTGATGCTGGCGCAGTCGTCCGACTGGCCGTTCATCATCACCGACGGCTCGACGGAGGAGTACGCCCGCCGCCGCTTCCACGACCACGTGAACCGCTTCGACGACCTGCTCCACGGCCTGGAAAACCGCGAGATCGACCCCGCGCGGCTGGAAGCACTGGAATACATGGACGCCCTGTTCCCGGAGCTGGATTACCGCCTGTTCGCGTAGGTCAGGCTTTCCAGCCTGACCCCTTTGGTCAGGCTGGAAAGCCTGACCCCTTTGGTCAGGCTTTCCAGCCTGACCCCTTTGGTCAGGCTGGAAAGCCTGACCTACGCCCGCGCCGAAGCGCTCTTTCCCGCCCGGGGGGAATTGCTTACCATCCCCGCCCGGAGGGGGTACGCATGAAGTGCTGGTTTTGTGAAGAGGAGGCGCGCGGGACCTGTGCCGCCTGCGGACGTGGCCTGTGCCGCGACCACGCCAACGTCCACGACGAGATGACCTTGGCCAAGTCGGACACCAGCAGCGGCTACGCGACCTATTATAATGTTTATGGGGCGTTGAAGTGTTCGGAATGTCGCCTGGAGTGGAAGTCGTTCGCGCCGCGCTGAGCACCGGCCGGGCGGCCACGGATCAGGAGGGAAGGTCAGCCATGCAACTGCGACAACTGCCGGAGATGATCGACGGCCTGCCGAACTTGTGCGGCGCCGAGGCCGAGGTTCAGGAGGTGACCCGCGGTCGCCGCCCAGTGTTCCTGCCGGAAACCAACCTGCGCCTCGACAAGCTGCGCGCCGTCTTCGCCGTCGCCCTGCACATGCACCAGCCGCTCATCCCCGCCGGCGGCGCCGACCTGCGCACCGCGGATACCATCAGCAACCTCGAGGCGATGACGCGCGACCCGGGGACCGGCGACAACCACAACGCCGGGGTCTTCGCCGACTGCTATGGCCGCATGGGCGACATCATCCCCGAGCTGGTGCGTGAGGGCCGGAACCCGCGCGTCATGCTCGACTACTCCGGCCAGCTCCTGTACGGGCTGCGCAAGATGGGCCGCGGCGACGTGCTCGACCGCCTCCGCGGCATCACCTGCGATCCGCAGCTGCGCAAGTACGTCGAATGGCTCGGCACCATGTGGGGCCACGCGGTCGCCTCGTCCACGCCGCTGCCCGACCTGAAGCTGCACGTGCGCGCCTGGCAGCAGCAGTTCGCCGCCGTCTACGGCTGGGACGCCCTGGCCCGGGTGCGCGGCTTCTCGCCGCCGGAGATGCACCTGCCCAACCACCCCGACGCCGCCTTCGAGTACGTCAAGGTGCTGCGCGAGTGCGGCTACCGCTGGCTGCTGGTCCAGGAGCACACCGTCGAGAGCGTGGAAGGCCACGGGTTGAAGGACAAGCACCTGCCGCACCGCCTCGTCGCCCGCAACTCGTGTGGCGAGGAGGCCGTCATCCTCGCGGTCATCAAGACGCAGGGCTCCGACACCAAGCTGGTCGCCCAGATGCAGCCCTTCTACGAGGCGCAGGGGTTGCAGCGCCGCGACGTCGCCGGGGTCAGCGTGCCGCCCATCGTCACGCAGATCGGCGATGGCGAGAACGGCGGCGTGATGATGAACGAGTTCCCCAGCGGCTACCGCCAGGCCATCAGCCGGTTCGGCACCGAGGGGGTCGTCGCCGTCAACGTCACCGAGTACCTGGAGATGCTCGAGCAGGCCGGCGTCCGCGATTCGCAGCTGCCGGCCTGCCGTCCGATTCACCAGGGCGAGGTCTTCGCCCGAATCAAAAAGTGGGAGCCGGGGGCCGTCGATAAGGCGATTGCCGAGGTCAAGCGCGAGCGGCCGCACTTCACGATGGACGGCGGTTCCTGGACGAACAATATCAGCTGGGTGGCCGGCTACGAGAACCTGCTGACTCCCATGAACCAGTTGTCCGCTCGCTTCCACCAGGTGCTCGACAACCGCCCGGTGGACCGCAACAGTCACGCCTACCGCAATGCCCTCTTCCACCTGCTGGCGGCCGAGACGAGCTGCTTCCGCTACTGGGGCCAGGGAGTCTGGACGGACTACGGCCGTGAGTTCTGCCGGCGCGGAACGGAAATCCTGACCTACGATTTCAGGTAGCCGCTTGCGGTTTCGCGTTCGCGTCACCCCACGAACCGGTTCGTGGGGTGACGCGAACGCGAAACCGCAAGCGGCAGCGCAGGAACGGAGCCAGGAATGTTCGGCCGCGGGACTTCATCCTCAGGCGACTTGACGATACCGGCGCCTCACAGCGGCAACGGCGAGTCGGTCCCAAAGCCGGCGCTGAGCACGTCGCGAGGCCACTGCCTCCCCTTCGGCGCCACGCCGCGAGCGGGGGGAGTGAACTTCGCCGTCTTCGCCCGCCACGCTCACCGCGTCGATCTGGTCTTGTTCCAGGAGGGGCAAGAGGAGCCGATCGCCGAGTTTCCCCTCGACCCGGCCGTGAACCGCACCGGCGACGTCTGGCACGTCCTGGTCCACGGCCTGAAGGCGCCGGCCCTCTACGGCTACCGCGTCCACGGGCCGAACGCCCCGAAGGCCGGCCACCGCTTCAACCCCCGCAACGTCGTGCTCGACCCTTACGCCCCCGCGGTCAGCGGCGGCCAGCGCTGGGGCGCCCCCGACGCCGGCCACGACGGCGACGGCCGCGTGACGCGCCGCGGGAAAGTCGTCCTCGAGGGGTTCGACTGGGAAGACGACACACCGCCGGCCACGCCGATGGCGCAGACAGTGCTGTACGAGTTGCACCTGCGCGGCTACACGCGCCACCCTTCCTCGGGCGTCCGCCACCCGGGGACGTTCGCCGGCCTGTGCGAGAAGGTTTCGCACCTCAAGGCGCTGGGTGTTACGGCGGTGCAGATCATGCCGGTTCTGGAGTTCGACGAGCTGGATCATCCGCACCGGCACCCAGCCACCGGCGAGCCGCTCCAGAATTACTGGGGCTACTCGCCGCTCTCCTTCTTCGCGCCCAAGGCGTCCTACGCCTCGCGGCCCGGGGAGCAGCTGCGCGAGTTCAAGGAGATGGTGAAGACCTTCCATCGCGCCGGCCTGGAGGTCATCCTCGACGTGGTCTACAACCACACCTGCGAGGGCAACGATTCGGGCCCCAGCGTCAGCTTCCGCGGCCTGGACAACGCCGTCTACTACATGCTCGACAAGGAGGGCCGCTATTATGATTTTTCCGGCTGCGGCAACACGCTCAACTGCAACCACCCGGTGGTGCGCGACCTGATCATCGACAGCCTGGTCTACCTGGTGTCGGAATTGCACGTGGACGGCTTCCGCTTCGACCTGGCGGCGGTGCTGGGCCGCGGGGCGGGCGGCAAGGTGCTGGAGGACCCGCCGCTGATCCAGCACATCGCCGAGCACCCGGTGCTGACCGGCACCAAGCTGATCGCCGAGGCCTGGGACGCGGCCGGCCTGTCGCAGCTGGGCAAGTTCCCGGCCTGGGGCCGCTGGGCCGAATTGAACGGCTGGTTCCGCGACGACGTGCGCCGCTTCGTCCGCAGCGACCCCGGCGCCAGCGCCGCCCTGGCCAAGCGCCTGTGCGGCAGCCTCGACCTGTACGGCGACTCGGCCCGGCACTCGTACCACTCGGTCAACTTCATCACCTGCCACGACGGCTTCACCCTGGCCGACCTGGTCAGCTACAACCAGAAGCACAACGAGGCCAACGGCGAGAGCAACCGCGACGGCTGGAACGACAACCTGAGCTGGAACTGCGGCCACGAGGGGCCGACGAACGATTACCAGGTCAACGCCCTGCGGCAGCGGCAGGTGCGGAACTTCCTGACGCTGCTGTTCGTCTCGCAGGGGGTGCCGCTGCTCTTGCAAGGCGACGAGTTCGGCCGCAGCCAGCACGGCAACAACAACGCCTACTGCCAGGACAACGAGACGTCGTGGCTGGACTGGTCGCTGGCCGAGAAGAACGCGGGGTTGGTCCGCTTCACGCGCATGATGATCGCCCTGCGCAAGAAGTATTTCGCCCTGACGCGGGAGCAATTCGTCAGTCGCGTGACCTGGCACGGCACCAAGGTCGGCGAGCCCGACTGGACCGGCCAGAAGCGCGTCCTGGCCTTCCAGCTGCGCGGTTGCGGCGGTCAGCCCGACCTGTGCATGCTGTTCAACGCCCATTGGGAATGGCAGAGGTTCGCGCTGCCGCCGCACGGCGACCAGTGGAGCTGGCGCCGGCTGGTGGACACGAACCTGCCGGTGCCGGACGACGTGGTCGAGGTCAAGGACGCGGTGGCGCTGCGGCCGGCGGAGCAGTACGTCGCCGCGCCGCGTTCGGCCGTCATCCTCGTCGCCGGGCCATGATTGTCGAGGAGTGTCCCCGGGCCTGGCGAATTATTGGGGAAGGGCGTTGGCGATCAGCTCCGCAGCCACCCGGCCCCACTTGGTCCTCCCACGCCGCGGTTACAGGGTGGGCGGGAAGACGCCCTCGTCGATCAGGCCCTGGCGAAGGTCAAGGCGGTAGTCGAGGTTGATCTCCAGGACGATGATGGTGGCCCGCCCGGTGGGAGTCAGGCCGATCAGGACGGGGCCGTCCCAACGGAAGTGTCGGCGTCACTTGTGGCGGCGCGGGTTGAACAGCGGGACGATCTTTTTCGTCTTGGGATCAATTCCGGATATGTTAGTTCCTTTATGATTGTTGCACGCAAAACAGGCCAGGCAAAGGTTGCTAGCCCGGGTGGGGCCGCGGTGCTTGAGGGCGATGATGTGGTCGATCTCGAAGGCAAGCTCGTGGCTCTCCTGGGCTAGCTGACAGTATTCGCAGCGGCCGCCGGCCCGCCGCCACACCAGTTCTTCCAGCTCGCGGTCCATGCGTGCTCAGTGGGTTCGTGCCTTCCCGTTCGTGCCGGGGCGGCCCTTGAGGGAGCGCCGGGCCTTGGACTTCATCAGCGAGAGGATGTGCCCGACCCGCTCGTAGTTGTTGATCTCGGTCTGCTCGCCGGGGGTAAGTGTTCCTTGCTGAGCTTTGGCCGACAGCTGGCGCATGCGATCCTTGTCGGCCTGGGAGAAGCCGAGGGCAAGAAGAGCGCGCGCGGCTGCGGCCGAGAGAGTGGCCTGGTTGGGCTCCAGGATCCGGCTGAAGATGGCCACTTCGCTGGTGCCGGGGTGGGTCATGTGCATGGGCGGTTCCTTTCGGTGCGATGGTGTCTGAGTGGTGAGTATAGCACGACCGGCGGGCCGTTGGGAACAGGAATGATGGCCCCCCCCTGGCGGCCTGGCGGGCGGCGGGCGGGCTTCCGCGACAGCGTCGGCGGCAACATGACCGCGGCCCTCACGCGGATACAGCAACTTGCGCCGCCGGCCCGGCCACTCGGTCCAGTCGGCCCTTTGTTCTTCCCTGCGAAAAGTACGCTGTCCCCATTGTGCGCCCCCGAGTCGTTTCAGTCGTACTTCCTGGACGTGTTCGGCCGCGCGGCCGCCGGGGACGAGGAACTGCCGGCGACCCTGGCGCGAATCCGAAGCCGTCGCGGCTTTGAGAGTCACTTCCAGGCCGGCCATTTGCAACGCGCGGGAGTCGTCGTGCAGGCCCTGGCCCTGTCGGTGAGCGACACCGGCTGCGGCATCGCGCCGGAGGTGCGCGAGCGCATCTTCGAGCCGTTTTTCACGACCAAGGGGCCGGACAAGGGGACCGGGCTGGGCCTGGCGATGGGCTTCGGCATCGTGCCTCAGCACGGCGGCTGGATCGTCTGCGGCAGCGAGGTCGGCCGCGCCACGCCCTTTGACGTCTACCTTCCGCCGGCGGTGGTGATCGACGAGGCGGCCGCGACCGTCCACCGCTCACCATCCAGCGGTCGCGAGCGGGTGCTGCTGGTGGACGACGAGGAGATGATCCGCAAGATCGGCGGCACGATCCTGCGCCGCTACGGCTACGAGGTGCTGCTGGCGGAGGACGGCCAGCACGCCGTGGAGGTGTACCGCGAACAGGCCGGGCGCATCGACCTGGTAATCCTCGACCCGATGATGCCGCGCCGGTCCGGCCGCGACGCCTTCCGCCGGCTGCTGGAGATCGACCCGGACGTACGCGTGCTGTTCGCCAGTGCCTATTCCGCCGAGCACCTGACCGAAGCGGATCAGAAAAGGGCGCTGGGCTTCGTTAACAAGCCGTACCGGCCGGAGGACCTGGCGCGGGTGGTGCGAGCGGCGCTGGATCGCGCGTAGCCGCTTGCGGCTTAGCGTTCGCTTCGTCGAGCGATGAAGCGAACGCTAAGCCGCAAGCGGCTACGACGATTCCCCCTGCGCCCCCGCCTCGGCGAGCGGGGCGACGAGGTTGATGATGGTGCCGAGTTGCCCCAGGCGCATGCCGTAGCGGTCGAGGAATTCCTGCAGCGCGAAGTCGTTGTCCAGGGCGTCGTGGCCGTTGCTGGAGAGGTGTTCGGTCAATTCGGAGACGAGCTTGCCGTAAGTCTGTTCGAGGACCGGCAGGGCCTTGCGGCAGGTGGCGGACAGGTCGGGAAATTCCTCGTGCCAGCGGTTGAGAAAGGCGCGCCAGCGGGCGCCGCTGTCGTGCGCCGCCGCCGTCGAGCGCAGGTAGTTGAGCTGCTCGCGCTGCACCTCGAGGAGCTGCCGCAGCAGATCGACCGCCTCCGCGGAGAGCGCCGCCGGCGGCCCTTGTGGGGCGGGAGGATTGACGGCCGAACTCTCGATCTGGAAGTTGAACGCTGACATGGAGCCGCCTTTTCCGCCAGCCGCCTTCGTCTGCCGTCCCGTCCTGACCCGAGCCGCCGTCTCCCTGGCAAGAGGAGTGATTATACCAAGTCGCGGCGAAGGGTGGGGGAAAAGAAGAGGGGCCGCCCGCGGGGGAAGCGGGCGGCCCAAGGGGTTCAGGACGGGGGTCTTGATGGGATGGGTGGCGGGAGGAAGCGATGGTCGGCGCTACCGCGCTTGGCGGACCCGGGACAATCGAGGGTCGGGAGGGCGGGGAAGTCCTCCGGGCGACCGCCCCGGGTCCGCGCCGCGGACGGGGGAATCCGCCGAGTCGCCGGGGGAAGCGACTCGTTTGGCACGGCGGGCTCCGACCTTCGCTTCCACGCTGTCGGTCGGGTCGCTAGTGAGTAATGCATGTGCCGTGCCAACCGGGTCACCGGAGGCGGCGGCTCGGCGCAAGTCGTTTCCGAATCACCCGATGGGCCGTGGGGGCAGTGGCACGGATGGCGACCGGGGCCGGCGGCGGTTGTAAGAAACGGCAGGCGCCGATGGAAAAGGTGACAAACCCCTGACCAGGTTTCGCCGCCGCTTGCGGCTTCGCACGTCGGACCTGCGAAGCCGCAAGCGGCGGCGAAACGAGTGTCGCCTCACGGTCCACCGGGCTTGTCGGGGTCGAAGCGGCTGACCGTCAGCACCTTGTTACCGCCGAGGCCGCCCGGCAGCGTCGCGACGTGGTCCGGGCCGACCATGCGGCGGAACGGCTGCTCGGCCGCCAGCAATCCCGCCGGCGCCGGGCCGACCTTGTCCGCCTTGCGGTCGATGAACATCTGCCCGTACAGCAGCCAGCCGCGCCGGTCGCCGACCCAGCCCAGGACCTGCCCCGCGTATGCCAGGAGCATGTTGGGCCGTACCTTCGCCGCCGGGAACGTGACGTCGAACGCCGGCTCGCCCTGGGCCATGAGGTTCCAACAGACCAGGCGCGACTGCCCGTTGACCTCGAAGAACCCCGCCAGCTCGCGGCCGTCCGGCGAGAAGGACAGGCCCCGGCAGGGGAGCAGCCAGTTGGCGGCATTCCACGGCAGCGCACGCCGGCCGGCCGCGGTCCCCGTCTTCAGGTCCCAGACCCAGAGGTCCTCCGGCGTGACCACGGCCAGGTAGGCCCCGCCGGGGCTGACCGCCACCATGTCGCGGAGCAGCGGCACCTGCGCCCCGAGGGCCGGCCCGTCGAAGTCGCGCTCGCGCTTGCCCGTCGTCGCGTCCCACAGCCGCAGGCGCAGCCCGGCCCCCTGCCTCCCCGCCACCAGCAGCTTCCCCGGGCCGGCGAAGTCAACCACCTCCGTCGGCAGGCCGGTGTCGATCCGCACCTTCTTGCCCGACGCCAGCGCCGCCACGTCCACGATCTCGCGCTCTCCGAACGGCAGGATGGCCAGGTGCGCCCCGTCGGGGCCGAGGAGCGCCGGGCTGGCCGAGTACCTTCGGCCGACCAGCTTGCCGGTCGTCGCGTTCGTCTGCAGGTCCCACACCTGGCGCTCGTCCTTGTCGTCGAAATTGTCGCCGACGGCGACGCAGGCACTGCCGGTCGTCATGGGGAAGACGACCTCGGTGTTGACGGCGCGGGCGGTGATCTCTTTCTTGAAGTCGGCGGGCACGTTCACCGGGGCCGCCGGCGGGTCGGCCTTGACGTTCCACGTCGCCCCGGCCTCCGGCTTCGGCGGATCGTTCTTCGGCTTCTGCGGGTCTTTTTTCGGCGGATCGGCCTCGACCCGGGGACGGCCCTGGGCCACCGGCCGGTCGTTTGGGTCGGTGCTGTGCGCCGCGGACTTGTTGGATTGCGACTTGTCGCCCCGGTCGGAGAAAGCCCACCAGGCGCCGAAGCCGGCCAGGCCGATCAGCAGGACCGCCCCGCCGACGCTGAGGCCGACAATCAGTCCCACCCGCGAGCCCCGGCGGCGGGCGCCTCCCTTCCGCGGCCGGTCGTCGTAGCCCTTCCGCCTCCTCTTCGTGGACGCCCCCGTCGCGACCGGCAGCACCTCGGGCGCGTCGGCCGCGAGCACTTCCGCCTCCGGCTCGTCCGCCGGCCTGACGGTGCGCGGGCGGGGCGGTCTCTTATCGGTCTTTTTCGACCTCCTGTTGACGAGGAAGATTTCCTCGCACTCGTCGCAGCGGTATCTCTCGCCGCGCAGGTCGGCGGGGATGACGTGAGTATGCCGGCACAGGGGACAGATGGCTTCGACGTACATGGTCGAACGGCTCCGCGAAGAGGTCGCTTGGCGCCCGCGCTGCGGACAAACTTACTTCGGCTTGTCCGCGTCGAATTTGCTTACCGTCAGAACTCTCTTATCGGGGGTGCTACCGGTCGCCAGCGTCACGACGTGCTCGGTCCCGACTAAATGGCGCGGGATCGGACTCCCCATCGCGGGCGGCGGCGGCAGGAAGGTGGCCAGGCCGGGCTTGTTCCGCTCGACCATCGTGTAGCCGAACAGCAGCCAGCCACGGCGGTCGCCGAGCCAGTCGATGGCGTGTCCCCGGTAAACGTCCTGAGGCCAGGGCTGGATCCGGGTCTGTTGCGGGAAGAAGGTATCGCAGGCGACGTCGCCCTTGACCACGTCCCAGCAGATCAGGCGGGGCCGCTGCCTGAGAACGGTGAACACGCCGGCCAATTCGCTGCCGTCCGGCGAGAACGACAACCCCAGGCATTTCAGCGGTCGTGGCCCCAACCCCACCTCCTTCGGCACGGGTCGCTGACCGACTGCGGCGCCGGTTTTTAGGTCGTAGACCTGGAGGTTCTCGCGGTCCACCAGCGCCAGGTAGGCGCCGCCGGGGCTGACAGCGACCGCGTCGGCCACATGGCCTCCCACCGTCCCGGTGACGAATTCGCGCTCCGGTTTGCCCGTCGCCACGTCGTACAGCCGGAAGGTCGTCCGATCGCCGCCGAAGCGCCCGGTCAGCAGCTTGCCCGGCCCGGCGAAGTCCAGCAGATCGATTGGGAAAAGGGGAGATCCAATGTCGATATTGACCTTCCCACCCGGCCTCAAGGTCCACACGTCTATCGTGCCCGGATTTTCGATCGGCACGAACGCCAGGTGCGCCCCATCGGGGCTCAGGACCGGGTTCTGGCTTGACCGGATCGCCCCGAGCACGTTGCTGGTCATCTTGCCGGTCCGGAGGTTCCAGATCTGGCGCTGGTCGTCGCGGAGCAGGTTGCTGCCAATCGCCACGAACGGGCTTGGACTCCGCGGGAAGATGATTTGCCCCGTCCGCCCGGGAACCGCTATGTCCGTCTTGGGCTCGGCAGGCAGCTTGACCGCGGCCGCCGGCGGATCGACCTTCACGGTCCACTCCACCGGCGGCTCGACGTTCGGGGGTTCGACCTTGGGCGGTTCGACCTTGGGCGGATCGACCTTGGGCGGATCGACCTTGGGCGGATCGACCTTGGGCGGGGCCTGTTTCTTCATGGGTTCCTTGCCCGGCCCGTTGTTCGCCGGCGGGTTGGCTTGCGCCTGGGGCTGGGGCTTGTCGTCGTCGTCGGAGAGGGCCCACCAGGCGGCGACGCCGCCCAGGCTGAGGAGGAGGACCAGCCCGGCGCCCAGGCCGACGAGCAATCCCACCGGCGCGCCGGAGCGGCGCACCGACCGCCTCCGCGGACGATCGTAGTCGTCCTCCTCGTCGCGGCGGCGCTTCCTCGGGCGGTCGTCCTCCTCGTCCCTGTCGTCGCGGCGGGGCTTCGCGGCGGGGGCGGTCTTGACTCGGGGCGACCCCGATTGCACGGCGTCGTCGGGAATCTCCAGCACCTCCTCGTCGTCGGCCCGAGGCTTCTTCTTCGGCGCGTCCTGGACGAGTTTCGCCTCGGGCAGGACTTCGGCCTCCTCGACGGCGGTGACTTCGCCGTCCGGCTCGTCGGCGGGCTTGACCTCGCGCGGCCGGGGCGGCTTCTTGCTGGTCCGCTTGGCCTTCTTGCTGACGATGAACTCCTCCTCACATTCCTCGCAGCGGTACTTCTCGCCGCGCATGTCATCGGGGACGATATGGCAGGCGAGGCAGAGAGGGCAGATGGCTTCGACGTACATGGCTGGCGTGCTCCTCGGATCGGTCGAAGGGCTTCCAGGGAAGAGATTTATTCTAACGAATGACGGAGCAGGGGGGCAAAACGATTTCGGCGTCAGCGTGGCACTTCGACGCGCTCCAGCACGGTCGTCAGCACCTCGTCGCCGGTGGTGCCCTCGACGTAGGCGTCCGGCTGCAGGGTGATGCGGTGCCGCAGCACCGGACGGCAGACGAACTTCACGTCGTCAGGGATGACGAACGAGCGGCCGGCCATCAGCGCCCGCACCTTGGACGCCTGCAACAGATGCACCGCGGCCCGCGACGACGCCCCCATCAGCACCTTGTCCAGCTCGCGCGTCAGCCTTACTATCTGGCCGATGTACGAGCACACGTCCGGCTTGGCGGTCACGTCGGCGACCGCCTTGCGCGCCCCGCGGATCTGCTCGGGACTGATGCCGAAGTCGTTGCCGGCCGCCGTCTCCTTGTCGCGCGCCACCCCGAGGGCGTCGAGGGGATGGCCCAGGCCGCTGCGCCCCTGGTAGAGGCGCAAAATGCGATCCTCTTCCTCCGGCGGTGGGTACTCGACGTTCAGCTTCAGCAGGAAGCGGTCGAGCTGGGCCTCCGGCAATCGATAAGTGCCCTCGTATTCGATCGGGTTCTGCGTGGCGACCACCGTGAACAGGTCGCTGAGCGGGTGGCTGACGCCGTCGATCGTTACCGTCTTTTCCTCCATGACCTCCAGCAAGGCCGACTGCGTCTTGGGCGGCGTGCGGTTGATCTCGTCGGCCACCAGGATGTCGGTGAAGACGGGGCCGGCGCGGAACTCGAAGCGGCTGGTCTGCAGGTTGAAGACGTTGGTGCCGACGATGTCGCTGGGCATCAGGTCGGGGGTGAACTGCACGCGCTTGCAGTCGATGCGCAGCAGCCGGGCCAGGGTGCGCGCCATGAGCGTCTTGGCCGTGCCGGGCACCCCTTCGAGCAGGATGTGGCCGCCGCAGAAAAGCGCCAGCAGCACCAGCTCCAGGTTGTCCCGCTGCCCGACGACGACGCGCTCGGCCCGGTTCAACAGGTAATCGACCAGGTCAGGGACCGACTGACTCTCCTCAGCGCGCACGTATCATCTCCCGCTGAAAGTTGTCGAAGGCCTGGGACCACTCCAGGAGCTGCTGTTCGTTCACGTCGCCCTTGCGCAGGGCGGTGACGCCGCGCAGCAGGGCCTGCAAGCGCTGGGCCGACTCGCCGGGGTGCTGCTCCTGCCAGGCGCGCAGGACCTCGGCGGGCAGGGCGTTGCGGCGCAGGTGCAGGTGCTTCGTCAGCGCCGCCAGGAAGCCGCGCACCAGCGCCCGCGCCGGCAAACGGCGGGCGCCGGCACGCTCGTAGATGCGCGCCACCGCCGAGGCGTAGTCCACGGCGTCGGCCCGCGCCTCCTGCGGCCGCGGCACCGCCGGCCCCAGCCGCACCGCCAGCGACCACGCCGCCATGCCGGCCAGCAGCACGATCGGGACGAGCACCCAGTGCGCCCGATGATACGCCAGGTAGCCCCACGGCCCGCCGCCGGAGTGCAAGCCATGATGATACTCGTCGAAGTAGACCTTGCCGTCGCGGGCGTCGCGCCGCGCCACGTTGTAGAAGAAGACCGCGTTGTCCGCCCGGCGCAAGCCGCGCTCGGTCAGGAGCGACGAGTCGGCGACGAGGACGACGCGGCCCTTGCCCCGCTTCAGCAGGACGGCGCCCGGCCGGCCATCGACCCACCACGACGGCAGACCGCGCCGGCTTTCGAGGTAGTGCTTTCCCTCGACCGTGATGCGGTTCACCTCGTCGGTGTAGCGGCCGGCGTCGCCGACCTCCGCGGGGCGCGGGTCAATGGCCGCCGCCGTCTCGTCGGTGATGACCGTCACGCCCAGGGCCGCGTGCAGCCGGGTCGTGTGCCGGCCGCAGTAAAGGAGCGTGTTGCCCGCCTCGACCCAGTGCAGCAGCGCCTTGGCGTCGCCTTCCGGGAGCGCGTCGTCCGAGGTGGCGCTCGGCTCGACGAGGACGAGCAGGCCGCGGTAGCGCGTCAGGGCGATGGGGCGCGTGAGGGCGACCGGCTCCCAGCCGCTCTGGCGCAGGAAGCGGGCCGCCTCGGCCAGGCCGTCCGCCTCCTGCGAGTAGACGGAGTATTCGGGCATGCCCTTGCCCGCGGCGGCGCGCAGCCACAGCGCGTAGGCCACGGCGCCCGCGAAAGCGCCGAACAGCAGCAGCACCAGCAGCCAGGACAGCAGGCGGGTCATGACTAATTTCCGGCGAGCGGGGAGGCGCCAGCCCCCCGGTGAGACAAGAACCGGGGGGCTGACGCCTCCCCGCTCGCCAATTAGCGCTATTTCGCGCCGTCGCGCACCTGCGACGCCAACTCCAGACAGGTATCATAGTCGTCCGCGGCGCAGGCGCGCTCGCCGTACCACTTCTGCTCGAACAGGCGCGTCAACCGCCGGAACGGCTCGACCACCGTGCCGGCTTCGTCGGCCAAGCGCAGCTGCCGCAGGTATTCGCCGTTGGTCCGCGTCTTCTCGTAGCGGATCAGGTCGGCCCGGTGCAGCTGTGTCAGCACCGCCAGGTACAGGTAGCGCACCCCTTCGAGGTACTCGCCGCGCCGGGCCAGCGCCTCGGCACGGCGCCACAGGTCGCTCGGCGACTGCTCGTCCGGCTCCAGGCCCGGCCGCTCCGGCGACCCCAGCGCCTCGGTCGTCGGGGCCCGCGCCGACTCCGCGGGGTCCCGGTGACGCAGGAACAGGACCAGCGACACCGCCAGCACGGCCAACGCCAGGCCGCCCAGGAGCAGCCAGCCCAGGGTGCCGAACCCCGCGCCGCCGACCAGCGGCTCGACGGCCCCCTGCCCGCCGCCGCCGCCGTGGCCCGGCGGCCGATCCTCGGCGGGGTCGTCGCGCCGCACCTTGTCGTTCTTCTCCTCCCGCCCTCTGTCGTGCGGCTTCGCCCTGGGCGCCTCCTTATTGTCCTCCGACAACTCCTTGATCTGCTCTCGCGAGCGCCGCGGGACCGATTCGCCCTCCTCCGGCGGCTCCAGGCTGTCTTCCAACTCGGCAAGTTTCTCGTCCAGGTCGCTCAGCACTTTCAGCGTCCCGTCGCGGTCGCGCCGGCCGAGTCCGTCCAGGGCCTTCTCGAACCAGGGGACGCGCCGGGCGTCAACGCCCAGGTGGTCGTACAGCTCGCGCAGCCGTTTCTCGTAACGGCCGTCGCGCGGGAACGGGTCGGCCGCCTTCACCTCGTCGGTCAGCCGGCGCACTCCCTGCCGCACCTCGCGCACCGCGGCCAGCCGGTCGTCCTCGGCTCGCGCCGGCGCCGCGCCGAACAGCAGCCCGCCAAGCGCCAGGACGACCGCGGCGCCGCGGCCCTTGTCGAACGCGGGGAACAGCGAACGGACGCGATAGGCCAGGTCGAGGCCCTCGTGGCGGACCCGGCAGTCCAGGTGCAGCAGGAAGCTCGACGCCTCAAAGTACGGCGCCAGCAGCAGCCAGGCGAGGGCGACGAGTGCGATGAGGTAGACCGGGTTGCGGTACGACAGCAGCAGGTCGAGGAAGGCGACCTCCAGGCCGGCCAGGCTGCCGGCGACCCACAAACCGACCTGGACCAGCAGGTACAGGTTGAGCACGGCCAGCAGCAGCAGCGGTAGGCGGCTGAGGATGACGGCGCCGCAGCGGGCCGGCTGGCGCTGGGCGTCGCGGGCCGAGTTGGCGAGGGCGGCGAAGAATCGACCGTCGCCCACGACCAGGGTCGAGTGCAAGGTGCCGACGCTCACCCACAGCGCCAGGCCCGGCAGCGCCAGGAAGAGGCCGCTGAGGCCAACGCCCAGGAGGGTCAGGCCCCGGCCGGCCGCGTGCTGCGGCCCGCGCCGCAAGGCCGCTCGCAAACAGCCGCGCAGCGTCACGCGCTCGCCGCCGGTGCGGCGGCGCAGCAACTCCTGGCACGCCCCGGAGCCGAGTCCGGTCAGCGGCAGCAGCAGGGCCGCCAGCGCCGGCAGGAGGCACTTGCCCAGGATCGAGTCGGGAGTCGGCCGCGTTAGCAGCAAGAGGAGGGCGACGGCCGCGGGCACCGCGAACAGCCCCGACAGGGCCAGCAATGGCGGCGCGTCGGCCAACGCCAGTCGCCAGGCGTCGTCGAGCACCTCGCCGGCCGTGCGCGGCCGTAGGTCGATCGTTGCGTCGGTGGGCATGGGTTCCCATTCGTCTGTGCCGCTTGCGGCTTGGAAACTGTATCACAAACCCTCTTGCCGCTTGCGGCTTCGCAGGAACGATTGCGAAGCCGCAAGCGGCCAAGTCCTTGTTGTTACAGTTTCCAAGCCGCAAGCGGCTCGGTCACGGCGCCAGGCGCCCCTGCGCCAGCAGCAGCAACCCGAGCAGCAGCGCCCACGCCACCCCCAGCAGCGCCAGCGCTGCCAGCGCCGAGCCGGCCCGGCCGGGCGCCCGGGCCGCCCCGCGCGCCAGCGCCCGGAGGCACTCGTGACAGTGATTGATCCCCTGCAAGCGCGTGCAGCAGGCGTCGCAGATGACGGTGCGGCAGCGCACGCAGATGCCGACGCCGGGAGTGTCGGGGTGGTAGCGGCAAGAGGCCACAAGTCGGCTCCGGGGCGAGGGGGGAAAGACGCGATCACCGATCCGCGAGGAGGCGGAAACTGTCCATCGCCTCCAGCACCTCGGGCTCGATCTGCTCCAGGCGGCGCCGGTGGGTCCAGGCGAGGATGGCGTACACCTCGGTCCCGCCTCGCGGCCTCACGAAGCGGACGCGAAAAGCGAGGCTCTGCCCAAGGTGCTTCACGTCGAACAGCACCTCGGCCACCTCCGCCCCGTCCTTTGGCGGCAGGCGCTTCGTGTCGCGCAGGCGGAAGTCGGTGAAGGCCATCAAGTCCTCGACCTTCCTCTTGCCGGCGGGGGGTCCGTCCCGGTAGCGGTCGAGGAAGCGCTCGCGGAACTGGTCGAGCGTCTCGCGGCCAACGTCCTGGTGCTCTACCGCCATGAAGGCGTTCTTGGCCCGGTTGATTAGCAGCAAGTTGTCGCCGAAGTTCAGCTCCCGGGCGAATTCCGGCACGGCGACGCCCCAGGCGCGCGAGGGCCGGGTGATGCTGTAACCGTCCTGGCGTCGGACGATCTCCATCGGCCCGTCCGTCTCGACCTGCTTGGCGGCGACCTGTTCGCGGATGCGGTCGAAGACCTCGCCACGGCTGAAGGCGAACCCGGTCAGGGCCGTCAGGCCGCTGCCGAGCACGATGCCGAGCACCGCATAGCCGGCGCCGCTGACGCGGTCGCGGTGGCGGGCGATGCTGACCAGGGCGACGACGCCGAAGGCGGCCGCCACCGCGGTGCCGATCACGGTGAAGGCACCGACCAGGGCGAGGACGACGCTGGCCACCGCGTAGCCGCTGGTGCGCAGCTGCGGAGGCCGCAACGGCGGCACCTTCAGCGCCACCCCGCAATCGGGACAGGCGATCGCCTGGCCGGCGAAGGTGTCCTCCACCTCGAAGGCGGAGCCACAGCAACAGGACAGCGACAGGGCCATGATCGCTCGCGACTCTGCCGCTTGCGGCTTCGCAGGAACGATTGCGAAGCCGCAAGCGGCTAAGACCTTGTTGTTCAGGGCGGCTGCGCCAGCGGCAGCGTCTCAGCGCTCTTGTCGCCGCACAGCGTCACGAGCGACGGCACCCCCGCCAGCACCAACGAGCCTTGCCCGCGGACGCGCGTCGGCCGGTGCAGGGCCCACGAGCCGAACGCCAGGCCGAGCAGCACCAGCCCCAGCCAGAAGGCCGGGCGGAGGAGCAGGGCCGAGCCGCAAAGGGCGTCGTAGACGGCGCCGACGGCCGACCCCAGGCCGCCGAAGACCCGGCGGCTGCCGGAGAACTCCGGCACGTCGTGCTCCAATCCGAAGCGGAGCCGGTCCCTCAGCACCTCGCCCGGCGTCCCTTCGCGGAGGTATTCCTCCCGGGTGTCCTCCTGCTCGGGCTTGTTCCCGGGGGCAAACTTCGTCCGCGTGTCGGTCACCTTGCCGCGCAGCGGCTCGTAGCGCGTGTAATGGAGCAGCAGTGCCGGCAGGACCAGCGCCAGCAGCAGCAGTGCCCACGCCAGCCGTTGCGTCTTGGCCGTCATGCGCATCGGCAGCTCTTGCATCTGCCGGCCGTTGCACAGCACCCGCACAGACGCCTCGGGCAGGCGCCCCCGGGCCAGCGGCGTGACGTGGAACGTGGCCTTGGCCCCCGGGCGCGACACCTCCAGCGGCAACTCGGCCGGCACCACCAGCGCCCCGGGGACGACCGGCCGCAGCGTCACCAGGACGCCGGTCGGCCCCTCGGCCGGCACCGCCGCCTTGCCCCGCGTCACCTCGACCACGAGCGGATAGACCCGCTGGGGCTTCATGGTGCAGTAGTAGGACACCCGCAGGGCGTACTCCGGGCCCTTCTCCGGGGGCGGGTCGCGCTGCGCCGGCTTCCCCTGGCCCAGGGGCGCCTTGTCCACGAGGTCCTTGGAGGGGGGATGCTTTTTCATAACTGGCCCTCTGCGCTCCCGGCGTACGAGGAATCGGTTCGCTTGTGAGTCTATCAGTCGCGGCGGGCAGACTCCACGGAATTTTGCGCGGCTGGCCAGGTCCCCGACAAAACCCTAGAATCGCTTTTTTCCTTCTTCCCGGCATTAACGGCGCGGCCCACCAGCGGCGGAGGCCAAAAGTTGCCCGCCTTCCCCACCTTTGCGATAGCAACCAGCGGGCAGGACCGTTACAATCCAAATCGTTTGCCCTCCCGGCATACGGACTCGCTTCCGCCGGGCGGACCTCACTCCCCGAGTGTTTGGGCATGATATTCCTGGACTTCAACCTGCCCAACGCCACGACGTGGTTCTACTTGTCCGCGCTGCTGGCGGTGGCGCTGTTCTTCAAGTTTTCCCGCTTCCTCAGCGTCCGCAACTGGGACGTGGTCGCGCTGTTCCTGCTGGTCCCCGGGCTGCTGCTGCTGCGCGAGCCGGGGGGCGAGCCGCTCGCCTACGTCTGGCTGTTCGCGGGCTCGGCCTACTTCCTCGGCCGTTGCCTGCTCGACTTAACGCTGGTGCAGCGACCCGCCCTGGCCCCCAACCTCACCCTGGGCGGCCTCGCCTGGCTGGCCGGCGCCCTGTTCATCTGCCTGGTCGCCGTCGCCGTCACTCGCCGATCCGATAACGACGCCGACGGCCCCGGCAAGGATCCGGACCTGACCAAGGCGGCCGCGAACCGGGCGGCCGACCTCGTCGATGCCCAGGTGCAGGCCAACAACGGGCCGGCCTTCGACGCGCGGCTGTGGGTCCGCCGCAGCCTGGCCATCCTGTGCCACCTGGCCATCTTCGCCGGCCTGGTCGTCGTCGGCCGCCGTCACTTCCACGACCTGCACGGCGGCATGGCCGCGGGCACCTTCTATCTGCTGCTGCCGTACACCGCCTTCCACGTCGATCAGTGGCACTACGTCTGGCCGATGGCCTTGGTCGTGTGGGCCGTCGTCTTCTACCGCAAGCCGGCGCTGGCCGGCCTGCTCCTGGGGTTGGCCGCCGGCACCGTCTACTTCCCGCTGCTGATCCTGCCGGTGTGGGGGAGCTTCTACCGCGGCCGCGGCACCGGCCGTTTCTTCGGCTCGTTCGCCCTGGCCCTCGGCCTGTGCCTGGCCGCCACCGGACTGATCCTGTGGTACGACAACGCCCTGGCCCACAGCCTCCAGTCGCTGCGGACGCTGCCCGCCTGGCAACCGTGGCTGCCGCCTCGCGGCACCCGGGGCTTCTGGACCGGCATGGAGTGGGCGTGGGCCTACCGCATGCCGGTGTTCGTCGCCTGCATGGCCCTGACCGTGACCACGGCGTTTTGGCCGTCGCCGAAGAACCTGGCTCACGTCCTGGCCCTGTCGGCGGCGGCGCTGATCGGCGTGCAGTTCTGGTACGCCGACCAGGGCGGCGTTTACGTCCTGTGGTATCTGCCGCTGCTGCTGCTGATCGTCTTTCGACCCAATCTGTCCGACCACCGCACGCTGCCCATCAACCCCGAGAACGATTGGCTGTTCCGCCTCGGCCGGTTGGCGCTGCGGGTCGCGGCGCGCGTCGTGCGCCTGCCCGAGACGCCGGTGCCGCAGCGCTGAGGCGGGCTTCCCCGGAAAGGCGGATGTGGGTAAAACGATTTATCGTTTCGCGCACGATAAATCGCGAAACGATAAATCGCTCACGGCACGGAGGCCCCCGTCATGCGGCGCGCGCTCGTTCCCCTTCTCGGTATCGCCACGGTCCTCGCCCTGATCGCCGGGCCGATCGTCTACGCCTTCCACGAAGAGAAGCAGATGCGTAACTTCCGCGTGGTGCGTGACGGCGTCCTCTACCGCAGCGCCCGCATGACGCTGCCCGGCCTGAAGCGCGCCGTCCACGACTACGGCATCCGCACCGTGGTCAGCCTGCGCGACGCCGACTCTTCCGACCGGGCCGAGGAGGCCTTTTGCCAGAAAGAAGAGATCAACTTCTATCGCCTGCCGCCGAAGCACTGGGACACCAGCAACGGCCCGGCCGAGGCGGAGGTGAACGTGCGCCAGTTCCGGGACGTCATCGACGACCCGGACAACTACCCCATCCTGGTCCACTGCTTCGCCGGCGTCCACCGCACCGGGGCTTACGTCGCCATCTACCGCATGGAGCGCGAGAAGTGGACCAACGAGGAGGCCATCGCCGAGGTCCAGGCGCTGGGCTACGAGAACCTGCCCGAGGAGCTGGACGTGCTGGGCTACCTGGAGCAATACCGGCCGACGTGGAAGCAATCGAAGGAGCCGCCCGCCGCCCCGCCGACGAAGGGGAAGCCCCACCCGCGGAAGCGGCCGGCGCCCCGGGGCGCAAAAAAAGTCCCCTCCCAGGAAGGGTGGGGACAGTGAGCCGCCGACGGCTTCGCGGGGATCCGGTTAATCGTCGTCGCGCGGGCGGCGCTTGACGCGGCGGTCGTCCTCGTCGTCGTCATCGTCCTCGTCACGGCCCCGCCGGCGCGGCCGGTCGTCTTCCTCGTCCTCGTCCTCTTCCTCGTCACGCGCCCGGCGGCGCGGCCTGTCGTCATCGTCCTCGTCTTCCTCCTCGCGGCGCCGCCGGCGCCCACCGCGGCCATACTGATACTCGGCGCTGCCGAAGCCGAGGATCGGCCAGAAGTTCAGCGGGAGGAGGAGCAGGCCGACGGCGAAGCCTCCCTCCTTTCCGAAGGCTTTCGCCGTCTCGAAGATAAGCACGATACCGAAGTAGAAGTTGACGCACGGGATGAGGGTCCAGATGAACCAGTCCGGCTTCTTGACGATCTGGCACAGGACGTAGTTGTTGTAAATCGGGATGAGCGCCGCCCAGGCGGGCTGGCCGGCCTTGGAGAAGACCTTGCACATCCCGATGACAGCGACCAGACCGACTCCGAGGACCACCAGGGGGCAGACACATGCAAAGAGTCCTGCGCCGAGGAGCCCGCCGGCATCAGGAGCTTGCGGCGCCCCAGGCGCCTTCGCTTGCAAAATCGCTATCAACCCCAACATCAGCAAGTACATCAATCGCCTCCCCATCGCGGCCGAGACGGTCGTACCCCGGAACCCGCCGCGAAAGATGTCACCTCGGTTGAGTGAAGGAACTCATCCCGCCTCAAGGCCACGTCGCCGGGAATTCAGTCCACCCGGCCAGGACCAGGCCGAATCGCACTACCCCGAACGTCACGAACCCCGCCGCCGCGGTCAGGTAGAGCGGCCGCAGCGGCGCGCCCCACGCCGCCAGGCGCGAGCAGGCCGGGTGCCGCCAGCGCCGCGGCACCAGCGCCAGCAACCCCAGCCCGGCGCTCAGCGGGAACACCACCGTCCCGAGCGGATGATAGCGAAAGGCCCGGCGGACTTCGCCGCGCGCCAGGCAGGATCCGCAGCGCGTCACGCCACAGCCAGGACACGGGGCGTGCGTCATGCGCAGGCACGGACACAGCTCCACGCCCAGCCCGCCGGACGGCATTAGCACACAGACGACGGCGAACACCGCGCACGCCCGAAGGAACGTGTCGTTGAGAAACTGCCGTAACCAGGAGCTATGGTCGCCAACGCCCCGGCTCATTCGGCCCTCGGTGGGCAGGCGGATCGGTCACAAGACCCCAATGACTGGCCAGTTTACCGGCGCCACCAGCGACGGCAAGCGCATTTCTTCGCGAATTCGTCACTGCTTGCCTCGCCGACGTGGCTTCCCTCGCGCCAACGAACACTTCGGCACGATGCGCAAAAAGAAGCCCCGGCCTCGTCGGTGAGGCCGGGGATTCGAGGAGAGCGCGTTGGCGGTTAGGGAGGCACCCCTCTGCCAGGGCCTGCCGCCGCTACTGCCCCAGCGCCTTCTTGATCGCCTCAATGTCGGGCGGGGCCATGACGCCTCCGGCGATGTTGAGGATCACACCGACCGTGAAGACCAGCATGACAGGCTGGATGTTCCACTCGCCGGCTTTGACCCACCCATAAATCAGGGTGAACAGGAAACCGATGCCGCAGCAGAAGGTCAGCACGATGGCCAGGATGCCCAGGCCGGTCTGGCCGTTCTGGAACATCTTGACGATCACGATGATGTGGCAGATCAACATGATCAGGCCGCCAATCGAGCCCACGACGTTTCCGATCATTGTCATCGTTCGGTTCTCCAGCCCCGGGGCGCGCGGGCGATGTCCCGGCCGCCCCGGACCAAGGGATGCTGACAGGTGCGGCGTGTCTGCCCCACTCCCAAGGACATGGCGCGCCGCGAACGGTCACAATCGTAACGACTCCCGACCCGCGCCGCTAATGGATTTCATCGAATTCGGCCGCCCCGGCCGCGCGGACAGCCACACCGTCGCCCCTCTTGGAACCCCCCCGCGCGCTCATAGGATGAAGTGAAGCTTGCGACCCGATGACGCCGCTTGCGATTTATCGATTCGCGAAACGATAAATCGCAAGCGGCGTCGAATGCGCCCCTGGCCGACGACAATGCCGAAGCGCACCGACCTCAAGAAGATCCTCCTCATTGGCTCCGGCCCCATCGTCATCGGCCAGGCGTGCGAGTTCGACTACTCCGGCACCCAGGCCTGCAAGGCGCTGCGCGAAGAGGGCTACGAGGTCGTCCTCGTCAACTCCAACCCGGCCACCATCATGACCGACCCGGAGATGGCCGACCGCACCTACGTCGAGCCGGTCACCTGGGAGGTCGTCGCCAAGATCATCGAGAAGGAACGTCCCGACGCCCTGCTGCCGACCCTCGGCGGCCAGACCGGGTTAAACACCGCGATGGACCTGCACCGTCACGGCGTGCTGCAGAAGTACGGTGTGCAGATGATCGGCGCCACGCCGGAGGTCATCGAAAAGGCCGAGGACCGTGAGAAGTTCAAGCAGGCCATGCAGAAGCTCGGCATCGCCGTGCCGCGCAGCGGCGTCGCCCGCTCCCTGGCCGAGGCGCAGCAGGTGCGCGACGAGATCGGCCTGCCGTGCGTGCTGCGCCCGAGCTTCACGCTGGGCGGTAGCGGCGGCGGCATCGCCTACAACCGCGAGGAGTTCAACGAGCTGATCGCCCACGGCCTCGACCTGTCGCCGGTCGGCGAGGTGCTCATCGAGGAGTCGGTGATCGGCTGGAAGGAGTTCGAGCTGGAGGTGATGCGCGACCGCGCCGACAACGTCGTCATCATCTGCTCCATCGAGAACCTCGACCCGATGGGCGTCCACACCGGCGACAGCATCACCGTCGCTCCGGCGCAGACGCTGACCGACAAGGAGTATCAGCGGATGCGCGACGACGCCATCCGCATCATCCGCGAAATCGGCGTCGAGACCGGCGGCAGCAACATCCAGTTCGCCGTCAACCCCGACGACGGCTACATGGTAGCGATCGAGATGAACCCGCGCGTGTCGCGCTCCTCGGCGCTGGCCAGCAAGGCGACGGGCTTCCCGATCGCGAAGATTGCGGCGAAACTGGCGGTCGGCTACCGCCTGGACGAGCTGCGCAACGACATCACGCGCGAGACGCCGGCCTGCTTCGAGCCGACCATCGATTACGTCGTCACCAAGGTGCCGCGCTTCGCCTTCGAGAAGTTCCCCGACGCCGACCCGACGCTGACGACGCAGATGAAGTCGGTCGGCGAGACGATGGCCATCGGCCGCACCTTCAAGGAGTCGGTGCAGAAGGCGCTGCGCGGCCTGGAGACGGGGCGCTTCGGCCTGGGCTGCGACCGCGCCGACCGCTGGGGCACGGCCGGCCAGCCGTCGCTGGAGGAGATCTTCGCCAAGCTGGCGACGCCGAACGCCGAGCGGATCTGGTTCATCCGCTACGCCTTCAAGACCGGCCTGGGCGTCGAGGACGTCTACGTGCGCACCAAGATCGACCGCTGGTTCTTGAACAACCTGCGCGACATCGTGGACATGGAGGAGCGGCTGCGGCGGGCGCTGCCGGGCGGCGACGGGGCCGAGGCGCTGGAGAAGATCGACACGGCGCTGCTGCTGGAGGCGAAGCAGTACGGCTTCAGCGACATGCAGCTGGCCAACCTGTGGCACGTGTCGCAGTTCGAGGTGCGCCGCCTGCGCCTGGCGCGCGGCGTGACGGCGTCGTACAAGTTGGTCGATACCTGCGCCGCGGAGTTCGAGGCGTACACGCCGTATTACTACTCGACCTACGAGGCACCGACTATTTCCGTGCCCGTGCCCGTGCCCGTGCCCGATTTGTCAGCAATCGGGCAGGGGCAGGGGCAGGGGCACGGGCACGGGGACGGGACGGAAGATGAGACCCGTCCTCCCTCCGGCAAGGACCGCATCATGATCCTCGGCGGCGGTCCCAACCGCATCGGCCAGGGCATCGAGTTCGACTACTGCTGCTGCCAGGCGGCCTTCGCGCTGAAGGAGGCCGGCTACGAGACCATCATGGTCAACTCCAACCCGGAGACGGTCTCGACCGACTACGACACCAGCGATCACCTCTTCTTCGAGCCGCTGACCGCCGAGGACGTTCTCAATATTTGCGATCGCATGCAGCCCAAGGGGCTGATCGTCCAGTTCGGCGGCCAGACGCCGCTCAACCTCGCCAAGGCCCTCGCCGCGGCGGGGGCGCCGATCATCGGCACCAGCGTCGAGAGCATCGACCGCGCCGAGGACCGCAAGCTGTTCCAGGAGCTGGTCGATAAGCTCGGCCTGAAGCAACCCGAGAACGGCACCGCCCTGGACGTGCCGCAGGCGCTGCGCATCGCCCGCCGCATCGGCTACCCCGTGCTGGTGCGGCCGAGCTTCGTCCTCGGCGGCCGCGGCATGGAGATCGTCTACGACGACGACGCCCTGACGCGCTACATGGGCCGGGCGCTGGAAGTCACGCCTGGCAAGCCGATCCTCATCGACAAGTTCCTGGAGTCGGCCATCGAGGTGGACGTCGATTCGCTCAGCGACGGCCGTCGCACCCTGATCGGCGGCGTCATGCAGCACATCGAGGAGGCCGGCGTCCACTCCGGCGACTCGGCCTGCGTCATCCCGCCGCACAGCCTGCCGCGCGAAGTGGTCGAGGACATCAGGCGGCAGACGCGGGCCATGGCCGAGGAGCTGAACGTCAAGGGGCTGATGAACGTCCAGTTCGCCGTGGCCCGCGACGGCACCGTCTACGTCCTGGAGGTCAACCCGCGCGCCAGCCGCACTGTGCCGTTCGTCAGCAAGGCGACCGGTGTGCCGCTGGCCCGCTACGCGGCCCTGGTCATGGTCGGCAAAACGCTCGACGAACTGGGCCTGTTCGACGAGGTGGTGCCGAAGCACTTCTCGGTCAAGGAGAGCGTCTTCCCGTTCAACAAGTTCCCCGGCGTGGACATCATCCTCGGCCCGGAGATGCGCTCGACCGGCGAGGTGATGGGCATCGACGACAGCTTCCCGATGGCCTTCGCCAAGAGCCAGATCGCCGCCAACAGCCCGCTGCCGCGCGAGGGCAAGGTGTTCGTGTCGGTGGCCAAGCGCGACAAGGCGGAGGTGGTGCCGATCGCCCGGGCGCTCGTGGACATGGGCTATCAGATCGTCTCGACGCGCGGCACCGCCCAGGCGCTGCGGCAGGCCGGACTTGAGGTGGTCGAGGTGCCGAAGCTCCAGGAAGGGCGCCCAAACTTGATCGATTACATGAAGAATGACCAGATCGCGCTGGTCATCAACACGCCGTCGGGGAAGGGGGCGCGGACGGACGAAGGGAAGATTCGGGCGGCGGCGGTGGCGCACGGCGTGACGTGTATCACGACGATAGCGGCGGCGCAGGCGGCGGTGGCCGCGTGCCGGGCGCTGGCCGAGCAGGAGCTGACGGTCAGTGCGCTGCAGGATCGCTATTAGCCGCTTGCGGCTTAGCGTTCGCCTCATCAGCAGGAAGGGAACGCTAAGCCGCAAGCGGCTCCGCAAGGGGGACTTTTTTTCCCCGGCTCGCTGTTGCCCTCAAAGGGGGGGTGATATACTATAGTTGCCACGTCGTTTCTCCTGACGGCGTGCGGGTGGGTACCACCGATGCCTGCGCAGCTCCTGGCCCTGACTGACGGCCCCAGCATCGTGCTGGACAAGCCGATCCTGTTGCTCGGCCGGCACCCCGAGTGCGACATCCAGATCGAATCGCGCAAGGTGTCGCGGCGCCACTGCTGCATCGCCCAGGTGGCCGACTACCTGGTGGTGCGCGACCTCGACAGCACCAACGGCATTCGCATCAACGGGGCGCGCGTACAGGAAGGCAAACTGCATCACGGCGACGAATTGACGATTGGCAACAACCGCTACCAGGTGAGTTGGTCCGACGCGGCCCCGCAGCCGCAGGCCAGTCTCCTGAAGCGCGAACTGGCACCCGTGGCTCCGGTCGTCGATCCGAACGACGACGACGAGCTGCTGGAGGCGTGCGAAAACCCGGTGCCGCTCGCCGAGCCGGTGGGGTTGAAACTGCCGGTGGCGCCGCGCCTGGCCAAGCCGCTCAAGCCGCCGCCCCCGCCGGAGCCGGCACCCGAAGCGCTCATCCTGCCCGACGACATTCCCCTGGCTCCGGCGTCGGGGTCTCACTCGGGGCACTAATCTCTCGGCCGCATTTCTTACAGGCTGTAACTCTTTGGCGAGCGGCGCGGCGTCAGCCCGCCGGTGCCGCCGAAACCGGCGGGCTGACGCCGCGCCGCTCGCAAAGAGTTAGTGCTTCTTATCCCGGCGCGAACCGCGCCTGCGGGGTGCGGTGGACCGTAGCCGGCGCCTGCGCTTGCAGCTTCGCCACCTCCGCCAGTGCGGCGGCCACCCCCTCGCGCGAATCGAAGACGTCCAGCGCCAGCGTCGCCTCCCAGCGGCCTCCCGGCGGCAGGACGCGCACCCGGCCCTGCTGCCGCTCAAATGTTTTGAGATTCGGCAAGTTCGTGGACGGCTCCAGGCCGGTGACGTAGCCGTTCTCGACCGCCGCGGTGTTCTTCCAGACGACGAAGCACGGCAGCTCGCGCCGGCCGAAGCGCACCGCTACTCCGCGGTCGGCTGCCGCGTTGGCCAGCAGCGCCAGTGTGCGGCCGTGGCCGTCGGCCAGCAATTCGTAGGCGTAGACCTGCTCCGCGAAGCCGGTCGTCGGGCCGGCGTAGGTTTCGTAGGTGTCGATGCCCTGCGCCGCCCGTGGGGTCAGCGGGGCCATCTCCTTGATCGGCGCCAGGACGCGGCTGCCGGCTTCGAGGAACGGCGGGCCAACGTTGACGTGATAGAGCATCTGCATTTCCGCCGGCTGGGCGGCGCGGTTCTCGACGACGTCGTGGACGACGACGCGGTTGGAGCCGGGGACGGTGGTGGTGGTCGTGGTCAGGTGCAGGTGCGGCAGGAAGAGGCCGGCCTCGGCGACGTGGCCGATGATGCTGATCTCGTAAGGCGGGTCGAGGTTGACGCGCACCTCGACGAAGTGGGCGGGGCGGTTGGCGATGCGGCCGTGCAGCGTCAGCGGCGTGCGCGTGGTGCGGCCGTCCTTGTGGGTGACGACGTCCTCGCCGGGCGGGCCGTTGGAGGCCAGGCCGCAGCGGACGAGCCATTCGTCGAAGCCGGCGAGCCAGCCGAGGCCGCCGTGATCGGCGAGGTTGACGAATTTCGGGTGGACCGGCCCCTGCACCGGCGAGCGCCAGCCGAGGAACTGGCCGCGATAGCCGCCGCGCCACAGCCCCATGCCGCGCGTCGGCAGGACGGTGAACGACAGGGCGCCGTTGTGAACCTCGATGACGTCCACGCCGTCGCGCAGACCGCCGCGCAGGGTGCGCTTGCGCAGCGACCAGTCGTGCGGCGTCGGCAGGCGCAGGGAGTCGTTGCCAACGGCGAAGCTGTCGATCCACAGGTCGCCGGCCACGTCGGTCAGCGTCCAGGACTTGGTGCGTGTCATGAGAGTGTCACACCCCGGGCATGGCTTTCTTCAGCGGCCGCAGCAACAGGATCAGGACGACGCCCATGCCGACGGCCATCCCACCGAGGACGGCGAAAAAGGTCGAGTGCCACCATTCCGTCCAGTAGACGCCAATCGCACTCAGGCTGCCGCCGACGGCCGTGGCCACGAACCAGCCGCCCATCATCAAGCCGCGCCGCCGCGGCGGGGCGACCTTGGAAACCAGAGACAGCCCCATTGGCGACAGGCACAACTCGGCCACGGTGGCGAAGAAGTACGTCCCGACCAGCCACCCCAGCGAGACGCGGAACTGGTAGCGTGTCTGCTCGGTCAGGCCCTGTTCCCCCACCCGGGCGGCGCCGTAGAGAATGAAGAAAGACAGGCCCAACAGGACCATGCCCACGGCCAGCTTGGTCGGCGTGGACGGCTCCAGGCCGCGGCGATTGAGGAAGTTCCAGAGCAGCACGAGCGGGAAGGAGAGGGTGACGACCCAGAACGGGTTGATGGTGTTGGCGATGATCGCGAACACTTCATTGTCTTCGCGGGATTCCACGCCGGTCGCGCGCCAGTCGGTGTTGTCCCGCGCCCAGTAGTTCAGCGTCGAGCCGTTCTGGTTGAACACCATCCAGAAGACGATGACGATGACGAAGATCACGATAAGGGCTCCGATGCGCTTCCCCTCGGGTACGGCGTCGATGGGGCGGGCCACGGCCGGCGCACCCGCCGAGCCGGAAACCTCGGTCCGGTCGGCCCCCCGGACGTAGGCCCGGAAAAGCCAGAGGATGGTCACGGACATGATCATGCCGACGCCGGCAACGATGAACCCGGCGTGGAAGCCGAAGTACTTGCGCATCAGGCCGGCGCTGATGGGGGCGAAGAGCGCGCCGATGTTGATGCCCATGTAGAAGATGTTATAGGCGCGGTCCTTCAGAGCGCTCCCCTCGGGGTAGAGGTGGCCGACCATGGCCGAGACGTTCGGCTTGAAGAAGCCGTTGCCGATCACCAGGCAGGCCAGGGCGATGAAGACGGCCACGATGGAGTGGACGGCCATCACGAAGTAGCCGACCATGAAAATGAGGCCCCCGATCAGCACCGAGTTGCGGTAGCCCAGCTTCCAGTCGGCGATCAGCCCGCCGAACAGGGGCATGAAGTAGACCGACGCCTGATAGATCGAGTAGAGTAGCGTCGCCTCCTTCTCGTCCCAACCGAAGCCCTCCTGCTGGTTCTGCAGGTACAGAACGAACATCGCCAGCATCGAGTAGAAGCCAAAGCGCTCCCACATCTCGGTGAAGAAGAGCACGTACAACCCCGGCGGGTGTCGTTCTTTCTGACCCGGACCCATGTCTCCCCTCCGGAAAGTGTTTCCATTCATCCGCGGGCCAGGGGTCGCCGGGACGCGCCCGTCGCCCGCCCCCGTCGTCAACGGCTCACACCGGCTTTTGCCCCGTCACGGAATCCGGTCGCGTCGCGGTGACGTCTTCGACGTCTTCCGGGACTTCCGCCGGCGCCTGGGCCGGCCCGGCGTCGGCCGCGGGTGCCGCCATCGCGCGGTTGAACTGCCGGGCGACGAAGACGAACGCCACCGTGACGACGAGCATCATCAGAGTCAGCGCGGTGAAGTAGCCCGCCGGCGTCGGGAAGTGCCAGCCCGGCGAGTCGCTCGGGTAGAGGCGCGTGACGTAGGCGTTGATGAAGAGGTTGGCGGCGGCCACCGTGACCAGCCAGCAGCCGGTCACGAATCCCTTCATCGCCTTCGGCGCCGCCGTGAAGGCCAGCTCCAGGCCGGTCACCGAGATCAGGATTTCCGCGAAGGTGATGACGAGGAACGCCCCGACCTGCCAGGCCAAAGACACCTTGGCACCGCTCTGCACCGCCAGGTAGCCGGCCACGGCGTGGACGGCCATCGCCCCGGCCGTCAGCAGGAAGCCCACGACCATCTTGTCCGTCGGCCGCACCTTCAGGCCCCACCGCGCCAGCAGCCGCCACAGGACGCTGGCGACCGGGAGGAAGGCAACGATGAAGATCGGATTGAGGGCCTGAACCTGGTCGGGCTGGACCTCGTAGCCGAATAGGTTCAGGTCCAGGTACTTCTTGGCGAAGAAAATCCAGGTGGTGGCGTGCTGGTCGAAGATGGCCCAGAAGAACGTGACAAGCAGGAACAGGCCGAACAGTCGGCCGAGCAGCGCCCATTGCTGCGCCCGCTCCTCGGGCGTCTTCTCCGTGCGCTGGATGACCTCGACGGCGTAGAAGCGCTTGCCTAGGGCGAACAAGGTGAGGGCGAGGGTCATGAGCACAGCGGGGAACATGAAGGCGGCGAAGTAGCCGTAGCGCGTCCGCAGCTCGGGCATGACGAGGGTGGACATGGCCGAGCCGATGTTGATGGCCCCGTAGAACATGGAGAAGGCGTCACTGCGCAGCTGGTCCTGCCCCGGACGCTGCTGGTCGTAGGTCAGGCCCATGAGCGTCGAAATGTTCGGCTTGATGACGCCGGAGCCCATCGCCAGCAGGGCCATGGCGATGTACGGGAATGGCCCGTGGCTGATGCCGATCATGAGCTGTCCGACCACATAGGGCAGCGAGAAGCCGACAATGGTCCAGTACTTGCCGAGGTAGCGGTCGGCGATCCAACCGCCAATGAGCGGCAGGAAGTAGCAGCCGGCGATGAAAACCGACATGGTGGTGCCGGCGTTGGCCTCGTTCAGCTTCAATTCGTTGATCATGTACAGGGTGAGGATCGCCTTCATCCCGTAGAACGAGGCCCGCTCGGCGAACTCGCCCCAGAAGAAGAACCAGAAGCCGATAGGGTGGCTCTTCAGGAGGCGGGCGATGCGGCCGCGCTTCTCCTGGATCGGCTGGAGGGAGGCGTCGAAATCCTGGCCGGACCCCGCGCCGGCGGCGGGTTGGAGGGCCGCGTGGGGTGTCACGGGGCCGTTGGCGTCGTTCTGCGAATGACCCATCGAAAGACCCTTCAGAAGGGGCGGTCGAAGCTTCTCGGGAAAGCAAGGCGATTGTAGCGGCGGGGGAAGGTCGGGGGAAGGAGAGAGGTGGCGGAATGGGGCGCCAGTCACGGCGCCCCGGGAAGGGTCACGACTTGAGGGCGGCGCGGAAGTCGTCGTAACTGCTGGCGTCGATGGCGGCGTCGAACCAGCGTGACAAGCTGTCCACGTCAGTCGTCGCCTGCACGGATTGGGTAATGTCTGCGGGGACGGGAGCCTTGCAGCGCCGCTCCAACGCACGGAGCACGTCCAGCCGCAATCGTTTCAAGTCGGCCTCTGCCTGCCACTCCCGCACTACCCTTGACTCGCGCATGTCAAACTCCTTCAGCATGGGGTCCCATCGCTCCAGCAAATCGGCGAGATCGGCAAATGTTCTGGCATCTGTGGCATACTCACGCCGCAGCTCGGGGTTCGGCTCCGTGTCGGCCAGCCGTTTCCACTCCTCAACGGCCGCGGTCCCATCGGCACCTCCCATCAAAGGCACCCAGGGCAGAACGCTCCGGACGATTTGCCCGTTAGAGATGCCCATCAGGGTCCCGGCCGCGTCCTCAGTGGCCAGGGGACGATGAGCGGTGCGGAATGAGAGGCCGACGCCCGCCAACCCGGGCACCGACATATTCAGTGTGTCCGCGGCGCGCTTGCCGGTCAAGTCGATCAAGACCCCGCCCACGCTGTACTTCACGCGCGGGTCAAATGCTGGCCGACGGTCGCGCCGGCAGCGAATCACGTACTCCAGCAACTGATCCAGGTCCTCGCCGCGCGGCTCGAGTTTGAACTCAACGACGAACAACCACGGTTCTTCCGGCCGGGCCGAATTAGCGAATTCGCAGACGGCGTCGGCCGTAAGCTCCGGCTCGGTTGCTGCCGCCGTGGTCCGCGCGTCGTTCCAGCCGACGAAACGCAACCAAGCGTCCAGCCCGGGCAGGATCCAACGGAAGAACCCGACACCGTCGCGCTTCGCCACTCGCCGCGCCGCCTGGTCGAATACGCCCATCGCAAGTCCCCTCACGCCCCGCGCGAAGCCGCAAGCGGCCCGACAGTCACGGCCCCTCCCCCGGCTGCCACAGATACAGGAACGCCGCCCCGCCCTTGTTACCGAACAGCGGCACGTCCAGCTTGACGTTGATCTCGCTGGGGATCTTCGGCATCGCCGCGTAGATGCTGCCGCGGTAGCCGCCGCAGCGGTCGTAGGCCACCACCTTGGCGTCCTTCACGCAGGCCATCGATTTGGCGCAGTCGATGGCGTCTTCCAGGTAGCCGACCTCGTCCACCAGGCCGAGTTTCTTGGCGTCGAGGCCGGTGTAGACGCGGCCGTCGGCCAGGGCGCGCACGCGCTCCTCCGGCAACCCGCGGCCGCGCACCACCACCTGCACGAACTGATCGTAGAAGCTGTTCACCATCCCCTGCAGGATGTCGCGCTCCTCCTGCGTCATCTCGCGGGCCGGGTTGCCGATGTCCTTGTTCGGGCCGGACTTGATCGGGTTGCTCCTGACGCCGAGCATCTGGAACAGGCCGCTGGCGTTGTACAGCGACATGATGACGCCGATGCTGCCGGTCACCGTCGTCGGGTGAGCGTAGACGCGGTCGGCCGACATCGCCAGGTAGTAGCCGCCGCTGGCCGCCACGTCCATCATGCACGCCACCACCGGCTTGTGCGTCTCGCGGCGGAAGCGCAGCACGTCCTGGTACATGATGTCGCTGGCCGTCACCGCCCCGCCGGGGCTGTTGATGCGCAGTACCACGGCCTTGACGTTCGGGTCGTCCGCGGCGGCGTCGAGGCGCTCGCGGAAGGTGGACATCATGTTGTCGCCCTCGCCGAGCAACCCGCCCACCTTGGCGTTGAGGATCATGCCATCGACGTCGATGATGGCGACCTTGTTGCAGCAGAGGAATGGTCTTTTCGCCTCGCAGATGACCGTTTCCTCGACGGGGGTGGCGGTGTTCACGGGCGTCAGCAGCACGCCGTTGAAGCAGCCGCCCAGGGACAGGGCCGACAGACAGACGAGCCAGCGCGCCATGACGGAGCCTCCCGAGTCTACAAGGGGCGCGGACTATAGGGGCGGCGGCAAGGCGCGTCAAGGCGAGCACCAGCCGCTTGCGGCTTGGCGCTCGCTGCAAAGCCGCAAGCGGCAAGAATCAGGCGTCGGCCAGGAAATACTTATCGACGTGCTTGTCCGGCGGCGGGGCGGTGAGGAGACTGACGACGATGGCGAGGACGAACGAGACGGTGAGACCCCAGAGCACCGGGTCGAGGCTGAGCGGGTAGAGCGGGGCGAAGTCCTGCGCCGCCGGCCCCGTCTTGCCCGCCTTGCCGACGCCCAGCCAGCCGAGGACGTACAGGGTGGTCACGGTCCCGAAGCCGCCGACGAGCCCGGCGAGCGCCCCGGCGCGCGTCGCCCGCCGCCAGTACAGGCCGAGCACCGTCGGCGCCAGGAAGGTGCAGCCCATGCCCGCCCCGGTGAACAGGATCAGGTACTGCAGGTAGTGCGGCGGCCGCAGCGACACCACCGTGACGATGGCCCCGACGACCGCCGTCGTGCCGTAGCTCACCCACTTGACGCCGCGCTCGGACACGTTGGGGTTGATGTTGCGCTGGTACAGGTCGCGCACCAGGCTCGACGACATCAGCAGCAGGAAGCCGGCCACCGCCGACATCGCCGCCGCGAACGGCGCCGCCAGGATCAGCCCGCCCAGCAACGGCCAGTCGGCGGTGAGGCGCAGCGCCACCGCCGGCATTGTCTTGTCGGTCTGTTGCAGGTAGTCGTCGGGGTACAAGGCCCGGGCGCAGACGAAGGCGATGACCAGCGGCAGGTAGATCAGGGCGTAATAGATGCCGATCATGAACAGCGAACGGCGCAAGGTCGGCGTGTCGCGGCAGGCCATCAGGCGCACCATGCCGACCGGCTGTCCCATGGCGCCGATGGTCCACAGGAAGAAGTACGACACCGCCAGGCCCACCGGCACGAAATCGTCGGGGCCGGGGCCGCTCACCAGGTGCGTGTCCAGGGCGCGCAGCTTGGTCGTGGCCGCCTCCAGCCCGCCGACCTTGTACAACGCCAGCACCATCAACAGCATGGCGCCCAGCACGATCACGATGCCTTGCAGCACGTCGGTCCAGGTGACGGCCCAGAAGCCGCCGTAGGCCGTGTACGCCACCACCGTCAGCGCGAAGACGAGCATGCCCAGGACGTAATCAGGATACTCCAGGTCGTAGAATTTCCCTTTCTGCTCGGGCTTCGCCGCCTCCTGCTCGTCCCACAGCCCGGCGGCCGTCACCGCCTTCGCCGTGCCGTCGCGGGCGCCCTCGTAGGCCGCGGAGGACTTCACGCCGCCGCAGGCCTCGCGCAGGATCAGCCCGCCGGCCTTGAACTGGCCGACGAGGTTGAAGACGAGGAACAGCAGCAGGAAGACGCTGGCCAGCACGCCCAGCACCGGGCTCTGGAAGCGGTCGCGCAGCACGTCGGGCACGGTGATCGCCCCGGACAGGCGCGACACCTGATTGAGGCGCTTGGCCATCGTCCCTTTGCTGACGAGCCCGCCAACCATGTAGCCGCCGATCCACAACGCCATGACCCAGCCGTGGCGGTAGATCAGCGACGGGAAGCCGACGAAGCTGCCGGCGCTGACCGAGGTGGCGACGTAGGTGAGGCCCAGCACCCAGGCGCCGAGGCCGCGGTCGCCGAGGAAGTATTCCTTGAGGAAGGCGCCTTTCTTCAAGAGCCGGTGCGCCAGGGCGCCGAGGAGGAAGACGCCGGCCATGTAGCCGCCGAAGGCGACGAGCGTGTAAGGGGAGGCCGTGCCTTCGGCGAAGAGGACGTCAACCACGGCCGGCCTCCTCATGCCCAGTCTCATCGGGATCGTGGCCGAGGTCGTCGTCGGCCATGAAGGCGAAGCAGAACCAGATGGAGAAGAGCAGGGCCAGCCCCCACGGCAGCACGACCGCCCAGAAGACCCAGTCGGGCATGCCCAGGATCAGGCCGATCTCGCGGTTGGGGTCGTAGCCCAGGAGGTAGCCGACGCCGACGCTCCAGGCGAGGGCGACGGCCCAGACGATCATGACGAGGAGGCCTTCGCGGCGGGCGTGGCGCAGCAGCTGCTGTTCCTTGCCGGGCCGGGCGGGAGGTTGGGACATCGGCGTGAACCTGTCGGCGGGTCGGGATGGCGAGGGCTGTATTAAAGCAGCGCGGCGGGTGGGACTCAACCCTGCGACGGCGATTGCGGCGGCAACTGTGCCCGCAGCCGCTCCAGCTCGGCCTTGAGGCGTCGGACCTCGAGTTCGGCCCGGTCGGCGCGCTCTACGGCAGAACACCCATGCCGTTCAGCCTGATCGGCTCGCTCCTCGGCTTGTTGCGCCCTCTGTCGGGCTGCATGCGCTTCCTTTAATGCATCTTCGAGAAGCTGCATCAACTCAGGGGCTGGTGATTCGCCCGGAGAAAGTTTGGTGGCCTCCATGTCGGCTCCTTCGTGCTGGGGTCAGGGCGCGGCGGATCTGCATTATGGCGGGACGGCTCGTGGCAGACAACGTCACCCGGACCCGGTAGGGGCGCGATTCCGAACCCTCCGAGAAATCCTTTGTCCCCCGACCCTCCGCCGCGGTATGCTGGGCGCAACGAACCCGTTTCACTCAGGGAGTCGCTGATGCACACCCCACGCTGGCCCCTCGCCCTGGTCGTCCTCCTCCTGGCCGCCGCCGTCCGAGCCGAGCCGCCCGCCGCTCTGGACACCGCCGCGGACGAAAAGCTCCTTCGCGAGGCCGGCGTCAAGACCGACGGCCCGGCCCTGGTCGAGTTCTTCCGCAAGCGCCTCCCCGCCGAAGTGACGCCGGAGAAACTGGCGGCCTTCGTCAAGCAGCTCGGCGACGAGAGTTTCGACGTGCGCGAGAAGGCCAGCGCGGACTTGAGGGCCCTGGGGGTCCGCGCCCTGCCCGCGCTGCGCCGCGCGGCCGAGGATCCGGACGCGGAGGTCAAGCGCCGCGCCGAGGACTGCATCGCCGCCACGGTCAGCGGCGACGCCGGGGCGCGAACCGCGGCCGCGGCGCGGCTGCTCGCCGCCCGTAAGCCCGCCGGCGCCGCCGCCGCCCTCGTCGGGCACCTTCCCTTCGCCGAGGATGACGCCGCCAGCGACGAGATCGTCCGAGCCCTCATCGCCGTCGGCGCCCCCGACGGCAAGGTCGATGCCGCCGTGAGCGACGCCCTGTCGGACAAGGACCCCGCCCGCCGCGCCGCCGCGGCGCTGCTGCTGGGCCGGCACGGCAGCGCCGAGCAGAAGGCGGCCGTGCGCAAGTTGCTCGCCGATGCCGACCTGGCCATCCGCCTGCGCGCGGCGCAGGGGCTGCTCGCCAACCGCGAAAAGGCCGCAGTTCCGGTGCTGCTGGCCCTGCTCGGCGAGGCGCCAACCGACGTGGCCCGCCAGGCGGAAGACCTGCTGAACCGCGCCGGGGGGGAAGCCGCCCCCGCCGTCACCCTCGGCGAAAGCAAGGAGCAGCGCGCGAAGTGCCGCGCCGCCTGGGAAGGGTGGTGGAAGGAGAAGGAGTCGAAGCTCGACCTGGCGAAGGCCGACGTGGACCTTCAGGTGATCAACCCGGCAGCGCTGGCCAAGGAGACGGCGCGCAAGATGATGGACGCCTGGTTCCTCAAGAAGGACGTGGCAACGGCGAAACGGCTGAGCGACGCGCCCTTCAGCATCGGCGGAACACAGAAGTTCGAGACGCGGGCGAAGGTCGATCAGTTCCTCGACGAGGTCCAGCAGCGCTTCAAGGACAAGAAGGGGACGGGAATCACCTACCGGCAGGCGGTCACGGTGGACGAATACCTGCGCGACACGAACCGCACCTTCGCCGAACAGGAGGCCGGGGAGTTGGCGAAGCTGCGCAAGGCCGAGTTGCGCGTCGTGTACGTGGACCTCGCGTACGACGGCAGGAACGAGGCGTTCGGCGTCTACGTCCGCGTGTCGGGGAGCCCGCGGGTCCTGGGCCTGGGGCCCCTGACCGCGCGGGGCGCCAAGTGAGCCGGGCCCCGCGTTGCCGGGGGAGGGGGCGCGGGCGACAATAGGCAGCGGACAACACGAGTGTTATCGAGCGGAGAACCAGACATGGCCTTCACGAAGGCGGCTACGCTGGCGGAAGTGCCGGCCGGCAAGGCGAAGCAGGTGACCCTCAACGGCAAGACGATCGGTCTGTTCAATGTGGGCGGGACGGTCTACGCCATCGACGACACCTGCACGCACCGCGGCGCCCCGCTTTGGGAGGGCGAGCTGGATGGAACAACCGTCACCTGTCCCTGGCACGGGGCGCGCTTCGACGTGACCAGCGGTGCCCACCTCTGCCCGCCCGCCCCCAGAGGCGTCGCCACTTACAAGGTGCAGGTCGTCGGTGACGAGATCCAAGTGGACGTGTGATCCTGGTTTAGCCGTCGCCCTCGATTGCTAGTTTCGGGAAACGATTTATCGATTCGCGAAACGATGAATCGAGGGCGGCCGCTAAACGGATCGAGTCAGTCGATGCGCTGGAAGCGCCACACCGGGACGTGCGGCGGCAACCGGCCGGCGTAGTACGCCTCGGGACCGATGGTGTCGCGCAGCTTTTTCAGGGCGTGCCGGCGCACCGTCACGTAGTAGTAGTCGCAGCGGGCGTCGCGGACGTTATCCCAGATCTGGTAAAGGCGGTCGGCCTCTTGCACCGCCTCGCGGAACTCCCACCAGTGGACTAATTCAACCGCCTGACGGGTGTCCATCTGCTGGCGGTAAGCGCGGTTGAACGCCAGCAGTTCGCTGACGACCGCGCGCTCGGGAAAGCGCTGGCAGTCGTTCACGGGGGGGGCGTTGGCCAGCTCGTGGTAGCGGCGCTGCAGCAACTTCAAATCGCAGCCGAAGTCTTCCGGCCGCGCCAGGACGTAGCGCACTTCGCGCGGGTCGAGGATCTCCCACTTCAGGGCGAGTTGTTGCACGGCGGGGCCGACCGTCCCGAACAGTTCGGGGCTGACGGGCAGTTCCCTGTCCGCGGGTGCGGTGAGCAGGGCGGCGGCGATCAGGTAGTCGAACGAAAGCATGCCTCTTCTCCGTGAGGTCGGCGCGGAGCCTCCGTGTCCGGGAAAACAGTACCCGGTCATGCAGAGGTGCTGTCAGACCTCGGCCTGGGTTGTACGGCTCGGGAAACTGTCGGCCCGAAGGGGACGGCCACCGGGGCGGAAACTGGAAGGACGCCCCGGGCGGGCCATCCGTGGGCGGCCCGCCATCCCCTTCTCGATCAAAGGTGTCATAAAACCACTCGATCCGTCCGTGTCAAGTCTAACTCACGTTCGCGCCGTGTCAAACAGAGTAGACGGATCGAATTCTTCTGGGCCGATCGCCCGTCCGTGAGCGGCGTGCGCCGGTTCCGGCCGGCGCCGCCCTCCTCTTCTCCTTTTCAGGAATAGTGAGAAGCAAGTCTCGTGCCAATGTCCGGCGGCACGCCCGATCGCGTCCCGCCTCGTCGTCGGAAACCCTTGTCGCAAAATAAGTAACGGTCGCCGAGCTGGCGCGGAATTTCAGCGGTTCGACGGAGAGGATGCCCAGGGGGGAGGCAAGTAATGTTGCAGGCCGCCGCAACCGCGGACAAGGAGTACGGAGAATTGATACATGAGCCGGGGGAAGGTAGCCGATTTGAGGATTAGACAGCGCGCAACGAATGACGGGGCCCACGACCCGCGACGCCGATCGGCCGGCCCAGACGGCGCGAGCCGATCAGCGGCAAGGGACGTGAGCCCCGCCGGTAAGTGGTCGATTGCCGGGCGACAATCGCGGTGTATCCCCGGGGGCCGGGCCGAAGCCCGGCCCCCGGTCCGACAGAAGCTCCACTGCGAAGCACTCGCCGGAGTGGCCGACCCAATAACCACTTGGCCCGGCGAGTTGGTTGCCTCTACCCAGGAGGGTGGGTAGTGCCGGTTTCCCGCAAACCCGACACGCAGCAGAGCTCGGCTAGTCGGTGGTGAGCGGCGGCCCCTTCGGGCCGGCCGCCCGCTTGTTCCTTCGTGTGACGGGCGGGCGTATAAGGGATCGCGCTGCGGCTGTCAAGAGGAGGTTTTTCGCCCGCGTTCGTCCGCCACCGGGCGGGCGGCCGTGACGGAGGGGAAGGGCAATAATCCGGTCCCGGGGCGTCACGCCTTCTGCAGTTCGTCCAGGAGGATCTGCTGTAGGAGGTCGGCCCGAGCCTGGCCCCTGGTTTCCTTCATGACGCGGCCTTTGATGGAGTCGGCCGCCTTGATTTTGCCCCCCTTGAAGTCGGCGACGGCTTTCGGGTTGGCGGCGATGGCCTGCCGCACCAGCTCGCGCAGCCGCCCCTCGTCCGCCACCACCTGGAAGCCGAGCTTGCCGATCGCCTCCTTTGCCGCGGCGCCGCCGGCAAGCATCTCCGCGTAGACCTCGCGGGCGCGCTGCATGTTCAGGCCGGTCGTGCGCACTTCCTTGATGAGGTCGCCGAGCCCCGTCGCCGAAATGGGGAACTCGGCGATCACGGTTTTGCGCTCGTTGAGCGTCTTGAGCACCTCGTTGGTGACCCAGTTGCTGGCGGCCTTGGCGTCGCCGCTGACCCGCGCCGCCTCCTCGAAGTAGGCGACGAAGGCCCGGCCCTCGCGCGTCAGGACGCCGGCGTCGTACTCGGAAAGGCCGTACTGCTGCCGCAGGCGCACGAACTGCGCCGCCGGCAGTTCGCCGAGGCCGGCGCGGGCCTCCTCCAGCATGGCGTCGCTGACGAGGATCGGCACCAGGTCCGGCTCGGGGAAGTAGCGGTAGTCGGCCGCCTCCTCCTTGCGGCGCTGCACCAGGGTCCGGCCGCGGGCGTCGTCCCAACCGGCCGTCACCTTGCTCACTCCGGGGTCGCCGAGCTTCTTGCCGTCCTGGCGGAACTGCTCGTACTGCCGCTCGGCTTCGTGGCGGATGGCCCGCTCGACGGCGCGGAAGCTGTTGAGGTTCTTCACCTCGACGATCGGCGTGGCCGCGTGAGCGCCGTCGGGCAGCGGGACGTGCAGGTTGACGTTGGCGTCGCAGCGCAGGCTCCCTTCCTGCATCTCGCAGTCGGACACGCCGATCTCGCGCAGGAGCAGCCGGATCTTTTCGAGGTAGGTTTTGGCCTCTTCCGGTGCGGCCAGGTCGGGTTTGCTGACGATCTCCAGCAGCGGGGTGCCGGCGCGGTTGAGGTCCACGAGGCTGTCGCGGCCGCCGCCCTTCTCGTCGTGGAGCATCTTGCCGGCGTCCTCTTCGAGGTGGACGCGGATAATGCCGACCTTCTTTGGGCCGGCCTGGGTGTCGATCTCCAGGTGGCCCTCGGAGCTGAAGGGCAGGTCGTACTGGCTGACCTGGTAGTTCTTGGGCAGGTCGGGGTAGTAGTAGTTCTTGCGGTCCCACTTGGTGAAGCGGGCGATGGAACAATTGAGGGCCAGCGCGGCGCGGAGGGCGAGGTCGAAGGCGCGGCGGTTCATGACCGGCAGAACGCCGGGCAGGCCGATGCAGACCGGGCAGGTGGCCGAGTTGGGCGGCAGGCCGAACTGCGTCGAGCAGCCGCAGAACAGCTTGGTCTTCGTGAGCAGCTGGACGTGGACTTCCAGGCCGATGACGATGCGGTAAGGGAGGTCTGCCATGAATGCACCGGGTCCGGGTGGAGGGTGTGCCGCGGGGCGGCGGTCACAGGTCGTCGGCGTCCAGGTAGCTGCGAGGGATCGCGTAAAGTCCGCCTTGCTCGACCTGATCAAAGGTGCGCAGCACGACCCCGATGGCATGCTTTAGCCAGGGGTCATCCTTCAACCTCTCCTCGATGAAGTCGCAAACGGCGTTGTAATTGGCCAGGTAATCCTTCCTGGGAAGGGCCCGGGCAACCAGGATGAGCTGCAGGCGATTCCAGTCGAGGTTGGGGTAGACATAGATGCGGTAATCGTCCTGTCCCCACCCCTGGGTGGCGGCGTAATCGCGCAGCACTTGAACCGCCCGCCGCACGATCGATTTCACCTCTGCTTCGAGTGCTTCGAGAGCCATGATAGAACCCCATTCGTCGGGTCACTCAGTTGTTCAAAAAGTGCTGCCGCCTGACTGGCGGTCCACTTGCCGGCCGGCTGGTATCGGATCTCGTTGAGTTCGCGCGCCACTGGGAGAATGTTCTCCCAGTTCGCCCTGACGGCCCGTGCCCCTCTGCGGTCGATCCTTCGGCTCAGGCCGGCCAGCAACAGCAGACTCTCGAGGTCGTGAATCTCGAACGCCTTCGGCAATTCTTCGAGGTCCAGCTTTTTACAGACCAGCACCTTGAGTCGAATCTCCAGGGCGTACAGCGCGGTGGCGATCGCCCAGGCGTAATGACCGGCGGCAAGTAATGACTGTGCCTCGGCCAGCCGATCCTGCCAGGCCGCTTCGAGGTCGGCACGCGTCGCACCCGATTTCGTGAACTCTCCCTTCGCGGGCATCCGTGTGCCCTCCTCCCGCATCCCTCAGACGGCGAACACGTCGCGCACCGGCATTCGGAAGCCAGGGATCACGTCATCGACGGTCAGCGTGTCCTGCGGGCCGAACACTTGCGGCGCCTGGCCGGGGCGGTAGGCCGTGACGATGCCGGCCGCGGGGTCGGCGACCCAGACGACGCGCACGCCGGCCGTCAGGTAATCGTTGACCTTGTGATCGATCTCGGGCTGCGTGTCGTTCTTGCTGCGCACTTCGACGACGAGGTCGGGGATCGTGTCCAGGTAGCCTTCGGGCGAGAGGCGGGCGGGCAAGGACTGGTTGGCGATGAAAGCCGCGTCGGCCCCCACAACCCGATCGGGATTACGCCACAGCATGATGCCCACCTCGCCGCACACCAGGCCAAGGCCGCGCTCTTCACCCTGAATCATCAGTTGCTTGGAGATTTTGGGTTCACAGCGCGCGTGGATGTAGCCGGGGGGAGCCATGACGACCAACCTTCCGTTGTCGAGTTCCCAAAAGACCGGTCCGGAGGGCAGCTCCGAGGGCAGCACCGCCAGGTCGGCGGCGGTGAGCAGCCGCGGGAACATCCCCGTAAGTGGGGGGGGGGTCGCGAGAGCAGTCATCGGCATTCCCTCCTGAATGGGCACCTCATCTTACACCATCGCCCGCCCCGTCTGCCAGTCGGTGGCGCGCTCGCACATCCGCGCCGCCCGCAGCCTTCCCTCGACCGGGGGACTGTCAGGCGTGAACGTCCAGGTCGCCCAGGACGTGCTCGGCGTCAGTCTCCTCCGCGCCGACGACGCCCAGGACGCGACCCTCTTCGTCCAGGGCCAGGGCCGCGGCGTCGCCCGCCGACGTCCGCCGCAGCATCTCGCACAGCTGCCGCGCCCGCTCGGCGGACAGCGGCTCCAGTCGCGTATTCGTACTCATGGGATCTGCTCCGTATCGCAGGGGAACGAAAAGGCAATGGCCGGGCGACACGCATCGGCTTCATTGATCTCTACGCTTCAGCCCCCTCCTTCTTTCTCGGTCATCTTCGGGCGCCCCCTTCGATCCCGCCGAATCCCATCCTGTCGCTCGCCGGTTGACGAATCGCTTTGCTCGGGCCGATGGCTCCCGCTATAATCGCGCGGCCTCGGCTGTTTTCTCCCGGGAGTTGCCGCGATGCCGATTACCTCCGCCGCCGGCCTACTCGACGCGCTGCGCGATTACGGTATCCTGGACCCGGCCCAGCTGGAGAAGGTCGGCCGCGCCCTGCACGGGCGCTCGCTCGATGCCCGTGGCGTGGCCAGGGAGCTTCTCAAGCACGGGTGGGTGACGGCCTACCAGGTCAACCAGCTGCTCCAGGAGCGCGGCGGCGAGCTGCTGCTGGGAGACTACGTGCTGACGGATCGGCTGGGCGCGGGGGGCATGGGGCAGGTCTTCAAGGCCCGCCATCAGCTCATGAACCGCACGGTGGCCCTCAAAATCATCCGCAAAGAACGCCTGGCCCATCCCGAAGCCGTCGAGCGCTTCCACCGCGAGATTCGCCTGGCCGCCCAGCTGGATCATCCTCACCTGGTCCGGGCCCTCGACGCCGCCCGGGTCGGCGAGACGCATTTCCTCGTCATGGAATACGTCGAGGGCACCGACCTCCACCGCCTCGTCCAGAAGTCCGGTCCCCTGCCGGTGGGGCAGGCGTGTACCTGCGCCCGGCAGGCGGCGCTGGGCTTGCAGTACGCCGCGGAGCGCGGCCTGGTCCACCGCGACGTCAAGCCCTCCAACTTGCAACTGACCGCCGACGGCAAGGTGGTCAAAGTCCTGGACATGGGCCTGGCGCGATTGCAGACGGCCGACGAGCCGGCGAAAGGGGCGGGCGGGCTGACGCAGGCCCATGCGGTGATGGGCACGCCGGATTACATCGCCCCGGAGCAGATCATCGACCCGCGCCGCGTAGACATCCGGGCCGACATCTACAGCCTGGGGCACACGCTCTACTTCCTGCTGGCGGGCCGGCCGCCGTTCGCGGACGTCCGCTGGGAGGAGAAGCTGGTCTGCCAGCGCAAGAGCGAGCCGCAGCCCATCGAAAAGGTCCGTCCCGACGTGCCGCCCGCGCTCGGCGCCGTCCTTCGCAAGATGACGGCCAAGCGGCCCGAGGACCGTTACCTGACCCCCGCGGCGGTCGCCGATGCGCTGGCCCCCTTCTGCCACATTGCGGGTCCGGTGCCGGCTCCGGTGGCCGCCCCGCCCGCGTCGCCGATCAACCAGGCCGGCCAACCCGAGGGCGGTTGGACCCTGGCCGCGAACTCGACCCTCGCCCCCCCGCCGGCCCCGGTGACCCCGGCGCCGGCGGTCAGGCCGTCCACCCAGGCGACGGTGCTGGTGATGTCGCCCCGGCCTGCGCCGCCGCCGACGCCGCCCCCGCCGGCCCGCAGCCGGCGTGGGCTGGTGCTGGCGGGAGGCGGCGCCCTCGTGGGACTGTTGATCCTGATACCGCTCCTGGTTTGGCTGATGCGCGGCAACGCGGGCGGCAACGTGGACAGCGAGCGCGCGGAGGCCGGCGGCAGCGGCAAGGCCCCGGCTGTCGTCGCCGAGCCGGTGCTCGGCGACGGGCCGGCCGTGCCCGTGAGCATGACCGGCCACGGCACCGGCACCTGCACTTCGTTGGGCTTCATGCCCGACGGGTCACAGGCCCTGTCCCAGTGCGCCGGCCTGGTTTACCTCTGGAACCTCCGGAAGCGCACTCAGGCGGGCGACCCCTGGAACTTTGGGGCGGGCGGGTGGGCCGGCTCGGTGGACGTCTCGCGCGACGGCAAACACGTCGCGGCCTTCGCTCATCGGACCCTCGCGCTCTTCAACGGGCAGACCTATAAACAGGATGGCCCGACGATCAATTTCGACAACCCCTACGAAGGGGGGGCCGCGTTCTACGGCCTCGCCTTCTCGCCGGACAGCTCGCAGCTCGCCACGGCCGAGGTGGTGGCCGGCGGGAAGGGCCGCGCCCGGGTGTTTCCGCTCCGCACGCGCGAACCCGCGCACAAGTTCCTCTCCGGCTTCCCGATCAAGAGCGTCGCCTTCTCGCCCGACGGCAAGTTCCTGGTCACGGGGAGCGGCCGGCTGGACGGCGTCGGAGAGCCGAACGTGCGCCTCTGGAACCTGAAGGACGACAGCCAGGAGAGCGAGTTCAAGGGCGGCGAGGGCGTCGTCGGCGCCGTCGCTTTCTCCGAGGACGGCGCCCGCATCTTCAGCGCGTCGAGCACGGGCCGGGAGGCCATGATACGCATTTGGGATGTGAAAACGTGCAAGGAGCTGGCGAAGATCAAGGCGTGGAAGTCGCTGGACCCCGGCAGCGCGGTCGCCTTCTGGCCGGGCGGGCGGGCGCTGGCCGGACACGTCGATGGCACCGTGACGCTGTGGGACCTGGATGTCGCCAAGGCGGACGCCGACCGGCTGCTGATCAAGGTCCCGTTGCAGGAGGGTGCCGCCAAGCACGCGGTCACGGCCGTCGCCATTTCGCCCGACGGACATCACGGCCTGGCGGCGCTGGCGGACGGGCTGCTCTACCTGTTCCGGCTGCCGTGACCGAGCAGCCGCTTGCGGCTTCGCACGTCAGACCTGCGAAGCCGCAAGCGGCTGCCGGCGCGAATCAGACATCACGTCATAAATTCTGTTAGCAATCGGCGGCCGGGACGTTTATTATGTGGGTTACGCCGCTGCGTTCGCGGTCGGCCGCCCGTCGCCCCTCTCCAGGAGGTTCCGACATGAGATGCGCTCGGCTGTGGCTAGTCGGCCTCGGGGTGCTCGCCGTGGTCGTCGCGCCTCCGCCCGCCCGTGCCGGCGACCCGGCGCCGGCTTCGCCCGGCAAACAGTCTCCCGCCCTGTCCGCCGAGAAGCTCGCCGAACGGATCGACGCGCTGATCGAGGCGAAGTGGCGCGAGAAGGACATCCGGCCATCGCCGCTGGCCGACGACGGCGAGTTCCTGCGCCGCCTGTCCCTCGACGTGGGCGGCCGCATCCCCGCCGTGATGGATGCCCGCCAGTTCTTCGGCGACAAGTCGCCCGAGAAGCGCCGCAAGGCGGTCGATAAGCTGCTCGACTCGCCGCTGTACAGCACGCACTTTGCCGCCGTCTGGCGCTCGCTCATGGTGCCGGACAACAACAACCCCTTCCTGCAGGGCAACGGGCCGCAGCTCGAGGCCTGGCTGAAGAACCGCCTGCGCGAGAACACCCACTACGACAAGATGGTGCGCGAGGTCCTCACCGCCCCGGTGGTCCTCGATCGCCAGGCGATGGCCGGCCGGACCAGCGTCGAGCCGACGCCGCTGCCGTTCTACCAGGCCCAGGAGATGAAGCCGGAAAACCTGGCGGCGGCCACCTCGCGCCTGTTCCTGGGCGTGAAGTTGGAGTGCGCCCAGTGCCACAACCATCCCTTCGCCAAGTGGAAGCGCGACCAGTTCTGGGAGTACGCCGCCTTCTTCGCCGGCATCCAGACGCCGCCGGGGCAGGCCGGCTTCGTGACGGCGACCAACGACGCGGCCGACAAGCGCGAGATCAAGATCTCCGGCACCGACAAGGTGGTGCAGGCCCGCTTCCTCGACCGCGGCGAGCCGAAGTGGCAGGACAAGGTCAGCACGCGCCAGACGCTGGCCGACTGGGTCACGTCGGTGGACAACCCCTACTTCGCCCGCGCCGCGGCCAACCGCCTGTGGGCCCACTTCTTCGGCCTGGGCCTCGTCGAGCCGGTCGATGAGGAGAGCGAGGACAACCGGCCGAGCCACCCCGAACTGCTCGACGAGCTGGCCCGGCAGTTCGTGCTGCACGATTTCGACATGAAGTATCTGATTCGGGCCATCACCTACAGCAAGGCCTACCAGCGCAGCAGTGTCGCGGAGAGCGCCGACGTGCCCGACCCGCGCCTGTTCTCGCGCATGTCGATCAAGGGGCTGACGGCGGAGCAGCTCTACGACAGTATCGTCGAGGCCACGCGCTACAAGGAGCCGGGCCAGATCGCCAACGCGCGCGGCTTCGTCACGCCAGGCGGGGCGCGGGCGGAGTTCGTCAGCCGCTTCAGCAACCACAGCGACAAGCGCACCGAGTTCCAGACGTCGATCCTGCAAGCGCTGGCGCTGATGAACGGCCAGTTCGTCTCCGACGCGACCAGTACCGACATCGCCAAGAGCGAAACGCTGGCGGGCATCATCGACGCCCCGTGGATGAAGACGCCGGAGAAGGTGGAAGCGCTGTACCTCGCCGCCCTCAGCCGCAAGCCGCGAGCCGCGGAACTCGAACGGCTGGTCAAGTACGTCGATCGCGGCGGGCCGAGCGGCGACAAGGACAAGGCCCTGGCCGACGTGTTCTGGGTGCTGCTCAACAGCAGCGAATTCATCCTGAATCATTAATCCGTGACCTCGGCCGCTTGCGGCTTCGCACGGCCTGCGAAGCCGCAAGCGGCCGGCGAAACGACCTGGGGGAATCATTCATGGCTCGCACTCCGTCCCTTTCGCGGCGCGATTGGCTGCGCCTGGCCTCGGCCGGCGTCATCGGCACCTCGATGTCCGGCTGGCTCGACGTCCTGGCGGCCGACGCCGCCAAGCATCCGCAGCGCAAGCGCTCGTGCATCCTGTTGTGGATGAACGGCGGCCCTTCGCAGACCGACACCTTCGACCTCAAACCCGGGCACGCCAACGCCGGCGAGTTCAAGCCGATCACCACCAACGTCCCCGGCCTGCAGATTAGCGAGCACCTGCCGAAGATCGCCAAGTTCGGCGATCGCATGGCGATCGTCCGTTCGATGTCCACCAAGGAAGGCGACCACAGCCGGGCCACCTTCCTGATGCGCACCGGCTACCTGCCGCAGGGGCCCATCCAGTACCCGTCGATCGGCGCTCACGTCGCCCACGAGTTGGGCAGCGACGACGCGGCCCTGCCCAACGCCGTCGCCATCGCCCCCTACACCGTCTTCGCCCCCGGCGGCTACGGCCCCGGCTTCCTTGGCCCGAAGTACGCCCCGCTAATCGTCGGCGACACCAGCAACCAGTTCCAGGCCGGCGGGCAGGTCGATTACGACCAGTCGCTGAAGGTCAAGGACCTGGCGCCGCCGAAGGAGGTCAGCGACGCCCACGCCGACGCCCGCATCGACCTGCTCAAGGACATGGAGAAGGACTTCGTCGCCCGCCACCCCGACGTGTCGCCGCAGAGCCACTTGACGGCCTACGACCGGGCCATCCGCCTGATGCGCACCGACGCCGCCAAGGCGTTCAACGTCGAGGACGAGAAGGGCGAGGTGCGCGACCGCTACGGCCGTAACCTGTTCGGCCAGGGCTGCCTGCTGGCCCGCCGCCTGGTCGAGCGCGGCGTCCCGTTCGTCGAGGTCACCCTGGGCGGCCTCAACGGCGGGGGCCTCGGCTGGGACACGCACGCCGACAACTTCAACCAGGTGAAGCGGCTCAGCGAGGTGCTCGATCCGGCATGGGCGGCGCTGATGACCGACCTGAAGGAGCGCGGCCTGCTCGACACGACGCTGATCGTCTGGATGGGCGAGTTCGGCCGCACGCCGAAGCTCGAAGGGAATGGCCGCAACCACTTCCCCAACGCCTGGACGACCGTGCTGGCCGGCGGCGGCATCAAGGGCGGTCAGGCCTACGGCAAGACCAGCGCCGACGGCATGTCGGTGGAGGAGAACGCGGTGTCGGTGCCGACCTTCATCGCCACCGTCTGCGCCGCCCTGGGCATCGACTCGACCAAGCAGAACCAGTCCAACGTCGGCCGGCCGATCCGCATTGCCGACGTCGGCGCCAAGCCGATCAAGGAGGTGCTCGCATGAGAGCGCCCCTGCTCCTGTTGCCCCTGGCCGCGGTGCTGGCGGTCCTGCCGGCGCCGGCGGCCCCACCGGCGCCGGCGGAGCCGCCGGCGCCCGCCGTCACGGACGTCGATGACGACGACGCCCAGGACGTGGTTTTCTTCAGCGACACGCGGCCGGTGCTGATCCGGCTGCACGTGCGCGTCGATGGCAAGCCGTACGGCGCCGCCTGGGAAGCCTACGTCCACGAGCTGTTCAACTACCTCGACCGCAACGGCGACGGCGTGTTGGGCAGGACCGAGGCGGCCCGCGCTCCCAGCGGCACGCAGTTCCAGCAGATGCGGCAGTTCGGCTACACCTACGGCATCGGCGGGGCCGCGACCTACGCCACCTTCGACGAACTGGACACCGACGAGGACGAGGAAGTCACCTACGAGGAGTTCCGCGCCTACTACCGGCGCACCGGCGCCGGCGGTTTGCAGATCTACCAGTCGCCGGCCGGCCGCGCCGCCACCGCCGACCCGCTGACCGACAGGTTGTTTACCCTGCTGGACAAGAACAAGGACGGCAAGTTGTCGAAGGAGGAGCTGGACGCGGCCGAGAAGGTGCTGCGCCCGTTCGACGAGGACGACAACGAGCTGGTCAGTCCCCGCGAACTGATGGCCGGCGGCGGCAACCCCTATGGCTTCGCGGCGGCCGGTGGGGGCCTGATGATGCCGGGCCGCCGCGGCGCCGAGGAGAAGACCTCGTTCTTCCTGGTGACGCCGGACGACTCGCCCAACCGGCTGACGCAGCGCCTGGCATTGGCAGAACAGGTCATCAAGCACTACGACAAGGACAAGGACGGCCGGCTGGACCGGAGCGAGATCGCCCTCGACCCCGAGCTGTTCAAGGCGCTGGACACCAACAAGGACAACCAGCTGGACGCGATCGAGCTGATGAAGCTGCTGCGCCGGCCGCCCGAGATCGAGGCGGTGGTGCGCCTGGGCAAGCTCGCCGGCAAGGAATCGCCGACCGACCCCGTCGCTCCGGGCGGCAAGTCGCGCGCGTTGGCATTGGCGGTGCGGCCGGGGACGGCGGGGACGCTCCTGATTACGCTGGGCGATTCGCAGATCGACCTGCGCCGTACCGACGCCGTGACCGGCGCCACCGACGATCAGATCCGGCAGCAGTCGGAGTTCATCCGCCGGCAGTACCTCGCCCGGCTGAAGGAGGCCGACCCCAAGGGGCGCGGCTACGTCGAGCTGCTCGACGTGAAGAAGCCGCGCTTCATGGACCTGCAAACGCTGTTCGTGCTGGCGGACCGCGACGGCGACGGCAAGTTGACCGAGGCGGAGGTGAACGCCTGGTTCGACCTGCAAGCGAAGGCGGTCCACAGTTACGTGTCGCTGGCGGTGGCGGAAAACGGCCGCGGGCTGTTCGACATCCTCGACGCCAACCGCGACGGCAGCCTCGGCCTGCGCGAGCTGCGCACCGCCTGGGAGCGGCTAAAGCCCTACGACAGCGACGGCGACGGCTGCATCTCCCGCGCGGAGATCCCGCGGCAGTTCCAGTTGACGCTGGGCCTGGGACAGGCGGCGTCCTTCTTCCGCCAGGGCGGCCAGGGGATGGGGCAGCCGACGGCCTCGACCGCCCGCGGCCCGGTGTGGTTCCGCAAGATGGACCGCAACGGCGACGGCGACGTGTCGCTGCGCGAGTTCCTCGGCACGCGCGAGGAGTTCGAGAAGATCGACACCGACCACGACGGCCTCATCAGCGTCGAGGAGGCCGAGCGCTACGACGAATTGCTGCGAAAGAAATGAGTTTAGCGGCGGGGGGGAGACCCCCGCGTCGGCCAACGCGCGGGGCTGGGACCCGCCCCTAAAAGATGTCAATTTTCCCAGGTGGGCGGCACCCGCGGGACCGGTCCCG
>Ga0116217_10000242_pt1 | contig 62454 bp, 53 predicted proteins | sample Sb_taG_6_FD_89697 | JGI IMG/M metagenome (GOLD analysis project Ga0116217, IMG submission 89697) | Peat soil microbial communities from Weissenstadt, Germany - Sb_50d_4_PS metaG | ecosystem: Environmental > Terrestrial > Soil > Wetlands > Peat | place: Germany: Weissenstadt | collected 2010-09-21
CGGCGTACTCGAGCACGGCGCGCTCCTGGTCGTCATAGACGTCGCTGTCCCGCCAGCGCGCCACCTCGCGCACCTTCTGCGGGTCGACTCCCCGTTGCATGCCCTCGTAGTACCCGAAGTCGGTGCACCACGAGCAGCCGATCGTGCCGGCGGTGCGCTGTACGGCGAGCCAGCGGAGCTTCGGCTCGAGCTTGTGCCAGCTGCGCTCGGCCGCCACCTCGAGCATCCCCCAACCGAATGAGACCCCGCCGTGCAGAGCGGCCGCTCGGACCGGCTCGACCGCCTGGCCCATGTTCTTCTTCGAATACCACCACGCGGCCCTCGCGATGAGCCCCCTCGGTCGCTCCATCAGCGTCACGTTGGCCATGACCGCCTCCTTGTCGATACGTCCGATCCTAAAGACGACGGTCGCACCTCGTTCGTGACGCGGCGGGTTATCGGCACTGAACGCCCTGGTCAGGGGTCGCTACGCTGCGGTAGGAGCCGGCCGGGCGCCGGGATCGGAACGAAGGCCCATGACGCGCGCATGACAGACGTGCTGAGAGTCGTGGTGGCCTTCTTGGTCCCGCTCGGGCTCTCGGCGGTGTGGGTGCCGGTGCGAACCCGGCTGCCCAATGCCGATCTCGCCCTCGTCCTCGTCCTGGCCGTGCTCGGGGTGGGGGCGGCGGGTCGGCGGCTGGCCGTCCTCACGGCCGCCGTCTCGGCCGCGTTCTGCTTCGACTTCTTCGCGACGCGCTCCTACGAACACCGCCCGATCAACCGCACCCTGGACCTTGAGACCACGCTCGTCCTCGCGCTGGTCGCGATGGTGGGCGGGGAAATGGCGATTCGGATCGTCCGACACCGCTCCCGGGCACGCACCGATGAGGCCTCCTCGCGAGCATCAGCGGAGCTGCGTCGCTGCTCGCCTCGGGGGAGGAGCTCGCGCTCGTGGTCCAGGCGGTCGGCCAGGAACTGCAGCGCCTCTTGTCGCTTGAGCCCTGCACCTTCGAGGTGGGCCCGACCAACGCGGCCCGGGCCCGCATCCGGCGCAATGGTGAGGTGGAGGCGCCCCGGGTGGAGCGGGTCGGGGAGCCGTTGCGGGTTTGGTGCTCGGTCGAGATGCCGGTGTCGGGACACCGCCACGTATTCGGCCAGTTCGTCCTCGAGTTCCGCCGCGACGCCGCGTCCGAGCGCGCAAGACCTGGTCGCCGCGATCGCCCTCGGCGACCAGGTCGGTGCCGCCTTCATGACCCAGGCGCCAACGCCGCCGGGACCGGCTGATGAGCCGGCCCGAAGCCTCCGGGTCGTCCAGTGAGGACCAACATCTCGGTGAGCGGATTGCGCCGAGACGAGTCCGTCGTGGCCTGACGAGTATCTTTGCCAGTCAGGTCGGCGCCGCGGTGTGGCTGCAGAAGGGCACGTTGACCACGGCGATCCTGGCCACAGGGCCGCGCGACAGCAGTTTTCGGCCTCTGACCGGCTCGTGAGCTCGGTCGAGTTGCACGGTCACGACGGAGTTCGATTGCCGTTGGAAAAACTGATCGCCGGTGAGTGCATGTCCGTCTTCGCCGTGGGCTCGGGCGGGCAACTCGGGCGCGTCCGGCTGGCGGCGGACGGTGGCTGGTCGCAGTGGGACGACCTGGGTGTGCATATTCGTGGCACTCCAGCGGTGGCTCAGAACGCCGATGGCCGCCTCGAGGTGTTCGGCGTCGGGACCGAGGGCCGTCTGGGACACCTCTACGAGCGAGAGGGCGGCACGGGGTGGTCGGGCTGGGACGACCTTCGGCTTCGGGTGAGGACATCCCCGGTGCTCCTCACGAACGCCGATGGCCGCCTCGAGGTGTTCGCCGTGGCGATGGACGGCCGGCTCGGCCACGTCTGGCAGGAGGAGCCCAACGCCACCACCGGCTGGTCCGACTGGCACGAGTTCGACCAGCCGGTCCGGGGTACCCCGTCGGGGTTCCAGAGCGCGACGGGCCGCCTCGAGGTGTTCGCCGTTTCGGCCGATGGCCGCCTGTGCCACACCTGGCAGTTTGATTCCGGGGCGGGCTGGTCGGAGTGGCAGTCCTTCGGGCACTCCATCCGAGGCACGCCCGTTGTCGCGCCGAACGGCGACGGCCGGCTCGAGGTGTTCGCGGTGGCCATGGACGGACGGCTCGGCCACGTCTGGCAGCTGGGCACCCGCCCCGGGGACGGCTGGTCGGAGTGGCAGTCCTTCGGACACTCCATCCGAGGCACGCCCGTTGTCGCGGCGAACGGCGACGGCCGGCTCGAGGTGTTCGCGGTGGGCACGGGCGGACGGCTCGGCCACGTCTGGCAGCTGGGCACCCACCGAGGGGCGGGGTGGTCCGACTGGGACTCCTTCGGTCACTCCGTCCGCGGCACTCCTGCGGCGGTGTCTGCAGTCGACGGACGCCTCTACGTGTTCGCCGTGGGCCTGGACGGGTCGATCGGGCACATCCACCAGCGCGGTCCCAACGACGGGGGTGGCTGGTGCGACTGGGAGAGATTCGACCCTGACCTCTACGGTCGTGGCCTTTCGGCTCCCCGGGGGGCGCCGCACCCGTCTCGGCAATAGACCGCTTCCAGGGCACGAGAGCGCGGTACGCGGACAGGCGCCGGCCGGCGGGCCGCGGACTACCTGCTCAGGGTCACCGCCACCGGCTCGAGCAGCCGGTGGTCCACCATCTCCTCGGTGCGGTGGTTCTGAAGGCCGCGGAAGGACACCCTTCGCACCTGTTCGTGCGCAAAGGTGAATCCCGACGTGCCGAGACAATTGCGGCACGCCACGAGCGGGTCGGGCGATTCCAGGTACTCCCGGAGCCTCCGGCCGAGGTCGTCGGAGTCAGCGAGGTCCACTCCGTCGGTTCGAAGGTCCCCCAGGGCCTCGGGCAGGGTCCGGTGGAGGAACACCGACGGGCCACACTTGAAGAAGTGGCCGTCCGCGACGGTGTGGCACTGCCACTTGTGGGCGACCTCGCAAGAGTCGTGGATCCGTCGGACCAGGGCCTCGTCCGAGGTGCCGAGCTCGGAGTAGGACTCGCGGAAGGAGTCGATCTCGCGGAACCACAGGCTCACGCAGTTCTCGCGGGCACGGCTTCGGCACTCGGCGAGCGCATCGGAGCTCAGGCTGTGCCCCGGATACTGGCTCACTTGGACCGCGTCGAGGCTGGCCCACAGGACCGACGGAACCCGCGGCAAGCGGACCCCGTTGGTCACGAGCATGATGCGCTCGGCCACCCCCGAACGCCGTACCGCGTCGACCACGCCGAGCAGGTCCGGGTGCAGGAGGGGCTCGCCTCCGAGGAGCCGCACCCACTTGGCCCGGTAATGCCGTGCCAGCACCGACAGGTCGCGTTCGACGTCGGCAGGGTCGACCACGCGCTTGGCGACGACGGGGGAGAGGTGGCTGCACGACCGGCACGAGAGATTGCAGTGCTCGACCACATTGATCTCGCACTTCTCCGCTCGGATCAGCCGGCCACCTCGGGTCTCGCGTACTGCTGCCGGGCGAGACTATTCCGCCTCCTTGCGACCCGCCACGGCCACGGCGGCCCGTCGGGGAGGGCGGGTCGCGAGCCGGTGGCCGGTGCACTCGGCGTGGCCAGCCAGCGGGGCCCGTTGCCAGCCGGGCCGACAGCGCCCTGCCCGTTGGACGACTGGCTGTCGGTCACCTGCTTCTCACCCCCGCCCGCCCGGGGTTAGCGCCGAGCCGCCGTTACTCTCGCCCACCCGGTCATCCCCGGCAAGGGGGGTCAGCCCGGCAGGTGCGCCATCACCTCGGCCGCCACCAGGTCCAGGTGGTCGAGGTCGGCGAGGTCCAGGACCTGCAGGTAGACCCGGGTTACCCCGACTTCGGCGAAGGTGGCGATCTTGTCGAGGAGCTCGGCGGGGGTCCCGGCGAGCCCGTGCTCTCGCAGCTCGTCGACCTGGCGGCCGATCCGCTCGGCGCGGCGGGTGATCTCCTTTTCGTCGGCGCCGCAGCAGAGCACCTGGGCGGTGGAGCGGACGAGGGTGGCCGGGTCGCGGCCGACCTTCTCGCAGGCGGCGTCGGCCCGCTCGTACATCACCCGGCACGACTCGACGAGCCCGAAGGGCACGTTGAGCTCGGCGGCAAAGCGGGCGGCGAGCGCCGGGGTCCGGCGGGCGCCGTGGCCCCCGACGACCACCGGCGGGTGGGGCCGCTGCAACGGCTTGGGCAGGGCCGGGCTGTCGGTCAGTTGGTAGTGGGTGCCGGCGAAGGAGAACGTCTCGCCTTCCGGGGTGGACCACAGCCCCGTGATGATCTCGAGTTGCTCCGCCAGCCGCTCGAAGCGCTCGCCGAGGGCCGGGAAGGGGATCCCGTAGGCGGTGTGCTCCTGCTCGTACCACCCCGCGCCGAGCCCGAGCTCGATCCGTCCGCCGCTCATGTGGTCGATCTCGGCGACCGAAATGGCGAGCGGCCCGGGCAGCCGGAAGGTCCCGGCCGTGAGCAGGGTCCCGAGCCGGATCCGGGAGGTCTCCCGGGCGAGGCCGGCCAGGGTCACCCATGCATCGGTGGGGCCGGGATCGCCGCTCACCGAACCCATCTTCAGGTAGTGGTCGGAGCGGAAGAACGCGTCGTAGCCGGAGTCCTCGGCCTTCTTCGCCACCGCCAGCAGGTCGGCATAGGTCGCGCCCTGCTGGGGCTCGGTGAACACTCGCAGATCCATCGTCGGCCCCTCTCGTCGCGCGGAAGGTTAGAAGCCGCCGCCCCGGCCTTTCACCAGTGCTCGTGGTGGACGACGTCGGCAAGCGGGATCCGCCGACGCCAGCCGTGTCGCTCGAGGTCGGGGACCCGCTCGAGGCGGGTCACCGGCCCGACGCAGAGCCACGCCACCGGACGCACGCCTTCGGGCAGCCCGAGGAGGGAGGAGACGAAGGGCTCGCGATAGAAGGAGACCCAGCCGACCCCCATCCCCTCGGCGGCCGTGGCCAACCACAGGTTCTCGATGGCGAGGCAGACCGAGTACAGCCCGGCATCCGCGATGGCGTGGCGGCCGAGCACCGCCGGGGCACCCCTCCGCGGATCGTAGGTGACCACGATCGAGAGACTGGATTCCAAGATCCCCTCGATCTTGATGTCGGCGAACCGCTCGGCCTCGGAAGCCCCGAGCGACCCGGCGAACACCTCGCGCTCGGTCAGCACGTGTTCGCGGAACCGCTCCTTGGTCGCGGGGTCCCGCACCAGGACGAAGTCCCAGGGCTGGCTGAGGCCCACGCTCGGCGCGGCGTGGGCCGCCGAGAGGACCCGGAGAAGGGCGTCCTCGTCGACCGGCGCGCCCGTGAACTGCCCGCGGACGTCGCGCCGCCGGTCGATCGCCTGGTAGAGCCCGACGAGCTGGTCCGACGGGCGCGTCTCATGGCTCGCGGGGTCGGGCGCTGTGGTGCTCAACCCGACTTCTTCGGCTTGTGGCCGGTCTTGGGTGGCTTCGGCACCGAGATCAGGTCGAGGTTGATCGCCCCCGGCGGGGCCTTGGGGCCGACCGGCCGGTTGAAGTTGAAGAACGTGACGGACCCGAGTTCCTTCGAGGAGGTCAGCGTGAGCTTCAAGATGTAGGGCGCGCCCGTCGTCGCCACGTACAGGGTTCCGCCCGACTTGTTCTTCGGGTTGTGGCCCCGGATGAATGTCGTCTTCTTCCCGCGGACCGTGCGCGTGCCCGAGTAGGCGAACACGGAGTTGGTGAGCTTCGGTCTGAAGACGTCCTTGAGCAGGTAGAGCCCGTCGAGGAATTCGGCGAGTGACCGCCCGGCCTTGGTCGTCGCCGACGTGCTGACCCACTTGCCTGCGAACTCGGCCGCCGCCGCTGCGCCGCTGCTCGCCGTCCAGAACGGCGCATCGGCGTCGAGATAGACGGTGCGGTTGACCAACCGGACCGTGGCGGTGCCACCCCCGCTGACGAGCGTGCCCTGCCCCTGACCGGTCCGGTCGTTCGTAGCGACGGTGAAGCTGATCGTCGCCGAGGGCGTGATCAGCGCGCCGGTGTAGGAGACCGTGACCGCGGCCTCGGTCGCGGTGATCGCACGCTCCACCAGCTGCTTGGCGGTGATGGCGGCACCCGCTGGCGCCTGGCTGACCAGCACGGTCCCGCCGATCGTCAGCACCGCGACAAGGGTGCGGGTGAGGGCGGTGCGCATGCGGGTCCTTTCCGGCCCGGTCGAACCCGAGCCGCGGCGGGACATTCTCGTCCAGACGGAACCGAACTGGGCAAACGGGCCGCCACTCGTTCAGCCACCGGCGGCCGCGGTGACGATCTCCACCCGGGCGCCGGCGAGCAGCGTCGAGCTCCTCCACGCCGATCTCGGGACCACCTCGCCGTCGAGGGCGACCGCGACCCCCCGCCGTCGAGTCCCCAGGACCTCGAGCAGACCGTCCAGCGTGATTCCGGCTTCGATGGGACGCTCCTCGCCGTTCACAACCACGATGATCGGCGCCGGCATGCCCTCACCGGGCACGACGCCGGTCATCGGAGGCCGGCTCCGCCGGTGTCACGTTGGCGTTCCCGTCGCGCCCCGAAGCCGGCCAGGTCGGTCGGCTGGTCCTCTCCGGCAACCAGCGCCGCGATCGCCTCGCCGGTGATGGGGGCGAGGAGCACCCCGTTGCGGAAGTGGCCGGTGGCCACGGCGAGCCGCGAGATCTCGGTCCATCCGACGAACGGCGCGTTGTCGGGGCTCCCCGGACGGAGCCCGACCGAGCACTCCACCAGTTCCAGCTCGTCGATGCCCGGCACGAGCGCCCGCGCGTCGTCGAGGAGCGAGTGCACCGCACCGGCCTGCACTCGCAGGTCGTCGCCGACCTCCTCCACGGTCGCCCCGACAACCACCGAGTGGTCCCGGCGAGCCACCAGGTAGCAGGCTCGGCCGCGGACGAGGCCCCGGATCGTCCGCTCGAACAAAGGGGCCGTGGCACGGAGGCGCAGCACGTGTCCCTTGACCGGCCGGACCTCGGGCAGGACGCCGTCGGGCACCCCGAGGAGCTGGCCGGTCCGCCAGCCCATGGCCGCGACGACCGCGCCGGCCGGCACCCTGGCACCGCCCTCGGTCGTCAAGCCGGCCGCCGTTCCGGCGCGGTCGAGGTCGAGCCGGGCCACGCGGTCCAAGACGAGATCGACTCCCGCGAGCCGGCAAGCCTCGACCAGCGCGTCGACCAGACGCCGGTTGTCCACGTGGTGGTCCCCGGGCACTTCTGCGCCGCCGCAGATGGAGGGGGAGAGTGCGGGCACGAGCGCCCGGCACTCCGACGCCGTCAAACGCTGCGAGGGGACGCCGATCGACGTTCGGAAGGCCAGCAGCTGGTCGAGCGCGGCGCGGTCCGAGACATCGCTCGCGACCACGACCGTGTTGGAGGCGTCGTAGCCAATGGACCGGCCGACCGCCTCTTCGATCGCGGCGGCGAAGGCCGGCCATCGGTCGGCCGCCGCCAGGAGCAGGCGGGTGAGATCCTCCTCGCCGAAGTGGGCCTCGTTGGCCGGCGCCAGCATGCCCGCGGCCACCCAGGCGGCCCCCCGGCCCGGCTCCGGATCGACCACGGCGACCGTCCGTCCAGCCCGGGCAAGCGCCCATGCGCAGGCGAGCCCGATCACCCCGCCGCCCGCGATCGCCACGTCCGGCGCGCCGTGCGTCGGAGTGTCGACCATTCCTCGATGTTACGAGCCACCCCCGTCCACCCGGCTGGCCCGGTCCCCAACGTCGGGGGCCGGGCCGGGCCGGTGTATTCTGTCGGCACTGCTCCAGGGCCAACGGCGTCCCGGGCGGCAGGACTCCGCATTTTTCGCAGGAGCCGAAACGCGTCGCCCGCGCAGGCGGGCGGCACAGCCCGGAAGGACGTCCATGGCCCCCACGGACCTTGGCGACACAAGGCCCACCACTCGCACCCTCTACGACCCGGCCTTCGAGCACGACGCGTGCGGCGTCGGCCTGGTCGCCGACCTCAAGGGCCGGCCCAGCCACGCCCTCGTGCGTCAGGGCCTGGCCGTCCTGGAGCGCCTCGCCCACCGCGGCGCCTCGGGGGCCGAGGTCGCGACGGGGGACGGGGCCGGCATCCTGACCCAGCTGCCCCACCGCTTCCTCGCCGCGGTGGCGGGAGACCTCGGGTTCACCCTGCCTTCCCCGGGCCGGTACGCGGTCGGGAGCGTCTTCCTCCCGACCGACCCCGACGACGCCGCGAAGGCCCGCGCCCAGTTCGAGGGACTCGCGCTCGAGGAGGGGATGCGCGTCCTCGGGTGGCGCGGGGTGCCGACCTCGGATGCGACCCTCGGTGAGACGGCCCGGCGGGCCATGCCGCGGATCGAGCAGGTCTTCGTCGCCCCGACCGACCCCGGCAGATTCGGCGCGCCCATCGAGCTCGACCGGGTCGCATTCGTCCTCCGCAAGCGCGCCGAGCACCAGGTCGACGGCCTCTACGTCCCGTCGTTGTCGGCCCGCACCCTCGTGTACAAGGGCATGCTCACCGGCCACCAGCTCGACGAGTTCTACCCCGACCTCTCCGACGACCGGTTCGAGTCGGGCCTCGCCCTCGTGCACTCGCGCTTCAGCACGAACACCTTCCCGTCCTGGCCGCTCGCCCACCCGTACCGTTACCTGGCCCACAACGGCGAGATCAACACGCTCGCCGGCAACCGCAACTGGATGCGGGCCCGGGAGGCGGTCCTCGAGTCCGACCTGATCGAGGGCGACCTCGGGCGGATCTTCCCGATCTGCACACCCGGCGCGAGCGACGCCGCCTCCTTCGACGAGGTGCTCGAGCTTCTGCACCTCGGCGGCCGCTCGCTGCCGCACGCGGTGCTGATGATGATCCCGGAGGCCTGGGAGAACCACCAGGGGATGGACCCGGCCCGACGCGCCTTCTACCGGTTCCACTCGTCGCTGATGGAGCCCTGGGACGGCCCGGCCGCCATCGCCTTCACCGACGGCACGGTCATCGGCGCGGTCCTCGACCGCAACGGGCTGCGGCCCGCCCGATACTGGGTGACCGACGACGGGCTCGTGGTCCTGGCGAGCGAGGTCGGCGTCCTCGACCTCGACCCGGCCACCGTCGTGCGCAAGGGTCGGCTCCGGCCGGGCCGGATGTTCCTCGTCGACACCGAGAAGGGGCGCATCGTCGACGACGACGAGATCAAGGGCGACCTGGCGGCCGAGCACCCCTACGCCGAGTGGTTGGCAAAGGACCAGCTCACCTTGGACGAGCTCCCGCCGCGCACGATGCTCACCCCGCAGCACGCGAGCGTGGTCACCCACCAGCGTCTCTTCGGCTACACCAACGAGGAGCTGAAGGTGCTGGTCGGCCCGATGGCCAAGACCGGGGCAGAGCCGGTCGGCTCGATGGGGTCCGACACCGCCATCGCCGTGCTCTCGGAACGATCCCGCACGCTGTACGACTACTTCACCCAGCTCTTCGCCCAGGTGACGAACCCGCCCCTCGACGCCATCCGCGAGGAGCTGGTCACCTCGCTGGCCGCCACGGTCGGTCCGGCCGCCAACCTGCTCGACGCACGGCAGGGCTCCTGTCGCCAGGTCGTCATGCCGTACCCGGTGATCGACCTCGACGACCTCGCCAAGCTCATGTACATCAACGAGCACGGCGAGAACCCGGGCTTCCGGGCGTTCACGATCGACGGCCTGTTCCCGGTGCGAGAGGCCGGCGACACGGGGCGGCCGACCGAGGCCGGCGGCCGGGCCCTGGCCGAGGCGGTCGACCGGGTCCGTACCAGGGTGTCAGAAGCGATCGAGGACGGCGCCAACGTCATCGTGCTCTCGGACCGCAACTCGACGACCGAGCTGGCCCCGATCCCGTCACTACTTCTCGTCTCGGCGGTGCACCACCACCTGGTGCGCGAGCGGACCCGGACCCGGGTCGGGCTCGTCGTCGAGTCGGGCGATGCCCGCGAGGTGCACCACATGGCGCTGCTCATCGGCTACGGCGCCGCCGCGGTGAACCCGTACCTCGCGCTCGAGTCGATCGACGACATGATCGCCAATGGCCAGCTCGTCGGTGTCACCCCGCGCCAGGCCCGGGAGAACTACATCAAGGCTGCCTGCAAGGGCGTCCTCAAGATCATGTCGAAGATGGGGATCTCGACCGTCGCCTCCTACACGGGCGCGCAGGTGTTCGAGGCGGTCGGCCTCGACCCCTCGGTCATCGACGAGTACTTCACCGGCACCCCCAGCCGGATTGGCGGGGTGGGCCTGGACGTGCTCGCCGCCGAGGTCGCCGCCCGGCACCGCCGGGCCCACTACGACCGTCCGACCGAGCTCGCCCACCGGGAGCTCGAGTCCGGCGGCGAGTACCAGTGGCGCCGCGACGGGGAGTACCACCTCTTCAACCCGCGGACGGTTTTCAAGCTCCAGCACGCCACCCGGGCGAAGCGCTTCGACGTGTTCCGGGAGTACTCCGAGGCGGTCGACGACCAGTCCGAGCGGCTGGGCACGCTGCGGGGGCTGCTCAGGCTGCGGCCGGCCGAGGGCGGGCCAGTCCCGCTCGAGGAAGTCGAGCCGGCCACCGCGATCATGACCCGGTTCTCGACCGGGGCCATGTCGTACGGCTCCATCTCGGCCGAGGCCCACGAGACACTCGCCATCGCGATGAACCGCATCGGCGGCCGCTCCAACACCGGCGAGGGAGGGGAGGACCCCGACCGGTTCCAGCCCGACGAGAACGGCGACCTGAGGCGGAGCGCCATCAAGCAGGTCGCTTCGGGGCGCTTCGGGGTGACGAGCGAGTACCTCGTGAACGCGGACGACCTGCAGATCAAGATCTCCCAGGGGGCGAAGCCGGGAGAAGGTGGACAGCTGGCGGGGGCGAAGATCTACCCGTGGATCGCGAAGACCCGCTACTCGACCCCGGGCGTCGGGCTCATCTCACCGCCCCCTCACCACGACATCTATTCGATCGAAGACATCGCCCAGCTCATCCACGACCTGAAGTCCTCCAACCCGAGGGCCCGTGTCCACGTCAAGCTGGTGGCCGAGGTCGGCGTCGGCACGGTCGCCGCCGGGGTGGCCAAGGCCCATTCCGACGTCGTGCTCATCTCGGGACACGACGGCGGGACCGGCGCGGCGCCGATGACCTCCCTCAAGCACGCCGGCATCCCCTGGGAGCTCGGGCTCGCCGAGACCCAGCAGACGCTCGTCATGAACGGCCTGCGCGACCGGATCGTCGTCCAGGTCGACGGCCAGCTGAAGACGGGACGCGACGTGGTCGTGGCCGCGCTGCTCGGAGCCGAGGAGTTCGGGTTCGCCACCGCACCCCTCGTGGTATCGGGCTGCATCATGATGCGGGTCTGCCACATCAACACCTGTCCGGTCGGCATCGCCACCCAGGACCCGAAACTCCGCGAGCGCTACCGGGGGACCCCGGAGTTCGTCATCACGTTCTTCGAGTACATCGCCGCGGAAGTGCGCGAGCTGCTGGCGTCGCTCGGGCTGCGGTCGCTGGACGAGGCGATCGGACGGGTTGACCTCCTCGAGGCGGCCGGAGCGGTCGAGCACTGGAAGGCGAAGGGCCTCGACCTCGCGCCGGTCCTCGCGCCGGTCGACTCGCCCTACGGCACCGCCCCCCGCCAGACCCGGCTCCAGGACCACCGGCTCGACCAAGCGCTCGACCACGCGTTCCTCGACGCGTGCCGGCCGGCCATCGAGGAGGGCACCCGGGTCGAGGCGTCCTGTGCGATCACGAACGTCGACCGCACGGTCGGCACGCTCCTCGGCTACGAGATCACCCGTCGCCACGGGGGCCACGGGCTTCCTGACGGCACCATCAACCTGTCCTTCACCGGCTCGGCCGGGCAGAGCTTCGGCGCGTTCTTACCCCGCGGGGTCACGATGCGGCTCCACGGCGACGCCAACGACTACTTCGGCAAGGGGCTCTCGGGCGGCCGGCTCATCCTGCGGCCGCCGGAAGGGTCCCCGTTCGTGGCCGAGGAGGAGATCATCGGCGGCAACGTGATGCTCTACGGGGCGACCGGCGGCGAGGCGTTCGTCCGCGGCCAGGTGGGGGAGCGGTTCTGCGTGCGCAACTCCGGCGCCACCGCGGTGGTGGAGGGGGTCGGCGACCACGGCTGCGAGTACATGACCGGCGGCCAGGTGGTGGTGCTCGGACCGACCGGGCGCAACTTCGCCGCCGGCATGTCGGGCGGGGTGGCGTTCGTCTACGACCCCGACCGCACCTTCGGCGACCGGGTCAACTCCGAGATGGTGGACGCCGAGCCGCTCGCCGAGGAGGACGTCGAGTGGTTCTGCGGCATCGTCATCCGCCACGCCGAGGAGACCGGCTCGGCGGTGGCGCGCCGCCTGCTCGAGGACTGGGACGCCGCGGTCGCGAATACCGTGAAGGTCATGCCCCGGGACTACCGGCGGGTGCTCGAGGCCACCGAGCGGGCCCGGGCCGCCGGGACCTCGGTCGACGAGGCGGTCATGGCGGCGGCCCATGGGTAAGCCGACCGGCTTCATGGAGTTCGGCCGGGAGCTGCCGCGGCGACGCCCGGTGCCGTTGCGCATCCGCGACTGGCACGAGGTCTACGAGCCCTTCGACCCGCTGCACGCGCAGCACCAGGGGGCGCGCTGCATGGACTGCGGCATCCCGTTCTGCCACGAGGGCTGCCCGCTCGGGAACCTGATCCCGGAGTGGAACGACCTCGTCTGGCAGGACGACTGGTCCACGGCGATCGAGCGCCTTCACGCCACCAACAACTTCCCCGAGTTCACCGGCCGGCTGTGCCCGGCCCCGTGCGAGGCCGCGTGCGTCCTCGGGATCAACGCGGATCCGGTGACCATCGAGCGGATCGAGTACGAGATCGCCGAGCGCGCCTTCGCCGAGGGGTGGGTCACCCGTCAGCTGCCCCGGGAGCGCACCGGCAAGCGGGTCGCGGTGATCGGCTCGGGGCCGGCCGGTCTCGCCTGCGCCCAGCAGCTCGGGCGGGCGGGCCACGAGGTGGTCGTCTACGAGCGGGCCGAGAAACCGGGCGGCCTGCTGCGCTACGGCATCCCCGAGTTCAAGATGGAGAAGCGGGTCCTCGACCGGCGGCTCGCCCAGCTGGTGGCCGAGGGCATCGGGTTCCGCTGCTCCACCCTCGTCGGGCTGCCCCCCGCCGATCCACCGGAGAACTCCCTCGAACCGGGCCTCGCCCGGGGGCTCGGGAGCGCCTGCGGCCCCGAGGTGGAGGTGGTCTCGGCGGTGGCCCTGGCCGAGGAGTTCGACGCGCTCGTGCTGGCCGGCGGCGCCACGGTCCCGCGAGACCTGGCGGTCCCCGGGCGAGCGCTCGACGGCGTCCACTTCGCCATGGACTACCTGAAGCCCTCCAACCTGGTCCGCGAGCGGGCCCTCGCCCAGAGCCCGATCGACGCCAAGGGTCGCCGGGTCGTCATCATCGGCGGCGGCGACACCGGCGCCGACTGCCTCGGCACCGCCCACCGGCAGGGTGCCGCGTCGGTGGTGCAGCTGGAGATCCTCCCCGAACCCCCCGGGGCCCGTCCCGACGAGAACCCCTGGCCGACGTGGCCCGTCATCCTGCGCAGCTCCGCCGCCCACGAGGAGGGGGGGCGACGCCTGTTCGCGGTGTCGACGACCGAACTGGTCGACGACGGCACCGGCCGGGTGGGGACCCTGCGGGGCCAGGAGGTCGAGATGCGCACCGACGGCGGCCGGGCAACCTTCACGCCGGTCGCGGGGAGCGAGTTCGAGCTCGCCTGTGACCTCGTGCTGCTGGCGCTCGGGTTCTCGGGCGCCGAGCGGACCGGGGTGGTCGGCGAGCTCGGCATCGACGTGGGACCGACCGGCACCGTGCGGGCCGACGGCGGCTGGGCGACTAACCGCGAGGGCGTCTTCGTCTGCGGGGACATGACGCGCGGCCAGTCGCTCATCGTGTGGGCGATCGCCGAGGGCCGATCGGCCGCCTCGGCCGTCGATCGCTGGCTGATGGGCGACACCGCGTTGCCGGCGCCGCTCCGACCCGGACAGCTCGCGCTTCGGTAGCGACGGGCGGGGCCGGTCGGCCGCCCGGGTGGCGCACGAGGCGGCCACCCGGGCGGACTCCGGTGGGAACTATCCGGTCGGGCCGCTCCCCGGGGCCGTAAACAGCTTCGGGAGGCTCTTCGGCCACTGGCCGAGCGCGAAGCGGTTGCCGTTGAAGATCGGCACGAAGGTGCCCTTCATGCCGTTGACGAGCGAGGTCGCCGAGCCGTTCCAGTAGATGAACCGGGCGGTGTTCGAAGCGGTGTGGTCACCGCCGCCGCCGTTCCCGTTCACGCCGAGGTTGAACGTCCAGTTCCCGTACTGGTAGGCGGGGGCGCCGAGCTGGGGTAGCGCGTGCACCCCCTTGGCCATGTTCTGCGGCGTGAGGTCCGGGCCGGCCGCCTGCAGCATGTCGAAGATCTCGACCAGCTGCGAGTAGTCACCGTCGGTCCCGGGCGGGATCTGGTGACCGGTCAGCTTCTGGTACAGCTTGCCGGCGAGCGAGTTCGGGCCGAAGGTGTCGGTCGACGGCGACAGCTCGCTCATCCCGAACAGGTGGCCCTGCGCCTCGGCGGGGTCGTCCTGGGACTGCACGTACTGGTCCTGGTCGGTCAGAGCGGTGCCGATGAGGAACCACTCGGGGTGGTAGTCCTGCGCCGCCGCGGCCTTGGTGATGATGCCGGCCGAGAACGGGTCACAGGCCAGGACGACGGTGGTGACACCGGCCGCCTTGAACTGCACGACCGCCTGCTGGGCCGACTGCTGGAAGGTCGCGACGTCGAGGTTGTAGTAGAAGGACGACGCGATCTGCTTGGCCGGGACGTGGTACTTCGTCTCGAGCAAGTGGATGCTCCGCTTCGTGCACCCGATGTAGGGCGGCAGGTTCGGGACGTAGGTGCCGAACTTGCGCGTCTGTGACGCGAGCGTCGGGTCACCGGCGTAGATCGCCTTCTTCCCGGCGAGCAGCGTGCCCTCGACCTCCGAGGTGAGCGAGCTCACCCGGGTGCAGTCCTGGGTGGTCGACCAGATGTAGGGGTTCTGGCTCTGGAACGTCCCCTCGTCGTAGTAGCCGTCGCCGTTGAAGTTGACGACGTGCTGCTGGGCCAGGCACAACGAATAGGGCCCGGTCCCGGTCGGCTGGTAGTCGAAGGCGATGCCGGTGTCACCGAAGGCGGGCATCTGGGCCACCGTGGTGGCGTCCGCGCAGGCCTGCGCCTGGCCCTGGTTCAGTGCCTCGGCGGTGCTGTTGCCCGTCGCGGTGTAGTTCTGGATCACGACCTTGCGCCCGTACAGCTCGTAGACCTTGTTGAAGTAGTTCAGGAAGACCTGCTCCACCTGGTCGGTGACGGTCGGCAGCGCGTTGCCGGCCGCCTGGGCCTCCGAGGCCAGCTGCTGGGCGTTGGCCGTGCTCGGGAACTGGCGCTGGGCCAACGTGATGGTGCTCGCCGTCACGCCCTTGTAGGTGGCGCCGCCGTTGTTGCCCGTGAACTTCGGGAGGCACTGGGCGGCGTAGGGCGAGCCGAACTGCGGGGTGCTCGACGTGCACTTCTGGCCGCCGACCGTCGTCCCGGTCCCGGCCTTGATGTTCCCCGAGCCCGGGTACTTCCACGGGTAGGGCCCCTCACCGGCCGGGCCCGAGTGGGCCAGCACGACGTTCGACGCGGCCCCGGCGAGACCACTGCCGCCGGCCGTGGCGATGGTGAAGGCCGCCAGGATCCCGGCTCCGAGCAGCGTGACCGCCGGACGCCGGAGGCGACCCCTCCCGCTCGATCGGTGGGCGCCGACGCGGTGCGACCCACGCCCAAACGACAGCTTGCTCATGCTTCCCTCCCCTTGGATGTGTGTCATTTGTGACGGATGTTCCGGGCCAGTCTTCCCCCACTCGCCCCGCCGATATCGGGACAAACGTTTCCACTGGCCCGGGTCCTTCACATTCTTCCCAGTTTCGCAAAGAAACCCCGTGAGAAGAAAGCGCGACCCCGCTAGCTGGAGGGACGGGGCGGCAGGGGCGGCGGCCGGCGGGACGGCCGGGTGGACCCGTCGGGCGGGGTCGCCGGGGGCCGCCGTTCGGACAGCTCGCCCAGGGTCTGGAGGGCCACCTCCAGCTGGGGGTCTTCGCCCCTCGCCCAGGCCTGAGGCGGGATCGACACCTCGATGTCCGGGTCGACCCCGTGGTTCTCGACCCCCCAGCCCAGCCCGTCGAACCAGAAGGCGTAGCGGGGCTGGGTCACGAGGGTGCCGTCGACCAGGCGGTAGCGGCTGTCGATACCGATCACCCCGCCCCAGGTGCGGGTGCCGACGACGGGGGCGAGCCCGCGGAGCTTGATGGCCGCGGTCACGATGTCCCCGTCGGAGCCGGCCTGCTCGTTCACGATCGCGACGAACGGCCCCCGGGGCGCGTCGCCCGGGTAGCTCTCCTCGTTGTGATGCCGGGCGACGTCCCAGCCGAGGACAGTGCGGGCGAGCTTCTCCAGCACGAGCTGCGATACGTGGCCGCCGGCGTTGTCGCGCAGGTCGACGATCAGGGAGTCCCGGGCCACCTCGACGCGCAGGTCCCGGTGCAGCTGGGCCCAGCCGGCGCCCATCATGTCGGGCACGTGGAGGTAGCCGGCCCGCCCGGCGGTCGCCGCATGCACCGCGGCGCGGCGGTCGGTCACCCAGGCCTGGTAGCGCAGGGGCCGCTCGTCGGCGAGCGGGGTGACCACCACCTCGCGCCGCTCGCCGTCGGGGCGCTCCACGGTGAGGGCCACCGGTTGGTCGGCCGCGCCGACCAGGGTGGGGCCGGGACCGCGGACCGGGTCGACCGGGACGCCGTCGACCGCCTCCAGGATCTCGCCGACCGCGACCGAGGCACCGGGGGCGAGCAGCGGGGCGCGCGCGCCCGGCACCGAGGACTCTCCCGGGAGCACCCGCTCGACACGCCAGCGGCCGTCGTCGCCGCGGGCGAGGTCGGCGCCGAGGAGCCCCTGGCGTCGCAACCCCTCCACCGGGCGGGCCGGAGGGGTCTCGTACGCATGGGAAGTCCCGAGCTCGCCCTGGACCTCCCAGAGGAGCTCCGACAGGTCGTGGCGGGTGGCGATGCGCTCGAGGAGGGGGCGGTACCGCTCGACGACCGCGTCCCATTCGACGTCGGCCATGTCCGCGATCCAGTAGTGGTCGCGCATGAGCCGGGCCGCCTCGTCGTACATCTGCCGCCACTCGAGGTCGGGGTCGACCTGCACGCGGATCCTCGAGGTGTCGACGTCGACGCGGTCACTCGGCGCGTCCGGCCCCGAGGAAGCCTCGACGCGTGCGCCCGAGGGCACGACGAACAGCGATCCGCCGTCCTTCACGACGAGCGACTTGCCATCGCCGCTCACGAAGACCCACTCGGCCGAGTCGACCAGGGTGAGCTCGCGCCGTTTCTCGAAGTCGTACCGGACGAGCCGCGCCTTCGGGCCCTCGGCGCCCGGCCGCGCCAGCGACTCGCCGAGCACCCCCGCCAGGGGCTGGTCGAGCCAGACGAGCCCACCGGCGGTGGCGCGCAACGCCGCGTAGCGGGCCGCCCGGACCGGGACGGGGACCACCCGTTCGCCGAGGTTCTCCACGTCGACCACCACCGGTGCGAGGGCGTCGCGCCCGCCGGCCCGGCTGCGGTCGGGTTCCGCGACCCCGCCGTCGTCCTTGTCCTCTTTCTCCTCTTCGGCCGCACCGGCCGGGCGCCGGCCGGCCAGCTCCGCATCGAACGGAGACGGGGTCGCGGCGGCCAGCGTGACGAGGTACGGGCGGGTGCCGGCCGGGAAGAACAGGTCGAAGACGTGGCTGTCATAGACGGGGTCGAAGGTCCGGGCCGAGAGGAAGGCGAGGTACCGGCCGTCCAGGGTGAAGACCGGGTCGTGGTCGGAGAAGCGCAGGGGGGTGACCTCGGTCACCTCGCCGGTGCCGATCCGGGCCAGCTTGATCTGGCGCAGCGGTTCGGGGCCCGCGTGCGACCAGGCGAGCCAGGCGGAGTCGGGCGAGAAGGTCAGGCCCGAGGCGTCCCCGTCCTCGGACCGGTCGACCTCGGTGATGTCCCCGCTGGCCACGTCGACGAGGAGCACCCGCCCGTCGTGGGAGGCCGCCGCCACCCGGGTCCCGTCGGGGGCGGTGGTGAGGTCGAGCACCCGGCCGAGCTGGCCCGCGGCGAGCCGGCGGGGGGGATCGGCTTGGGGACCGAAGGCCGGCGCGACCTCGAGTGCGTCATCGCCCTCGGCGTCAGTGACCCAGACGACGTCGGGCTCGGGCCCGTGGCCGAGGATCCGGGGCAGACGGGCCCGCACGCCGCCCCCGCCCCCGAGCACCCGGGCGGGCCCGTCGCGGTGGGGGAGCCAGACGATCGTGCCGCGCACCGAGGCGGCGCTGCCACGGCCGGGCCCGTCGGGGGCCACGCCGCCCAGGTGATCGGCGGCCTTGATGGGATAGGGGATCCGCCCGGTCCGGGTGGCGCCGAGCGAGATCTCGAGCCGGCGCGGCTGCGAGTCGGCGGCGAGGTCCCCGAGCAGGTAGAGGTCGCCGGCGCACTGGTACACGATCCGGGCGCCGTCGGTGGCGGCGTGGCGGGCGTAGAAGTCGGCGTGGTCGCTGTGGCGGCGGAGCCCGGTGCCGTCGGGCAGCACCGAGTAGAGGTTGCCCACGCCTTCGTGGTCCGAGACGAACACGACCCGTCCGTCGACCCAGCCGGGATCCTCCAGCTGTCCGTCGATCGCCCGGAGGAAGCGCTCGAACTCGCCGGTCCCGGTGGGGTCGATCCACAGCTTGGCCGCCGTGCCACCGCGGTAGCGCTTCCACGAGGCGCCCCGCGACGGGCTCTGGTCGACGCCGAGGACGACGGCGCCGCCCGGTCCCGCGGCGATGGAGGTGACCGGACCGAGCGGTAGCCGCACCGCCGGCCCCCCGTCGGTCGGCACCGCGTGTGCCCAGGTCCGGCCCCGGAAGGGCTCGCCCGCCGCGGTGATGGCGAGGACGTTGCCTTCGCCGTCCCACCCGATGACCCGGGTGAAGGCGTCGCCCCAGTAGGTGAGGCGCTGGACCTCGCCGCCGGCGGTCCCCGCGACGTAGACCTCGGGACCGCCGTCTCGGCGCCCGGTGTAGGCGACCAGCGAGCCGTCGGGCGAGAGGGCGACGTTGGCGACCGGCGCGCGGTCGGCGGTCAGGCGGCGTGCGACCGCGTCCTCGACGGAGGCCACCCACACGTCGTCGTCGGCGCCGAAGGCCAGCCGCTCGTCCGCGATCGAGGGGAACCGGAGGTAGGGACGGTCATCGCTCATCTCCCGACGGTAACCGGGGACCGGACGGCCCCCAGATGTCGGCATCCCGGGCGCGTTGGGATAGGAAATGAACCGGTGAGCCGGCTTCCCACCCGTGCCGATCCCGCACCCGCCTCGATGAGCCCACGCGACGAACCCCCCGGCGAGGCCGCCGCCGCCCGGCCCGAACCGGGCTGGTCCGCTCCCGCCCTCTTTGTGATCGCGGCGGTCGCCGGGCTGGCCTATCTCTCCTGGCCCCTTGGCTACCTGGTGAACCCGTTCGTGGTGGGGCACGGCCTGGCCAGCGACCTCGAGGTGCCGGGCCAGCCGTTCGGCTGGGTGTTCGTCCTGCTCGACATCGTCTCGGGCGTCCTCATGGTCGCGATCGCGTTGCGCGGCGGCCGTCGGCGGAGCCGCTTCGTCCCCGGGGGCCTGCTCCTCGGCTACGCGGTCTTCGGGCTCTCCTCGGTGCTGAGCGCGGCCGTGCCGTTGTCGTGCGGGACCGGTCGCGCCGCGCTGCTCGCCTGCGGGACCACGACCAGCACGTACGGGCTGCACGACGTGCTGAGCGTGGTCGGCTACCTGGCGTTCTTCGTCTCCCTCGCCGGCCTGGTCCGCCGTCGCCGGATCACCCCGACCGCGCGCGCGACGCCGATCGCACTCATGGCGCTCGGCGCGGCCTGGTCGGCGAGCGGGCTCGCCTTCATGGCGGTGACCCTCGCCCACGGGCCCGAGGTCACCGTCCAGCACGTCCTGCTGGCCCTGACCAGCCTGGCGATCGCGGTGGTCCCGGTGGCCGGGGCCGCCCCGGCGTCCGTCCCGGCGCCGGTCGTCGCGTCGAGATCACCGATTCGGGTCCGCGTCCGTCCGCTGGTGCGCGTGCGCCGGCGTCGGGTCCCGGCGCGTTGAACACTGAGAAGGGCGCGGCGGGCTCTGGGAGACTCTGGGCATGGCGGCTGAGCTGACGACGATCGTCATCGATGCCCACGACGTCGAGTTGGTGGCGTCGTTCTGGGCGTCGGTGCTCGGCTGCGACCACTGGCGCGACGACGACGGCGACATGGTCGTCGCCCACCGCGACCACCGGTCCCCCGTCGTGCTCCTCGTCATCGAGGTGCCGGAGCAAAAGACGGTGAAGAACCGGGTGCACCTGGACGTGAACCCCGTCGGCGCGGACCAGGAAGAGGAACTTCAGCGCCTCCTCGCCCTTGGGGCGCGACCGGTCGACATCGGACAAGGCGAGACGACCTGGGTGGTGCTGGCCGACCCGGAGGGCAACGAGTTCTGCCTCCTGCGGCGCCGGCTCGACGCCCCGTCCGAGCAGGGGTAGCCGTTGTCGATGCCCGACCGCGCCGCGCGGGCCTTCTCGTTCGGGGCGATCGCCGAGGAGTACGACCAGTTCCGTCCGGGCCCTCCGGTCGAGGCGGCCCGCTGGGTGCTCGGGGAGGGTCGCTCGACGGTGCTCGACCTCGGGGCCGGGACCGGCGGCCTGACCCGCGCCCTCGTGGCGCTGGCCCCTCGGGTGGTGGCGCTCGAGCCCGAGTCCCGCATGCGCGGGGTGTTGGCCCGGCGCAGTGGCGGTGCCGCGGTCCTCGGCGGGGTGGGTGAGCGCATCCCGGTGCGGGACGGAACCCTCGACGCGGTGCTCGCATCGTCCTCCTGGCACTGGATGGACCCGGCGGTCGCCGGGAGCGAAGTCGCCCGGGTGCTCCGACCGGGCGGCGTGTTTGGACTCCTCTGGAGCGGTCCCGACCGCAGCGTCCCCTGGGTGAGCGAGATCCTCGGGCGCCGACGCCCCAATGCGGGCCGCGACTGGACCGAGCACCGGCGGCGCCGGACCATGGTGCTCCCCGGCACCCTGCCGTTCACCGAGCGCGAGACGACCGTGCTCCGGTTCTCCCGGCCGGCCTCTCGGGACGACCTAGCCGGCCTCTCGGGCACCTTCTCGGTGGTGATCCTCGGGGGCGGCCCCGCCCGCGACGCCCGCGTCGACGCCGTCCGGGAGCGCGCCCGGCTCCACCCCGAGATCGCCGAGGGCCACGTCGAGCTGCCCATGGTGTGCCGGTGTTGGCGCACCTACCGGACCGACGGCCCGGTGCCCGGGGCCTGACCGGGCCCCCGCTCAGGCGGGACGCGTCGCTCCGACGAAGTCCCGCCAGTCCGCCCCCTCCTCGCGGACGACCGCGCCGGTGTGCGGCGCGTCGATCATCTCGCCGGCGCCGACGTAGATCCCGACATGGGCGACGGCGCGTGTGGAGGCCCCGTAGAAGAGGAGGTCGCCCGGCTGGACCTCAGTGCCGTCGCCCACCGCCGGTCCCGCGTCGAACTGGGCCTGGGCCACTCGGGGGAGGGCGATCCCGGCGGCCCGGTACGCCGCCTGGGACAGCCCCGAGCAGTCGAAGCCCCCGTCACCGGTCCCGCCCCAGCGATAGGGGGTGCCGAGCTGCGCGGCCGCGAACTGGAGCGCGCTTGCGGCGTCGGCGGCCGTTGCCGGGTTCGAGACGAGCGCCTGGGCGAGCACCACCACGGTCTCGACGTAGACCGACGAGTGGTTGTAGTCGCCGATCGCGGTCGTGAGCGACGCCGGGTCCCCGCCGCCGTCGGCGCAGAGCAGCTTGGCGGCGCTGTAGACCGCGTCGGCCGGGTCGTAGGGGGAGGGGGGCGCGACCCCGCCGGGGCCGACCACCCCGTAGCGGGCGAACGTCGCCGGCTCGAACTGCATCGGCCCCTCGGCCCCCGCCGCGTTCGCACCCGAGGCGACCCCGGGTGCTCGGGACCGCCCGCTGTCGCTCTCCACCCGCCCGATGGCGGCCAACACCGACCAGGGCAAGCCCGGACAGGTGCCGGCGGCACCCTGGTCCATCAGCTCCCAGGCCGCGGGCACCGCCGGTCCCGACACGTGGCTGCCCCCGCCCGGGAGCGCCGGCGCACTGCCCCCGCCGCCGGCCAGGGCCGCGACGCATCCCGCGAGCAGCACCCCGACGATCAGACACGCCCCGACGACCACCACCACGACCCGCCCCACGCAGTCCTCCTCCGTCGTGGCGCAACGGTCGGCCGGGGGTGCGGGCGCGGGACGGGCGGGGCGTCCTGCGGTGCGTGGGCGACAGGCGACCGGGGACCGCGACCGCCGGCCCAGATACGCTCGATGTGGTCGTCCGGGCCCAGGGGGAGGCAGCGATGCGCAGCACCATGCAGGAGTTCCCGCTCCTGATCAGCCACATCCTTCGTCACGGCCAGGAGGTCTACGGCGACAGCGAGGTGGTCACCGTGATGCCCGACGGCTACCGGTCGGCCACCTTCACCGAGGTGGCCGACCAGGCCGAGCGGCTGGCCAAGGCGCTCGGCCGCCTCGGGGTCGGGCGAGGCGACCGGGTCGGCACCTTCCTGTGGAACAACCAGGAGCACCTGGCCGCCTACCTCGGCGTCCCCTCAATGGGCGCGGTCCTGCACACCCTCAACATCCGGCTGTTCCCCGAGCAGCTCGCGTATGTGGCCAACCACGCCGAGGACAAGGTGGTGATCGCCGACGCCTCGCTCCTGCCGGTGCTGGCCAACGTGTGGGACGAGCTCAAGACGGTCGAGCACCTGATCGTCATCGGCGAGGGCGACACCTCGCCCTTCGGCACCGCCCACTCCTTCGACGGGCTCCTCGCCGCCGAGGAGCCCGGCTACGACTGGCCGGTCATCGACGAGCTCGACGCGGCGGCGATGTGCTACACGAGCGGCACCACCGGGAACCCGAAGGGGGTCGTCTACTCCCACCGCTCGACGTTCCTGCACACGATGGCGCACGTCTCGGCCAGCTCGATCGGGATGACCGACCGGGACCGCCTCCTCGTCATCGTGCCGATGTTCCACGCCAACGCGTGGGGCACCCCCTACAGCTGCTGGATCGTGGGGGCCGACCTCGTGATGCCCCAGTCCTTCGTCCAGGGCGAGCGGCTCCTCCAGATCATCGAGGACCAGAAGGTGACGCTCTCCTGTGGCGTGCCGACGGTCTGGAACGACCTCCTGCGCGCGCTCGGGACCTCGTCGGGGGCCGACCTCAGCTCGCTGCGCTCGGTCACCTGCGGTGGCTCGGCGGTGCCCCGGGCCCTCATCGAGGCGTTCGCCGAGCGGGTGGGCGCCGAGATGATCCAGGGCTGGGGCATGACCGAGACGAGCCCGCTGGCCGCCTTCGGGCGGCCGCCGGCCGGGCTCCTGCCGGAGCGGGAGATCGAGTACCGGGTGAAGGCCGGCCGCATCGTGCCGGCGGTCGAGGTCCGGGTGGTCGACGCGGACGGCCAGGTGCTGCCCAACGACGGCGAGTCGGTGGGGGAGTTCGAGATCCGCGGCCCCTGGGTCACCGCCTCCTATTACAAGGACGACGACCCGCAGCGCTTCCACGACGGCTGGCTGTGCACCGGCGACGTCGGCAGCCTCGACGACCGGGGGTACATGACCATCTCGGACCGCACCAAGGACGTCATCAAGTCGGGCGGCGAGTGGATCTCCTCGGTCGAGCTCGAGGGCCTGGTCATGGGCCACCCCGACGTCTTCGAGGCGGCGGTGATCGCGGTGCCCGACAGCCGTTGGGACGAACGGCCCCTCGTCTGCGTGGTGCCCCGCGAGGGGAAGCAGCCCGACGCGGCCGAGTTGCAGGCCTTCCTGACCGGCAAGGTGGCGCGCTGGTCGACCCCCGAGCGGTGGGCGTTCGTCGACTCGGTTCCCAAGACCTCGGTGGGCAAGTTCGACAAGAAGGTGTTGCGGGCCCGCCACGCCGACGGCGAGCTCGAGGTGATCACGCTCGACCGACCGCCGGCTTGACCGGGGGCGAACAGCTGGCCGAGCTGGCCGGCCGCATCCGGGCCCTCGCCGAGGAGCTGGCCGACCTCGCCCTCGACCGGCTGCTCGACGCGACCGAACGCCGGGCCGGCGACCCGGCGGAGAAGGCGGCCGAGGAGCGCCGCCTCACCCGGGCGGCCCGGGCCCTGGAGAAGGCCGCGACCGAGCTCGAGGGCTCGGCTCGACGGGACGAGTAACGGCCCGAGCCGCGCGACGACCAGGCCTCGCCGTGGCCTTCGCGCTCGGCACGCTGCTCGGCGGGGGATGCGGGGCCACCGCAGCGCCGCACCCGCCATCGCGCCCCGCCCCGCGTACCGTCGTGACCACGACCACCGCCCCGGCCTTCTCGATGGAGCCGTGCGGGACGATCATCACCGACGACGACCAACGCCCGGGCGTCGACCTCGAGGGGTTCCTCCTCGGCGCGGCCGACGCCCCCGCCGGCCTCACGGCCGGCCCACCACTGCGGGCCGGCACCGGGCGGGGGAGCTTCGTCGCCTCGGTGCCAAGCATCGTGCCGATCGCCGACATCGACTTCGCCACGTCGGTGAACCAGGCGGAGGAGGGGGTGGGGGAAGGCTCGAGCAGCTCCGGGGTCTCCGAGACCCTGGGCGAGGTCACCACCGCGAACGAGGCGGCCGGCCTCGTCGCCCGGATCGAAAGAGCCCTCCTGACCTGCACGAACGGCGCACCGGCGGTGACCCTCCCCGCGCCCACGCCCGGGCTGGTCGCGGTCGAGGACCAGGGCCGGTCGAGCGTCCAGGAGCTGAAGGACGCGACCGTGGTGGTCGCCAAGGGCCCCTACGTGCTGAACCTCACCTGGTCGAGCTCGGTGAACTTCTCGGCCTCGACGGCGTCGACCCTCCCGTTCACCCCGTTGCCGAGCCCGGGCCAGATGGCGGCGCTGGTCGCCGCTGCGCTCGGGCGCTTGCCGCCCGGCCCCCTCAGTCCCCCAACCGGTTGAGCGCGTCGATCAGCCGGCGGAGGCGGCCGTAGTGGATCCGGTCGAACCGGAGCACGACCCGCTTGAGGTCCAGCTGGTCGCCATCGGTGCGCTCGGGCGGGAACGGCGAGGCGAGGCGGATGGAGCCCCCGGCCACGATGTCGCCGAACTGGGCGTTCAGGTCGGCCAGCTCCTTTTGGTTCGGCGCGGTCTGCACGCGCAGCACCAACAGGTCGCCCACCCACCGGCACGAGTGGTAGTTGCGGTAGAAGTCGAGGACCTCGCGCGCCGCGTCGTCGACGCTGGTCACGATTCGGTACAGGCACAGGTCGTCGGGTGAGATGAAACCGGCGCCGTGGGTCAGCTCCTCGACGAAGGAGCGCCACTGGTCCCAGTAGGAGCCGCCCGGGGTCTCGACCAGCACCACGGGGGCGGGCTCGGCCTTGCCCGTCTGCAGGAGGGTGAGCAACTCGTAGCACTCGTCCAGGGTGCCGAAGCCGCCGGGCAAGACCGCGTAGCCGTGGGACTCCTTGATCAGCATCAGCTTGCGCGTGAAGAAGTAGCGCATCTCGACGAGCTTCGGGTCCTGCGCGATGAAGCGGTTGGCGCCCTGCTCGAAGGGGAGCCGGATGTTCACCCCGAAGGAGCGCTCGGCGCCCGCGCCCTCGATGCCGGCCGCCATGATCCCCGGACCCGCCCCCGTCACCACCATCCATCCGGCCTCGGCGAGCTCGGCGGCGAGGTCCCGGGCCAGCATGTAAACCGGGTCGGCCGGCCGGGTGCGGGCCGACCCGAACATGGTGAGCTTGCGGACGTCGCGGTAGGGGCGGAACACCCGGAAGGCCTCGGTCATCTCGGCCAGTGCGGCATCCGCGATCTTGAGGTCGCCCGCGCTCGTGCCCTCCTTGGTCATCGCCCACAGCGACGAGAGCATCGAGCGGAGCAGGTTGGCCTGGGTCCGCGACAGCTGCCGGCTGCCGATCAAGGTCTCGAGGGAGGCCTCGACGACCTCGGGGTCCGGCGATTCGGCCGGCGCGATGACCGGGGGAACGGCGGCGAGCGGGACCGGCTCGGGCCCGCCGGAGGACGCGGCCCGCTCCGCCTCGGCCTCGCCCTCGGCGCTCACCCGGCGGCCAGCGCGGGGGGACGGCCGTAGAGGGTGGTGCGCTGCACGAGCGGGCGGCCGAGCGGGGCGACCAGCTCGGCCATTTCCTCCACCTCGAGCCGCTGGCCGTGGGTTGCCCCCGCCGCGCGCGAGATGTTCTCGTCCATGAGGGTGCCGCCGATGTCGTTGGCGCCGGCCCGCAGCACCTGCCGCGCCCCCTCCAGTCCCATCTTCACCCAGCTGACCTGGATGTTGTCGATCGCCCCGGCGTAGGCGATCCGGCCGACCGCGTGCATGAGCAGCGCCTCGCGGAAGGTGGGGCCGCGCCGGGCCCGGCGCGCTAGGTAGATCGGCGTGGCCATGTGCACGAAGGGAAGCGGCACGAACTCGGTGAAGCCGCCGGTCTCCCGCTGCAGCGCCCGGGTGGCCACGATGTGGCGGGCCCACGAACGGGGCTGTTCGATCGACCCGAACATGATGGTCACGTTCGAACGCAGGCCGACCGCGTGGGCGGCCCGGTGGGCCTCCAACCACTCCTCGGTGTTGACCTTGTCCGGGCACAGCACGGCGCGAACCTCGTCGTCGAGGATCTCGGCTGCAGTGCCCGGGAGGGTCTTGAGGCCGGCGTCGCGCAACTGGGCGAGGTACTCGGTGAGCGGCACCCCGGAGCGGCGGGCCCCTTCGGTGACCTCGAGCGCGGTGAAGGCGTGGATGTGGATGCGCTCGGAGCCGGCACGCACCGCCTTCAGGACGTCGAGGTAGTAGTCGCCGTCGAAGTTGGGGTGGATGCCGCCCTGGAGGCACACCTCGGTCGCGCCCAGGGTCTCGGCCTCGGCCACCCGTCGGCTCACCTCGTCGAGGTCCAGCAGGTACGGCGCGCCGCGCAGGTTGAGCGACAGCGGGCCCTTCGAGAACGCGCAGAACTTGCACCGGAACGTGCAGACGTTGGTGTAGTTGATGTTTCGGTTGATCACGTAGGTGACGTCGTCGCCCACGGTTTGTCGTCGCAGCTGGTCGGCGAGCGCGGCCACCTCGCGCACCTCGGAACCCCGGGCCGAGAACAAGGTCACGATCTCGTCCTCGCCGACCTCGGCCCCCGAGGCCACCGCGGCCAGGACCTCGCCCACCGCGCTCCGGGCGCTCGGGGCGGCCACCTTCACCGGGTCGAGGAGGGCCGGCGGGTCGGCCTCCCCGCCGGAGCACCACGCCGCCTCCCTCGCCAGTCCCTCCGCGTCGGAGGCGTCGAGGACGAAGAACCGCATCGCGTCGTCGAGCCAGCGCTCGGGGTCGAGGGCGTACTCGGGGTAGATGGTGAGGCGCGGCGCGAGCGTGTGGCCGGCCGCCTCGGTCAGCGCCTCGAGCCGTTCGAGGGCGGGCCAGGCCCGCTCCGGGTTGACGTGGTCGGCGGTGACCGGCGAGACGCCGCCCCAGTCGTCGATGCCGGCCTCGAGGAGGGGGACCAGGTCGTCGGAGAGGTTGGGCGGCGCCTGGACGTGGATCTCTTCGGGCAGCACCAGGCGGGCGACCGCGATCGACCAGCGCAGCTCGTCCTCGGGGCACGCCGGGGCGCGGACCATCGCGGTGCCCGCCTTGGGCAGGAAGTTCTGGACGATCACCTCCTGGACGTGGCCGTGGCGGCGGTGGGCCGTGGCGATCGCCTCCAGGGCCTCGATGCGCTGGATCCGGGTCTCCCCGATGCCGACCAGGATCCCGGTGGTGAAGGGGATCATGAGCTCGCCGGCCGCTTCCAGGGTGGCGAGGCGGCGGGCCGGGGTCTTGTCGGGAGCGCCGCGGTGGGCGTCGAGCCCCTCGGCCAGCGTCTCGATCATCATCCCCTGGCTGGCCGTGACCGGGCGCAGGCGGGCCAGCTCCTCGCCGAAGAGGGCGCCCGCGTTGGCGTGGGGGAGGAGCCCGGTCTCCTCGAGCACGGCGGCGCACATGGCGGCGAGATAGTCGACGGTCGACGCGTAGCCGTGGTCGGCCAGCCAGGCGGCGGCGGCGGGGTAGCGCAGTTCGGGGCGCTCGCCGAGGGTGAACAGCGCCTCCTTGCAACCGGCGTCGCGGCCCGCACTCGCGATCGCGAGCACCTCGTCGCGGCCGAGGTAGGGGGCGTCGAGGCGCGCCGGGGGTTTGGCGAAGGTGCAGTACCCGCAGCGGTCGCGGCACAGCATCGTGAGCGGGATGAACACCTTGGGCGAGTAGGTGACGCGGTTGTGGTGGCGCCGGTCGCGCACCGCCCGCGCCGCCGCGGTGAGCTCGTCGAGGCCGGCGGCCAGGAGCGCGCCGGCGTCGGGCGCGGCGCCCAGTGGGCTCACCACGAGGGCCCGCCGTTCGCCGGGGGGTCGAGGAGCCAGCGGACCTCGGCCGAGGCGACGCGGGCGGCCGGCAGGTTCTCGCCGTCGCGGATCCGGCGCACCGCCTCGTGCTTCTCCGGCCCGCTCACCGTGAACACGGCCTGCCGGGCGGCGTCGATGAGGGGGTAGGTGACGCTCAGTCGCGTATGGGGGTTGCGCTTGCTCGGGTCCTCGGTGGCCACACACAGCCGGCCGGTCTCCTCCAGGCTCGGGGCCAGGGGGAACAACGAGGCGGTGTGGCCGTCGGGGCCGAGGCCGAGGTGGATGAGGTCGATGCCCGGTCCCGAGAGAAGCGAGCGCAGCGCCCGGTCGTAGGCGTCGGCGTTCTCGGCCGGATCCCCCTCGGTGGCCATGGGGGTGAAGGATCCCACACCCCCGAGCGGATCGACGAGGTGCTCGCGCACCAGGCGCTGGTTGGCGTCGGGGTCCTCTGGAGGCACGAGCCGCTCGTCGCCCAGGTAGACGTCGACGAGCGACCAGTCGATCTCGGCGCGCTCGGCGGCGCGGTCGTAGCAGGCGGCCGCGGTCGCGCCCCCGGAGAGGAAGAGGACGAACCGGGGGCCGGCTCGGTCCTCGAAGCGTCCCTTCAGCATCGCCACGAAGCTGTCCGGGACGTCGTCGACCGGCTCGGTGGCCGCGAGGACCTCGGCGGCGCGCCCCCTCACAGGACCGGCTCCCGCCAGGCATCGCCGGAGCGCTCGAGCAGGAGGTCGGCGATGCGGGGGCCCCACGTCCCGGACGGGTAGAAGTGGAGACCGCCCCCCGGCTGGGCCCATGCCTCGAGGTAGGGATCGACGATCCGCCAGGCCTGCTCCACCTCGTCGGTCCGGATGAAGAGGGTGGGATCCCCGCACATCGCATCGAACAACAGCCGGGTATAGCCGTCCATGCCCGTCTCGGCGATCGCCTTCTCGTAGCCGAAGTCCATGGACACCGACTGGACCGAGAACGCCTCGCCCGGGACCTTCGCCCCGAAGTGCAGCGAGATGCCCTCGTGCGGCTGGATGCGCAGCGCCAGCACATTCGGCCGGAGCGCACGGGTGAGCGTGCTCTCGAAGGCGAGGAAGGGGACCTCGTGGAACTGGAGGGCCACCTCGGTGACCCGGGCCGGGAGGCGCTTGCCGGTGCGCACGTACACCGGCACCCCCGCCCACCTCCAGTTGTCGACGTGCAGACGCAGCGCGACGTAGGTCTCGGTCTCGCTGTGGGGATCGACCCCGTCCTCGTCGCGGTACGCGACCACCTGCTGCTGGTCGACCACCCCGGCCCCGTACTGCCCGCGCACCGACTTGTCGACCGCCTCGTCGGGGGTCGGGATGTCGATGGCCCTCAGGAGCTTGACCTTCTCGTCCCTGATGTGCTCGGCGTCCATCCAGGTCGGCGGCTCCATCATCGTGAGAGCGAGGACCTGCATGACGTGGTTCTGCACGATGTCGCGCAGCGCTCCGGCCGTTTCGTAGAAGCCGCCCCGGTGCTCGACCCCGATCGATTCGGCCACGGTGATCTGGACCTGCTCGACGTAGCGTCGGTTCCAGATGGGCTCGAAGATCGCGTTGGCGAAACGCAGCGCGAGGACGTTCTGGACCGTCTCTTTCCCGAGGTAGTGGTCGATGCGGAAGATCTGGCTCTCGTCGAACGCCGCGTGCAGGGTGGCGTCGAGGTCGAGGGCGCTGTCGAGGTCCCGCCCGAATGGCTTCTCGACCACGAGCCGGACGAAGTCGCCGCCCTCGCCGGGATGGTTACAGCCCTCCTTGGCCAAGGCGCCGGCCACCAGGCCGAACACGTCGGGGATGGTGGCGAGGTAGTACACGCGGTTCCCCGCGGTGCCCTGGTGGGCGTCGGCGTCGGTGAGGACCTCGCGCAACGCGTCGAAGGTCGCAGTGGCGGCATACTCGCCGGGGACGTAGCGGAAGCACTTCACGAGCCGCGCCCAGGTCTCGCCGCCGCTCGGGTCGGCCTTCAGGGCCACCTGCTGGAACTCCACGTCGGTCCACTCGGTCCGGGCCACCCCGATCACGCAGAACCGCTCGTTCAGCCGGCCCCGGTTGGCCAGATCGGCCAGGGCCGGAAGGATCTTGCGCGCGGTGAGATCGCCGGACGCTCCGAAGATGATGAGGGCGAGCGGGGGCGGCGTCTTCGCCACCCGCGTCGCGACGGGGGACACCTCGCTCATCTCGAAACTCAGTTCTTCGGGGTGGAGGTCTCGAGGCCCGCCTGGCCGGACTCGAGGGTGACCGCGTGGCCGCCGAACTGGTTGCGCAGCGCCGCGAGCAGCTTGTTGGCGAACGAATCCTGCTGGCGCGACGCGAAGCGCGCGTAGAGCGCGGCGGAGATCGCCGGTGCCGGGACGGCCCGGGCGATCGCTTCTTCGACGGTCCAGCGGCCCTCGCCCGAGTCGGTGACCTCGCCCTTGATGTCCTCGAAGCCCAGGCCCGGCCGCAACGCCCGCTCGGTCAGCTCGAGCAGCCAGCTGCGCACGACCGAGCCGTAGCGCCAGATCGCCGCGATCTCGTGGAGGTCGAGGTCGAACTCGTCGGCCGCCCCCATGATCTCGAATCCCTCGGCATAGGCCTGCATGAGGCCGTACTCGATGCCGTTGTGGACCATCTTCACGAAGTGGCCGGCGCCGACCGGGCCGACGTGCGCGTAGCCGCCCTCGGGCGCGAGTGACAGAAGCGCCGGCTCCACCACGGCCACCGACTCCTGGGTCCCGCCGACCATGAGGCAGTAGCCCTCGGTGAGACCCCATACGCCGCCCGACGTGCCGGCGTCGACGAACCCGATGCCCTTGGCGGCGAGGCGGTCGGCCGTGGCCTTCGCGTCCTTGTAGTTGGAGTTGCCTCCGTCGACGACGACGTCGCCCCGCTCGAACCGCTCGGCCAGGGCGTCGATCGTCTGGTCGGTGGGCGGTCCGGCCGGCACCATCACCCAGGCGGCCCGGGGCGGCTCCAGCTTCTTCGCGAGGTCGTCGAGATCCTCCGCCACGATCGCGCCCTTCGCCCCGAGGGCGTTGCGAGCGTCGGCCGAGAGGTCGTACGCGACGACCTGGTGGCCGCCCGCCATCAGCCGCTCGGACATGTTGGCGCCCATCTTCCCGAGCCCGACCATGGCGATCTTCATCTCGTGCTCCTCTCGATGTCCCGACCGTACCGCCGGGCTGAAGGCACGCCGCTCAGGCGATCTCGCCCAGGTCGTCCACGGCCACCCGCAGCACCCGGCGGCCGTGAGCAAGCAGGCTCTGGTGGTCGCCGATCGACTGCGCGCCGATCAGGGTGCCGAAGTCATACGGCTTGCCCGGGATCGGGAGCTCGGGTTGGGTACCCCGGCGCACCACCTGGAGCGCCACGACCGTGTTCGGGCCGCCCTTGTGCAGCTGCCCGGTCGAGTGCAAGAAGCGGGGGCCGTAGCCGGCGGTGACCGCCGCGCCGCCCAGGTGGTCGCGCACCCGGACCCGGAGCGCGTGGAGGGCTTCGTCCTGGCCGAACGGCAGATAGGCCTGGATCGAGACGTAGTCCCCGGGCTGCACCTGTTCGGAGAGCCACCCGAACGCCCGGCCCGGCGCCGCGTCCTTCATGGCGGGAAGGGGAAGGGAGCCGAGGACGGTGTTCGTGTTGGCCTTGGACTCGGCCACGTTCGGCTCGTCGAAGGGGTCGATGTCGAGCACGTGGCCGGCGATCGGGATGGCGAGCTCGAACCGGTAGAACTGCTCGGCGAGGTCGACAGCGCGGGTGGGCTCGAGTGTGACGACGTGGCGGTCTGGGCCGGCCTCGGCGTCGGTGGTGGGCACCGGCACGCAGCCCGTCCCGCGCTTGCCGGTCGACTCGGCGATGAGCTGTTCGACCCAGAGCCCGAAGGCGGCGAAGGCGGGCGGGACGACGACGGTGACCTTGTCGCGGCCCTCTTTGGCCGCCCGGCCCATGGCCCAGCCGAGCTCGATGGCTTCGGCGGGATCGGCGGCGAGCGCTCGCTCGCACAGCTCGGCCACGTCGTAGCCGATGAGCGCGGCCGGCACCATGCCGAAGTACGAGAGCACCGAGTACCGGCCGCCGATGTCGGGTCGGTTCTCGAACACCCTCTGGAAGCCCCGCTCTCTCGCCAACGCGGCGAGCGGGGTCCCGGGGTCGGTGATGGCGGCGAAGCGCGAGCCGTCGGGCAGCTTGGACCAGGCGTGTTCGAACAGGACGTTGGGCTCGAGCGTCGTCCCGGACTTGGACGACACGAGCACGAAGGCGTTGGAGAAGTCGAGGCCGCCGACCGTGGTGGGGTCGGTCGTGTCGCAGACGACCAACCGGCGCCCCAGCCCGGCCGGGCCGGTCGCCCGGACGGCCTCCAGCACCGCCGGCCCGAGCGAGGAGCCGCCCATGCCGAGAAGCACCACTGTCGGCTGGTCGATCGTGGCGGCCCACGAGGCGAGGTCCCTCGACTCCTCGGCCATCTGGCGGGGCACCTCGAGCCATCCCAGGCGGTTCTTCGAGACGTTCGGCGACGGCCAGAGGTCGCCGTCGCCGGCGAGCAGTCGGGCGGCGAGATCCGAGGGTGGCGCGCTCACCGGGCGCGGTTCCCGAGCGCGGCCGCCTTGTCGGTGAGCGACTGGATCAGCTCGTCGAAGGACTTGGCGAAGGAATGGACACCCTCGTCCTCCAAGGTGGCGGCGACATCGGCCATGTCGACGCCGACCTCGCCGAGCCGCCCGAGGAGGCGCGCGGCCTCGTCGGACTCGGCGTCGACGGTCCGCGCGACGGTGCCATGGTCCTCGAAGGCGTCGATCGTGCCCTCGGGCATCGTGTTGACCGTGTGCGGGCCGATGAGGGTGTCGACATAGAGGAGGTCGGGGTAGGCAGGGTTCTTGGTCGAGGTGGACGCCCAGAGGGGCCGCTGCACCTGGGCCCCCTTCGCGGCCAGCGCCTCCCACCGGGGCCCCGAGAACGCGGCCTCGAAGTGCTGGTAGGCCACCTGGGCCTGGGCGACGGCGGCCCGGCCCCGCAGCTCGAGGAGTTCGCGGTCTCCCTTGTCCCCGCCGGCCAGGGTCTCGAGGCGGCGGTCGATCTCGGTGTCGACCCGGCTGACGAAGAACGAGGCCACGCTGGCCACCCGAGCGAGGTCGTCTGGGTCGGTGGCGGCGTAGGTCTCCAGGCCTGACAGATAGGCCTCCATCACCTCGCCGTAGCGGGTGAGTCCGTAGATGAGGGTCACATTGATGCTGAGGCCCCGTCCGATCAGCTCCCGGATCGCCGGCACGCCCGCGGCGGTCGCCGGCACCTTGACGAAGAGGTTGGGGGCATGGATCCGGTCGTGGAGCGACTGCGCCATCGCCACCGTGCCGGCGGTGTCGTGCGCGATCGCCGGCGCGACCTCCAAGGACACGAAGCCGTCGGTGCCGCTGCACTCGTCATAGACCGGGCGCAGCAGCGCGAGCGCGTGGTCGATGTCGTCGATCACGAGGTCCCAGTAGGCGTCCTCGATCGTGCCCTTGGCGATGAGCGCGTCGAATTGCTCGTCGTAGTCGTCCTCGCCGGAGATCGCCTTGGCGAAGATCGTGGGGTTCGAGGTGACGCCGCGCACGCCCGACTCGACGAAACGGGCCAGGGTGCCATCGCGCAGCCAGTCCCGGCGCAGGTTGTCGAGCCAGGGGCTTTGCCCCTGTTCGGCGTAGAGGGCGTGCAGCCTGTTCATAGGTCGCTCCCTTCCAGAAGCTCTCTCGCCCGCTCGACGACGTGCTCGACGGTGAAGCCGAAGTGGGCCATGACATCGGCACTCGGTCCCGAGGCGCCGAAGGTGTCGATCGACACGCTCGCGTCCGCGTAGCGCTCCCAGCCGAACGAGGACGCCGCCTCGACGGCGAGGGCCGGGACCTCGACCGGAAGGACCGAGCGTTGGTAGTTGTCGTCCTGGTCCTCGAACCATTCCCAGCACGGCAACGACACGACGCGCACGGCGTAGCCCTCGGCGGCCAGGGTGTCCGCGGCTCCGAGGCACAGGTGGACCTCGCTACCCGTGCCGACGAGCACGAGATCGGCCTCACCCTCTTCCCATCGCAGCACGTAGCCGCCGCGGGGGAGGCCCTCGGCGGCCGGTCCGGCCGTCTCTGCCAGCACCGGGATGCTCTGGCGGCTGAGGATCATCGCCACGGGTCCCTCCGCTTCGACCGCGCACCGCCAGGCCTGCGCGCACTCGTTGGCGTCGGCCGGCCGCACCACGGCCAGGCCCGGCATTGCCCGCAGGGAGGCGAGGTGTTCGATCGGCTCGTGGGTCGGGCCGTCCTCGCCGACCCCGATCGAGTCGTGGGTCCACGAGTAGATGACGTGCGCCCGCGACATGGCGGCCAGCCGCACCGCCGGACGCATGTAGTCGCTGAAGGTGAAGAACGTCCCACCGACCGGGAGGATCCCGCCGTGCAGGGCCATGCCGGTCATGGCGGTCCCCATGGCGTGTTCCCGGATCCCGAAGTACAGCTGCCGGCCACCGGGGTCCTCCTTCGACTGGGGCTCCGCGCCCTCCAGCTGCACGCCGGTGTTCTCGGTGAGGTCGGCGGCTCCGAGAAGAAGGCCGGGCACGACCGCGGCCGTCGCGCTGACGCAGGCGTTGATGGCTCGGCGGGTGGCCACCCCGGCGCCCGCTTCGAAGGTGGGGAGTTTGGCCTCCCACCCCTCGAGGCCCCGTCCGGCCCACGCGGCGTCCCAGGCGGCCCGATCGACCGACGAGGCGTCGAAGCGGACCTGCCACCCGGCTCGGGCCGCTTCGCCCCGGGCGATGCAGCGACGGTAGAGGTCGAGGACCGCGTCGGGGACCCAGAACGACTCCTCGGGCGGGAGCGCGAGGAGCTCCTTCGTCACCCTGATCTGGTCCTCGTTGAGCTGGTTCCCGTGGGCCTCCTTCGTGTCGACGAACCCCGGGGTCGGCCAGCCGATGTGGCTCCGGAGCACGATGAGCGACGGCCGTTCCTGCTCGGCCATCGCCCGACGGAGCGCCGCCTCGAGCGCCTCGGTGTCGTTGGCCACCTCGCCGATGCTCTCGACGGCCCAGCCGTAGGCGGCGAAGCGCTCGGGCACGTTGTCGCTGTAGGAGAGCTCGGTCGGCCCGTCGATGGTGATGTGGTTGTCGTCGTAGACGTACACGAGGCGGCCGAGGCCGAGATGCCCGGCGAGCGAGGCCGCCTCGTGCGAGATGCCCTCCTCGAGGCACCCGTCCCCGCAGACGACGAAGGTGTGGTGGTCGCACAGCTCGCTGCCGAAACGCTGGCGCAGGACCCGTTCGGCGACCCCCATCCCCACGCCGTCTCCCACCCCTTGGCCGAGCGGCCCGGTCGTGACCTCCACCCCGGCGGTGTGACGGCGCTCGGGATGGCCGGGGGTCTTGCTCCCGACCTGGCGGAAGGCCTTGAGGTCGTCGAGGGTGAGGCCGTACCCGGTGAGATACAGCATCGAATACAACAGGATCGAGGCGTGGCCGTTCGAGAGCACGAAGCGGTCACGGTCCGGCCAGTCGGGGTCGGTCGGGTCGTGCCGCATCACCTTGGTGAAGAGCACGTGCGCCAGTGGCGCGAGGGCCATCGCGGTGCCGCTGTGGCCGGACTTGGCCCGGGCGGGGGCGTCCATGGCCAGGCCACGGATGACGTTGATGCCGAGCTGCTCGAGCGCCGGGTCCTGCATCGATGTCGCCACGACGTGCACCCTACCCACAGACCCCGTGCCACCTTCCTCGCCGTGATCCCTGTCACCTGGGTGTTCGGGGGGCGTCACCGTCGCCTCTTGTAGCGTCACAAGATGCCCACCCGGATGCAGGTTCCACCCAACAGCGACCTCATGCTCGGGGCGGTCTGCGTGGACAAGTCGGTGCCGGGCAGGACGAGCTGGACGATGGTCGCCGACGAGCGATTCGCCAACCCGGCCGGCCAGATGCAGGGCGGGTTCCTGTGCGCCTTCATCGACACGGCGATGGGCTCGGCCGCCGTGACCTTCGTCGAGGGCCGACGCGTGTTCGCGGTCAACGCCGAACTGAAGACCAGCTTCCTCGGGGCGATCGAGTCGGGGGCGCGGCTGCGCTGCGACGCCGAGGTGGTCTCGGGCGGCTCGAGGGTCGCCTTCGTCGAGGCGACGGTCACCAACGAGGCGGGGAAGAAGGTCGCCCGGGCCAGCTCCACGTACCTCTACCGGGAGCGCTCCTGAGGCCGAGAGTGTGCAGCGGCCGGCCGACGAACGGGCAGGCCGTGGCGGCGGGATAGCGTCGCGTGGTGCCGAGTTTCAGGAGGGCGACCAAAGATCAGGGCAAAAGCGGCACCGACGCGGGGTCGGGCGACCCCCGGCGGGACGCGGTTTCCCTGGTCATCGCCTATGTGAAGCAGGAGACCCTCGATCCACTGAAGGGCCTCGGCCGGTTCGTACTGTTCGGGGTGGCGGGCTCCCTGGCGGTGGCCGTGGGCACCGTGCTTTTGCTCGTCGCCGCCCTGCGTGTCCTGCAGACCGAGACGGGCGCCTTCCACGGCAACCTCTCGTGGCTGCCCTATGTGATCGTCACGGCGCTCGCCCTCGCGGTCATCGCCCTGTCGGCCTGGCGGATCTTCGCCGGGCCGGCGGCCCGGCGCGGGACGGCCAAGAAGACCGGCGACTGAGGAGGAGACCGTCATGCCAGTCGAAACCAACGGGCGGCGAATCAGCCGCGACGACCTGCAGGCGGCGTTTGCCCGCGCGATCGGCGACACCCAGGAGACCGCACGCGCCAAGCTCCCGCCGGTGCTCGTGATCGCCGGTGCCGTCGCGCTCGGTGTGGTCGCCCTCGCCTACGTCTGGGGCCGTCGGGGCGGCCGCAACGATTCGGCGATCGTGGAGATCCGCCGGCTCTAGGGACGGCTGCGATGGACTATCTGCTCCGACGGCTCGTCAAAGTCGGGACCCGCCGCGGCATGCGCGGCGAGCACTGGGCTTGGTTCGCCCTGGCCGCCGGCGCGTATGTCCTCCAGCGGGCCCGCCGCAAGGGCGACCCCGTCGTCTACTCCGAGCGGGTCAGCGCGGGTGAACGCCTCCTCGTGACGATCCGCTCCCCGAAGGGCGAGCCGACGGACGACCCGCTGCCGAGCTGAGTGGTGGGCGACGGCCACCGCCTGGCCCAGGGCGAGCGGGTGCTCCTGATCGACGCGAAGCAGCGCCGGTACCTCATCAAGCTGCGCCCCGGGGAAAGCTTCCACACCCACGCGGGCATCCTCGCCCACGACGACATCATCGGAGCGACGGAGGGCTCCACCGTGCTCGGCTCGACGGGCCGGGAGTTCCTCGTGTTCCGGCCGACGCTCGCCGACGTGGTCCTGAAGATGCCCCGCGGTGCCCAAGTGATCTACCCGAAGGACCTCGGCGCGATTCTGATCGCCGCCGACGTCGGCCCGGGCCAGCGGATTCTCGAGGCCGGGGTGGGCTCCGGGGCGCTCTCGATGGCCCTGCTCCGGGCGGGCGCACGGGTGATCGGCTACGAGATCAGGGAGGACTTCGCCGAGCGGGCGAAGGCGAACGTGGCCGACCAGCTCGGCCCCGACGTCGACTACCGCGTGGAGGTCCGTGACGTCACCGCGGGCATCGGCGAGTCCGACCTCGACCGGGTCGTGCTCGACCTCCCCGAGCCTTGGGACGTGGTCGGACCCGCCACCGAAGCGCTCCGGCCGGGCGGGATCTTCCTCGCGTACCTGCCGACCATCAACCAGACCGGGCAACTGCGCGAAGCCCTGGCCAGGCACGGGTTCGGTCTCGCCGAGACCGTCGAGATCCTGCGCCGCACCTGGCACGTCGAGCCTCGCTCGGTGCGTCCGGACCACCGGATGGTGGCCCACACGGGGTTCCTCACCTCAGCGCGGGCGCTGGCCCGCCGGGACTGAAGGTTCGTTAGCAACACCTTCCGTTGAACTTCGCTCCGAAGCGAGTAGGAGTGAGGTATGCCAGTGATGACGCTGTCTTTGTCATTCGATGCGCCCACGCTTGATCAAAGCTCGGCGTGGTCGACGTTCGAGTCCCTGGCGGTGGCGATGGGTCGAGAGGTTCCTGGTGCTGCGTTGGCGGCGACGCTCGAGGAACTGCAGTCCGAGTTGCTCGATCGGGTGTGCGGGCCGAGATGGGCTCCGACGCGTGGTCTGCCCGCTCCCTTCGCTTGTCCTGAGTGCGGGGCCGGCTCGGATTTCGCGCGAAAGGGGTGGCGGACCCGGCCGCGGCGCTTCGACACCTCGGCCGGAGTCGTCCTGGTGCGTCTCGCCCATGTGGGCTGCCGGCGCTGCACCAAGGTCTTCGCGCCCCTGCTCGTCCTGTGGGGATTGTCAGGCAAGCGCCGCACCGACCGGTTGACCCTCGATCTCGCTGAGCTGGCCGCCCAGATGTCCTTCGCCCGGGCGGCCTGGGTGGCCACAAGCACCGGACGGCCCTCCTCCTCAGCCGCCGCGCATCGCGCCATTGGCGATGTCGCCGCCATGCTGACCGGCGGGAGTGGGCGGCTCGGGCCAGGTGCTTCGGCCCCGGTGGTGCTCCTGGACGGCACCCGAGTGCGCGCCGGGGGGAACCGCCTCGGCACCCAAGCCAACGTGGCCATTGGGCTGCTCGGACGTTCGGGACCCCCGCACCGCCGCCGCGCCCATCTCCAGCTCCTCGGGGCCACCGTCGGTGAGACCTGGGCGGCCATGGCCGACCAGCTCGAAGGGATGGCGCCACCGCTGCTCGTCGTGGTCGACGGCGAGCTGGCGATCACCCGCCTGGCTTCAGTGCTGTGGCCCGAGGCGCCGATCCAACGGTGCTGGTGGCACCTCGGGCGCGGCGTGCGGTGGGCGCTCTATGCCGACCACGCGCCGGCCAAGTGGGCGAACGACGCACGCGACGCGCTGGTCGAGCTCTGCCACCGTGCGGTTGGCGAGGAGTGGGATCTGGCCCGTGCCCTCGAGGAGTTCGATGGGCTCGCCGCCGAAGTCGCCGACCACGACTATCACGCCGCGAGTGAACTGCTGGCCGGCGCTCGCAGCCAGGTCTTCACGTGTCTCGATCGCTCGCTCAGAGACCGGCTCGCGTTCTTGGGCGGGCCCGAACTCGGCAGCGGCGTGCTCGAGCGAGCGATGCGCGACCTGAACGCCCGCACCGACATCGGCGGCAGTCGCTGGTCCATCCCAGGACTGCGCGATCTGGTCACGGTCGCACTGGCTCGGCGGTTTGGTCACTCGGCCTGGCAAGATCTCCAGCGGTCGTTGCGGCCAGAGCCCGTCACGACATTCAGGCTCGCGAAGTTCAACGCAGCTAGTTGCTAACGAAGGTTCAGTCCCGCTCGATGAAGATGCACTCCCCGGGGCACTCCTCGGAGGCCTCGACAACGGACTCCTCGAGGTTCTCGGGGACGAGCGCCATGCCGGCCGAGCCGCCCGGCTCGTTCCTGATCGCGTCGCCTTCCTTCACGTAGGCAAGCCCGTCGTCGAGCAGGGTGAAGACCGCCGGCGCGATCTCCTCACAGAGACCGTCCCCGGTGCACAGATCCTGATCGATCCAGACCTTCATGCCTGCAGTCTGCCTTCCGTGTTCGCGGTCCCTCGACCCTGGGCGGAGGCGGCGTCGAACGCACGACCTGTTGCCGTGCCGGTCGGTGCCGACGTCCAGTCAGTCGCGTTTGATGCTAGTAGGTCGGCGCGCCGGACCGGCGAGACGCCCTGGTCGGCGGGTTGTCCGAGCTAGCCGACGAAGTCGTCGATGAGCCCGGCCAGCTCGACGGGTGCGTCGCCCTGGATGCTGTGGCCGGCCTCCTGCACGTGCTCGATCCGGGCCGTGGGTTGGCGCCGCCGGAGCTCGGCCTCGCCGCTGTCGTCGACCACCGACTGGGGCCGCATCCCCCGGACCAGCATGACCGGGACCCCGATCCGGGAGACGGCCTCCCACAGGTCGCCGAAGGCCGGGGTCGCCCCGTCCTCGGGTGGCTCCTCGGCGCGATGGCGGGCGTGCCGCCACACCCAGCTCCCGTCGTCCCGCTGCAGCGCGTTGTGGAGAATCCCGCGCCGAAGTGACGCGATGCTCCGGGTCGGGTTGTGCTCGACCGTGCGGGCCAGGATCGCGTCGAAGTCGGGAAAGCTCTCGGGTCCTCGCACGAAGTTGGTGATCAGTTGCGCGCTCTCGGCGTTGACGGTCGGGGTCACGTCCACCAGGACGACTCGTCGGACCAGCTCGGGGTGGCGGTCGGCAAGGGCGATCGTCGTCATCCCTCCCATCGACATACCGACGACCGCTCTGGCCTCGGGGGCGAGGGCGGTGATCACCGTAGCGACGTCATCGGCGTTGTCGGCGAGGTTCCGCGCGCCGTGCCGGCCCCCGTCGGAGTGGCCGTGGCCGGGCAGGTCGATCGCGAGCAGCGGTCGGCCCAGGGCCAGCGCGACGGTGTCCCAGGTGTGGGCGTTCTGGGCCCCCCCGTGCAACAGCACCAGCTCGGGCGGGGTGGTGCCCCAGATGAGAGAGCTCAGCTGGCGGCCGTCGTCCATTGCGACGGAACGGCGCTCGACCGTCGGGGGGCCGGCATAGGGGATCCCGAACTCCTCGGCGTTCTCGTGAAACATCGAGAACTCGTCGTAGGAATAAGGAGCGGGGGAGTCGGCCATCGCGCCTCCGATCTCGGATCGACCAGTTCGGCCCAGGTGAAGGTTCGCACGGCGGCGGGGCCTCATGCGCCGCACCTGGCCGGAACGGGTCACCCGCCCCCGGCGACGGGCGCGCGACCATCGGGTGGCGGCGGCACAGGCGGCCGATAGGGTGAGCCTGACGCCCGGTAGGAGGTGGTTCCCACGCCGAGGCCCGAGGACCCGATGGACGATGCGACACTCGCCGAGATCGAGGCCGTCCGAACCCGGCTGCTCGAGGCCGAGGAGGAGATCCACGCGCTCCGGCGCCGGCTGCAGGACAGCCCGGGACGCGTCCAGTCCCTCGAGGAGCGGCTGCTCGAGACCAAGGGGCAGCTGAACCAGGCGATCTCCCAGAACGAGAAGCTGACCTTCACGCTGCAGCAGGCCAAGGAGCAACTGGCGTCGTTACGCGAGGAGGTGGAGAAGCTCACCCAGCCACCCGCCGCCTACGGCACGTTCCTCGACATCAACGAGGACGGCACCGTGGACGTCTTCGCGAGCGGCCGAAAGATGCGCGTCGCGCTGCACCCCGACATCGACCCGGGCATCCTGCGCAAGGGCAATGAGGTGGTGCTCAACGAGTCGCTCAATGTCGTGCTCGTGCGCGACGGCGACCTCGCCGGCGAGGTCGTGACGCTGAAAGAGGTCATGGAGGACCGCCACCGAGCGATCGTGTTCGCCCGGGCCGACGAAGAGCGGGTGGTCGAGCTGTCCGACGAGCTGGCCGGGGTCCGCCTGCGGGCCGGCGACGCACTGCTCATGGACGTGCGCAGCCAGCTCCTCATCGAGAAGCTGCCCCGGCCCGAGGTCGAAGAGCTCGTCTTGGAGGAGGTGCCCGACATCACCTACGCGGACGTCGGCGGGCTCGACACCCAGATCGAGGCCATCACCGATGCGGTGGAGCTGCCGTATCTCCATCGGCGGCTCTTCGCCCACTACAAGCTGCCCGCGCCGAAGGGAATCCTCCTCTACGGGCCGCCCGGGTGTGGCAAGACCCTGATCGCGAAGGCGGTGGCCAACTCGCTCGCCAAGAAGGTGGCCGAGGCGACCAACAACACGAGCATCCGCAGCTACTTCCTCAACATCAAGGGTCCTGAGCTCTTGAACAAGTACGTGGGCGAGACGGAACGCCAGATCCGCCTCGTGTTCCAACGGGCCCGGGAGAAGGCCGAGGAGGGCGTGCCCGTCATCGTCTTCTTCGACGAGATGGACTCGCTGTTCCGCACCCGGGGCACCGGGATCAGCTCCGACATGGAGTCCACCATCGTCCCGCAGCTCCTCGCGGAGATCGACGGCGTGGAAGCGCTGCGCGACGTGATCGTCATCGGGGCGTCGAACCGGGAGGATCTGATCGACCCGGCCATCCTGCGCCCGGGCCGACTCGACGTGAAGATCAAGATCGAACGGCCCGACGAGGAGGCGGCGGCGCAGATCTTCTCGCGCTATCTCACGGCCGATCTCCCGCTCGACGCGGGCGAGGTCGAGAAGCTGGGTGGGGGCGACCCGGGCAAGGCCGCCCAGGCGATGATCGAAAAGACGGTCGGGGAGATGTACTCGACCTCCCAGGACAACCGTTTCTTGGAGGTGACGTACCAGAACGGCGACAAGGAGGTCCTCTACTACCGGGACTTCTCCTCGGGGGCGATGATCGAGAACGTGGTCCGGCGGGCGAAGAAGCTTGCCATCAAGCGCGAGATCGCCGATCAGGTGAGCGGGATCCGGGCCGACGACCTTCTCGAGTCGATCCGCCAGGAGTACAAGGAGAACGAGGACCTCCCGAACACCACCAACCCCGACGACTGGGCGCGGATCTCGGGCAAGAAGGGCGAGCGGATCGTCTACGTCCGGACCCTCATGACCGACGAGAGCGAGACGAAGGGCGGCCGCTCGATCGAGCGGGTGGGCACCGGCCAGTACCTCTGAGCCGCCCCCTGCCCCTGGCCCCGCGCACGCGTCACCCGACCAGGAAGGGGTCCTTTGGGCGTGACGGGCGCGATCGGGCCGACCAAGTAGGGTCGACGCGGTGGCCATCCCAAAGGTCTGCGGGATCGAGACCGAGTACGGCATCCAGGCCGCGGGGCCCGACGCCAACCCGGTCACCGCCTCCTCACTCCTCGTCAACGCGTATGCCGCAGAGGTGGACCGTCGCACCCGGTGGGACTTCGAGGACGAGACCCCCGAGAAGGACGCCCGCGGGTACGCCCGCGAGGGGGCGATGCCACCGATGGTCGAGACCCACCTGGCCAACACGGTCCTCACGAACGGCGCGCGCTACTACGTGGACCATGCGCACCCCGAGTACTCGACGCCCGAGTGCATCGACGCGCTCGAGCTCGTGCTTCACGACAAGGCGGGGGAGGAGGTGCTGCGCCGATCAATGGCGGCGGCGGCCGCCCTCCCCAACACCCCCGCGGTATCGGTGTACAAGAACAACTCGGACAGCAAGGGCAACTCCTACGGCTGCCACGAGAACTACCTCATGGACCGCACGGTCCCGTTCGCCAACGTCGTCGCCGGGGTCATCCCGCACTTCGTGACCCGGCAGGTCTTCACCGGGTCCGGGAAGCTCGGCACGGAGACCTCGACGTTCGGCTCGGAACCGGTGCGCTACCAGATCTCCCAGCGGGCGGAGTTCTTCGAGGAGATGGTGGGCCTCGAGACGACGCTCAAGCGGCCGATCGTGAACACCCGCGACGAGCCGCATGCGGACCCCAAGCGGTTCCGGCGGCTGCACGTGATCGTCGGCGACGCCAACCTCGCCGAGGTCGCGACCTTCTTGAAGGTGGGCTCGACCGCGCTCGTCCTCGCCATGATCGAAGACGAGATGCTCCCGACCAAGGAGCTGACCCTGAGCGACCCGGTGCGGGCGATGCACCAGGTGTCGGCCGACCTCACCCTGTCGCGCCCGCTGCGCACCGCTGACGGCTCGACCATGACGGCCGTCGAGATCCAGTGGGAGATCTTCGCCGCCGCGAGGCGGTACGCGAAGGAGAAGGGTCTCGAGGTCGTGGGTGGGGACTCGGTGGGCGAGATGGTCCTCGACCGCTGGGAGGCAGTGCTCGGGGGCCTGGAGTCGGACCCCTCGACGCTCCTCGACCAACTGGACTGGGTCGCGAAGCTTCACCTCATCGAGGCCTACCAGGACCGGCACGGCTGCAGTTGGGACGACCACCGACTCGCGGCCCTCGACCTGCAGTACCACGACCTGCGGCCGGAGCGTTCCCTGTTCGGCCGGCTCTCGATGGAGCGCCTAGTGAGCGAGGACGCGGTGGCGGCTGCGGTCACCGAGCCGCCGACCCGGACCCGGGCCTGGTTCCGGGGCCGCTGCCTGTCCGAGTGGCCGAACGCCGTGGTCACCGCGAACTGGGACTCGCTCGTATTCGACCTCGGTACCGACCCGCTGCGCCGCGTCCCTATGATGGACCCGCTCAAGGGAACGGCCGAGCACACGGCCTCGTTATTCGAGTCGTGTGCGACGCCGGCAGAGCTGCTGGACCGACTGAGTGCTTGAGGGGATGACCCATGGCAGAGCGTGAGCAGAAGCGGCGGAACGCCCCTTCGCGGACCGACACCGAGGTCGTCGAAGAGCCGGCTCCGTCGTCCCCGCGCGGCGAGAAGCTGAAGGCCGACCTCGACGACCTGCTCGACGAGATCGACGAGGTCCTCGAGGACAACGCGGAGGAGTTCGTCCGCAACTACGTGCAGAAGGGCGGGCAGTAGTCCGGCGGTGGCCCTGCCCATCTTCGGCCCGGTCGACGACCCGGGTCCCGACTTCACGAGCCTGCTCCGCCGCTCCGGGCTCCCGGCACTCCCCGGGCTCGAGGCCAACCTGACCATCCGTCACGCCACCACGGTCGTCGCGCTCCGGTATGCGGACGGGGTGGTGATGGCCGGGGACCGCCGGGCCACCGAGGGTTACTCCATCGCGCACCGGGCGATGGACAAGGTCTTCCCGGCCGATCGCTGGTCGGCGGTAGCCATCGCCGGCGCCGCCGGCCCGGCCGTGGAGATGGTTCGGCTGTTCCAGGTCCAGCTCGAGCACTACGAGAAGGTCGAGGGCGTCTCGCTCAGCCTCGAGGGCAAGGCCAACCAGCTCGCCCAGATGGTGCGCGAGCACCTGCCCATGGCGATCCAGGGCCTGGCCGTCGTGCCGCTGTTCGCCGGGTACGACGTCCGGAGGGGCATCGGCCGCATCTACACCTACGACGTGACCGGCGGCCACTACGAGGAGGCCGACTTCCAGGCCACCGGGTCGGGCGGCCGCGACGCCCGCAACACCATCAAGCTCGGGTTCAAGGAGAACATGGCGCAGGCCGACGCCGTCGAGCTCGCCATCGAGGCGCTGTTCGAGGCGGCCGACGAGGACGCCGGTACCGGCGGGCCCGACCTCGTGCGGGGGATCTACCCGCTCGTGGCGGTGGTCGACGCCGACGGCTACGCGGCAGTCGACGAGAGCGAGGTGGCCGACCGGTTCCTCTCGCTCATCGAGCGGCGCCGGGCCGAGCGGGGCCGGGAGCCGGGGAGGGGCGAACCGTCATGACGATGCCCTTCTACGTTCCGCCCGAACAGGCGATGAAGGACAGGGCCGAGTACGCCCAGAAGAACATCGCCCGAGGACGCCCGGTCGTCGCCACCACCTACGCGGACGGCATCCTCATCGTCGCCGAGAACCCGTCGCGCTCGCTCCACAAGATCTCGGAGATCTACGACCGAATCGCCTTCGCGGGAGTGGGGAAGTACAACGAGTACGACCAGCTGCGGGTCGCCGGGGTGCGCCACGCCGACACCAAGGGCTTCGCGTTCAGCCGCGAGGACGTCGACGCGCGCTCGCTGGCCAACCTCTACTCCCAGTACGTGGGCACCGTCTTCACCCACGAGATGAAGCCGCTCGAGGTCGAGATCCTGGTGGCCGAGCTCTCGGCCGACAACCGGCCCGACCAGCTGTACCACATCACCTACGAGGGCACGATCACCGACGAGGAGCACTACCTCGTGCTCGGCGGCGACGCCGAGACCATCACCGACCGCATCGGCCAGTCCTTCGAGGAGGGTTGGGACTTCGGGCACGCGCTCCGCGCTGCGGTGGAAGCGCTCGCCGGCGCCGACCGGACGATCGCGGCGAGCGACCTCGAGGTCGCCGTGCTGTCGCGCCAGAACGGCCGCCGGACGTTCCGTCGGATCCAAGACGTCGAGCTGGCCGAGGTCCTCGGTCCGCCCCCCGCCTCGCCACCACCGGCGGCCCCCGAGGCACCCGCCCCGGCTGAGCAGGGAGAACCGCCCGACCCCGACGCCTGATCACCCCTGGGTACTGCCTGATCGCGCCTGGGGGGCGGTACGGTGGCCGACGTGCGCCGCCGAATCTTCGGACTCGAGAACGAGTACGGGGTCACCTTCACGCTGCGGGGCCAGCGCCGGCTCAGCCCCGACGAGGTCGCGCGCTACCTGTTCCGTCGAGTCGTGAGCTGGGGCCGCTCCTCCAACGTGTTCCTGGAGAACGGGGCGCGCCTCTACCTCGACGTCGGCAGCCACCCCGAGTATGCGACGCCCGAGTGCGACCGCATCAACGACGTGGTCACCCACGACAAGGCGGGGGAATGGATCCTCGCCCAACTGGTCACGGGCGCCCAGGCCCGCCTGCGCGAGGAGGGGATCCGCGGCGAGGTCTACCTGTTCAAGAACAACACGGACTCGGCCGGCAACTCCTACGGCTGCCACGAGAACTACCTGACCGAGCGCAACGACGACTTCAGCCGCTACACCGAGGTCCTCATCCCGTTCCTGGTCAGTCGCCAGATCTACGCCGGCGCCGGGAAGGTCCTGCACACCCCGCGAGGGGCCACCTTCTGCCTCAGCCAGCGGGCCGAGCACATCTGGGAGGGGGTCTCCTCGGCCACCACCCGGAGCCGGCCGATCATCAACACCCGTGACGAGCCCCACTCCGACGCCGAGCGCTTCCGGCGGCTGCACGTCATCGTGGGCGACTCCAACATGTGCGAGTACGCCACCTTCTTGAAGGTGGGGGCGACCAGCATCATCCTCGCCATGCTCGAGGACTCCTCGACGGTGCTGCGAGACCTCACCCTCGAGAACCCGATCCGGGCCATCCGGGAGATCAGCCAGGACATCACCTGCCAGCGCCGGGTCCGACTCGCCAACGGCCGGGAGATGCGGGCGCTCGACATCCAGGCCGAGTATCTCCACCGGGCCCAGCGCTTCAGGGACCAGCGGGGGCTGCAGCCCGAGGAGGACCTCGCCCTCGAGATGTGGGAGCACTGCCTGAAGGGCCTCGAGTCCGACCCGCTCACCCTGTGGCGGGAGTGCGACTGGGTGGCCAAGTACCGGCTCATCGAGGAGGTCCGCGAGCGCCACCAGCTCCCGCTGGCGCACCCCAAGGTGGCGATGGTCGACCTCATGTACCACGACGTCGACCGGACCCGTGGGCTGTTCTACAAGCTCCAGGACCGCGGTCAGATCGACCGGACCTGCACCGACACCGACATCGCGCTGGCGATGACCCAGGCCCCCGAGAGCACTCGGGCCCGGCTCCGCGGGGCGTTCGTGCGCCGGGCCAAGGAGCGCCGGCGGGACTTCACGGTGGACTGGGTGCATCTCAAGCTGAACGACCAGGCTCAGCGGACCGTCCTCTTGAAGGATCCGTTCAAATCGCACGACGAGCGGGTCGAGCGCCTGATCGCCTCGCTTTGAGCGGTCCGGACGGCGGGTCGCTGCGGACCGCGCAGCGGTCCGGCCGTCACGAGGTGCCACCGAAGCGCCGCGGACCCCAGCACGCAAAGAAGCCGTCGGCCCGTCGGCGGCGGCTCACCGAGTGGAGCGCCATCGTGGGCGTCGCAGTGGTCGCCGCGGTCCTGCTGCGGCTGTTCATCGTCCAGACCTTTTACATCCCCTCGCCGTCCATGGTCCCGACGCTCGACGTCGGCGACCGCATCATCGTGAACAAGCTCGCCTACCACCTCCATGGCGTTGGACGGGGCGACATCGTGGTGTTCAACGCGCCGCCCGCGGTCGACCCGGACTGTCTCACGAACGACAAGGTCCTCGTGAAGCGGGTGGTGGGCCTGCCCGACGAGACGATCTCGGACCGCAACGGCAAGGTCTACATCGACGGCAAGGCCCTCGACGAGACCTACCTCCCGAAGGACGACTCGGCTACCTACACGGCCAGCTTTCCGGCGCGCCACATCGGGCCGAACAGCTATTTCGTGATGGGGGACAACCGCACCAACTCGTGCGACAGCCGAGTGTGGGGGACGGTCAGCCGGTCCGAGATCATCGGCAAGGTCGAGATGCGGATCTGGCCGATCTCACGCGTCGCGTTCTTCTTCCTCTGACCTGGGACGACGGGTTCGGCGCGAAAGCCGGCACATGACCATGCGGTAGCGTCACCCGGTCGTGACGTCCGACCCGATGAGCCCGACCGGGCCGGGCCCCTCCGAGTCGGTCGGGGTCGAGGAACCCCCCGGCGAGGGCATCCCACCCGAGACCGGCGAGGGCATCCCACCTTCCCCCGGCGACGGGCCAGAGACCTCCGCACGCCCTCACCGTCCCCGCACGCCGGCGCGCCGCGCCATCGAGTGGGTGGGCATCGTGGCGATCGCCGTCGCCGCAGCACTGCTCCTGCGGGCCTTCGTCTTCCAGACCTTCTTCATCCCGTCCGCGTCCATGACCCCGACGCTCAAGGTCGGGGACCGGATCCTCGTGAACAAGCTCGCCTACCACCTCCACGGCGTGGGACGGGGCGACATCATCGTGTTCAAGCGCCCGCCCCAAGAGCACTGCGGGACCGAGGTCGCCGACCTCGTGAAGCGGGTCATCGGCCTGCCCGGCGAAACCATCTCAGACCACAACGGAACCGTCTACATCGACGGCCGGGTGCTCGACGAGACGTACCTCCCCAAGCACGACCGGGACACCTACACCCCCTCGTTCGCGCCGGTGCGCATCGCGGCGAACCACTACTTCGTCATGGGCGACGACCGGTCGATCTCGTGCGACAGTCGCTACTGGGGGACGGTCAGCCGCTCCGAGATCATCGGGAAGGTCGACATGGTGATCTGGCCGCTCAGCCATCTCGGTTTTCCCTGACGCTCGCTTCACGCCGGCCCGGGGCCGTCACTAGCCTCGACGGATGCGCGTCAGCGACCCGGTGGCCCGAGTCGGCTCTGGCGTCGCGGCCCTCGCGCTGCTGCTCGGGGTCCTCGCCGCCCCGGCCGGAGCGGCACCGTCGGCCAGCCCCTTCCAGGGGCGCGGTGGCATCGAGGAGGCCTACGTGCTCGGGGCCCCGCCCGGCGCGCACCTCCGGGTGGTCCACGACGGCCGGGTGGTCGGCTCGGGGGTGGTCGACGGGCTCGGCGCGCTCCTCGTCCGCAACCTCGGCCCGGGTCCCGGCTACCGCTTCGAGACCCCCGGCGCGCACCCGGAGCTCACCGCGCCGTTCGCGGTCCTCGCCACCCACTCGGCCATGCCCGGCGCGTTCTACGCGGGGCAGCATCTGCACGTCGGGCTCAACTACCTGACGATGCGGGACGGGGTGCGTCTCGCGGCCACCGTCCGGCTCCCGCCGGGCAAGACCCTGGCCGACGGTCCCTTCCCGACGGTGATCGAGTACTCCGGCTACAACGTGGCCGGCCCGGCCAGCCTGATCGACGCGCTCGAGGGCAAGGCGTCGACCAGCAACCCGCTGCTCCCGTCCACCTCGACGATCGTCGGGTCGGTGATCGCGCCGCTGCTCGGGTTCGCCACCGTGAGCCTGCAGATGCGGGGCACGGGGTGCTCGGGCGGGGCGTTCGACCTCTTCGGGCTCGACTCGGACTACGACGGCTACGACGCGGTCCAGATCGTCGGTTCCCAGCCCTGGGTGTTCCACCACAAGGTGGGCATGGTCGGGATCTCCTACTCGGGCTTCTCCCAGCTCATCGTGGCCGGGACCGAGCCGCCCGACCTCGCCGCGATCACCCCGCTCAGCCCCACCGACGACCTGTTCTCGACCGGGTACCCGGGCGGCATCTACAACAACGGCTTCGCCAAGAGCTGGGTGCAGGAGCGGATCTCCGACGCCGAGGCGGCGCCGGGCGGCGGACAGAGCTGGGCCACCGCCGAGATCGAGACCGGCGACCGCACCTGCCTCGCCAACCAGGTGCTGCACCCGGAGGCCCAGGCGTTGGTGCGGTTGATCGGGCCGGACCTCGGGCGGGTCCCTTCGCTCTTCGACCAGCGCTCGCCCACCGACTGGGCCGCCCACATCAAGGTGCCGGTCTTCTTGTCCGGAAGCCTGGAGGACGAACAGGTCGGGCCGCAGTGGCCGGCGATCATCACCGCGCTCGACCACGACCCCCGGGTGTACGTGACCATGACCCACGGAACCCACATCGACTCGCTCGGACCGGACTCGATCTCCCGGTGGCTCGAGTTCCTCGACGTCTACGTCGCCGATGCGGTCCCGACCCCCCAGCCGATCCTCGACCCCCTCGCCGCCGAGGTCTACGCGTCGGCGACCAGCGGTGCTCCCGCGCTCGCCCCGCCGCCGCTGCGTTTCACCACCGAGCCGACCGCGGCGGCCGCCCGCGCCGCGTACGCGGCTCGGACCCCGAGAGTCGAGGTGCTCTTCGACAACGGCGGCGGCAGCCTCGGGCAGGGCGCGCTGCAGCCCACCGCGACCGCCGGGTTCTCGACCTGGCCACCGGTCGGGAAGGTGACCACCTACTACCTCGGGCCGGGTGGGTCGCTCTCGACCCTGAAGCCCTCGGGGGCCTCGGCGGCGAGCTTCCGGCCCAACCCGGCCGTGCGCCCGGCCACCGACCTCCCGGAGAGCGCGAATGCCTGGGCCGCGCAGCCGCCCTATGACTGGACGCCGGTGCCGGCCAAGAACGGCGTCGCGTTCCAAACGGCCCCGTTCGCGTCGAACACCACCGTCGTCGGCCCGGCCAGCCTCGACCTGTACCTGCGCTCGAGCGCGAAGGTGACCGACCTCCAGGTGACCGTGACCGAGGTGCGGCCCGGCGCCAACGAGGAGGAGTACGTCACCTCCGGGTTCCTGCGCTCGTCCAACCGGCAGATGTCGCCGGCCGCGACCGCGCTCCAGCCGGTGCCGACCTACCTGCCGGGGTCGCGGGCGGCCTTGCCTTCCGGGCGCTACAGCTTGGTGCGGATCCCGATCGACCCGCTCGCGCACGTGTTCCGGGCCGGCACCGCGCTGCGCATCGTGCTCTCGGCCCCCGGCGGCGACCGGCCCGCCTGGGCGTTCGCGACCCCGGACACGGAGGACCGGGTGCTCGACCGGGTGGCCATGGGCTCGCTCGGCGCCTCGTCCCTCGTGTTGAACGTGGTCGCCGGGGTCGCCGCGCCCGCCACCATGCCCGCCTGCGGGGCACTACGGGGCGAGCCGTGCCGGAGCTACGCCGCGCTCTCGAACGAGACCTGAGTTCGGGGCCGACCCCGGTCATCCGGCCTCGCCGCCGGCGACGGATTACCTGGTCGAAGCCGCCGCACCGGCGCGGCGCCGGGAGGCCCGGGGTGCGCGCCGGTAGGATCGGGGAAGGATGCTGTCCCTCAATCCCGAGAAGCTCTTTATCGTCCTGATCGTGGCCCTGATCCTCCTGGGCCCCGACAAGCTGCCCAAACTCAGCCGCCAGGTGGGCGAATTCTGGACGAAGATCCGCGACTTCCAGCAGCGGATGGAGTCCGAGGTGCGCGAGTCGGTGCCGAGCCTCCCCTCGAGCGCCGAGATCGCCCGCATCGCCCGCTCGCCGGTGTCCTACCTCACCACCATGGCCGCCACGAGCAAGACCGAGCTCGTCCCCGACCCCGCCGCGCCGGCCGCCCCCGCGCCGCCCGCCCCCGCGCCGGCCGCCGCGGTGCCAGGCGCGGTGCCACCCAACGACTCCGACGACTGGCCGGTCGACCGGGCCGCCCCGGTGCCCGTGAGCACGACCAACGGCAACGGGGTCGCCCAGCCGACCCCGGCCCGGTCCTCGGGCGTGCCCCGCCACGTGCTGCCGGCCGACCCGGGGATGAACTGACCGCCGGACGCGCGCCCGGCAGGACGAACGGAGAGCGAGCCACACCATGGTCACCCGGCTGTTGAGCGGCCGCAAGGAGCGCCCGTCGCCGGACGCCATGACCCTGGTGCAGCACCTGTCCGAGCTGCGCCGGCGCCTCATCTTCTCGGTCATCGCCTTCGTGATCGGCGCGTCGATCGCGGCCGCGTTCTACCAGGGGATGCTCAACCTCCTCCAGCACCCCTACTGCCGGGCCAACCCGCACAGCTGCTCCTTCTACGTGACCGGCCCGCTCGACCCGCTCACGCTTCGCATCCAGATGGCCGCGTTCGGGGGCCTCCTCATCGCCTCTCCGGTGATCCTCTTCCAGGTCTGGCGGTTCATCACCCCCGGGCTGCACCGGAGCGAGAAGAAGTACGCGGTGCCCTTCGTGCTGGTCTCGGTGGTGCTGTTCTTCGCCGGCTGCGCGCTGGCCTACGTCGTCTTCCCGCACGCGCTCGAGTTTCTCCGGCACGTCGGCGGGCCCAGCCTGCGCCAGATCCTCTCGCCCAACGAGTACCTGAGCCTGATCCTGCTCATGATGTTCCTGTTCGGGCTCACCTTCGAGTTCCCGGTGGTGCTGGTCGGCCTCCAGATCGCCGGCGTGCTCAAGCCGGCCCAGCTCCTGCACGCGTGGCGCTGGGCGATCATCGGCCTCACCCTCCTGTCGGCGATCTTCACCCCGAGCGCGGACCCCCTGTCGATGCTTGTCCTGCTCGTGCCACTCGTGTCCTTCTATTTCCTCGCCATCGCCATCGGCAAGCTGCTCGGGCGTTGAGCGGGGGGACCGCCGCCGAACCGAGGACGGGCGACGCGGGGCGGCTCCGGCGGCGATTCGTCGGGGGGCTCCACTTCCCGGTCGACCCGTTCCAGCACGAGGCGTTCGACGCACTCGACTCGGGCAGCTCGGTCCTCGTCTCGGCCCCCACCGGTTCGGGGAAGACCCTGGTCGCCGAGTACGCGATCCACCGGACGCTCGCCGAGCGGACGAAGGTCTTCTATACGACCCCGTTGAAGGCGCTCTCCAACCAGAAGTACCGCGACCTTTGCATCGCCCACGGCGAGGAACAGGTCGGGCTCCTGACCGGGGACACCGCCATCCGCCCGAGAGCCCCCGTCGTGGTCATGACCACCGAGGTCCTCCGCAACATGTTGCTGGCCGGCTCGGACCTGCTGCAGCGGCTCGGCCTGGTGGTGCTCGACGAGGTCCACTACCTCCAGGACCCCTACCGGGGCGGGGTGTGGGAGGAGGTGCTCGTCCTCTCGGCCCGCAGCGTCACCTTCGTGTGCCTCTCGGCCACCGTCTCCAACGCCAACGAGCTCGGGGCCTGGCTGCGCTCGGTGCGGGGGCCGGTCGAGGTGGTCGTCGAGGAGCGTCGGCCGATCACCCTGCGGCACCACTTCGCCGTGTACAAACGGGCCGAGGACCAGGTGCTGCTGTCCCCGCTCCTCGCCCACGCCGCCCCCTCCGACGAGGCGCTCCGGATCGACCAGGCGGTGCGGCGGGCCGGGCGGACCAGCGTGACCCACACCCCGGGCCCGCCGGGCCGGCGGCCGGCCATGCGGCTCCCGGTCCGCTCGCCGCGGCGCATCGAGCTGGTCGAGCTGTTGGCGGACGAGGAGCTGCTCCCGGCGATCGTGTTCATCTTCAGCCGGGCGGCCTGCGACGACGCCGTCCGCCAGTGCCTGCGCGACGGGGTGCGCCTCACGAGCCGGGTGGAGCGGGCCGCCATCCGGGCGACCGCCGAGCGCCACGTCGAGTCCCTCTCCGACGACGACCTCTCGGTGCTCGGTTACCCCGAGTGGCTGGAGGGGCTGGAGTCGGGGCTCGCCGCCCACCATGCCGGCCTCGTCCCCGCCTACCGCGAGGCGGTTGAGGAGTGCTTCGCGAGCGGCCTCCTCAAGGTCGTTTTCGCCACCGAGACGCTGTCGCTCGGCATCAACATGCCCGCCCGGACGGTCGTGATCGAGCGCTTCACGAAGTTCGGCGGGGCCGGGCGGGCCACCCTCACCTCGGGGGAGTACGCGCAGCTGACCGGCCGGGCGGGCCGCCGCGGACACGACGCCGAGGGGCACGCGGTGGTGGTGTTCGCTCCGGAGACCCCGCTCGCCGAGGCGGCCCGGGTGGCGCTCGCCCCGTTGCCCGACCTCCGCTCGACCTTCCGGCCGACCTACAACCTCGCAGTCAACCTGGTGCGCCGGTTCGACCGCGAGACCGCCCACACCGTGCTGCGGAGCTCGTTCGCCCAGTGGCAGGCCCAGCGGGGGACCGGCCCGGTGCGCTCGATCGAGATGCTGACCGAGGCCCTGGGCCGACGGCTCGCGGTCTTAGAGGAGCTCGGCTACGTCCACGGCTGGGCCCTCACCGACGCCGGCCGCCGGCTTTCGACCGTGTACCACGAGTCCGATCTGCTGGTCGCCGAAGCCCTCTCCGGCGAGGTCCTCGCCGACGCCGAGCCGTCCATCGTCGCGGGGGTGCTCTCCGCGGTCGTGTTCGAGAAGCGCCGGGCCCGGCGGGCCTTCGGAGGGGCCCGCGGGGCGCACCGAGAGGCGACGCCTCGACCGGCCCGGCGCAAGCCGGCCGGGGACCGGCTGGGGGAGCGGCGCAGGGCCGAGCTGTCCGAGCGGCTCGGGCTCCTCGCGCACCACTTCGAGCGGATCCGGGCCCTGGAGGAGGTCCACGTGGTGCCTCGGACCGCCCAGCCCGAGCCGGGTCTGGCGACCGCAGTGGCCGCCTGGGCCCGGGGGGCGTCGTTCGGCGCCACGCTCGAGGTGGCCGCCCGCGACGTGGGTGAGATGGCCCCCGGTGACTTCGTCCGGACGGTGCGCCAGCTCGCCGACCTGGTCCACCAGGTGGGAATCGTCGCCTCCGACCCGAGCCTGGCCGCCTCGGCAGCCGCCGCCCACGACCTGCTCCTCCGTGACGTGGTGGCCGCCGGCACCCTCCCCTCATCCGCCATCGCGGAAGGGGCCGAGCCCTAAGGTCTGCCCATGTTCCCCTACGTCGAGGAGCGCTTCAGCGACGACGAGGTCGCCATCCTGCAGCGTTACTTCACGAACGTCTACGGGCCGGTCTTCGCCCTCGTGAACCTGCCCGAGGTGGTGAAGGGGGCGCTCTTCGCCCGTTACTCGCGCTCGGCCAAGAGCCTGCGCCGGCTGTTCCTCGACGAGTTCGTCTGCGACCTCGAGATCTCGGGCGATGCCAGCGTCGACGCCACCGTCGGGATGAAGCGGGCCGAGGAGCTCTACGAGCGCGTCTTCTACGAGTACGGCGACGACTCGGTGGCCCAGGTCGGGGGCGTGCACCTGGCATGCGAGCAGGCCTCCAACATCCTCACCAAGATCCTCGAGTGGGGCCGGCTGATGGCCTACCTCGAACAGTCGACCCGCTACATCGGATACGACACCCGGATGACGAACGGCCACTACCGGTACCACCGGCCGACGGCCGTGCTCGAGTCCGCACTCGGGGCCCGATACGTGGGCGACATGGACCGCATGTTCGACACCTACGGCGAGCTCATGCCCCGCCTCCAGAGCTGGCTTATCACCCGCTTCCCCCGCCAGCCCGGCGACAGCGACTTCGTCCACCGCCAGGCGGTGCGGGCCAAGGCGCTCGACGGGCTCCGCGGGCTCCTCCCGGCCGGCTCGCTCTCCAACGTGGGCATCTACGGCTCGGGCCAGTCCTACGAGTCGCTCCTCTTGAAGATGCGTTCGCACCCCCTCCCCGAAGCCCGCTTCTACGCGGATCTAATGCTGACCGAGCTGCGCAAGGTGATCCCCTCGTTCCTCCAGCGCGTGGACGTGACCGATCGCGGCGGGGAGTGGTCGCAGTACTTCGCCGACACCCGGGCCGAGACCGACCGGGTGCTCGAGCGGCTGTGGCCCGACGCGGTGCCCGGGGCGCCGACCGAGCGGCTCGGGGCGACCTCGGGCGAGGTCCGGCTGGTCGACTTCGACCCCGAGGGCGAGGACAAGCTGCTCGCCGCGATCTGCTTCTCGTCGTCCACGCTGTCCGAGGACGAGGCGTTCCGCCGGGTCCGCGCCCTGTCGGCCGGCGAGCGGGTGGCGCTCCTGCACGCCTACATCGGCGACCGCAAGAACCGGAGGCACCGTCCGGGCCGGGCCTTCGAGCGGACCGACTACCGCTTCGAGATCGTGGTCGACTACGGGGCCTTCCGGGACCTCCAGCGGCACCGCATGCTCACCGTCGAGTGGCAGAAACTGACCCCCGAGCTCGGCTACACGGTCCCTGACCTCGTCCTCGAGGCCGGGGAGGAGTCCGCCTTCGTCGAGTCGCTCGAGCGCTCCCGGGCCCTCTACGACGCGATGGCGGGGGACTTCCCGCTCGAGGCCGGCTACGCGGTGTCCCTCGCGCACCGCGTCCGCTGCATCATGCAGATGAACGCGCGCGAGGCGTTGCATCTGATCGAGCTGCGCTCCGGAACCCAGGGCCATCCCTCCTACCGGCGAATCGCGCAACAGATGTTCCGCGCCATCGCCGAAGAGGCCGGCCACCGCGCGGTGGCCGACTCGATGGTGCACGTCGAACACGGGTGGAGCGACCTCGAGCGACTGGAAGGTGAGCGACGCGCCGAATCGAGGCGCGCGCGTCACGGCGCACGGAAATCTTGAGACGGATCTGACCAGGGAGTACGCCTGAAATCCCTGGTCACCGAGCGCGGGTTGCCCTTGACGACGCGCTCTGCGATCTGCGTATCGTAACGACCGTCCCAATCTTCCCTGGGGTGGACCGTAGGCCTGTCGTCCTGCGTCCGGTGGGGGAAGGCATTCAACGGCGGCAGGCTCGGGGGGTCGAGTAGAGAACACCACGTCGGTCGGCCGACGTGACGGCACCAAAGACCCCCGGGCCCGCCCCCGTCTCTTCACCCCAGCGTGGAGACGTTCCGAGCGCCGCGAGCGGCGCGTCCACACGCTCGCCGCGCGCGCCAAAGCGCCTGAACGGCGGGTCTGAACGTCTATGCTCCCGCCGGCGAAAATGCCCACCCGAAAGGAAATGGTGCCCGAAGATCTCGACGAATCGGCTGCTCCTGAGGATCTCGAGGAACTCGACGAGGACGACCTCGAGGCCGACGAGGACCTCGACCTGGACGAGGACGACCTCGGCGACGCGGACCTGGGGGACGACGAGGAGGATCTCGACGACCTCGGCGAGGAGACCGAGGAGGAGGGAGGCGCCGCGGGGTCGGCCACCCCCGAACGCCCGGGCGAGGAGACCGAGGAGGAGGAGGAGGAGGAGGCCGACGATGAGGACGTCGAGGCCAGCCTGGACGTCATCTTGAAGGAGCGGCTCGTCGTCGAGGACGAGGTCGAGGACGACGAGCCGACCGACGCCGAGGACCGCACCGAGGCCTCCGAGCGGGTCCTGCCCAAGCAGCCCGACGAGTTCGTCTGCCGTTCGTGCTTCCTCGTGAAACACTCGAGCCAGCTGGCCGACAAGAAGCGGGGCCTGTGCCGTGACTGCGTCTGAGGGAACTCGACAGGGCATGCGGCCCCTCATCGAGGACGCCCTCGACCTCTTCCTCTACGCCCCCGTCGGGCTGCTGACGAGCTCGCTCGAGGACCTGAGCCCCGACGATCTTCCGGAGTTGGCCGAGAAGGGACGCGGCCGGATCGGTCGGCTCCTCTCCAACGCCCGGGTGGTGGGGCACCTCACCATCTCGATGGGCCGCCGCACGCTCGAGTCCGAGCTGCGCCGCTGGCGGCCCCCGCCCGACGCCCATCCCAACGGGAACAGCGGCGCAGCGGCCGAGCTTCCGGTCGAGTCGACCGACGGGCCCACGAGGGCGCGCCGGACCGGAGCCGACGCCGGGCTCCCGATCCCCGACTACGAGGCGCTGTCGGCCTCCCAGGTGGTGCGACGGCTCGACGGGCTCGGCCCCGAAGAGCTCGAGGCGGTCCACGCGCACGAATCGTCGACCCGCCGCCGACGCACGATCCTGCACCGGACCCAGCAGCTCCTCGGGCGCGAGGAGCCACCGGGGCCGGGGCCGGCGGCGACCTGAGCGAGCGCCTGGTGGAGGCGGTCCGCAGGGCGACGCCACCCGATCTCGACCGGTGCCGCGCCCTCGTCGCCGAGGCGCTCGCGGCGGCCGAGGACCAGCGGGGCGGGCCGTTGCTCGTCGCCGCCGCCACCCGGAGCGACGCGGCCGACCTCGTGGCGCGTTGGGGCGGAGACGAGGACGCGCGGCTGTTCGTCGGCACGTTCGACGGCGCGGTGGTCGGGGTCGCCGCCGGTTGGGCCCGGTCCGACGGCCCGGCCCGGATCGAGTGCCTCTACGTCGAGCCCGGGGCGCGGGCGGTGGGGGTCGGTGCGGGGCTGGTCGAGGCGCTGGTCGAGTGGTTCAGGTCACGGGGGTGCGCCGACGTCGACGCGGTGGCGCTGCCGGGGGACCGCTCGACCAAACAGCTGCTCGAGTCGGCCGGGTTCAAGGCCCGGCTGTTGGTCCTCCACCGCTCACTCCGCTGAGCGGGCGCCGCGGCGGGGGACTGGCCCGACGCGGCGGTGGTGGCGGGATCGGAAGACCGATCAGCTTGGCGAGCTCGGGGACGAGACCGGCCGCCTTGCGCGCCGCGTTGCGGGCCTCGTCGGCGTCGGGAAGGCCGGCCGGGCGGACGGTCCGGCGGACCGGGGAGTCGAGGACCGCCGCGAGCAGCGCCAGCCATTCGTCGACCGCCAGCTCGGCGGTCATCGCCGCCGACGCGGCCTGGGCGAGCCGCACGGCGAGCTCGGCCGGGCAGCGCGTTGCCATCTCGGGCGGGCGGGCCGAGACCTGCAGGCCCTCGAGCACCTTGTCGGCCTCGAGGGCCGACTCGATGCGGCGCTCCCACTCCTCGCGCAGATGGGTCACTCGCTCGTTCAGGCTGTCCTGCAGGGCCTTGGCGAGCACTCGCGCCTCGTCGTCCAGCGACACGGTGCGCGATGAGGCCACCACGGCGCGCAGCTCCCGGAGACGCATTGACCGCCCGGCGTTCTGCGCCGCGGTGGCGCGGTCCTTCCAACCGGCCAGGTTGACGATCGGCAGCAGCTCCTCGGCCATCGCGAGCAGCGCATCCGGCGCCACCGGGGGCTGACCGGCCGCCCTGGCCGCCGCGTTCTGCTCCTCGATCGCCTGACGCACCGCCGGGATCCCGCCCCGGAGCAGCTGCTCGGCCACCGGCAGCTGCTCGGGCCGCAGGCCCGCCAGCGCGGCGTTGCGGTGGACGGCCGACACGGTCGGGCGGACGTCGCGCCGCGGGCCGGCGGCCCGCTCGGGCCGGGGCCCGCGACCCTCGCGTTCGGTGGTCGGCGGCCGCCTCCCGGGCCCCCGCCGGTCGTCCTCGCGGGGCCGTCGCTCGCCCTCGGGGGCCCGACGACCTCGGCGCTCGCCTTCGGGACGGTCCTCTCGGCGCCCGCCTCCGTCCCGCCGGGGACGACGCTCCCGGCCCTCGGGTGCGCCGTCACGGTCTCGCGGCCGCGACCCACGGGCGAGGGAAACCACCACGCCCGGCTCGGGCCGGGTGCCGCCGAGCACCTCGATGCGCTGGGTTCGGTCGGTCGCGCTCCGGACCGGCCTCGGCGCCGAGACCGAGATGACCTCGACCCCGTCGAGCCCGGACTCGAGCTCGGCCCGGAGCACGGCGCCGACGCGGCCACCGGTCCCGATGAGGTCGCCCGACACGGTGCCCCGCGGTTGGCGGGCCCCGGCGGCCCGCCAGGTCCACGCGCCATCGGAGGTCTGGCTCGTGAGCTCGATGTCTGTGAGACGAGACATTCGATCGTTCACGCTACCAAGGGGCCGGGAACCCCGAGGAAGGGCCCGGCCGGACCGGGTGAGGCCGGGACCTGGCGGCGGTCCTCTAGCATGGACAAAGCGACGTCGGCGGCTGGCGTGCCGTCGGCAGGTGCGGCGGGCGCCTGGGTGCAGGAGGACCGCTATGAGTGACCGCGACGACGATCCGGGGGTCACGCGCGTCCCGGAGCCGGCCGACCCGATGCCCGGCACCGCCGCAGGTGTCGAGCCCGCCGTCGGCGCGTTCGGATGGGCCGTACCGCCGGGCGGTCACCCCGAGCCGGTCGCCGGCCCCTCCACCGAACCCTCGACGGCTCCCACCTGGCCCGGGTCGACGACCACGACCGAGGAGCACCCCTGGCGCAGCCCGCCGAGCGACGCCTACCCCCCCTCGTATGGGTTCGCGACGCCGGCACCGGCCTCGCCCGGGCCCCCGGGCGACACGGCCGGAGGCGGGCGCGACCGGCGGGGGAGGGGCTGGTTCCTCGTCGCGGTGGTCGCCGCGCTGATCGGGGCCGGGGTCGGTGCCGGCGTGACGGCGCTCACCAACCACAACAGCACCTCCCCGATCACGACGATCCACGAGAGCGACGCCACACCGGGGCCCGCCATCATCGGGGGCGCCAACGTCCCGAAGCTGGTCGACCAGCTCCTGCCGGCGGTCGTGTCGATCGATGTGAAGACGCCCGCCGAGGAGGACGAGGGAACCGGGATGATCATCTCGTCCAACGGGATGGTGGTGACCAACTACCACGTGATCGCGCTGGCAGCGGAGGACGGCGGCACCCTGACCGTGACCGAGTCCGACTCGACGACCTCCATCAAGGCGTCCTTGGTCGGCACGGACCAGACCGACGACGTCGCCCTGCTCAAGATCAGCGGCGGGTCCGGGTTGAAGACGGTCACCTTCGGCAACTCCAACAAGGCAGTGGTCGGTGACGCCGTCGTGGCCATCGGGAACGCGCTCGGGCTCTCCCAGGGCTCCCCGACCGTGACCTCAGGCATCGTGTCGGCCGTCGGCCGCACGGTCACCGCCGGCGGCACCGGGTCCGCGACCGAGACGCTCTCGGACCTCATCCAGACCGACGCCGCCATCAACCCGGGGAACTCCGGCGGCCCGCTCGTCGACTCGGCCGGCCAGGTGATCGGGATGAACACTGCGGTCGCCGGGACCACGAGCGACGGAACCAGCGCGCAGAACATCGGCTTCGCCATCCCGTCCGCGCAGATCGAGTCGCTCCTGCCCGGACTGGAGAAGGGCAACAGCACGGCGGTCCGTTCGCCCGGCTACATGGGCGTCGACATCGCCACGCTCACCCCACAGCTCCGGGCCGAATACGGCTTCACCCCGACCTCGGGCGCGATCATCACCAACGTCCTGGCGGGCGGGCCCGCCAACCAGGCCGGGCTGGCCCAGGACGACGTGATCGTGGCGATCGGCTCGAAGCCCGTCACCTCCTACTCCGACCTCCAGGCGGCCGTGCAGTCCTACAAGTCCGGCCAGACGATCCAGGTCACCTACTACCGGGGCACCCGGAAGCGGACCACCTCGGTGACGCTCGTGTCCCAGTCCGAGATCCAGAACCTGGAGAACCAGGACGCGGGTGGCTTCTTCGGCGGCGGGGGTGGAGGTCTGACCATCCCCTGACCGACGCGGCCGTCTCGGGAGGGGCTTCACATCGGCGGCCGGATTATCTATAGTTCACTAGATGACTAGTGAACTGCTGAGGCAGACGATCGGGTTCCAGCTCAACAGCACCTCGGGTGTCCCGCCCTACCTCCAGCTCGTCCAACAGGTCGAACAGGCGTTGCAAGTGGGGATGCTGCAGCCGGGCGACCAGCTCCCCACGGTGAAGCAGGTCGTCGCCGAAGTCGTCATCAATCCGAACACCGTGCTCAAGGCGTACCGAGAGCTCGAGAGCCGGGGCCTGGTCGAGGGTCGCCAGGGGGTGGGCACGTTCGTCGTGGGCCGCCCGGCTGGCCCGCCGCCTGACATCCACGCCCGGCTGGCCCGCCGCCTCGAACGCTGGGTCGAGAGCGCCCGCGAAGCGGGGCTCGACGACCGCGCCATCGAAGCCCTGATGCGCTCGGGCCTTCAGGACCGGACCGAGAGGGGAGTGGCGTGACCGCTCCCCACTTTGCCATCGAGACGTCCGGCCTCGGCAAGCGGTTCGCCCAACGCTGGGCCCTCGAGGACTGCAGCGTGTCGGTTCCCGTGGGACGGCTCTCGGCCCTCGTCGGACCGAACGGTGCCGGCAAGACGACCCTCCTGCGGCTGCTCGTCGGTCTGCGGGCCCCGAGCGCCGGGCGCGCCGAGGTGACCGGCCGGGCGCCGGCACAGCGGTCCGAGTTCCTCGCCGACGTCGGGTTTCTCGCCCAGGACGCACCTCTCTACCGGCGCCTGAGCGCCGACGAACACCTCCGGGCGCTGGCCGGCATGAACGTCCGCTGGGAACCCGATGTCGCCCGGGCGCGGCTCGGCACGCTCTCCATCCCGCTCGACCTTCCGGTGGCGAAGCTGTCGGGGGGCCAACGCGCCCAGGTCGCCCTGGC